>Ga0209210_1001606_pt1 | contig 18506 bp, 15 predicted proteins | sample RifGroA1_FD_183991 | JGI IMG/M metagenome (GOLD analysis project Ga0209210, IMG submission 183991) | Contaminated groundwater microbial communities from Rifle, Colorado, USA - Rifle Groundwater A1 (SPAdes) (version 2) | ecosystem: Environmental > Aquatic > Deep subsurface > Groundwater >...
AACGGTTACCATGGAATTACCAAGGAGGTACTGCTTCACGATTTTATAGAAAATAAATCCCAGGATTGCCGTCGGAATAAAAGCAGCAAGGATTTTCGGCCAGAGAGAAATACGCTGCAGTAATGTTTTCATGTATAAAACAACAACAGCACAAATAGCTCCCAGCTGGATAATGATTTCAAAACTTTTGACAAACTCTGTTTGGGGGATACCCAGAAGTTGTCCTACCAAGATCATGTGTCCGGTTGAGGAGATGGGGAGGAATTCCGTTAGACCTTCGATGATGGAGAGGATAATGGCATGAAATAGTGACATGATTATTTTACCGGCTGTTATTCGTAGAAAAAAATTATAATAATATTCGGGTCCCTGCCTGCTGGCAGGCAGGAATTTCGGATTTCGTGCTTCGGATTTATGTTTCTTTAATCTCAATCACTCCATTCGGGCATGCGGCGGCGGCTTCCTTCGCAGATTTCCAATCATTTTTATTCCACGTTTTCGGATTTTTTTTCAACGTTACAACCCCGGTTTCAATAGTAAATAAATCAGGAGCGATAGATGCGCATAAGCCACAGCTGATGCATTTATCTTTGTGAAGAATAACATTCATATATCCTCCTTCACCCGCGTGCCGCCGGCAAAGCCTTTGGCGACGCACGGCCATAGCTTCCTAGCGTAGGTGGGCTTTACCCCTCGTATCCGCCAGCTGGCGGAGAAGTGGGTTACTGCAAACGTTTTGTATTGATATTGTACCGTTTACACCACTGGGTCCCGTTGGTCATATCCGTACACACCAATAGTGACGCTTTTGCGCTTAACCCATAATGCGGTGTGCATACTCCGTGGCTGCAGGTACCGAAGTACAAATCTCGGCTGTCAGTTGTCTGTCCTGATACATTAATCGAACCCATTGCACCCTGGGGAATTTCCCAGGAGGAGTAGCTTAATTCATAGGTGACACTTTTGACGTTTGATAGATTCATGAGGGACAGCGTTATGCTGTGCGTGTTTGGAGAAACAGAAGCCGAGGAATAGGAAACGCCGGTTTTAGCTGCCCTCGGTTTTCGGACACGGACTTTTGCTGCATACACCGAAGGAGTGAGGAGTAAAGAGGTAAGCGTTAAGAGAAAAAGAATAATAAAAAGTTGTTTCATGGAGGTTATTATACCCTCCGCAAAAAAGATTTGCTACGGGTATGACCCTTTCTAAACTGTTCTGACCTAGCTCGGAACGAGTAAGAAAGGGTACATATACGGAATCAGGAAAATTTGGTAGAATAGGAACGTATGACAAAGAAAAAGAAGCTTATTATTGCCGGAATTATTTTTGGCTTATTCATTGTGATCGGTATTCTTTTTTCCAACCGGCAGCGTCTTTTTCCTCCAAAAAATGTGCAAAAGACAACAGACCTCAGCCTCACCCCGACACCGAAAGAAGAATTAATTGCATGGGATGATCCTGCCGGATTTTCATTCCAGTATCCAAAAGGATTAACAGTGGACAAGCACGATGAGGATCAGGAGAATTATGCTCATGTGGAACTGACACATACCGATCACAAAGGAAGCGTTATTATCTGGGCAAAAGATACGACAGCTACCACAATTAGTCAGTGGCTCAAAAACGAAAAGAGCCTGAAAGATGCAGCAAGCGTTGATACGACACTCGGGGGGAATGTTGCAAAGAAAGTGATGGTCAAAGAGCCAAAGAAAAAACAAATTACTGCAACATTAGATGAAGATATAGTAGTAATGGTCGAAACAGACCTTGAGGACCAAGAATTCTGGCAGAGCGTCAATGATACGATCGTCAAAAGTTTTTCCTTCAGCATCTCTTCAAAAGATGAGACAGCCGGTACCGCATCTTCCGGTGAAGCACCTCCTGCCCAAGCTGACGAAGAAGAAAGCGTGGAGTAAAAAAATTGTTACATTATTACATTGTTTATGGTGGCTAGCTGGACTTACGCAATGCCTTGTTGATTACCTTGTCATTGCGAGCCATTCTTATGGCGAAGCAATCCCTATAATACTAAAGATTGCCGCGTCTCCCGACGTCACGTCGGGATCCTCGCAATGACACGCAACGAAGTTTCGAGATGACTTCTCGTTGAAAAGAGAACTATACATACCCATAAATACCCATTGACAGGATGCGATACCCATGGTATAAATACAACTCTTATTATAGGACTTACCGGGTAAAATCGGTAAAAAAGACCACCTGCTGCCCAAAAGTACTGGTGGTCACGTTTTTTTAAAGGTCATGCCATGAATATCGACAGTAATCTTATAACAGTAAAAGAAACAGCCGGTTACCTCAAACTCAATCCTCTCACGGTCTATGACTATATCCATAGCGGAAAACTGCGTGCTGTCAAATTCGGACGGTATTACCGGATAGACAAAATTGATCTGGTACATTTTATCAACAAACATAAAACCTGCCTCAAAATTCCATGAAACCTGACGGACTCTCCATTATCATTCCTACGTATAACGAAGCTTCAAACATAGACGCTCTCCTTACGCGTATCAGAGAGGTCATGAAAAAGAATCCTATAGCCTACGAGATCATCATTATTGATGATCATTCGAAAGACCGGATAGAGGATCACATAAAACAGTTCGATAAAACCACACCTCTTCGATTTTTCCTCAAAAATGGGAAAAAGGGGAAAGGGTATTCCATTATGGAAGGATACCAGCGCACATCCTACGAGTACATCGCAATGCTTGATGCGGATCTTCAGTATCCTCCGGAAATTATTCCTGAGTTGTATACACAAGCACAAACATACGGTTTTGCCGTCGCAAACCGGAAAACGTACCAAAGCTCTTTTTTCCGGAAAATCGCATCAAGACTGAATGCTTTTGTCTTCGGCCGGATCCTTTTAAAGCTCAAATCCGATGTCCAGTCGGGACTCAAAATTTTCAGACGGGAAGTTTTTGAACACCTCAATCCCCGGCTGGTGTCTTCATGGGGTATTGATATTCCGCTTATTTTCACAGCCCGTGAACTGGGACTAAGCGAGGGGAGAGTGGATATTGACTTCCGCCCCAGGGAAGACGGCGTATCCAAAGTAGGGTTCCTGTCAACTGCCCGGGACATCGCAACCGGTGCCTTAAAAACAAAGTTTGCCAAAAGAAGGATTTACCATCTGAATCCCGAGGGTGAGGATTCAATGCTCGGATCCGGATTTGCGTATAAACGCAAACGCTTCATCACGCACACGACCCTCCCGCACCACCAGTCTGCGCTTGTTACTTTCACCCTGTGGCAGAAGGCTGTGGTGATTGGGGCTATCGGGCTTCTGGCTTTCGGCTTTCTCACAAATCCGTACCAAACAGCCATCGTGTTCGTTGGGCTTTTAAGCACAATCTATTTTTTGGACGTGCTGTTTAATCTCTATGTCCTTTTGAAAAGTCTTCACTTCCCTCCGGAAATCAAAATAAGCGATGAGGAGCTGGGAAACATTGACGAGAAAAGACTTCCTCTGTATACCATCCTGTGTCCTTTATACCGTGAAGCCCGGGTTTTGCCGCAGTTTATCAAGGCCATAGGAGAGCTTGACTGGCCAAAGGATAAGCTTGAGGTGCTTCTCCTTTTAGAGGAAAACGATGAGTCAACAATTGAGGCAGCGGAAAAACTTGATTTACCCGCCTGTTTCAAAATAGTTGTCGTTCCTCATTCCATGCCAAAGACTAAACCAAAAGCCTGCAATTACGGCCTGACGATGGCCAAAGGGGAATATATCGTCGTCTATGATGCTGAGGATAAGCCCGAAGCCTCGCAGCTTAAAAAAGCATACCTGGCGTTTGCTAAAACTCCGAAAAATGTTGCGTGCCTTCAGGCCAAGCTCAATTACTACAATCCCCGCCACAACCTCCTTACGAGGTTTTTTACTGCCGAGTACTCGCTCTGGTTTGACGTCATCCTTCCGGGTCTTCAGTCCATAGATACGATGATACCCCTGGGAGGCACGAGCAACCATTTCCGTACCAGCGAACTCCTCCTCTTACATGGATGGGATCCGTTCAATGTCACTGAGGACTGCGATTTGGGTACACGGCTTTTCAAGGCAGGGTATAAAACTGCAATTGTAGATACGATTACGCTTGAGGAAGCAAACAGCAACGTGAAAAATTGGCTGCGCCAGCGCTCCCGCTGGATCAAAGGATACCTCCAGACGTACCTCGTGCACATGAGAAATCCACTGTCATTCATCGCTCAGCACGGCTCCCATGCGTTCATATTCCAACTCGTAGTAGGAGGGAAAATCGCTTTCATGTTTATCAACCCAATTCTTTGGGTGGTTACTATTTCCTATTTTACGCTGTATGCCATTGTAGGCCCGACCATAGAATCCCTTTTTCCCGCAGTCATTTTTTATATAGCTGCCTTTGCACTTGTGGCCGGCAATTTTATCTGTCTTTACAACTACATGATAGGGTGCGCCAAACGGGATCATTGGGACCTGATTAAATACATTTTCTTCGTGCCGTTTTACTGGCTCATGATAAGTGTAGGAGCCGTCATTGCTCTATTCCAGCTTTTTGTAAAGCCCCATTACTGGGAAAAAACCATCCACGGATTTCATATCGATGACAAAGAGGCAGAGTCAGCCAAAGACATGACAACAATACAGCCTCAACGGGTAAAGAGGATGAACATCCGACAGCTCTCGGAATTTATGAGCTCACCGATGATCAGCGGGAGCATTCTGGTTGCCGCATCCTTGTTTGGAAATTTCTGTAATTATCTCTATAACGCGTACCTCGGAAGGAACGTAAACCTGGAGGACTTCGGTGTCATTACACTTATCGGAAGTTTCATCTACATATCCGGGGTTCCGATGGGTGCTCTGTCCCGTGCAGTGACGTATAAAAGCGCCCTCTTGTTTGGCAAATATGATACAGCGATACAGGATTTTTGGCGTATCATCCGGAAAAAGAGCTATATCCTTGCTTTGGGGATTGCTGCTGTCTGGTTAGCTCTCCTCCCTTCCTTGCAGCTCTTTTTCCATATCGACAGCATTATTCCTTTACTTCTCTTCACGCCTGTCTGGGTGATAGGGACTTTAGCGTCCGTGGACGGAGGATTTTTGGGAGGAAACCTTCGGTTTGGGACGCTCGCAGTACTCGTCGTTGCGGAAGCCTTGTCCAAATTGGTGTTCAGTATTGCTTTTGTTGAGTATGGGCTGGTGGAGTATGTCTACGCAGCTATTCCTCTTTCCATGACCGTATCGTTTGCCATCGGGTGGTGGAGTGCGGTCAATACCCGTGGAAAACCAATTGTCTTTGAGGACAAAGTACACGCGCTCGCGTTCCCCAAAAAATTCTTTGCAACGTCCATCCTGGCAACGCTTACCGGTATCACATACATGAGTCTGGATGTGATGTTGGCCAAACATTACCTCGCCCCCGGGGACGCCGGAACCTATGGGTTTCTTTCCCTCACCGGGAAAATGGTCTATTTCTTAGGTTCGCTTTTCAGCCAGTTTACCATCCCCATGGTGAGCCGGGAAATAGGAAGGAACAAAAAACCGGAACAATTATTTGCCAAAATACTGATACTCGTCCTTCTCGTAAACTTTTTTGCATTTACCATTTTCGGTCTTTTGGGAGACATCACCATTCCGTTTTTGTGGGGAAGAAACGCAACAGCTGTGATTCCACACCTCTCTCTCTACGCGTTTGCGATGGTTACGTTCAGCATAAGCTCCCTTTTCATCACATACCATCAGGTGCGCGGAGAGTACCTGTTTCCTGTAGTCGGATTTCTTTTCGGACTTACAGAGATTGCGGGAATATCGCTGCATCACGGGAGCATTGAGGCGATTACGGATGTTGTTGCGCTCTCCGGCGTTGCCAGTCTTTTTGGTATTTTGCTTCTGGACCGTCTGTACGGGACACTCATTATAGTCTATTGGAATAGTATTGATTTTTTCGGTCTTTTCGGAAGGCTGCCAATTAAGGAAAAACTCCCAGGGGGGAGACTCCGCATTCTTATTTTCAACTGGCGGGATATACGGCATATCTGGTCAGGTGGAGCGGAGGTTTATGTCCACGAGCTTGCCAAGCGTTGGGTGAAGATGGGGCATGTTGTGACGATTTTTTGCGGAAATGACGGGAAAAGTTTGCGCCGTGAGACGATAGACGGAGTACGCATCATCCGCCGGGGTGGATTTTATCTGGTGTACGTGTGGGCATATCTCTACTACATGTACCGGCTATCCGGCAACTATGATGTCATCATTGACTCGGAAAACGGCCTTCCGTTTTTCACGCCGTTCTATGCACGGGAAAAAGTATTTCTTCTTATCCATCACGTGCATCAGGAAGTGTTCCGGAAACGGCTCCTGCCTCCGTTTTCGTGGATTGCTATGATTTTGGAAAAGCGGCTCATGCCGATTGCGTATAGGAATACCGAGGTCATTACCATATCGCCATCCTCTAAAACCGACATTCTGGATCACAAACTGACCAAAAAAGAGCCGCATATCGTCTATAGCGGTGTTGATCTTTCCCTTTGCAAACCCGGAGAGAAAAGCGCGCGTCCCATGGTTCTCTATCTCGGAAGGCTCACGGGCCTCAAAAGCCTGTCAGTCCTTATCAATGCAGCCAAAAAAATTATCAGTCGTATTCCGGAGGTGCGGATTGTGATAGCCGGCGACGGTCCTGACAGGCCAAGGCTTGTCAAACTCGTACAAAAATTACATTTAGAAGATGTCATTACCTTCCGGGGCCATGTGTCTGAAAAAGAGAAAGTCGAGCTGTACCAGCGCGCGTGGGTATTTGTCAATCCTTCGGTGATTGAAGGTTGGGGGATAACAACGATTGAAGCCAATGCCTGCGGGACGCCGGTGGTTGCTTCAAACGTCCAAGGCCTGCGGGATGCGGTACACAATCCCCACAGCGGAGTCCTTGTGCCGTACGGCAACGCGGATGAACTTGGAAGAAGCGTTGTGCGGATACTGAAAGATACGAGACTCCGGAATAAAATGTCCCGCGAGTCTGTTAAATGGGCAAGAAAATTTGATTGGGAAAGAAGCGCACAGGACTTTATCGGTTACATCACACAAATCGTGAGACAGGAAACAAAACGAATTGTTTTACCAAAAAAGGAACTATCTTTTGTGGAAGCCTAAAATATATGAAAACCACACCAACAGTCACGTATGTAGTATGTGCATACAACGAGGGACAAAATATCGTACGACATATGGAGTCTGTATTGCGGCAGAAGGAAATCGGCTTTAAGCTTGAAAAAATTTTGGTTGTCTCTGATGGATCAAAAGACAACACGGTCAAGCTTGCAAAATCCTTGAAGCATAAAAAAATTGAAGTCATTGCGTATCTGAAGCGAATAGGGAAGTCTTCAAGATATAACAAGATATACAAGTCTCTGACAACAGATATTCTTATTCAGTCAGACGCGGATGTTGTATTAAGTGGTCAATATGTTTTGAGTAACGTAATAAGGCCATTAATTAAACACAAAGCTGTAGTGCTGACCAGTGGTAATTCAAAGCCAGTAGCATCAAAAACATTTACTGAATTTGCAGTAAATAAAACTGTTGAGGCTTATCAAGAAATGAGAACCTCGCTTCGAGGTGGACACAATATTTTTTGTGTAACTGGTGAATTGCTCGCATCTAAAAAGGAATTTGTTAAAAAAATTGTAATACCGGTCACGATGATTGCTGATGATACGTATATGTACCTTAAGTGCATATCTAAAGGGTATAAATTTAGATTTGTCCCCAGTGCTGTCATAAAGTTTCGTTCTGTTCAAACGTTGCCAGATCAAATACGTCAAAATACTCGCTTCGAATCTGCACAATTACGGTTTAAAAAATATTTTCCGTCAGAGTTAGTTGATAGAGAATACTATGTTCCTTCAGCTTTGCTTTGGAGTTGCAGATTCAAACAATTTATTCAATATCCCATCCATAGCCTTTATATCTACGCTGTTAATACGTATTGTCGGTTGAGAAGCAGGTCAGTTGAATCCAAGCTTGACGCACAATGGAGCATAGCCGGAACGACAAAACGATTTTCACAGTAATAATATTTTTAAACAGCATATGAAATATAAACCAACAGTATCAATATTCATCCCGGCATTTAATGCCGAACAAAATATTGCTCGTTTACTGGGTCAGCTTATATTGCAGAGGACTTCGTCAGTTGTGATTAAAGAGATTGTGGTTATATCCGATGCAAGCTCAGATGATACGATCAATAAAGCTAAATCTATAAAAAACGGAATAATCAAAGTCTACGGCAATACGGCACAACAAGGTTTTGCCCATGGAGTTAAAAGAATTTTGCAATCGAGTTGCTCAGATATTGTTGTCATACTTAACGATGATATCGTAGTTAAACATTCTAATATTATTGAAGAATTGTGCAATCCAATTATAAAAAATCATACTACCGGAATGGTAGGAGGTAATTTAAAACCTTTACCGTCTAGAAATTTCATCCAAAATACAACATTGATTGGATTTATATTGGCAAGACGGGTGATAGCTGATATGCCCACTATACATACTAAGAGAACGTGCGACGACAAAATAATGGCATTATCTAAAAGTTTTTATAAGAAACTTAAATATCCCAAAAATTTGGGTGACATGGGCAATGTGGATGTATATCTATATTTTATGTGTCTGGCAACCGGCTTTTCTTATTATTTTGCACTGAAGTCTGTGGTGTATTTTAAGTTTCCGGATACCGTTACAGATTTTATAAATATTAATTTACGAAATAAAAACAGTGATACCCTAATAAATAGTAGATTTAAAAATCTAATAATTCGTGAATATGCAGCACCTAAAAAATTTTATGAATACCTACGAATTGAAGAAATAATTAGATATTTCCCTCACCTAATATTTTTATTTGTGGCTCACTATTGGATAGAGCTTAAAGGTAAGCTTAACAAATCTGCGTTTCCAAAGACATGGAGCGTTGTCGGGTCAACCAAGCAACTATCAAATATATGAGAGATAAACTAACCCTCACCATCGGCATACCGGCATACAACGAAGCGGAAAATATCCGCCATCTTCTTTTGGACTTGGCCAAACAAAGCCAGAATGGGTATATCTTCAATAAGGTCATTGTCTGTTCTGATGCAAGTGTAGATGAAACAGTGCACGTTGCTTATTCATTTAAAAAACTTCCTGTTACCGTTATCGTATATTCCAAGCGGCAGGGAAAGGCGGCTGCGCTTAATTCCATTATCCGCAAAACTTCAAGTGATGCGCTCGTTATTCTTGACGCTGATGTTGCCTTGAAGAACCGGTTATTTTTGTCGAAACTTGTGGCCCCGATTGCCAAAGGAGAGGCGGATTTATGTGCAGCAAAGATTGACGAGCTTCATCCAAAGAACTTCATGGAGAAGATGCTTGCCGCTAGTATGCAGTACAAGCGGGAGCTATTTGCTTCCATAAACAACGGGAATAACATTTATACATGCCACGGCCGCGGACGTGCGTTTTCTAAGCGATTGTATAAAGTCATTTATTTCAAGAATAGTGCCAACGAAGACGCTTACTCCTATCTCTTTTGCATCTATCACGGATTTACCTACCGTTACATTTCCGACGCCACCGTCTGGTACGGACTGCCCGCCACACTTGCCGATCACGAGCTGCAAAGCGTCCGGTTTTTCCAATCTCGCGAGCTTTCTACTGCTGAATTTGGAGAAAAATTTATTAGAGAGGCGTATGCACTACCCAAATTGTTGACACTCAAAACGCTTATTCGATTTACGGGAAAAAATCCGTATATAATCCCGTACCTTATACTTCCTGCCTATTTGAATATTAAATCCCAGTTTATGAAACGAATACACAGCGCGTGGGCGGTTGCCAAAAGCTCAAAAATTTTACGAAGGAGTATGACATTATGAATAGCAGGATAATGAAAAAACAATTAGTCATCTGTATGTTTGGCACGTATGATCCCACGTACACATCCAATAAGCTCACCATGGCAGGGCTTCGTGATAACGGCGCGCGCGTCGTGGAAGTAAACGCCCCGGTCACGGTAACGACGCTGAACACCAAAAAAGAAATGGGGTGGTGGCCTCTCGTGAAGCGCGTACTTCGAAAGTACCGCTTAGTTAGTGAAATCATCAAACACCGAAAAGATATTGCCCAAAGCGATATCATCTATGTGGGGTACCCGGGGCACTTCGACGTCTTTCCGGCGTGGATGGCCGCCAAGATATTCAGAAAAAAATTAGTATTTAATCCGCTGCTTATTTTCTACACCGGATTTACCGAAGAGCAGAGTATCCTTTCCAAAGGATCAATCTTAGCCAAACTCGTCAAATACGGTGAAGGACTCGTGTATAAAATGTGTGATCTCGTTATCGCCGACACACCGTTTCAGCAGGAATTCATAGAGCGTATTTTTGGCGTACCGAAAAGTAAAATCCGAACGGTTGCACTGGGCGCCGACGACAAATTCTATCCGTATACTCCGTATACCAATACGACGAAGAAAATACACGTGACCTATTATGGCCTCTACAGCCCGATTCATGGAGTGGAGTATATCATTGAGGCGGCAAGAAGACTGCGTTATGATAGGAATATTCATTTCGACATGATCGGTAACAGGGGACAGACGTTTGACGCAAGTCTTGCCCGCGTAAAGGAGCTTAAACTTACAAACATGTCGTTTTACTATGACATTCCGCAAGCCGAGCATATTTCGATAGCGCAAAAAGCGGATATATTTTTCGGCTTTTTAGCCAAGCACCCGAGTATCGACCGCGTAATTCCTAATAAGGTATACCAGGGTCTGTCGCTCAACAAAGTCGTGATGACTGCAGATGCGCCGGTTATCCGAAGCGTATTTACGCATAAAGAAAATATATACATCGTTACTCCGGCAGATGTCGATGCGCTCGTTGCCGCTATCCTGGAGCTCAAAAACAACCCGGAGCTGCGCCAAAAAATAGCACAAAACGGTTACGGGATGTTTACGAAAAATTTTTTACCCAAAGTGGTCGGGAAAAAGATTATAGACTATATAAAGGAAATTTTATGAAGCGAACACTGCCTCTAATGGCTATCGGTCTTATACTCACAGCACTTCTTGCGATGCCCTTGAAAGGAGACAAACTCCCTGACGGCTCGTTGGCTTATCAGCAAACCGAAGATACCCGCGTACCCGGACCGTTTGAAAGTTCCGGAAGCAGTTCGCGCTACGCGCTCGTTGAGGCGATTGTCAAATCAGGAACGTTCTTCTTTAACGATGTGCAGGCCGGACTTGCCGCGCCGGATCTCGTGCAGTACAACGGAAAATATTTTTCGATTTTTACTCCCGGAGTCTCGTTTGCGGTGTTGCCGTTTTATCTCCTGGGCAACCTCTTTGGCATACCGCAGCTGGCCGCCTATGGAGCAACCACACTCGTGGCGCTTGTGAACCTCCTGCTTGTTGTCCTTATCGCTCGCAGACTCGGAGCAGGTATAATACCGTCGTTTATAAGCGGCTTTATATTTTTGTTTGGCACTAACGCGCTCACCTACGCTCTGACGCTTACCCAGCACCACTGGAGCATGCTCGTTATTCTTCTTGCCATCCTTACACTGTTTAAACAACCGGGACTTCTGCGCAACCTGTTTCTCGGTCTTCTTTATGGCGCCGGGCTTCTTATCGACATTCCGAATGCGTTTATCCTTTTACCGCTTATGGTTTATGCCGCAGGACAACACCTGGCGGGTATTGATGAAGGCCGCACGGTCAAAATAAAACTAAAATTGGTTCTCATATTTTTGCTTCTTGGGTTTATTCCGCTGCTTGGTGCATTCGGCTGGTACAACAAGCAGGTGACCGGGAGCGCTACAAGACTCGCGCAATTTATCGGAAGGTCCGATTATCCGCCGAAGCCCAAAACGACAACAGAGAAAAAACCGCCTGATCCGTATGCACCAACGCTTCCGTTTTATTCGCGTAATCAGCTGAACGGACTGTACATATTGCTTATCAGCAATGAACGGGGATGGCTTTACTACAGTCCAATTGTTTTTATCGGAATGGCCGGATTATTTCTTGCAGTGAAGCGGAAAGAAACGGAAAAAATAGCAGTAGTAATCCTGACAATGGCAGGATTAACGATAACCATGTATTCCTCCTTTGGCGATCCGTGGGGCGGATGGTCATTTGGCCCGCGGTATTTGTTACCGGCAACGGCGCTGCTGTCCACCGGAATCGGTTTGGCTATAGAACGGTGGAAACGAAGTATTCTTTTTGGTCTTGCGTTTTTGACCATTGCCGGGTATAGCATTTATGTAGCCGCGTTTGGCGCATTTACCACAACTCAGGTGCCTCCCAAACAGGAAGCCGAACACCTCGTCACGTTTATTCCTTACACATATGCATACAATCAGCAGTTAATCGATCAAAACAAAACAGGGTCACTCGTCTACAACCTGTGGCTCAACGGCCGTGTGCCGCTTACAACCGTTGTCATGATGTACCAAGGGATCGGCATCGTTTTGGTATCCATCGCCTACACTCTGGCGTGCCGGAAACGTATTTTTAAAAAAAATGACATATGAACATAACCGAACTCACCCTTACCATTCCCAGGCAGCCGTTTGAACGCATGTTCGCATGGATTTCCCGTCATGCGCTTGTTCTTGTGCTCATCTTTTTGGCGATAATTTCCGTCGTATCCTATGTCCATTTTTATCAAAACGGTCTGGGGCTTGCCTACAACGATGCCCGCAGTCACCTGGACATCGGTAGGCGGGTCGTTGAAGGGCTTAAACCGGGTTTAGCGCAGTTGGGCTCCGTCTGGCTTCCTCTGCCGCACATTCTGATGATTCCTATGATTTGGAATGATTTTATGTGGCATTCAGGCTTGGCAGGCGCTCTCCAATCCATGACCTCTTTTGTGGCAACAGGTGCAGTTATCTATATGTTTTTACGAATGCTGGGGGTGGGTCTGCTCGGACGCGTTTTTGGCGTCGTTGTTTTTTTTCTCAATCTCAATGTGCTGTATCTGCAGTCCATAGCCATGACAGAGCTTCTTTTGTTTTTTACCATGACAGCCGGCGTCTATGAACTGACGAAGTGGCATAAGACCGATAATATACTTGCTCTTATCCGCGCCGCCTTTTGGGTCATGCTTTCCACACTTATCCGCTACGACGGATGGTTTCTTTTGGCGTACTGTGCAGGACTGATCGTTTTTCACATATGGAAAAAGCGTGGATACCGGGCGGCTGAAGGATATTTCATTCTGTTTTGTACGCTCGGAAGTTTCGGCATATTTCTATGGCTTTTGTGGAACCAGCTCATTTTTAAAGACGCGCTGTATTTTGCCTTTGGGCCGTTTTCCGCGCATGCCCAACAGGCGCAGCTTGAAACGGCAGGAGTGCTGATGACGAAAAAAAATCTTCTCCTGTCCCTGAAGATTTATTTGTATGCCATGGTATTTAACTCCACCGCGTATGTAACAATATTGGCCGTGGTAGGTGCCGTAGTCCTGTGGTTTGACAAACGGATCAATCCAGCTGTGCGACTATCCACAAGCGCGTTATGTGCGCCGTTTCTATTTAACATTCTGGCTCTCTATTTGGGCCACTCAGTACTGTTTGTCCAGGGAATTTCCGGCAATACCTGGTTTAACGTACGGTATGGCGCTACCATGATCCCTTCTCTTGCCATTTTTATGGGCTATCTTATTGATCGGGTAAAGATCGGCCGACTATCGCTTATTGCGTTGTATGCGTTTGTCATATTCTTTTCTGTAGCAAACAACGATGCCGTCACGATTGACGATGCGCGCGTCGGCAGCAGCCAAAAAAACGTATCGGAAGTATCCGGATACCTGAAAACTCACGCAGCAAACGAAGAAGGCTTTATCCTGATCTCGGCTGCATCTCACGACGCCATCATATTTTCCTCCGAGTTGCCGATGAAACGCTTTATCCACGAAGGAACAGGTTCCTACTGGGAAAGCGCCACCACCAGCCCGGATCGCTGGGCCAGATGGATAGTTATGCGCACACATGACGATAATGATCTCACATATAAAGCCATTCGGGTCACGAACCAATTGTCTAAATACACCATGGTTGCCAAGTTCCCGTTTGCCGATGTGTATGAGCTCAAATCTGAGTATCTATCGACTCTCAACACCGAACCAACGTTGCCAAAACAGAAGTAACATACTTGATGAATATCCAACTATAGGATATAATAGACACTTACTATGTACGATATTATTCTCAAAAAATTAGAAAACCGAAAAAAACCGATTGACGTCATTGTTACCGGTCTTGGGTTTATGGGATTTGGGTTTATTTCCTCCATCCAACATACCAAGGGCATCCGCGTACCGCTTGTTATCACCAGACGCCCGGATGAATCTAAAAAGTTTCTTGAAAAACACGGATTTTCCGCAAGTTGTGAAAGCAATCCGCAAAAAATTAAAGAATTTGCACACCGCGGTTTTATATGTGTTTCTGATGATTTGGATCTTATTGAAACGTATCCCTCAGATACAGTTATGGAAGTCACCGGCACGATTGCCTACGGCACTGATGTAGCGCTTCGAGCTATCCGCGCCCGCAAACACGTCATCACTATGAATCCTGAATTACAAGCCACAGTCGGATCAGAACTTAAAATTTGTGCCGATAAAAATGACGTTGTCATCACCGACGTCATCGGCGACCAGCCCGGATCATTAGCCAGACTTATCGGCCAATCAAAACTTATGGGCTTCAATGTGGTTCTGGCCGGAAACATGAAACGGTTTCTTAACCGCCACGCCACCCAGGAAGAGATGAAACCATGGGCAGACGACAAAGGCTTGTCCGTACGCCAAACCGTATCATTTACCGACGGCACCAAACAATCTATAGAAATGACGCTGGTTGCCAATTATTTTGGCATGAACATACTGCAATTTGGTATGCGGGGACCGGAAGTGGATGATGTACAGGATGCCCTGAAAGTATTTCAATGGCATAAAATCCCGCAAGAGGGAATCGTGGACTATATTCTGGGACGCACATTGTTTCCGGGCATTTTCGTCGTTGCGGAACACAAAGACAAAAACCAACAAAAGTATCTGCGCTACCTGGGACTGGGAGAAGGGCCCCGCTATGTATTATTTGAACCTTATCATTTGTGTCACCTGGAGGTTGCCGGCACCATTGCTAAAGTAGTGTTATTTGGACAGGAAACGATACATAACAGTATAAAGCCCCGCGCTACAACGATAGCAGTCGCCAAGACCGAACTTGCCGCCGGTACGGTATTGGACGGCATCGGCGGCGACACTATGTATGGCAACATCGATAAAATTGAGCATGCACAGGGCTATTTACCGGCGGGTCTTGCTCCGGGAGCAATCGTCAAACACTCGCTTCACCAGGATCAACCGATAAAAATTAGCGATGTCACGTTGCCGGTCAATGCCGCAACGATCCTTTCCGGTTTGGTGAAGGGAACGAAAACACAAACTTCAACGGCCTATCAACTCGCATAAAAGCTAGTGGTACAATAGAGGATATGGGAAACGCCCAACGAGTCCTCCAACCCCCAAAACTTTCACCAGATGGTCGCTATCTCACCGACATGAACGGTAAACCATTTTTCTGGCTTGCAGATACCTGGTGGTTTGCTGCAACCAAACGGATGAGCGAAAGCGCACTTAAGGTACTTCTTCACGATAGGGCAAAAAAGGGGTTCACTGTTATTCTTTTAGTCATCGGCGCGCCGCCTGAAGTTGACCCGTTCAGTGTGGAGGCGGGAAATGAAGGAGGATGTGCGTTTTTACAAAACGGTGGACTCAATACACACTATTTTGACCACGCCGATGGCGTCATCCGGAAAATTCTTGCAGCAGGCATGTTCCCATGCATTGTCGGCAGTTGGGGACACCATATCGACCGATTCGGTGTGGAAACCATGAAACACCTCTGGCTGGAAATAACCAATCGTTGGGGCGATTTGCCGGTTATCTATTGTGTCACGGCAGAAGCGGACGTATTTTTGCAAGGAAGTGCCTTGCACGAAACCATAAGCTCCGTGAGATGGGGGAGACTATTTCGATTTTTTAACGCACTCAAAATCGTCAGAAAACTATTTCGAACCGCAGCCGGCGGGCAATCAGAAGAAATCCGACGGTTGCTGGCCACACGCGTGGAAAAGTGGGATGAAGTAGCCCGCTACATACGGCAGATAGACAAACATGCTCATCTTCTCACAGTGCACCTGCACCGTAAGCTCTTAGCTTCGGAACTGTTTCACCACCCCGGCTGGCTTGATATAGACACCATCCAATCCGGCCATACCAAATCCAATGCCGGTTTCATGGTCGAAGCAGCACGGCGGAGTTGTAAAAAGCGACCATTTATAAACCTAGAACCGTGGTATGAAGGAATTTTAGGCAACTTCGGGCCATCAGATCAACGGTACGCATTCTGGGCGTGTATACTTTCAGGCGCGAAGGGACACACCTACGGCGCCCACGGCATCTGGCAAATGGCAACAAGATCCGATCCTTTTCTTGCTCATTGGGGTATTTCTGACTGGCAAGAAGCAATACGGTATGAAGGTGCCAAACAAATCGGTCTTGCGAAACAATGGTTAATGAAAATCCCCTGGTGGAAATTGACTCCCGACATCCAGGCCACGGCTACGGAAGCAGAAACAATAACTCCCTACGAACCTTTCGTTGCACACATCAATAATCAGTATGTGCTCGCATATTTCCCTAAGGGAAGGAAAAATATCTGCTATAGGCTTAACAACTTTTCAACACATCATACGTATAGCGTCACATACATATCACCCGTAACAATGCTCCCACAGCGCGAAGAAACGTTTACTAATCAGCGATCATATTCTATGCAGGCGCCTTTATCAAAAGATTGGCTCGTATGTATATCCCGATTTGACGAAAAGACGGAAAAATAGTACTATAGCAACTCCTATGGGATATATCATCTCCCTCATCCAGAAATTGTATTCTTTTTTGCTTGCGCGCAGCATCGGATCATGCGGAAACGGGTGCGTATTTATCACATTTTCAAAATTTTTTAAACCGGAAAATATTTTCATTGGGAACAATGTATTTATCAACCAGCAATGTATTTTAGTCGGTGAAGAAAAAATTACTATTAAAGATAATGTCGCAATAGGATTTAGATGCATGATCCTCACATCAAATAACGAAGTTTTCCTGGACCAAATAACAAACAAACGGGCACATTACGATGAGCCGATAACGATAGAAAAAAACGTTTGGTTAGGAGCAGGATCTATAATTCTTTCGGGAGTAACTGTCGGAGAAGGAAGCGTTGTGGCAGCAGGAGCTGTTGTCACCCGGGATGTACCGCCGCATACACTGGTCGGTGAAGTACCCGCCAGAATAATTCGACACATTGACACTAACGAAAATTATTCTACCCTCAAAGAGTCGCTCCATGTCCGAGTTCCTTACAATCATCCCGGCAATCCGTCTTTTTCTCAATCCCAAAATTGAACGATATAGTACCTGAATAATTAGAAAACCGCTTAATGATGCGATGAATCGTACATCGAGGTATAATGTAACGGTATATGAAGCGATGCATTCTCATTGTTCTTGTAGCATTTTTAATCGTACTGCTTCTTCTTGTCGCCGTACGCGTTTTTTCCATCCGCACGGGAGATGTGGCGGGCACTCCGGCCACATGGTGGGAATTTCAATCGATTGATACGATGAAATATTCGCGGGATCTTAGCCGCGAGAAGATCAATGACCCGTCATTTGACACAGTTATCCAAACGCAGGTAAAAAATATCGCCGATACTGGGAAAACAAAAATGAAGCCTCCACAGGCTTACGCCCGTGGTATCCTTCATTTTTTCGGCGAAATCCGCCGAAGCATCCTCCTTCGCCAAGGCTATAACACTTTTCACCTAGGAGGTGTTGTAAGATAACCTCTCAATCTTCACATTTTGTAACATCTCAGTTTTCGTAGTACGATTGCCATTGCCCACCCGGCTCCATTCGCACAGCGGGAGATTATGGGATACTGGTTTGACTGCCGGTTAGAGTCGTAACCGGGTTGTGTAAAAAACCTTCCCATTGGCGATCATGAACAGTTTCTCGCCTTTGATGCGTATCCAAATCCTGCAACCGATGTATCCGGGTGGGACATAATAATGCTTCCCGTACAAAGAAATCGTTGATTCCCGTGTCACTTTTCTTCTCTCTTCAATCGTTAACAGTGTTTCCAATTCCACCCGTGTGAGTTTTCGTTTTGATGTCCTGTATCGAGCTGCATGCGTTTCGTTGTCAAAGTATGGACTCTTGAATTTGTAGTTGTACCAGGCAAGCCACACTCTCCATGCGCCATTGACGTCATCCATGGTCTTTCTGTTGAGAATCCCCGGAACAAAATCTCTCTGCACAAACTTCCAAAACCGTTCAATCTTCCCTTTACATTGGGCGGTCGGAGCCCAGATGAGCTCGAT
>Ga0209210_1001612_pt1 | contig 18447 bp, 25 predicted proteins | sample RifGroA1_FD_183991 | JGI IMG/M metagenome (GOLD analysis project Ga0209210, IMG submission 183991) | Contaminated groundwater microbial communities from Rifle, Colorado, USA - Rifle Groundwater A1 (SPAdes) (version 2) | ecosystem: Environmental > Aquatic > Deep subsurface > Groundwater >...
ACAACACCAAGCGAGTCCACTACGCTTTCGGTAACAAGATGACGCCAGTACAGTTTCTGTTATCATGGAAGCCAAGCAAGACATCAATATTACCAGTGGAGTGCAAAAGCGGGTGGCCTCATACAATTCCTTGTTTTTTGTGCGAAGAGTGGTAAAATTAAATGGATTTTCAATACTATGAGAAAAGCTCCAATCCCAGTTTTTGAAAAGGATAGACTCTGCGCTGTTCAAAATCTGAAGATTCTTGACACGGCTGGCGAAGAAAGATTTGACAGTATTACTAAAGAAGCTGTATCCAAATTCTCTGTACCAATATCCACTATTACCATCATTGATAAAGACCGTGAGTGGTATAAATCGGCGCAGGGACTGAAACAGAAACAAGGTCCACGGGACATATCATTTTGCGGACACGCTTTGCTCCATGAAGATATTTATATCGTAGAAGATACTTTGAATGACCCTATCTTTAGAGATAATCCGATGGTGGTAGGTGATCCATTCATCAGGTTTTATGCGGGGAAATCATTGCGGGATAAAGCTAGCAATCTGCCAGTTGGTGTTTTCTGTATCAAAGACACTAAGCCGAGAACGATGAATATGACCGAAATAGATAGTTTTCTTAAATTGGCCTCTAAAGCGGAAGAAGAAATGAATCAGAAACTGATGTCGTGAACTTTATTTCGTGTGCAAATATAAATAGATATTCTCAAGCGCCTTGATGGCATCTCCTGCGGCAATATTGTTCTGATGATAAAGGCCATCGGTTGAATCTCCTGCCGCCCAAATGCCATCCACTTCGGTTCTTTGAGTTCTAGGGTCAACGGGAATTTGACTGTATTTATTTAAAGGGATCAGTTCTTTTACGAAGTCAGTAGTAGGTACCAAACCGATTTCGACGAATACACCGGTTACGGGGATTTCTTTCTCTATACCCTCTTTCTCATAAACCAACGAACTTACAAACTGACTTGCCCCGCCTTGGCGTGGGTCGCCCTTAATTTCTTTGAGTACTGCGCCTTTGACGGCTTTCATATTTGGGTGGGAAAGCACTTTTTGTACCGTTATCTCGTCTGCTCTGAATTTTTCGCTTCGATTGATAAGAGTAACCGATTTAGCATAAGCCAGAAGTTGAGCGGCCGTTTCAAAAGCGGCGTTACCTCCACCGATAACGGCAACATCTTGATTGGCGAAAAGGGGACCGTCACAGGAAGCGCAGTAAGTGATGCCCTTATTCTCGAACTCTTTAGCTCCTGGGATGCCCAGTTTCTTCCTTGTGCTACCTGTGGTAATAAGAACTGTCTTCGCTGTATAAAAATTATCTGCTGTGACTATTTTAAAATCACCTTCTGATTTAGAGATATTAGTTACCCTTGCTCCTACCTTTACCTCTACGGAATCCCCGGTATATGAGCGCAGATGTTCCTCAAGCGCTTTTCCGAAATCCAGGCCGGAAATTTTTTTAGTGCCTATCCAATTTTCAACACCGCTAGACTCGGTGCTCTGTCCGCCGAAGGATTCGGTGATAAAGATAGTTTTAAGCCGCTTGCGTGCGGCGTAAACGCCGCCGGCGACGCCAGCGGGCCCTCCGCCTATTATCGCAAGATCATACATGTTCCTATTTTACTTTAGTTTGCTCCTGCGGAGAAACGCCGGTACGGCACTCCAGTCATCGTCATTGTCTTCTAGTATAGGTGGGGGAGTTTGTTTATGTTCAGATTTTTTTTCTTCTACTGGCGGTTTCTGAACTTCTTTGTGTGGTTGAGAGGAGATGGTGTTGAAAATCTTACCCTTGCCACTCTCTCCTTCGTTATTGCTAAAGGTCGGGAAGAGCGATGCCGCTTTTCTTGCATAGTTGTCAGAGAAATTTGAAGCGATAACGGTAATCTTCAGTTCGCCCTTCTTGAGTTTGTCATCGCGGACCGTGCCGAAGATAATTTTGGCATTAGGGTCAACCGACTCGGTGATAATTTTCGCCGCGTCCTGAATTTCAAACATAGTGACATCATCTCCGCCGGCTATTGAGAAGAGCACACCCTTGGCGCCGTTTATAGATATCTCAAGGAGGGGGGAGCTAATAGCGGCTTTGGCCGCTTCCACGGCACGGTTTTCTCCCGAAGCAGAGCCGATACCCATAAGCGCGGCTCCGGCATTTTCCATCACTGAACGGATATCTGCGAAGTCGATGTTGATGATGCCTGGGGTAGTGATAAGGTCTGAAATACCTTCGACCGCTTCTCTCAAAATGTTATCACAAACGGCAAAGGCATTTTTAGCGGTGATATTCTTTTCGATTGTTTGGAGCAGACGATCATTGGGAATAATAATCAGAGCGTCAACTGCTTGCTTGAGTTCGTCAATCGCCACCTCCGCTATCTTCATTCTCTGTTGTCCTTCGAAGAAAAAAGGTTTGGTTACGACGGCCACAGTTAGACACCCGTTTTCCTTGGCGATACGAGCGATTATAGGGCAAGCTCCAGAAGCGGTGCCTCCGCCCATACCTCCAGCGATGAAGACCATATCTGCACCCTTGATGGCCTCCAGAACCTCCTCCTTAGTTTCTTCGATTGCGCGCTTGCCAAGTTCCGGGTTCATGCCTGTGCCAAGACCGCGGGTCAGATTCTTTCCGATATGAATCTTCTTCTTGGCGAGCGAGTGGTGAAGGTCCTGGGCGTCTGTGTTAATCGCTATAAAGTCAACGCCCCTAACTTTGGAGTTAATCATATGGTTAACGGTGTTCTTGCCGGAACCACCCACTCCAACGACCTTGATTCGAGCGAAAGATTCTACCTCTGGTTTGATTTGTGGCATGCTCTTAAATTAAATTTTAGATGCGCCTATCTTATCAGAGAGGGCAGAAAAGAAAAGCAGTTGACTTCAAGCAGTTGGCGTTTTCCTATTTTATGGCAAAAACTGAGAAATCCAGCGCGAGACAACTCTTCCCCAACGCTTACTACTTTCTGTGATGAGAGAACCATTTCGGATGCCTAAGGAACGCTCTACGTCATCCGTATTGAATCCGACTATTGCAAGACCGCAGGCGACCGCCCAAGTGAGATCCTTGACTTTACCCTCTGTCGCATTGCCTGCCCGTGCGGGCGGGCCAAAATAAACTTCCGCCACTTGAGAAGGAAGTTTGAGAGAATTCTCTGCAACGCTTTTTATATCGGGCGTGGCGGCGCCTCCACCCGCGATGATAATGCCTGCCGGCAGTAAAGCATTCCTACCAATCGACTTTAGATGTGTTTCAATAAGTTCGAAATAATCATCAAGCCGTGCTTTCACTATCTCTTCCAGTTTTTTTCTCGAATAAGCCATCCTTCTCCCGGAGTCCAGCTTCGCTCTTTCGGCTTCTTCGGGTGAAATCTTCAGACCCAAGGCAATATCGTTAGTAATGTCATTGCCACCGATGGGAAAGACTTCAAGCGAAATTAGATTATTGTTTTCGAAGACGACAATAGAGAGAGTCTCGGCGCCGATATCAGCCAAGAGACATCCAACCCTCTTCTGTTTTTTGGAAAGGGTAACACAACTTAGAGCTACCGGTGAGGCCACCACATCAATGACCTCTATGCCGGCTTTCTCTACTGTGCTTATAAGATCGGTGAGGTGATGTTCCAGACAGGTGATGAAAAGCGTTTTAATCTCGAGCTTGACTGCCTTGAGGCCGAGAGCTTGCCCCCAGACCGTCTTGCCGTCTATTTTGTATTCAATGGGGACCGTATTTATAATTCTCCTATTTATTGAAGTAGTTGGTGGTATGGCCGCTTCGGCAGCTTCGAGTGCCAAAGAAATATCCCTCTCGGTGATCTCGAGGTCCGCCCGGGATATAACAACAGAGCCACTTGCTACCACACTACTAAGACCAACCCCGCCAAAAGAGACGTAGGCGCGTCTAACTTTAATACCGGCAATTTTTTCCGCCCGCTCTACAGCGACTTCTATACTCCTCGACGCCTCGGCCGCATTGGCAATGTAGCCACGAAACAGGCCTCTGGATTCATTAGAGCCAGTGCCGATGATTCTCGGTACTGTATGTCCATGCTCAAGGAACCCCTCGGCGATAACCACCTTGATTTGAGAAGTTCCTATATCAATGCCTACTACGATTTGACGTGCCATGTAATAATTTTTTTTCCGCTTGCTCCATTGTATCCCCGTGCTCCATTCCTTTCAAATGCAAGAGGCCGTGGATAAAGAGATATTTGACGCTAAAAGGTTTCGCGCGCGAACGATTTATAAAAATTTCTCCGCTTGTCTTCGAGAGTGGAAAGGCCAGAACGTTTGTTGGCTTATCAATGCCGCGATAAGTGCGGTTAAGACGCCGTGTCAGTGTGTCAGAAGCAAAGACAAGTGAGAGTTCATAGTCACTTCCTAGAACTTTATTTTTTATTTTCTTGAAATTTTTAGCGCCGGCGCGAGAATTTGCTGACTTCATTTATTTTGCCAAGTTTGATGAGCTCGGCAGTTATCTCTTTCTTTTTCAAATAGCTAATTGTTTTGGCTCGTCTAGTGTTGCGAGAAGGGGGGCGTTGAGTATAACGCTTCGAACGGACACGCGGCAAGACTCCTGACCCTTGGACACGTTTAGTGAAGCGTCGAAGCACGCTTAAGTTATTCTCGTTTGCTCCCTTAACGACCTCTATGTTGACCATTGTTTGCATTGCGGTTGCTACTTTAGCACACCATGGTTTATAATGCCAAACATGAACACGCCTAAACGAGTACCCCAAGTTGTTTTTAAAACTCATACTCATGATAAGAATGTTTGCGGAGATGACCCATTTGCCTGGGTGGATGTTTCAACGGACGAAATATTTAAAGGTAAAAAGATTGTTCTTTTCGCCTTGCCGGGAGCTTTCACCCCCACCTGCTCATCTCAACATCTTCCGGGCTACGAGGCGCGCTATGATGAATTTAAAAAACTCGGTATTGATGAAGTGATTTGCCTTTCCGTCAATGATGCCTTTGTCATGAACAAGTGGGGAGAGGACCAAAAAGCCGAGAAAGTAAGGTTGTTACCGGACGGTATAGGAGAGTTTACTAAGGGGATGGGAATGCTTGTGAAAAAAGACGATTTAGGATTTGGCCTTCGCTCTTGGCGTTATAGTATGTACGTGGAAGATGGGGAAATAAAAAAGATTTTTATCGAGCCAGGATTTTCCGACAATTGTCCTGATGATCCTTATACGGTCAGTGATCCAAAGACCATGCTCGAGTATCTCAAAACTAGAGCGTAATGTTTTTGAGATAGTGCGGCAGATTTTCGATACTTACCGTGTCTTGAGCGCGTGTCGCCACGTTTCTAATCGTAGCGGTATCGTCGAGGGCTTCTTTCTGTCCAATGATGATGAGGTAGGGGACACGCAGGTTTTCAGCGTTTAAAAGTTGAGTGGTAATTTTATCTTTGCCGAGAAAGTGATGTAGCGGTATACGATGATTGCGCAGTAGTTCTATGAGAGAGAGAGTTTTAATCTTAGCGTCTTTGCCCAGTTGGACCAGGTAGAATTTTGGTTTGGGCAGTGCTTTATAGACTTGTCTTCGAGCGTTTCTCGGGGATGTGGAAAAGATACTCACCCCAGCCATGGGAATTTCCTTCCTTAACCCAAAGAGGCGTGCTAGGCGTGAGTAGCGATAGCCAATGGCCAGAGTATTTGTGTCCTGCCTGCCGGCAGGCAGGTCTTCATTTTCAATATTTCTGATAGCAAAGATAGTGTGGGAAGTATGGTTTCTCTCGCCTACAAGTTCTGGTGCCAAGCGGAACTCTATACCCAGGGCTTCAATATACTCGAGCACTTCTTTGAAATAGACTCGGCTCTTTATAGAGAGGAAATTGATGGAAGAGGGTGCAGACTCGCGCAGGCGAAGAGCTTCCGGCGCTTCCAGTCTGAAGAGGTTGAAAATATCTTCCTTCATGCTTCGTTTCCATTCGTCCGATGAGTTGACGCCCGACTTGCGCGCGTAATTTATAAGCTCCCGTTCATATGCGTTTATGGATTCTCTATCGCCGATGCAATTTATATCCACCCTCAAATTTTTATGTCCTTCTTCCAGGAGAATGGAGAGTGTTGCCCGGATAAGGGTTGCTTCCGCTATGCCGGAAGGTGAGCCGATAAAGTGGAGGGCATAGCTGCCAAACCTCTTTCTCGAAGCGGGTTTCTCGTAGACTAGAGCAATGGGATGCGGCCGAGAAGCAAAATCCTCTTCCAGATATGTGCGTATAACAGAGGCTTTCTCGGTAGCATCGTAATGCGGGTAGTCTCCACAGCTTCGGGTTAATTCGATATCATGTTTGGTAATCTTGGGAGCGGTGATAGGAAGGAAACCAAAGTAGCTCGCTGTAACAATGGCTCTATCAAATTCAATCATTGGAATTGTCGCCCGGGAAAAGTGCCGGAGGGAAAAAGCGAACAATCGGCCGGCCGACAATATTCTTCTCCGGCACCGGACCCCATATTCGCGAGTCGGCGCTCGAGAGACGATTGTCTCCCAAGACGAAATATTCTCCCGCGCCAAGAATATAATCCGAACTATCCGACTTACTCAACTCCACATATGGCTCATTAAGTATAAAACCTTCTGGATATCGGGCGTTTGTGATGGTGATCTCTCCGTCGGAGATTCTAATTTTCTCACCAGGCAACCCGATGACACGCTTAATAAAAGATTTTCTAGGATCTTTGGGATATTTAAAAATTAGAATAGAACCGCGTTCTGGCGTTCTAAAACGATAGGTAAGCTCGTCAACAATTAAATAGTTTCCTGTCTCGAATGTCGGAACCATGGACGCGCCTTCTACTATAAAGGGCTGGGCAATGTAGAGACGGAATGGCACTACTATCAAAAGAGAGAGGAGAATAAGTTTGACAAGCTCTTTCCAAAAATTTGAACTGACGGGATTCATAATTTGCTAAGATTGTATTATCTAACTTGATTTGACACAATAGCAGTATGTATATCATTGTAGGTTTAGGTAATCCCGGAGAAGAATACGCACGCACTCGGCATAACACCGGACGGATGGTGGCAGAGTTTATCGCTGGAAAAGTTTCCAATATTAAAATTATTACTCCCGATACATTCATGAACAAGTCTGGTAGTGCGGTAGCTAAAGTAATCAAGAATAAAAAAGCGGCCCAAAAGCTTATTGTGATTTATGATGATCTGGATTTGCCACTTGGCTCTCTTAAAATATCTTATAATCGCAGTTCAGGAGGACATAAAGGACTAGAGTCAATCATCCGCGCTCTCAAGACAAAAGAATTTATCAGAATTCGAATCGGAATTGGCCCCACTTCGCCAAGGCTTCGCGGGGCAAGCAAAAAGGTGGATGTGGAGAAGCATATTCTCGGTCAGTTTAAAAAGTCCGAAGAAGAGATTTTGAAAAAAGTCTTCAAACGCGCTCAAGGCGCAGTCGAAACAATCATCACGCATGGTCTCGCCCGTGCGATGACTGAGTTTAATAAATAACCTTATGCATAAAGTTTACCTTGCGGGTCAATCAAACGAACATGATGATGGTTGGAAAGAGTTATTTAAAACTATCCCAAATTGTGATTTCCACGATTGGGAAATTCATTCGGATCAGACTTCTCCCGACACATACTTTCCCGACGACTTAAGGGGAGTCAAAAATGCAGATATATTAATTGCCAATCCCGGTGTTGCTCCATCTGAAGCTACTTGGATAGAAATAGGGTACTTCTATTCCCAGAAAGTTAAAACCCCTGGAGATTTTTGCGATAAGCTGATAATCATTTGGCAAGAAAATCGACAACCCAAATGGTCCATAGACTTCGTAAAGAAAACTGGATTTGTTGTCCCTAGTTTTGAAAAAGCTAAGGCAAAGCTTCGCGAACTTATCTGTGCCTAACTGTCCAAAGCTCCTAACTGTCCAAAGCTCGGCTTTGGACATATAATTAAGTTATGAGGTTAATTAGGATTACTCCTGGCGAGTATTACCATATATTTAATAGGGCAGTAAATAAACAGGTAATTTTCCATGACACTAGTGATTATTTTAGATTTCTTTTCTTAACTTTGTATTTCCAATCACCAATTATATTTCAACAGTTGGGCAGAAAGGTAAAAGAATTTGTCCAAAGCCGAGCTTTGGACAGCGTTGAAGAAGATGAAATCATAAAGAAGCGAAGAGTGGAATTGGTGGCATTTTGTATCATGCCGAACCATTTTCATTTGATTGTTAAAGAGTTAGATGAGGGTGGTATAGCAGCCTATATGCAAAGAGTTCTAACTTCTTACTCAAAGTATTACAACACTAAGTACGAGAAATCAGGGCATGTTTTCCAAGGACCCTATCAAGCCGTGCATGTTGAAGATAATCGCCAGCTCTTGCATTTGTCCGCATATATTCATAGAAATCCACGAGAGATATCAAAGTGGTTTAATAAGGAAGAACAATATCCATGGTCTAGTTATCAGGATTTTATAGGAGAGAATCGATGGGGTAACCTGATTATGCTCGATATTATTATCGGACAATTTAAGGACAAAGCTGAATACGAAAATTTTGTAAAGACGTCCCCAGCAAAGATCAAGGAGGAAGAACTAGAATATTTGGCTGAGTTATAACTGTCCAAAGCCGAGCTTTGGACAGTGGGACAATTTGGAGAGAGAGTTACTTTTTGTCAATGAACGAGAGGGCCATCTTTTGTTCCTTCGGGTCAAATAAAGTTATTTTGAAAGCATAAACCTTGCCCATCTCGAGTTTCTCACGGAGTTTCTCTTCTGAACCGAATTCGGAAATGTGTACTAGGCCGGCCACACCCTCCTCAATCGAGGCGAGCGCCCCGTACTTGTTGAACTTGATAATAACGCCTTCGACGATGGCGTCCTTCTTATATTTCTTCTCCGCTTCTCTCCAAGGATTTTCTTTCAACGCTTTAATAGAGAGAGAAATCTTGTCATCTTTGATTTCGATAACCTTGACTCTTACTTTCTCGCCGATCTTAAACATGGTTTTAGGATTGTCGACAAGTCCCCAGTCGATTTCCGAGATATGTACCAGACCTTCAAGTCCCTCTTCAAGTTTAATGAAAATACCAAAGTCAACGAGACCGGTAACTTCGCCGACGAGCTCGTCGCCCAAAGCATAACGGGCTACGATATTCTCTTTATCTTTAGTCTCCGGACTTTTCTCGGAGAAAATGAGCTTGCCTTCCTTGGGACTTGCGCCAATGATGGTGACCGAAAGTTTTTCTCCAACGAGCTTCTTCAATTCATCAAGAATTTTGTCTTTATCTCCATCGGAGATGCGCGGGTAGTGTTCTGGCTTGAGCTGGGAGGCGGGCAGGAATCCTGAGAGTCCCTGCCAGTTAATAATGAGACCACCCTTGTTAGCGTCTGTGATTGATAGCTCGAAGGTACGTTTCTCGCGGATGGCTTCCTCGGCCTCGCTCCAGATTAAGGCTTGACGCGCCTCTTTGAGAGAAATTTCAATGTAACCTTCTTTGCCACCGATACCGACTACTTTGCCGGCGACAATATCCGAAACATTAATTTTCTTGATAATATCCCGGGCGTTTATAAATTCACGACCATAGATGATACCGGTGCCGAAAGGAGGCAAGTCAATGTAGACCGCGCCTTTATCAATACTTATGACTGGTCCCTCCACGAGGTCATCGATGGAAGGGGGATTGGGAATACGTGTTAGAAACGCGTCAACTTCTGGGGTGTTGGTAGTCAAATTGGGTAGCCGTCTCCAGTCCTCGAGGTTCATCAGTGAATGCCAGACCTAGAGGGATAACGAAAACGGGGGTTAATAAAGCACGGGCCAATGGTATCAAAATCAAACCAAAAGGTCAAAAGTTAATGCTATTATATTCCCATGGTCGAAACTAAAATCGCAAGAAGGTCAATCTATAGTGAAGAATTCAAAGAGAGGTGGTTTAAAATGTCTTTTGCGGAACAAATGGGTAATATTGGTAGCGAGGTTGGGCGGGCTACTAAATGGCAAAACAAAGACGAGAAATCTTTTTGGGGAGCAGTGGGACGAGCAATGGAACTTTTTGATCTTACACAAATGGATAAGAGATGGAAAGGGCGGAGGTTGGAAATTGATCGAGCGAGAGAGGTTTTCGCTGATGCAGTGTTGGGTGGTAAAGAATATAATAGTTTTCTTCCAGATCTAGAACGCTACTTCATGCAATTTGCCATTTTAGCTCGCTCTCGCGTATAAATTCGCAACAAAAAACTTGTCAGAAAAGACTGGTAAATATAACTCTTTTATGCTAAAATAGGGGCAATGATAATCAGCTACCACGGCGCGGAATGCTTCAAAGTCTCCCAGGGAGATATCACTTTGGCGCTCAACCCGATATCGAAGGACTCTCAAATGAAACCTACAAGATTCGGTGCTGACATCACTCTTATCACCTTTAATCACCCTGATTTCAACGGTCGTGACCAGACCTCGCGAGGTGATAAAGAATCATTCGTCATAGATGGTCCAGGCGAGTATGAAATCAAAGGCATCTTTATAAAAGGTTTTCTTTCTGAAGGACCTGCTAAAAAAATAAACACAATTTACCTTATATCTTTCGAAGGAATAAATCTCTGCTTCCTCGGCGCGCTTGCTAATCCGACACTTCCAGATGAGATTCTCGAGGCAATAGAAGATATTGATATCCTCTTTGTGCCTACGGGCGGTGGTGGCCCCGCCAAGGACGGGGCAAGTACTCTCGATCCGGTTTCTGCCTATAAACTTAGTGTCTCGCTTGAACCGTCTGTTATCATACCAATGCACTATACAAAAACTGCATTAGAGCAATTTATCAAAGAGGGCGGAGAGACGAAAGTGGAATCTCTCGACAAATTTGTGGTAAAAAAGAAAGACCTAGAGGGTAAAGAAAGCGAGATAGTAGTCTTGAAAGAGGAGTAGTTCGACTCGCCCCGCCACGGCGGGGCAAACTCACTATAAATAAAAAATAAAAAATATGAGAAGATATTTAGCTGAACTTTATAAGAAACCTGACCACCATAAGAGGCAATTCGCATTGCTCGCTTCGGGCACTATTACTCTCTTCATCTTCGGGGTTTGGTCCATCGCAACTTTCGGTATTAACACGAAGATAATTGCCGAGGCGGAAAATGAGGTAAGCCCACTTCAATCCTTGCGTATGAGTATGGCAGCGAGCCTTGAAGCTCTTCGGGATAATTTCGGAGAACTTAAGCGTGGTTTTGAAGCAGTGGATTTCGAAACTCGATACCAAGAGATGAGAGATGGCGCTTTAGACGTATATGACCAATAAGGACGAAAATAGAGTTATCTCTCGTCCGATTACGAGCGAGATGAAAGAGTCGTTTATCGACTATGCCATGTCGGTCATTACTGACCGCGCTCTTCCAGATGTGCGTGATGGTCTCAAGCCGGTACATCGCCGCATCCTTTTTGCCATGAATGAAATTGGCCTCAATGCAAGTGCGAAGACGCGTAAGTCAGCGACAGTTGTGGGCGAAGTACTTGGCAAGTACCACCCGCACGGAGACGTGGCGGTTTACGACTCGATGGTCAAGATGGCACAGGATTTCTCAATGCGCTATCCGTTAGTTATTAGTCAGGGAAATTTCGGCTCGGTAGATGGCGATAGTCCGGCGGCTATGCGCTATACCGAGGCAAAGATGTCTCGTCTCGCTGGCGAGATGCTTAAAGATATTGATAAGGATACGGTAAACTTCCGGCCCAATTACGACGGTACGCATTCGGAGCCGATTGTTCTGCCGGCGGCATCACCGAATCTATTACTAAACGGCACATTGGGTATTGCCGTTGGCATGGCCACCAATATTCCTCCGCATAATCTGACAGAGGTGATAGATGCAACGGCATATCTTGCCGACAATCGTGATGCCACAACGGAGGACCTACTCGGATTTATAAAAGGACCTGATTTCCCAACCGGCGGGATTATTTTCAATGAAAAAGATATTCACCACGCCTATGCCACTGGTCGTGGACCAGTGGTGGCTCGTGGAGTAGCCGACATTGTTGAAAACAAGGCTGGTCAGTTTCAGATTATCATCTCCGCCATTCCTTACAGAGTGAATAAGTCCGACCTGATTACCAAAATTGCCGACCTAGTGCGCGAGAAAAAGATTGAAGGCGTGAAAGGCCTTCGTGATGAGTCTGCCAAAGATATTCGCATCGCTATTGACCTTAAAGCAGGCAGTCAACCGCAGAAAATATTAAATGCTTTATACAAACACACTCAACTTGAAGACACTTTCCACTTCAACCTTGTGGCGCTTGTCGATGGCGTACCCCAGACACTATCGCTTAAGAGTATTCTTATAGAATTTCTCAAACATCGAGAAACAGTAGTTAAGCGTCGTAGCGCATTTGATCTCATGCGAGCCCTAGAGAGAGAGCACATCCTTCTTGGTCTGGTCAAGGCGCTTGACAATATTGATAGAGTGGTCAAACTCATCCGCGCCTCCGCGAGCGTTGACGACGCTCGCATCAGTTTAATGAAAGAATTCAAGCTTTCCACTCTCCAAGCCAACGCCATACTAGAAATGAAGCTTCAGAAACTTGCCGGTCTCGAGCGAGAAAAGGTTCTAAATGAACTTAAAGAAGTGCAAGCTTTTATAAAAGAGATGAAAGAATTACTTGCCTCGCCCGCAAGAATTTTGAAAGTAATTAAGACCGAACTCGAAGATATTAAGAAGAAATATGGTGACGAACGTCGTACTAAAGTAATAAAAGGTGGAGTCAAAATTCTCTCTATCGAGGATCTTGTCGCAGAGGAGGAGAATACACTTGTTCTAACATCAGGCGGATACATCAAGCGCACAAATCCAGATGAATACAAACGTCAGAAGCGTGGTGGCGTCGGGGTAGTAGACCTTGATACCAAAGAAGAAGATTTCGTCACCAATTTCTTAACTGCCTCGACGCATGCCGATCTACTATTTTTTACCGACAAGGGCAAGGTCTACCAAATTAAAATGTATGACATTCCAGAGGGTAAGCGTGCCACGCGCGGCAAGTCCGTCTTGAATTTCATATCACTCTCTGACGATGAAAAGGTGACTTCTATCTTAGCGATGCCTAAATCTGTCCCGACAAGCTCGGGGCAAGTCGCCTCGACTCGCGAAGGCTCGTTATTTATGGTTACGGAAAATGGCACTGCCAAGAAGGTGTCTGTCAAAAGTTTCCAAGACGTGCGTTCTTCCGGTATTATTGCTATCAAACTCTCTTCAGGAGACAAATTGATATCGGCAGAACTTGTTGAGAAAGGGGACGATATTTCAATTGTAACTAAAAAAGGTCAATCTATTCGATTTAAAGAATCAGCTATCCGTGAAATGGGTCGTAGCGCCGGTGGTGTGAGAGGTATTAAATTAGACAAGGGGGATATAGTTGTCGGAGCTCACCACATTAAACCAGATTGGGAATCGGGTCATCTTCTGGTTATCTCTGCCAATGGTTATGGCAAGCGCACGAGTCTTTCTGAATATAAAGTTCAAGGTAGAGGAGGTTCAGGGATTCTCACTTCGAAAGTGACGTCGAAGACTGGTCAAGTTATTGCCTCACAAGTGGTTACCGACCAAGAAGAAGAGGTTATCGCTATTTCAAAAAAGAGCCAGGTAGTGCGGGTCGGACTCAAAGAAATTCCTGCCTTGGGTCGTCAGACTCAAGGAGTGCGTATCATGAAACTTCGCGAGGGCGACTCAATAGCATCTCTCATTTGTTTGTAGTCTGCTATAATTAATATATGTCAAAGTTTCAGATTATCCTGCTTTCAGTTTTTGCGGTTTCCATTGTTCTTGCTGTAGCAGCTTTCTCTCTCTATCGCGGTTCGGGCAACGAAAATGTTGCCATGACCGTTTGGGGAGATATTTCTTCGCAAGATTTTAGCCTTTTACTCAACTCTTCTGCCATCAGTCAGGACAGGACGTTTTCTGTGAGCTATGTGGAAAAGAGAGCGGAGACGATCGAAACGGAATTTACCGAAGCGCTTGCGCAAGGTATAGGTCCTGACCTTATCATTCTCACTCAAGACAAGCTTTGGAAGAATAAACCTAAATTTTCAGTCATTCCTTATACCAGTGTCAGTGAACGAGACTTTAAAACCACATTTATAGAGGAAGGAGAACTTTTCCTAGACGAGACAGGTGTCTATGCATTACCGCTCTCTATTGATCCCTTGGTGCTCTATTACAATAGAGATCTGCTTTCAGCTGCGGGACAAGCCAGACCTATGCAATATTGGGATGAGATATACGCGAGTGCCACGAATCTTTCGAAGAGAGATGCCGCCGGCAACTTAGTCTTGTCAGTCATGGCTCTGGGCGAGGCTAGAAACATCCCTCACGCCAAGGATGTTCTCTCTCTTCTCTTGCTTCAGGCTGGTACGCCTATCACCGGCTTGGTCAATAGAGAATTACGTTCGCAAATTTCTCTAAACTTCGGTACTCCGGTTCTGCCGGGCGAAGCGGCTCTTGACTTCTACACCCAGTTCTCAAATCCGACGAAGGTCTACTTTAGCTGGAACCGCTCGCTTATCGATGCGCAGACTCATTTCACTAGCGGTGACTCTGCTTACTATCTAGGTTTCGTTTCAGAACTTCGCGTAATTAGAAACAAGAATCCCATTCTCAACTTTGGCATCTCCACCGTACCCCAGTCGAGAGTTTCTGGTAAAGCTATTACTTTTGGACGTCTGCGAGCGGTGTCTGTATCTCGTGGTTCTCGAAATCCGGGCGCCGCGCTCGCTCTCGCGACCAGATTGGTTTCCAAAGAAGTGGCGCGATCTTTATCCGAGATTCTTCTCCTACCGCCAGCACGGCGCGACCTCTTGTCTCTAAGACCGACTGACGCATTTTTTTCTGTTTTTTACGATGCGGCACTCCAGTCTAAAGGATGGCTTGACCCGGATACGGTGGCGACCGAGGCAATCTTCCGCGAAGCGATAGAGTCTGTTACCAGCGGTCGTGCTCGTACTCTCGAGGCGGTAAACAGGGCTAATAGTGAGATTGAGGCATTAATTAAACAATAGTTATGTGGGAAACACTTATAGTCTGTGACGGCACAACTACTGACCCATGCACTTTTGGGCATCTCATTTTACTTGCTCAAAATCTCATAAATAATTTGATAGTTATTTCCACTTTTCTAGCCACCGCCGCTTTCGCCTACGCTGGCTTTATCCTCTTGACATCAGGTGGCAACGAATCGGCCAAAACGAGGGCCAAAGAAATTTTCAGAAAAGTGCTTATCGGCTACCTGTGGATACTCGGTGCCTGGCTCTTGATTTATACTATAACGAGCGTTCTACTTAGGTCAGGCTATTCTCTCCTTGGTGCGCCTTAAATCATGAATATAAAAAAAATATCCACCGTTCTCATATCACTCTTAATCTTTTTTGCCATGGACGCAGTTGTGGTTCAGGCTTTTACCCTCGATAATCCGATTGCCTGCGGCTCAGACTGCACTCTCTTCACCCTTCTTAGGATGATTATTGACAATATCCTTCTTCCCATTGGCGGAGTACTTGCGGTACTCTCCTTTATCTACGCTGGCTTTCTCTACGTCACGGCGCAAGGCAGTGCAGACAAACTCAAGACTGCCCACAAGGCCCTCCTCTATACATCCGTAGGCACGGCAGTACTTCTCGGTTCCTGGGTAATTGCGAAAGTAATCGAAAACACCATTAATTCACTAAGATAATGCCTCCAAGCAATTTGAAAGAACTGGTAGATATATTTCTCGACCTGATACGAACAGCTTTGCCTGTCATCGCGGGTCTGGCTTTGCTGGTCTTTATCTGGGGGCTGGTTAAGTTCATCTTTCGTGTTAGCGGGGATGAGAAAGCGGTTGAAGAGGGTAAAAATTTAATGAAATGGGGTCTCATCGCGCTTTTTGTGCTAATATCATTTATGGCCATCCTCGCCTTTGTATACAGAGACATCGGCTTCAGCCGTACGTTCGGTTTACCACTTTTACCACCATATAGATGATCGGTGTTAAAGATCTTATAAGAGCGGTAGGGGGTCTTATCAATCCAATTATTGCAATATTGGTCGGCGTGGCTCTTCTCGCTTTCTTTTGGGGTCTAGCCAAATTTATCTTCCGGGTTGGTGGGGATGAGAAAGCGGTGGAAGAAGGAAAGAGAATCATGAAGTGGGGCCTTATCGCTCTTTTTGTCATGGTCTCGGTCTGGGGGATAGTCAAATTTATGCAAAGAGCCTTAAATCTTCCGATCTAATCTCTCGATGGGGGGATAACTATATTGCGTCTCTACCTTTCTTCACGTATTATATAGAAGTACTGTGTAGGTATATTACAAATAATATTAGTTAGCTAAATAAATGAAAAAAGTTATTCTCGTCACTTTGGCACTTGCTCCGATGTTTGCTTTTGCCCAGTCAACTGGTAGATTTGGCAACATAAAGACGCTTGTGGAAGGTATCGGCGATATTATCAAGATAGCTCTCCCCATAGTCGTTGCTCTCGCCCTTCTTGCTTTCTTTTGGGGACTGGTTAAATTTATCTTCGCTCAAGGTAATGAAGAAGCCAAAGCAGATGCCAAGAAGATTATGCTTTGGGGTTTAATCGCCCTCTTCGTTATGGTCTCTGTCTGGGGTGTTGTTAGGTTCATTGGTAGTGCTATAGGTATTACTGATGTTGGTGGTTCCATTACTCCTCCTACTCTCTCATTTTGACAATTTATTAGTTATTAGCGGGGGATGGACATCTCCACCTTTCTCAACAAGATTAATCAGTTCATACTGAACCCTCTGATTCTCTTGGCTTTTGCTATTGCTTTCCTGGTATTCTTCTGGGGTATTTTCCAGTTCATCGCCTCCCAGACTACTGATGCCAATCGTGACGAGGGCAAGAGAAAAATCTTCTGGGGACTCTTCGGGATGTTCATCATGTTTGCCGCCTATGGTCTGATTCGCTTAATTCTCGGTACTTTCGGTATCCCTAGTTCTGGTTATCCCTTCGGTTAAAAAATATCAAGGGTAGCCCTTGATATTTTTTGCATGAAAAAGGCGCCCCTCGATAAACTCGGGGCGCCTTTGGTGTGCGTCGCGCACTCATTGGCGACGCCACCAATTTGGGTCTGGGTCGCGGTACCGGTGGATTTTAATCTCCACCGACTCCACGCCCGACCGAACCGAGAACACTCGAACCTTGTCTTGGCCACGCCATTCGGCGCGACTCGTGAATCGGCTCTTGTCTCCCCACCAGACTATCATCCAGTTTGGAGGCATGACGACCTCGGCCGGTTGGCCGGGCCTCACTGTCACCAGGAAGGTGGTGTCGACGGTGCTGTGCGTAGAAGTAACAGTAGAGGGGAGGGTGCCGCGAGCACGAGCCAAGAGCGGCTCCCAGCACGCCTTCGACCTCGAATCCGCCTCCCAGTGGAGGGTGTCAGACTCGGCGTAGAGGTAACGGGCGTATGCCTCGTTACCCGCCTCGGTCCGGATGTCATACCCCAGACCCTTAGCCCTCTCCTCGTGGAGAGAAGTCATGATCTGGTACTTGCCGATGGCCGACGACCCCTCCCTGTTACGGAGGGGAGTGACACCGTCAGCCTCGAACTGCCGACCACTACCTGGACTACCGTCTCCACTCTCGCACCCCGCAATGATTGGCAGGGCGACTTCAGCTGGTAGACGTGAGAGTGAGCTTGAACTTCTCAGTCCGCTCCCTACTGTAGCCGCCGACCAGTAAGTCGACCAGGGGAAGTACCCGTAGGCACCGATTCCCGCGACGACCAAGAACAGTACCCAGAGAGCGAGGCCGATAAACCTAGCCGCCGTGCCCTGTTGACTTGCGAAGAACACCGTGAGAATGATTGCGGCATTCATCGGCCAGAATGTCTGCGATGAAAGCCAAGTGTTCCAGGCTCCCGGACCGATGGCCCAAAAGAGCCAGTGGAACGTCGTGACTCCCAAGAGTACCGCGAACGCCCACACGGGTGGCGTTGCGCCGCCAAGACGCTGTGTCATCGGGGTACCGGCAGGGTGTGAGAGGTAATTGATCACCGTCCACACCAGGAGCACCAGAACACCAAGAACGAAGAGTACCCAGAATCGCGTGCTCAACGTTACGACGTCGGCATTCACAACTACCACTGTTCCAGTAGCCACTGTTCTACCGCCGCCGCTGATCCATGCTATAAAGACGAGGATACCAGCAGTAACGAAAGACACAGGCACGATAACGAGAGCGTAGATCGTTGCACGACCCATGGTCATCTCCTCCGTAACGAGGTTGAGGTTGACGAAAGTAAATGTTCAGTCTTCCTACATTATATCATATAATATCTCTATAAGTCAAGCTTTCGCAAAGTCTCAGCACCTTCGCAACACCTAGGGGGTAATATAACAACATGGCTTACACACAAAACCCAAACATGCCTAAGGTGAGAATGAAGGCAGTGAGATTAGTAAAGTACCGAAAATGGAGTA
>Ga0209210_1001613_pt1 | contig 18445 bp, 27 predicted proteins | sample RifGroA1_FD_183991 | JGI IMG/M metagenome (GOLD analysis project Ga0209210, IMG submission 183991) | Contaminated groundwater microbial communities from Rifle, Colorado, USA - Rifle Groundwater A1 (SPAdes) (version 2) | ecosystem: Environmental > Aquatic > Deep subsurface > Groundwater >...
TGGTTTTTCAACTTTAATAGGCTTATCTCCTTTTACAATGCCGCCTTTCTTGCCACGAGTAACATATACAACATCACTATTGTGCACGAAATCATTTACAAAATGTAATACTCGTTTAGGCTCCATTGCAACCGCTAATCCAACTAACTTGGCTAATTCTTTTAGCTGAACACGTTCGCCATCGCTCATAACTTCTAATGCATTAAAAGTTGCAGTAAAGATTTTTTCAACTGTTTCTAACTGAGACTTGATATTTTTATTCATTTAAATTCTCCATAAATAATTTGGCTTGCGCCTCGAATACACATTCTTTAATCACTCACATATTATTGTCAATCGCATTTATTTTTAAAAATTACTTTGCATTATTCTTATTTGCTTTTTCAATAAAATTTCTTAAAGCGCGTCGCCGGCGAGAAGGATAATCATATTCTTCAGCATAATCACTTAATAAATATTCAGATGCCAAAATTCCCGCGTCATAAATTATCTTTGGAGCTTTTACACAATTATCAATAAATAATGAAAGAAGCATTTGCCATTCAATAGCATTATCTTCATTCCAATACTTTGGAATTTTGCCAATCTTTTTTATAATTAATTCATAATTTTTTGACAACAAATATAATTTATGTTTTGGAATTTTAGTTTTACGCATACCAATCCATTCATAAAGAATATCTTCGTCTTTCTCAATCTTTGCCCATTTAATAAAATCATAGTGGCGAGTTTGAGTTTCATCGCCATCATATATTCCATGTCCAAACCATCCCATAATCAGACTCCCTATGCTTTACCTTTGTACAAACTTTCCTTTACTTGACATTATTAAAGACTTCTGCGAAGGGCTGCTAGTTCTTTTTTAGACAGTTTCTGCTTTACATTTGCAAGCAATGCTGCATCTTCAGATTTTTGCTTCTCTGTAAGCTCTTTACGCTGCGCTTTACGGGCAGCTTCTTTCTCTTCATATTTCTTCTTACCTTCAATGATTTCTCTTTCAAAATCTTCAAATAACCAACGAGTAGGCAATGGAGAATCCCATTCCCATTCATTATCATATTTGTCAATAAGAATTATATTATTCTTTTTATTATTAGATATTTCTACAAATATTTCATGAATGCCTGCATCCCAAATATGAGAGTCTAAATCTCCAACTTCGCCCTCTTTAGCATCTGGAAAATACCAAGTGCTAACTTTTAAATTAAATACTTCAAATATCTTATGAACAACATAAGATAATCTCTCGGTTATAATATTTTCAAGTCTATCACATTGGGCTTTTGCTTCACGCCAATCATTAAAATGTTTGGATTCTAATATATCTTTCTTCATATAATCTCCTAATAAAAATTTGGATAGAGTCAATCTATAAGCGGAGTCCTGTGTATTAATCCAGACAATCATTAATCTTGGCATGTAATTACTTACATGCTCCAGCACCAACCCGTAAACTTGCCCAAACAAGGCTCAGACGTTTACTATTTGGCTTGTAGCACCTAATGTTTGCAATGCCATGTTTATCACTAAACATGCGGTAAGCCCTTACCTCACCTTTTCACCCTTACCTTTACAGGCGGTATCTTCTCTGTTGCACTATATGTCACCTCACGGTGCCTGGACGTTATCCAGTAGGTCGTTTTTCGCTACTCCGACTTTCCTCAATAATTTTCATTACTGCGATTGCCCAACTGACTCTATCCAAATCTTTAATCTTCCCAAATATCACAAATATAATCTATAAAATCATCATTAGATAATATTGCAACACCTGACGCTTTTTTATATTTTTGTTTATAATAGACACTATCAATGGCTGGTTGGCAATCAAACTTATCAATTAATTTTAATTGAAGCATTCTACTATATTTGCCAGCACACTTTCTAGAACAAAAAGGTCCAGCTTTATTCTTTTTAGCTTTATCTCTAATAAGCCTTGGCGATCTTTCAAAATCTTTATCACACCAAGCACATTGAAATTTAGCTAGCTCAACTCTTCTAGTATCGTCAGCAGAATGTTCTGCTCTAGGTAACATTCTCAAATTTGCGATATCATTATTATTAAAATTAGAATCCCAATGATCAACAGTTTCTGAATCTGGATCTAGTGGTCTTCCAAGTTGAGATTCTAACAACCATTTAGGATAAGATACTGTGCGACGTTTACCATTATGATCTATAACAATAACGATTTTTCTACCATCTCCACGGGTATACGGACCCCAAATTCTAAAATTATCAGCATAAGCCATGCATATATGGCTTATTAATACCAGCCAGCCGATATCTTTTCTGTTGCATTAGGAGCCCATTTAAGAATCTGCTTTTGAATTAATTCTGGAAGACTTTCAAAATATTTAATATCTATATTAGATAATCCTTTAGATTGACGAGAATTTACATATTTATACTTAAAATAAAATGGTTCTTTCCATCTTGGAACTTTATCATAAAGATGTGTTTCTTTATTATAAATTGATTCTTCTCCCAAAAATTGATAAATTAAATTATTTCCAGATATTGCGGCTCTCCATTTAGTATCTGAAATTACATGATATCCTGGAACTATAATATTCCAATAATAATTATCGCCAACTTTAGAAATAACCCTTCCGTCAAGCCATTTAATTAAATGCGGATATTTATTCCAATGAAGATAATAGCTATATGATGGTCTTTTAATTCTTTCTTTCTCCAAAAGAATACCATTATCATCTACATAAAAATGATTTTTACATAAAGATTTTGTTCTATCTTCAGTTCCACACCTATATTGTCCATATGTGTAGTCTGGAACTTCCTCAACCCTAATAATAAGAGTTTTATATGCATTAGAATCTTTAGAAAAAAGTTGACACATTTCCGAATGTACCTCATTCCATAAGCGACCAGTTTGTGACCTAAGCCATCTAAATGCTGGAGATAAATTCATCCTATGACACTGATGACTTTGTTCCCTAAAGGGAACTACAATATCATCGGCTAAATCTGGCTCTTTTCTAAGATCATCTAAATATGCTCGCTCTTCGGCTCTAAATGATTTATGAATATATTTCTTCATAGATTTATGACGACCAGATTTGCCGGACTCATTTATAGTACGTAATAATTTTTTAGTAGACATTTTTAATTCTCCATTGGAGACAAATTATTGAAACACTAACACTGTTTTAATTCTGTTAATCGCCTTATCAACATTGAAATTTTGAAAGTCAAAAAGATCTAATTCAGTTCTAAACTTTTTAATAACAAAAGAAAACCGAACCCTTCCTTCTAGATCAAGATCACTAATAGCAATCTCAGTATTAAATTTTGTTTTTAATATACAGTACTCATGACTTTGATCATATAAATGTACTATCTCTTCAACTATATGGGCAGAATAATTCTCATAAACCTTAATAGCATAATGCTTATGATTAGCAACACAACAATATTGAAATCCTCTGTATATAGGATTATTTGCGTTTAATAAAGTGTCAATTTGACATTGACAAATAGGGCACTTTAAGCTATTTAATAACTGTTTTAAGTTCTTATTCATGAATGATAGTGTTGTTAGGATTTTTTCATTAGCAACCAATTATACATCCGGGCAGTACACTATCAACTGCCCCGCCTAGATTTTCATCTTGCATTATAAATGCAAAACTATTCATTTATATATTTTAATAATTGAGATGTTAATACGTCAATATATTTTACTTGTATTTCCTCAATATTTCCAGATGCATCTGTTGCCGGAATTGTTATTTCTTTATCTCCAGCCATTTTTTGAAAAAGCTTAATACATTTATCAAAAGCATCAGGATTATTACTTGAAGTAATAGATTGCGCCAAAGCTTTCCATCCATCAACAGATGAAATACATCTCCTAATTATTAAAATGCTATCTTCTTCATTTAATGAAATGCTCATTTTATTTTCTTAGCCTCAGTTAAAATAACTTTTAAATATTCTTTTAATTTCTTTTCCGATGCATGAACATTTTTGAACCATACATCCATATCTTTATTATGTTCAGGATTATCTACAGATATAGAACATGAATAATCATTTCTCATATCTTGTCTAGATGAAGTTGTCAACTCAACAGAATTAAACTTAGGATTAAACATCACGATTGAATCTATATATTCATCCAATGTTTTATCTTCACAATATATATGTTCTAATCTGTTTTTAAGATTTTCAATTTCTATCTCATTAGTTCCAGATTCCATAAATAAAATATATAAGCCATATTTTCCACTATAAGAAGGGGAATCAATCATTGCTTGAATTAATTCTTTATAAGAAGATTTCTTTTCACTCTCAAGCATTTTTGAGAGAGCTTCATTAATCCAAGTGCAATCTTTTTCAGAAGATTCTTCATCCGTCATAATTAGATAACTCTCCTTCAACCTCATCATAATAATCTTCAATTATCATATTGAGACTTTTAAATCTTGAATATAGGGGCATAAATTCTTCTTTTGCCTCTTCTGGAATTCCATAAGAACCACGATGTTTTTTACGAGCAGAATCCATTAATTCATATACTGAATTGCGTTCAGATTCAAGCTTTTTGATATCAGAATAAGACAATCTCTCTGAAAGAGAGCCCGCTTGTTTTAAAAAGTCATCACATTGATTAAATAAAATTTGTAAGTTTTTCACAAAACTTATACGTAAATATTAATATGTGCTACTAGTGGTTAGAGCACCTGGAATCGAACCAGGATTTACATGGTCAGAACATGTCATAATAGCCGTTATACTATACTCTAATAATTTGCTGTGGAAGTAGGACTCGAACCTACACAGAACGCATTCAAAGTGCGTGGACATGCCATTAGTCTATTCCACAATAATTTTGGCTGGGACGCCTGGATTCGAACCAGGAATGCTTTCGCGGCAGATTCAAAGTCTGCTGGCTTGCCAGTTAGCCTACATCCCAATACACTCACGATATATATCGTGATATTAGCTGTTTTATTTATTCTTTATCAGTGCCATCAGCCAAAATATTTTTTATAATAGCTGGAGGAAATTCACTTATAACAAATGGTTTTACATTTATTGGAGCAAATAACTTCTTTTTATTATATTCTATGCGATATAGATATTCATTCCAGCAATCATCAGAGGCACAAATATATTTGTGCCCGATTGCATATTCGGTTGCACAAATTTTACAGTAATGTTTAAGTGCCTTTTCTTCCATTATCTTCCATTTTCTTTTCTATATCAGTTAACCTCTTATCATTTTTTTGAGCTAAAAGCTTTGTTGTTTTAACTTCTCTTTTAATTATTACATCTATTAAAAAATCGTGGTAAAAAACTTTACGATCCTTTGCGGATTGTCTGGCGTTTGACATCAATAACATTGAAGCTGTAAAAAATCCTTCAATTGTTATTATTAACTTTAATAGTTGAAATGGAAATGGATCCCATTTATATGGAGAAACCGTATTTAAAACAATCCATACAGCTATAAGCAAACCGTGAAATATTACAAACTTCCATGAACGAGCTGCGCTCGCAATGAAATCCGAAACAGTATCGCCAATATTTGGTTTATTTAATTGCTTCTTCATATAAGAATGAAGATTTATTAACATATGTGGTGCCTTGCGTGATAATTTCAACCACATTCTACTTGGTGCCAGTCATTTCGTAGCCGCGATAAGACATCCATCAGTAGATTAATCGACTTTCAAGGCATTTGGTGGACCGTGTGGGAGTCGAACCCCTCTTCGTCAGTGCAAGTGAAGCGTACACCCGTTATACTTCACAGTCCATAAGTAACAATAAAATTTAGTGGACCTTATCGGCTACGATCCGATCACCTCGTCGGTGCAAGCGACGCGCTCTTCCAAATGAGCTAAAAGCCCGAACAATAATTATATATCAAGTTATGCATAAGTTGTTATATGGTAGTATAACACGTTTGCGCAAAGCGCAGGAGATACACAATGGCAAAAGTAAAAATAAACTGTTTAAATTGTAAAAATGAATGCTTTGTAGAGAAAAGAGAAATAAATAGAGGTAATGGTAAATTTTGCTCACAGCAATGTTCAAGCGATCATAGAGTTGCAAATTTACAAGAATTAGAAAAAAATGTAACATGCGCTTTTTGCAAACAAAGTTTTCATATGACTTTTCATAGAGGCAAAAGGTCTAAATCGGGATTATATTTTTGTTGCAGATTACATAAAGATAATGCTCAAAAAATTGGAGGTATTAAAGAAATAATGCCGTCACACTATGGCACAGGCTCTCCAGATAACACATATCGTAGAACAGCATTCTCAAATAAACCTAAAATTTGTGAAAGATGTAGATATGATCAACATCCAGCAGCAATAATTGTTCATCACAAAGACAGAAACAGAATGAATGATTCTATTGAAAATTTAGAAGTATTATGCTCAAACTGTCATGCTATTGAGCATTGGGGTGAATCTTAATTTTTCTTTTTTCTATTTCTGCATCTGAGACAATAATTTCTCCATCTACCTCAACACACAATCCAAATAAATTCTCACCACTAGTCCAGCCATTTACATGCCCATGATTGTTACTAATCTGATAACGACCTTTAGTTTCATCAATTGCTGAAATTAAATGCAAATAAAAATTACCAACAACCTTTGTATAAACAATATCGCCAACTTTATAAGCAGATTGATCGACCTTTTTAATCCGTACGGTAGCTCCTGACTTAATCTTTGGCGTCATGGAATTTCCTTTTGGCTTAAAACTAAGCTCGCCAAATTTTTCTAAATTCTCAAGAATTATATTATGTCTCGACATTATTTTTTCTATATTCCAAAATAGTTTTAATTGCTAAAACAGCTTCTGTTTGAGAAAGATCATCACCCTTTATTCTATTACATGTTCTACAACATGAACAGATATTATTAATGATATATCCTTTTGAATTATCAATTCGATCTAATCCAATTCCAGCAACTGACTTATCAGATAATAAATTATCACAATAATAGCATGGTTTATTTATTTCCAAATCATATTCATCTAATGATAGAGTAAATTCTAAATTACGAACTTTGGCAGATCTTATTGATTTAAGATAACGAGTTTTTAACTTTCTTCTATGAATGTTACCATACTCTTTAAAAGCTTCTTTGTGTTTATGAATATTATGGTAATATTCTCTTCCCTTTTCATTAATCTTTTCTTTATTTTTTAACCTCCAGATCTTTCTGGATTCTTTATCTTTAAAAGCCATTATTTACTTATTGAATAATATTTCAATCCATTTACACTTTCTTTCGTCTTCCAAAATCACCTTCGCTACCATCAGTGATCCAATCATCATGGAAATAAGGGCGGCGAGCATCAGGCATAACCAATAATCTAACTGGAGCGCCTTCTGCAACATACCCAACAAAATCATCAATCATTATATCAATACCAAGCTCTTTACACTTAATTGTTTTGCAAAGCTCTCCATGTTCTTTATAATCACATGAATGAATATTTTCAGGCTTAATTGATAAATTATTTTTATTTATAATCCAATCTTGGCATTTTTCAACTGGAAACATATCGCTAAGAACATGTAAATCTATATCTGGAGATTTAGATAATGCATCAATCAGTGGCTTGAATATTTCAGGATATTTGGAAAGAACCCCGCCAATATCGAATCCAATCTTAATCATTCTTCACCTTGAGCAAAGGCATGCTTAATTACGCCAGCAGCGTTAACTATTACATAGCCTTTAAAGGTGGTACCATCATCAACAGCATCATTAGAGAATACGAATCTTGTAGATTGATTTCTATCGTTTGCCATAGACTTTATAATCCAATATTGAGGTTGTGACGCTTCGGTTGCAAGAAACTCAGCCATCTTTTCTTTATCTTCAAGTAAGAGAGAGTAGTCGCCCTTTGGGGCGATATTAACAAATTGCCCTGCCAATTCTTTTGAATTGGACTTAACTGATTCAGTTAAGGCATCAATCATATCATCAAGCGATATATTGAGTTGTTCCTTAAGAATTTGGTTCAAAGCGTCATAAGAATCAATTTCAGTAACACTATCTATATTTAGAGATTTTTTACTCATTACCGCTTCCCTCTGTCACGCCTTCTATGATAATCATGTCGTGAGCCCTGTCAACCTCGTCGAATGTTTTAATTAACGGAGAATTTTAAAATTTCCAAATTGAGGAATATTTTCCCATAAAGTAAGGTGTAATAATATGAGAAAAGTAGATTATATTCTAGAAAAATTTAATGAGTTTGAAGAGCTAACTTCTAAAGCACAATTAAAGCCAGGTAAATTTATGGGTCCAGAGCTTCGCCCAAGCTCTCCATTTAAATTTCCTGGAGTTGAATCACGCCCAACTATACCAGAAACTCATAAAATGGTAACTGAACCTCATAAAATGGTAACTGAACCTGGACCATCTGAAATTCATCAAGATAAAATTAAAATTATAAAAACCCCACAAGGAAAATTTGTAGTTGATAAAGCATCTATTCCGTCAGAATGGTGGGATACTAAAGGCAATATTAAGCCAGAGTTTGAAAAAGAATGGAATAAAGCAAGAGCCAAAGTCGGCGTAGATTCTTTTAAAGCTGCTAAAACTAGTAGATTAAATGAAAAAAGAACTGCAAATATTAATAAAAATGTAGCTCAATTAGATTCTATTGCTGATGTGAGTTCAAAAATGGCACAAGCACTTAATCCAAATTTAAACTTCAAAAATGTTTATTCTGCTTTTAAAAAGCTAGCTTTCATTGGAGTAATCGCATATATTTGGGCGGGAAGTTCTTCAAAACCAAAATCCGCAGACAAATCAAAACAAAAAGCAATTGACACTGTTTATTCAGAAATGGAAACAACAAAAGCATCAACTATGAGTAGCACCGATTTAAAATTAAAAATATCAGACCTATCATCTAAATTAGGACTTATTAAAGCAAAAACTCCTGCTGGACAAAATATGGTTAAAACTAATATAACTAATCTTAATAATCTATTAAAGATATTAAATGATCTTGGATCTACTCCAAGTGTAGATAATGCCGCGGCAATGCAGGCTTATGCAAACAAAAGTAACACTATGCTACTTGACGGATTAGATACTGCTGGAGAATTAGATCAATTATCTTCAGCATTACAAAAATCTAATAAACAAGATTTATCAATACTATGCGACGAAGTTTCTAATGGAATTAAAGATAATGTTGTATTTATAGATTCTGTAAAAGAATCTTCATCGCAAGGAGCAATATAATGAAAAATAATATTTCAAAAATATTAAACTCTGCAATAGATTATGAGAAAAAATGCAATGCATCAGCAATGCTTACCCTCCCAATTATAGGAGAATTTGTTAAAGAATGGCAAGATAATAAAATTGGTCTTGACTTAGTTTCAACAGGAGATTATTTAATAGGAAATTTAAATAGTTTAGATGGCGAAGCAACAAGATCTAATAATGCCAAATATGCAGAACACAAAAAAGAATTTAATGATTATTCATTAGAGGTTGGAAATTTAGTTAACACTTATAAGTTTATAACTCAAAATAAACCAGACCATCCTGATATGATGAATAATATTAATAATTTTGAAAAACTTCTTTATAGTGTAAGTACTAAAGGAAATGCAATATCTTTAATATGTAATGAAATGAAGGGTGTTGGAGAAAAGTTCTTCTCAATATTAGAGAACTTTGGTTTAATGGCGGGATATCAACAAACACTAAGTAATATTCAATCAGCAATTATAAGATTTAATAATCAGGTAACAAAAATTGTACCTAGTGTTACTGAGCTAAAAAATAATGTTGAAAAAATAATGAATCAACAAAAATCTACACAAGTAGAAACCGTTGCTATTAAAGATTATGACGATATTTCAAAAATAGAAATTTAAAATAAAACGGCGGGATTTGAAGTCCCGCCAACTTCAATAGCTTTCTGCCAAAAACTATTTATCAAAAAGATTAGATAGCAGTCTGATCTTCTTATTTATGGTAGGTCCATTCGGACTTGAACCGAAAATAAACAGCTTAAAAGGCTGTGGTGATAACCATTTCACTATGAACCCATATAACAATATGATATTTATTTAAATATTAATACAACATAATCTCATTTATGAGCAACTTCTTTACTTCCACAAACGCAAACTTCATTTGTAGCAAACGAATGCCTTATGTTGCCATTTGAATATTTATCTGCCCAATTTTTGGAATATTTATTATATTCATCTAATTTTTCTTTAGAAGGCTTGTCATTAAAAGCACACCCAAGAAGACACCATTCACGATCACAAGATAAACAAATTACATCAAAACACTTATCTGCCATGACATTATTCCTTTAATTAGGCAAAAATATTTTGGTAGGACCGGTGGGATTCGAACCCACTCCGACAAAATTAAGAGTTTTGCGTGCTTATTCCATTAACACTACGATCCCATTTTACATAAATGCCCATAACTTACTATTAAGTATAGGCGCTAACTCTCTATACATCTCATCTATGCATGGTTTACAATAGATTGCTGCATATTGCTTTTCATAATCTCCAAATTCAATTTGGACAGCCGTTGAATCATGCTTTATATGCCATATGCCTCCTTGAAGGAACTGAGTATGAAACGCTGGATCTCTTTTACAAAGAGCATAATTGGAACACGCCTGAAGTGATGTTATCTTAACTAAGATTGCTCTTAACTTCATTTTAAATGCCGTTACCAACTTCAATAGTATGAATTACTTTTTTAAAAGTTTCAATAACATCAAGCATACATTTTTTACAAAAAAAAGAAGTGACTGTTCCGCTAGATGAATACATAGATACTTTCAAACATTCTTCGCCTTTTTTAATACCACCATAACCTTTGTATGGACAATTTGTATTTGTACTGCGACATTGAGCATTTCTTTTAACTTTAACTAAATCACATTTAAACATATTAAGTACCTTAATAATTTTGAAACAACAAGAATTGTATAGTTTTTCTCTGCCGCGTCTATATTCCGCCAGAACGCCATAATCTTTTTATATGGTGGCGCCCGATAGGAATTTCACCTATCACCCTCATTTCAGAGAAGCAGGTTTACAATGTAAACTATTACTGCATTTGTTTCATAGGAATTATCACGGGATTTGAACCCATATCTCCCCACTACGCGCAGGGCGATCTGCCATTGATCTAGATTATTCTTTCCACAGTTTCCAACGATGTGGGCACGCTTTGATACATTTAACTCACCGCAACTATAAAGAGCGGCTGTATCGCTATCAGTTTCCAACCATGATAGAAGGCGAGAAGAGCGACTTCTCATTATATACTTGGGATTTTCCTTCTAATGCGAAGGCTCCCTTGTATTTATATACATAAAACAACTAGTTATTGAAAAGATGTGCGATGATATTGGGAATTCCCAATTTCGTCAATGAAATCCTTTACAGCATTTGTTTCGGTGGGACATCAGAGAATCGAACTCTGCAGCCGTTAGGCACTGATTATCAGTCAGGTGGGTTCAACCAGCTCCACTCATGTCCCAATATACTTATTCTTGTAACCAATTCTTTATTTCTAATTTGGCAAGTCTTCTTACCCTTTTGCGATTTCTTTTTCTCTGATTACGCTCACTAAGTTCTTCTGCTTGACAATCACAACAATAACATATTCGACCTAATGACCTGCAAAAAGAAGATTTATAACCATAAAGTTGCATTATTTCTCCTAAGATGGTGGATACATAGAGGATTCGAACCTCAATTTTTCCCGACAATTGTCCAACTTTTTCATAAGGACGGGTTCCTATATCCATATTAATAATGACAAAAATTTGTTAAGCATTTGTGTGACCTGCACATTAAAGTTCAAAGCTTTAACACTTTGGATTGCTTTAGTTCGCCCCGCATCTTTGAGTCAGAGACTCTCTGAGATTCAGCATTATCTGTTAATCTAACTGACGCCATCGCATAATCTCTCGCGAGATCAGTCGCTACTTTATGGTCGTTATGGTAAATGTAATCCTAACCGCATTCATTACTAAATTTTTCAAATATCTAATGGTGCCACCGAGCTGTAACGATCAGCTTTGATCTCCTCTTCAGGGAGCCGTCTTAACCTTAAATACGACAGTGGCATTTATTCATTTACTTCTATTTTTTGTAAAAATAAGAAGCGTTTCACATAAAATTTTACTTTTCTTTTTAATCTCCGATCTTTTTCTAGAAGATCTGGTTCTGTGTCTAATTTTGCTATCATCAATTAAAGCGTACTTTGGAATATGGTTAGCAATATACATATGTGCCTTTTCAGTTAGAAAATCTTTTAACTCTTCTAAATCATCATCTGATCTCATTTTTAATTTGCTTAAAAGACGCATTTTAATTCCCTTAAATATCTAGATCTTGCTCTCTTTGTCCATGTAATTTGGCATGGACAAATTTATTCATTACTTCTAGATTTTCTTTTCTATTATCACAACGTTTACCATTTTTATGGTGAACTATTTCATCATCTAATAGGCTTCTATTTAAAATTTGTTCGGCAATAATCCTATGCTCATAAACATATCCCCAAGTATTAGCTTCTTTATGCATTGGGGCATAAATTCTAACATAACCTAATGTTTTGTCTAATTTCCTAGATGAAGATTCTAAACAATCTGGAATGGTAATAAACTTTTTTCTTTTACTTATTGTTCCACGAGATACACATGATGCAGAACAAAATATTGCCTTATTAAAAGATAAAAATTTAGCATTACAAAAATTGCAAATTCTTTCTTTTTTATTCTTTTCTATATATCTTAATCTTTTACAATAATTGTAACATGCTTTAGAGCAGTATTTAGAATTACTATATTTAGAAGTAAAACTTATATTACATTTAAGACAATTCATTGGTCGGGCAGGTGGGAGTTGAACCCACCAACGAAGCTTTATAAGAACTTCTGCCTCTACCGGAGGCTCTGCCCGAATATCCTACATTAAATATATCATTTAATGTATAAGTTGCACCATCGACGGGTGCTGACCCCGCTTGATCTTGCTTGACAAGCAAGTGCGATTGCCGAATTGCTACGATGGTATATTAAGAAGCAGTGACGAAGGTTGATAAAGAAGCGGGTTGCTTAATTTTACCGAAGCTAGATTAAATCCGCAATGTATTTTAATCAAGATAACATCATCTTGAGCCTGAACTTTAACTCATTACAGGCTTACGAGATACTTAGTTTAAGGTGCTTGATTAACCTTTTTTAATTAGGGACAAGCTTGATGGTGCTCATATGTATCGTAAAGGAGCGAGCTATGTAATGATGTATTCCTTATCTGGCATTCACAACTTACTTAATGTGGTTATCCCCTAAGGGTTTGCGCCTTAACTTCCACCTCAAATGGTGGCGTGCATATTTTACACTTCAGGATAATATTTAAGATGACTAAAATAGTAATGACGTTTAACAAAGCACAATAAGTGCCTGATTATTAACTTAACCCATTTAAAAATCATTCGGAATATGAATTTAACCCATTACATATTTATGGGACTTGTAATTTTCTCCAATTGGACTCTTTAACAAGCTTTTGAGATATCTGATTTAACCTCTCTGAGACTGTTGCGAGGGTTCTTTGTGTGTTATGATGTAATCATTGCCGCATTCATCTAGTAAGGTTTTTAATTACTTGCAGAAGAATTCCACTTATAATTTAAGGTACCTTATACCTTTTGCTGATAGAGTAGGATTCGAACCTACGGCGGCTTTCGCTTCTGATTAACAGTCAGATCCCTGCTTCCACTCGGGTACCTATCAATATTTATTTATTTTTCTTAATTAGTGACGAAATTTATAAAGATTTTTGCGCCCTTGCACTTTATGTCTTGCGACCCACTTGTGCTACGGTTGTTCACTTCTATATCACAAGAAGTGCCGGCAGGATATGAACCTGCACCATCAGAGCATTGATTTATGTAATCCTTAAAGCATTCACTAATTAAAATTTGGTTGTGCCAAAATCGTCGATGGTGAATTCTGCCCATCTCTCTTTTTGGTCTTCACGTAAAGGGTCCGCGCTACTTACACCACACAACCAGGATAATCAATTTTCGAAGAATGATTATCCGTAAATTAAGGCTCATATCTAAAACGTGTACTACAGAGGGGCGACTTCCCGCCAATTTAAGGTACTTAAATATTATTTCTCTTAAACCGTATCACCCGTGTCTTTTAGATCTGGTCATAGACCTTTCGGTATAAGCCGGCTCAGGCAACTGGATTCGAACCAGTAATAAAGCGAAGTTAACAGCTTCGCGGGTTCACCATTCCCCCACACCTGAATATTTATAAAAACCCTGAATACTTCATTGGTTCTAGCGGATATTTATAAAGAGAGCTAGATTGTTCACTCAAATTTTTATAGCAACAAAATTTGTAAAGAATATGTGGGATTCGATACCCACGTCATTGGATTTCTCCAATGATTATAATCAATGTAATCCTTACGAGCATTTGCTATCATTTAACATTTCACATACTAACCACCACGTTAACATGATACTTTGTTAAAAGTTCCGATTGGTTACGGAAAGAGAGCGATTAAAGGGAATCGAACCCTTGTTCCGACTTTGGCAAAGTCGCGGTCTACCATTAACTTATAATCGCATAAGAGAACAACTAAAATTTGTAAGATGTTGCTGGGTTTGAACCAGCTGAAGTGGATTTGAATCCACTGATGAACCAATCATGTAATCCTACAGGGCATTTGTTCTTGGAGCGAAGGACGGGACTTGAACCCGCAACAATCAGTTTGGAAAACTGGGACTCTACCATTGAGCTACCTTCGCATAACTTGCTTACTCTACGAGACTTGAACTCGTGACATTCTGCTTAACAGGCAGACGCTCTAACCAACTGAGCTAAGAGCAAGATACTGTCTCTATTCAAAATACCTATCATACGTCTATCGTTAATTCGACTGCCACCGTCAAGGCTGTATATGCGGGGTTCTGCGCACGAATGTTTCACATTCATAAGAATGAGACTTGGTATTGTTGATTGGATTTGCACCAATACTTCCCACAAAGCGCGGGATTCTAAAAGTTAAACTACAACAATATAATTCTTCGCCGCATATAGGAATCGAACCTATGACCTTCACCGGGCAAGGTGACACTCTGCCTTCAGAAACCCTTTTACTAAATTTATTGACCGATATCTATTTAGGAAGTGATAACTTACTAGTTTACTGAGCTAATGCGACGTTGGCGCCACTGACTGGACTTTCACCAATATTAAGTCCCCGAATGGAACACGTTTTAATATTTAAACTACAGCGGCGTAATTGTAACAACAAAAGGTGTAAAGATGTTTTCGCGTGTTACTATTACACCATACAGCAATATAAAGTTTATGGTTGCTGCAAAAGGAATCGCACCTTTTTCTCGTTCTCCGAATGAATGTAATCCTTACTGGGCATTTGTTACAATGGTAGAGAACGTAGGATTTGCACCCACACTTGGTCAGCGTTTGGGCTGATGCCTCTAAAATTGGGCTAGTTCTCCATAATAACGACAAAATTAAATAAGACTGTTTTCCGGGACCACCCAACACCTGAATCGAACAGGCAGGTTTTTTTTTGCTAAAAATGTAATCCTATTTGGCATTCGTTACTTGGTGAAACCACAACCAATTAAGATTGTGTTAACATATCTCCTCAGATACCGGCAAATTAAATTGCTACGTACGTTTTCGATAAAGAGGTTGGTCTAGCTAATCGGACTCGCACCGATGGCTTCCTCGTTCCTTTCTGGTATGACAAAACACACACATTACTAGTTTGGTTATTAGAGCTGAACTCAATCAGTTTCTTTTAATTTAGGATTAATTAAGTCTCCATTATGATGAGCTGCATGACAGTTTTTACATAATAAAACGCATTTAACTAATTCTTTATCTATTTTAGATCTCATCCAATATCTGGCTGATGAAAATGCAATATCTTTTTTTGAAGGATCAAGGTGATGAATATCTAAAGACCCACACCACTTATCAAACCCGCAATTAATACACTTACCACCAAGCTTATCTAGCATGTACTTTCTATTATCTTGACCTTTAGCCAAGGTATATTTAGAATGACACACCGCACATACCGTAGTTTTATTTCCATAAAACTTATTTGGATCAGTTTCTCCACATTTACATTTTCTAGCAAAAGAAAAATCTTTTGGCTTCTTTCCTTTTGGACCTCTTTTTAATTTCAAATCAAATTTCTTCAACCAATATCTTACATTGGTAATTGATGTATTCATCAATTTTGAAATTTGACTTAATGAGTCTCCACGTAACACTGCGTCTTGTAGTAATTGCTTTTCCATACAATTATATATAACACAGGATAGTAAACGTAGCAGTCGGAATAGCGAGACTCGAACTCGCGATAGCTTGCTCCCAAAGCAAGTGCCATAGCCGCTAGGCGATATTCCGAAAATATCATATTGTCAATGAACGAATCTTAATATAATTAAGATGTGGTGGTTTGGGAGGGAGTCGAACCCACAAGTTCACCACAAAGGGACTTGTTTTACAGACAAGCGAGCACACCAATTGCTCAACCAAACCATTATTAAACCAACAAAAAATTGTAAGACTTTTATTAAACCAATGTAATCCTACAGGCATTTGGTTTTGGTGGGACGCTCGGGAATTGAACCACGAATCTTCGGACTTTCTTTCCGACGCTTTAACGTTAAGCTAGCACCCCATAATTAGACGACAAAAAATTAGTTATGATATTTTTTAATAAAGGTAAATGTAATCATAACAAGCATTCGTCTTGGTAACGGAAGAAGGATTTGCACCAACGACCTCATGGGTATGAACCATGCGAGCTACTACTGCTCTATTCCGCAATATGGTGGGGAAGCTTGGATTTAAACCAAGGACCTCAATCATGTTTGAAGTGATTGCGCTCTAACAGGCTGAGCTACTTCCCCATAAAGGATTGAATTTTAATTCAGAAGAACAAGAATTCTTATATACTATATCAAAGTATTACCAGATTTCTTTGTTTCAAGAAACTTTTTTCGTCAACCACCGATGACACCATTTTAATCATCGTCCCGGCGTCGTCAACCCCCGTCGTATTTTTTTTATTTTGTCGCGCCCTGCTTGATAAAACCAAATTTATCATTAATTGCTTTATGCACTTCTGGCGTAACAAACTTACTTATATCAGCTCCATGCTTGGCAATTTCTTTTACCATAGAAGATGATATCACTGCTAAATCTGGACTAGTAGGAAGGAAAACTGTTTCTAATTTAGGAAATAATGTTTTGTTAATACCAGCCAAATTTATTTCATATTCAAAATCAGATACAGACCTAATTCCTCTTATAACTATATCTGCTTTTATTTCTGTAGCATAATTAGTTAATAATCCCTGAAATGAAGTTACATCAATTTTATCAATCTGTAATTTATCTTTACTATGTAATAAAGATGATTTAATTAATAAAATTCTCTCTTCTGTAGAAAAGAAGGGATTCTTTGCCGGATTAAGACCAATTGCAATAATTAATTTATCACAAAACGTTTGACATCTAGATATTATATCTAAGTGCCCAAAAGTAATTGGATCAAAAGGTTCCTGCGTAAATGCCTGTCACCATATTATTTCATCCTTTCTTTTATAAATTATTTTGATGAACTTGATTTTGGATCTGTTACCTGATAACCGCCACCTCTTCGATAATTAGTGGTGCTTCTTGAAATACCATCAAACAAACCTTTAGTTCCAGCAGCAGTAGGGGCATAATCCATAGCAAGTAGAGGGCTCACTCCAATTGCAGTGCCTGCTGCCATTGAGTCAATATTTGCTCCCATGAAAACAAATTCCCAATTATACTTCTCTCTCTGGTGTTCAACCATTGCTTTAATCTGATTTTTAGAAAATTCCTTACTAGTATTTTCTTCGCCATCAGTAATTATTACAAATAATACTTTAGCCGGTCTTTCATCTTCTGGCATATCATTAAGTTTTTGACCAATAGAAGTAATAGTAGATCCAACCGCATCTAATAATGCTGTTCCACCATTTGGAATATAATTGTCTTCAGATAAGTTTGATACGGAAGCAATCTTCTCAAAATCATGAATTATCTTATGTTTATAATTAAATGTACATAATGTAAACACTGCATCGCCGGGCAGAGCCTTTTGATCTTCTAAAAACTTATTATATCCACTTATTGTTTCTGCGGCTAATTTCGCCATTGAACCAGATTCGTCAACAATCACATTAATTGATGTAAAATTTTCACGCATTATATACTTCTTTCTTTTGTTTTGTTTTAAATAATAAATCTAATTTTTCTAAGACGATTTTCGTCCATTCTGGACCAAATGAATCATCTATATCCGGCTCAAGCTTTGATAAAACTCTTTCAT
>Ga0209210_1001614_pt1 | contig 18440 bp, 24 predicted proteins | sample RifGroA1_FD_183991 | JGI IMG/M metagenome (GOLD analysis project Ga0209210, IMG submission 183991) | Contaminated groundwater microbial communities from Rifle, Colorado, USA - Rifle Groundwater A1 (SPAdes) (version 2) | ecosystem: Environmental > Aquatic > Deep subsurface > Groundwater >...
TATCCTGTTCATTTTCCTGATATACTATTGGGGCAGAGGTCATAATATTTTTTCCTTTCAGATTAATAGTATGCCCTCTGCTTTTGTTTTTATCAAACTTTTAAGGCTATCATTTCGTAATTCGCATGAATAGACATTATGTTTCTTAATGCATTTAATTATTTAGTATGGGAAGACCCCGGTTTTGTCGGTAGAACACTTGAAAAAATGTTTGGGTCAGTGACTGGAAAATCTGCAGATGAGTTGTACCATGAATACATGCAACTAATGGTTGACTGCTGGGACAGTACACAAAGATTCGGCCCCGAACGCAACAATATGGGATATCATCTTAAAGAAGCTATTAATGGCTTTAGAGAAAAGCTACAACCATCTACATAATCACCTCGCGAGCGTCATTCCCCAAACTTTCCCTAGTCCACTCCGCTTTAGTACTTTGACTGCTTCTTTCATGGTGGCACCTGTTGTCCAGACATCATCGAAGAGAAGAATTGATAATTGTGAACCTTGCCTGCCGGCAGGCAGGTTGCTAGTTGATAATTTGTTCAACTGAAATAATCCTTGGGCGTTTTGGATGCGGTCTTCGCGGCGGGAAATATCAGCTTGGGGAGTGCGTTTTACTGTGCGGACTAATAATCCATCAATCATTTTCATCTTCAATCTTTGAGCTACAAATTGTCCCAGTTTTTCAGCTTGATTAAACCCCCGCCAACGGAGACGATCCTTATGAAGTGGGATGGGATAAAGTGCCCAACTATTTGATTTGATAGGCAGGTTTTGCAAAGCGCTATCTGGAACCAGATTAACCAGTTCTTCTGCCGCATCATAGACAAAACGGTATTTGAGGGATTTGATGGCTTTTTTGATGATTCCCCTGTTTTCAAAAACAGTCACTAGTCCATCAAGACCCAGAGGACGAAGACATATTGGATGGGTCATCCCATCAATTGCCGGCCGGTCACATTCTGGACAGCGTTGACCCCGAAGATCCAATGTGGTTCGACACGCATTACATATATAACTTCCCAATCGGTTACAGCCCAAGCAACGCCGGGGAAAAATGAGGTCAAGGAAATTCATACTCTAAGTATTATAAAGTATAACGCCCCCTGACCCTCGCTCTTTACCAAGAGGGGGAACTCTACTTCCCCACAAAAAATCCCCCAATTTTCATCGGAGGAGCTTTTGTGGAGATGGAGGGTGTGACCCTCGTGCGAAATTGAGCTATAAAAACATCTACAAGCGTAGTTCGTTGCTTTGCCCTCCGTAGCTTTCGCGAAGGAGAGCAATTCCTCTCACAGTATTTCAACGAACAATTAAACTGTAAGAGTAAGACAAGGTCTTTATCTTTCAATTTGTCAGACTGAAAGATGCATCCTGACTGTGTTTACACCTTTAATCTCCCATCAGGAAAAGAAACTAAAGATGGCCCTTAAACGTACAATCGTTGGAATGCAAATTTTCGGGCACCCAAAGCTGCGGCTAATCGAGCTTCCGCTCGAGCAACTTTAGCTTCGAGTTCGCTAAGTTTGTTAGCATTTAAATTTTGACTCTTTTACGAATGAGTCAATTCGGCTTGCAGTTTTTAAAGAGCAAAATCGGCGAATCAGTACATCCCCATGTATTATACCATTTTGAAGCAAATTGAGGCTAAACCACCTTTCCTCGATACGTGCGTTCGATTTCCCGTTTTTGGGCGCGTTTTTTCAATAGCTCCCGTTTCTCGAATTGTTTTTTGCCGCAGCCCAATCCAACTTCGACTTTGACCAACCCATGTTTAGTATAGAAAGACAAAGGAATTAAAGTATACCCTCCACCTTCCAGTTTACCTTTGAGTGACACAATTTCTCGCTTACCTAAAAGCAACTTACGCGTCCGTCTGGGATCATAACCTTCTACGCGGGCAAATGAATAAGGCTGGATTTGAGCATTAATAAGATAGATTTCACTTCCCACCACCCGCACAAAGGCTCCGGTTAAGGAGACTCGGTTATCTTTGACACTTTTGACTTCTGGTCCTGTAAGCTTAATACCAGCTTCAAAGCGTTCAAGAATCGTATAGTCATGGAAAGCATTACGGTTAGTGAGCTTCATAAAAGTACCACGGGTATCAAGAGTATCACAGGTATCATGGGCTTTTTTTTCTCGTGGTACACGTGATACGTGTGCTACTCGTGCTACCTTTATTTCAAATCTATCCCATAAATTGTACCATGGGAGAGAAGCAGCATCTTTTTCAGGGCTTCAGAGACTACCAAATCCGTGATTTCTGCTTCTTCCTGCCAATGGTATTGAGCTTGATACACGCCGTCTTTATCCACTACTACTACCCGCTTTTTATCTGCATCCAGAATATAGAGGTTTTTGGTCGTATCATCAATATAAATCATCGTTTGGCCACCCAACGGCTCATCCAAGCCTTGCAAGCGAAAGTTGTCCTGACGACCCTGGGTAAACTTTAATATCTCACCCGCTTTTGTTATCCAAATTGAGGCATCGATGAGTATTTTACTGGCAGTTGAAAAATCAACGTTGATATCTGCGGCTAAATAATTTTGACGGGACGAATAACCAGTTTCAGTGCGGATGTATTTCCAGATTTGATTTTTGCCCGTATCGAGTAAGTAAATATTTCCGGCGTAAGCTGAAATAGCTTGGAGTTGACCCCATTCCGCATCACTTTCCAGTACAGTTTCAGGGGTAGTACGCTTACCAGATACCCGGACCACTTTGTCAGCAGCCAGATAAATTTCTTCGCCATGTATGGCTATCGCTTTGGCCGGTAAGCTACCAGCTACGATCCGAGAGGCTTTGGTCGTCAATGAGACTAAGTAGACCGCAGTATTTCGACTATCGTAAACTGCTAAGTTGTCCTCATACAAGGCTAGGGCTTCCCCCTCGCCTTGGGCTTTGACCAGTTCCAGTTCAAAAAAAGGCGCCAATGCCACATCAGTACGTTTATATGCGGACAATAAACCTGTCTTGACCTTTTGTAAAAAATCAGTGACAGAAGAGTTGGGAGTTTGTTCTTGCCCCAGTTCTATTTCTAAAGCTTGTTTGACCTCGGTCAGAAGTTCCCGTGACCGGACTGGATTGAGCTCAACTAAAGCTAAACCTTCTTCGTATTTGTGCGACCACTCGATCAGTTTCAGGTTTAAGGCCTTTTGCCGGGTCTGTAACTGCTGCTTACGCACTCCCCAACCAATACTTCCTGCAAGTAGTACTACCAATAAAACTACTACCAAACCCAAGGGTTTGACTTTTATCCGTCTGCCCCCGACCAAATCCTTAATCCCATCCAGTCGTGTCTTTAAATTGGTCAAGAAGTGTCCCAAAACCAATGGTGAACGGACTTTGACTCCCGGCAGGATTTCTAAAATAACCCCTGCCGCTACCGGAACACCCACTCCACCATGTAGTTTGGGGCCCAAAGCCTCTGCAATCTCCCGTGGGTGACCGGATTTGAGAAGTTGGGTCATCTCTTCAGGCGTGATGGTTTGAGCTAGTCCTTCACTGGCTAAAATCACCAAATCAGCAACCTGTAATCTGCCGGAGGCACTACCCTCTTTTACTAAAAGCGAACTGGTTTTGTCTCCCCGTTTGACATACACCCGCCCGCTTCGACCAATAGTCAAATACAAGATGTCTTCATGGACCAACCCGGCGGTATAGGCTAAGTGGGTGTTTTCCGGCACACAACTTTCCAGGAAATGCTGAAATTCAGCTAGTGTAGTCGGTAAACTGGTTTTGCTGCGCGTCTGGATATTTTCTAAAAAGGTTTTGCCGCTCTCTACAGCCTGTTCTCCCCAGACTTCAGCCACGACAAACAACGGCGAGTTGGCATAAGTTTGGCTCCAGTGTTCACCGTCTTCTCCCCCGACGATTTGTGCGACTGCGGCAGTATATTTCATGTGTAAAGGTCACGTACCAAAATATCCTTCAGTAACTGACTCGTCTATTTGGCGAATTGCGGCATTGCTGTCAAACTCAAGTATACGCCGTATACTATCGTTTGCCAGCGCCTTGCATTTCATCCAAATATCCTTCGTGATGTACTAAACGTTATTTTGGTACGCGCCCTAAATTAAGACAAGTGCCAAAAGCCAAACGATCACAGAAGCAAGTAGATGTACCAATGCTACCAGTCTCAAAATCGGTGAAAAAGGAATTTCAATCACCTTGGCCATAAGTTGTTCTTGCCTGACCATGATGGCGGCAAAGACGATGTAAATACCAATCAACACCAAAATTGCCAGTTTAGCAAATCCCCAAGGGAAAAATGCCAAAACTGCCTGCGTCAAATCAGTGATATTCATGGACCTACCTCACCTTTACCTTCAATGATTTCATCAATTTGTCTCACTACTCGCTCCGGATGTGGCACAGCTTCAAATTCAAAGTTTTCTTCGCTACCGGCAGTTTGAATAAACACGTTGCCAAAATCAAAAAACGAATCCCAGATACCACCCTGTTTATAAGTTACGTCTTGAATTTTATTCAACTGGGCTGAAGACAACTGTTTAAACAGCAAACTATACCAATCAATATCTACAATCCGCTCGTTGGTGACGATGTAGACGTTGTAATACCACTGCAAAAAATTGGTGAGGGCAAACCCGGCCGTCCCCAAATACCAAAGAATTGGCAGTAGCACAATATACCCGAGTGGCAAAATACCGGGTAAAACTTGTGTTTGGATAATGAGCGGCAAAATGATGACCGGCGCGATCACCAGTAAGATAGTAATCGTCACCCAACCTAAATTGGTAATGATATGCTGTCGCATCAAAAGTAGCACGTCTTCCTTGTCTTCTTGAGTCTCAAAACGAATGCCGTCAGGCCGGACCATAAAGGCAGATAACATACTATGCTTTTTGCGTTTGGCTTTGGTCACGTCTGCCGGAGTTCCTGATTTAACCGAAGTTTTATCCGGATCGGACGTTGAAGCAACCGTAACGTGATGATCTTTGGCAGTGAAAATTTCCGGCATATCCCAAACATTATACCACTGCGGGCTGAAAAATTATCTTTTCTCGATATTAAACAGTCCGCCGACGATCTGGATATTGGCTGGTGCACGCAAATTAAAATAGTTTACAAAATCCGTGCCGGAAAATGAGTTGCTACCGGCATTACCCTCTATCGTGACTTGATTGGTTTTACCCACCCCAAAATCCACGCTCGAAGCTGTGACGTTGGAAACATTATCATAGGAACTACCTCCGCGACTGCGCAGTTCCTGTTTCACTCGCTCTTTGTCCCAGGTTTCAGCTCCTTCAGGATTTGGTTTGTCGGTTTGGTAAAGGTGTGACTTGGTACCGGAGTCTTTTTGGGCGAGCATAATCACGTTTACGATATCTGCTACTTCATCTTGTTTGAGCCAGGCAGAGCTACTGTATTCTTTCCGCCAACCCTGGGCCGCATAAAAACAGGGTGAGTCTTTATCATAGGCTTTACTAAATAAATCACCGAAACTTGCGATATCACCATTTGTATCCCGCGTGCGTTTGGTCCATGATCGACTTGACCAACCGACGTCAGAAGAAGCAAAAGTATATCCGCCATCAGTTGACGAATACCAGGCAGTGATCACTTGTCCATCCCGCACCATAGTTTCACCCGCAGTTTCTTTGACCGCCCGTTCCCAATCTCCGCCTTTATTGCCACCTTTGTACACCTGGCAACTTTGGGTAGTACAAATCGAATTGGCCCCGTTTTGAGTATAAGCCAGGGCATAAGATCTGGCTGCTACAGCCTGAGCTTTTTGGGCCTCAATTGGCCAACTGCTCGGCATTTCATAAATTCCCAGTAGATAATCCTCGAGTGACATGCCGCCATACCCCTGCACTTGAATCGTGACATTACCCCGATTTTCAAAGTTGATACCATCAAAATAGGCCCGTAAAATGTCCTGGTGGTTTTGGCCGGCATTGGCCCGACCCAAGGCCCCATACTGATTCATCCCCACCCGATGAGGAATTCCAAACGTAAAGAAAGCAAAAGCTGAACCAAACCCGGGATCGGTTTTGCGGTCGTCGGTACAATAGAGCGTACCTCCGCCTAAACTCGTCGGCAGATTAAGTCCCGCGAGTTTTTCAGCCAAAAATGCCTGTTGCTTTGCTGAAAGCACACTAATTTCTGAAGATAAAACATTTTGATAGGCCGTGGCTTCGGTCACGAGTTTTCGTGTGGCTGAAGCTTGTACGTCCAAGCTCGCCTTAAGATCTGCTAAGGTGATTTTTTCCTGTTCCAGGGTTGCCTTTTTGTCCTCCAGACTTTTGATAAAGGTGACGATGTCGATGATCACCCGCTTGTCTTCGTTGGTGACGGCTTTTTGATAAGCCAAACTTCGTAAAATCGTGCCAAAATCTTGGGATTTGGAAAAGAAGAACAGCAAGGGATTGTTGGTGTAACTTCGGATATAGGCTGCCCTGACCCGCTTGGCTAAAAGTTCCTGCTGGCTCCCCAGTTCGGATTCGCTCTTTTTGATCGCGGTTTCTTTGACTTCGACTTCGACACCTATTTCCGAAATCCGGTTTTGAAACGCCGCGATATCTTTTTCCATCTTCCGTAGACTTGTTTCGTGCGGAGCTTTGGCCTTTTGCACGTCCTGCCAAATACTTTGGCACACACTGATTTTGGCAGCACATTCATCAGTTGAATTGCAATTTGAGTCACACTCGGCAGCCAAAACCACAAATGGTATAATGAGAGCGGATAAAACAATCGTCAGGACAAGTAAAAGTCGGTGCATGGTGTAATCAGTATACCATGTACTAAATGAGTCATTCCCGCAAGAATCGGTTGAGATAGTTAGGCGGGAATTTTCATACCTCTTCATTGCAGATAAGTCCGGCCTTTGCTAGACTGAAAATACTTATTATTTATGCGACGACTAATTATTTTAAAATTGGTTTTTTTAGCTAGTCTGGCTATTTTCTTTCTGGTACGGCCGACAAACAGTAGAGCCCAGAGTTCTTGTTGCGCCAACGGTTACGACTACTACAAAAATGTCTGTTTGACCAATAGTGTGCCTTATTATTGCGCTTCTACTTTTGGTCCGGTACTCCAACCGTTTTTCCCATCCGGTACGGATTTGGCCTTGGAGTGCGTCACTTTAATCGGAGATGTAGCTGCCAAAGTAGGCCAAGCTTCAGATTTATGTAAGACGCTATATCAAAAAATAAATCACCAACCCCCTCCCTTCGATAATATATTCGTAAATGCCTGTATTGGCGCGGTTAACACCATTGTTGGTGTCGTAACCCATATTCAACCTGTTAGTTGCCCGGAAGACTCTACTTGTAACAATGCAGGAATTTGTGTTGTAAACAACACTTTACTAGTGACCACAAAAATTTGTCAATTTGTGGCTGGGACCAATCATGATACCTGTGAAAGCTGTTTTAACAGCGCCGGCGTCTATACCGCATTTGGATGTATCAAAACTAATCCACAACAATTTGTGGCTGATGTGTTAAAACTCGCTATCGGCATCGCCGGCGGCATAGCATTCCTGATGATCATTTACGGCGGATTTACGATCATGACCTCAAGCGGCAACCCGGAAAAACTTACCAGCGGCAAGGAGATCATCACCTCCGCCATCGCCGGCCTACTTTTGATAGTATTTTCAGTAGTCATACTAAAAATCATTGGGGTAGATATCTTGGGCATACCGGGAGTTGGTGGATAAAAATGTTGTATCAAAAACCGTCTCTATTTATTTTTTTTGTTTTATCAAGCCTGTTTCTCTTCGCAAGCATTCCTTATGCTCGAGCTGAAACTTGCAGTCCTCCTGATGAGTGCAAAAGAAACGTCTGTCCAGATAAATATAGACCGAACTCAAATGCGGACTGCACGTTTCTGGGAAATGATTATATTTGTTGTACACCTCCCGTAAACTGTTCGCCTCCCAACAGCTGTCAACGCGGTGGTTGTTCTTCAGGAACCCAATCAGTTGCTGGTGACTGTTCTGGTTTGGTAGATGGAGTTTGTTGTGCGCCGACTAATCCCGAATCTGTGATAGTCAATCTCAATAGTCTGATTGATGATACTCTGGGCGGACTGAAGTTTAAATTCAAATCGAGTGACTCTTTGGGAGCGATTTTGACCGCCATTTTACCCTTTGTTTACGGCGTAGCTGGTTTTACTTTGCTTTTATTTCTGATCGCCGGCGGGTTTGGGTATCTGACTAGCGCCGGAGACCCCAAGAAAACTGAATCAGCCAAAAACACTTTGACCATGGCCATCGTCGGATTTGGTTTAGTAGTTGCAGCTTACTGGATAACTCAAGTAGTCAGTTTTGTCTTAGGTCTTAAATCAGCTTTTTAACGACCAAACCTGCGCTGCCGATTTTGGAAGTCTGCTAAAATCTCATCAAGTTTTTCGGGCGTAAACTCCGGCATATACCAATCGGCAAAATACAGCTCACTGTACTCACTTTGCCAAAGCATGAATCCAGACAATCTTTTCTCCCCTCCGGGACGGATGATGATATCAGGATCAGGCATACCAACAGTATCCATATGTTTTTCAAATTCTTCTTCTGTTGTCTCGTCATTCTGGCTTGCCCAGAATCCGCTTTTTTTTGATTCTGGAGTCGTCACTTCGTTCCTCTCCAGAATGACTTTTTTCACCGCTCTCAATATCTCATCCCTTCCTCCATAATTAAGAGCAAATACGACTGTAATTCGTTTATTATCTTTTGTAAGATCGATCAACCGGTTTACCTCACGCCCAATATCACCTGCAAATCGCGACAGTTCACCAATAATACGGATCCGGATATTTTTGCGATGCATTTTCTCCCCAAAGGTTTTCAGCGACTGGCGAAAAATCGCCATAATTCCGCGCACTTCAAGTGACGAGCGTTGCCAATTCTCAGTCGACCAGGCCCAAAATGTAATAAATTTGACTCCGCGGTCTGCGGCATGTTCAATGAGTGGCTCCAAAATCTCATCTGTCACCTTTTTGTGGCCGGCCAAAGTCGGCAAACCCCGCTCCCTCGCCCACCGGCGATTGCCGTCCATAATTATAGCGATATGCTGAGGAATATTTTTCATTTTTATGAGTACTACGGGTATCAAGAGTATCACGGGTACCACGTGATTATTTCTCGTGATACTCGTGGTACCTGTGCTACCTGTCCTTCTCTTAAACTACCACCTGTTCTCTTCGCACTCCTTCACCCCCCAATGTAACCTGGAACGAAGGATGTTTATATTTCTTGGCAAGGGCCATAAGTTTTTGGGGGTCATCGTGCACCGCCAACACAATTCCCGATCCGGTTTTGACCCCACCAGCTCCTGAGATTTTGGCCGCTCCTCCACTATTTTCTATGTCTCTAATAAATTTTTGGGTTGAGTTGGAAACTACTCCCAGTTGTTCAAGTAAGCGTTCGTTAATCGTAACCAACTTACGAAAGTCAACTTCTTTTTCATCGTGAATTGCTTGAGTTATAGTTCGGGTGACTTGCTCTATTTTAGCAATCAACAGTTCAAACGCCCCGGGGTTTTGGGTTTTCTTTTTTCCCACCACGCCAACTACCAGATCTTTGGTTGATTCAGTTCTGCCTGTATCAACGAGCACAAATGGCGTAAATGATTTGGGAATTTTAAAAGGCAGCAACCAAAATGTTTTCAAAAACTCGAGTTCCTTGCGATACCACAAAAGTCCGCCATGAGTAATGACTGTAGGATCAGAGCCTGAAGCATTTCCATGTTGAAACTTTTCAGCTTGAAATGCTAACTCGTTAATTTCCTGTGGATTCCAGGGTTTTCCTAAATATATAATCAACGCGCCAATCGTAGCCACAACCAAAGCTGCCGATGACCCCATGCCCGCACCCACCGGAATATCTGAAGTAATTTCTAAAGAAAAATCTGTGAATGACACCTGATATTTTTTTTCAATTAGATGAATAATTGTAGAAAGATAGTCTTTTTTAGTTTTTAGATTTACAATTGGGTTCTGGGTTCTGGGTTCTGGGTTCTGGGTTAGAGTGACATACAATCTTTTACCAACCGCTACCACCAGTGCCGGTTTCCCGTGCACCACCGCATGTTCACCTGATAAATGAAGTTTTCCCGGAGCGGAAACCGTTACTCTCTTCATATACAAATAGACCTCACCCTAACCCTCTCCTTAATAAGGAGAGGGAAATCAGACGACAGGTTTAAATTTCACCCCATATGGGATCACGCCTTCGGGATCCGGCTGGCGGACGCGGCGGATCACAGCTCGTACCCGCAGGCCAGTTCTGATTTGGTGAGCTTGAACATCTACCAACTGTCCGATTTGTAGCCGACCGCCCAAATCCACGAGTACCACCGGATACGGAGCTTGCGATTCAAATCCTGCTGGTGGCACGCGGATCACGGTAAAAGATACTACTTTCCCACTTTTACCTAAGAGTTCCCGGGTATATTTTTGATTTCGCCAAAGTTTGACTGGACTTAACATAGTTAGAAGTTCGAAGTTGGTAGTTCGAAGCAGAAAATATTTACTTCGAACTTTGAACTACGAACTATGAACTAAATATATGTACAACCGCTACCGCTCCGGTTCCCCCAACATTGTGGGCCAAACCGATTTTTGCGCCTGTGACTTGTTTTTTGCCTGCTTCCCCGCGCAGTTGCGTCACGATTTCCGCGACTTGCTTGACTCCGGTGGCACCCACGGGATGTCCGCACGCCTTTAGCCCGCCTGATGTATTGACGGTCAGCTTTCCCTTACCCAATGTGGTTTCGCCTTTTAAAACAGCTTTACCCGCTTTGCCTTTTTCATAAAATCCCAGATCTTCGAGCGCCATAATCTCGGCGATGGTGAAACAATCATGCACTTCGGCGATATCTATGTCTTTCGGGGTAATTCCGGCTTCCCGGTAAGCGGTTTTGGCTGCGGCAATAGCACTATTTAAACTGGTTAAATCTGCTCGTCTATCTAAACCCAAACTGTCTGTAGCCACCCCAGCACCTTTGATCCAGATTGGTTTTATCGACTTTGGCAAGCCACTTGAAATCACCGCCGCGGCTGCTCCATCAGAAATCGGCGAACAGTCCAAAAGTTTTAACGGATCAGCAATTTGCGGACTCTTGAGTACTTGTTCCAAAGTGATTTGATTCAAAAAATGCGCTTTACCATTGAGTGAGGCATGATAATGATTTTTGACAGCGACTGCTGCCATCTCTTCCTCACTGGTGCCGTATTTTTGCATGTGCACTCGGGCCATCAACGCATAAAGAGCCGGGAAAGTCGCTCCCGCTTGTCTTTCACTATCACTTCCTGCACCCATTAAACCCATAGCTGCTTCTTCCGGTTTATGATCAGTCATCTTTTCGACTCCTACCACCAATGCATTTTTAAATACTCCGGAGCGAACAGCCAAACTAGCGTTGTAAAACGCCAATCCGCCTGAAGCACACGCACCTTCGATCTTAAACGCCGGGCAAGTAAGTCTTAATTCACTTGCAAAAAGAGCGCCCAAATTTTCCTGTCCACCCAAAATCCCGGAGAGCATATTTCCCACGTACAAAGCTTCAATATCTTTTAATTCCAATCTTGATTGAGCTAGCGCCTCGGTCACCACTTGCCTGACCAATTGTCGGGGCGACACTCCCCAAAGTTCGCCAAATTTAGTTGTAGCTACACCCAAAACACCTACTTGCATAAGAAATTCAAAAGTCAAAATGCAAAAGGCAAAAATACAATTCAAAATTAAAAAGTGGAAATAATTTTGAGTTTTGACTTTTAACTTTTGACTTAAATCTTGTGTGTTTGTTTTAAATACTGCATATAGTCGACATAGGTTTTGTTCGCCATTTGATCGGCAACAGCGGTCTGATTTGGGACAATGTTTGCGGTTGTCTCCCATAAAAAGGCATCACTACCGGCTCCGGAACCATATGACACCAGAAAAATCTTTTGGCCCGGCTTGGCCACTTCTAAAACCGCAGCCAGGCCCAAAAGAGATGAGGCTGAATAAGGATTGCCGATCTCATCCACCACCAAGGATGGTGCGAGTTGTTCCGGGCTAAACCCCAACCGCTTGGCTATCTGCCTGGGAAACTTGCCGTTGGGCATGTGAAAAACACAGTAATCAATTTCTGTCGGTGTCAGTCGGGTTTTTTTTAGAAGGGCTGTAGCTGCTTCACCAACGTGGGTGAAATAAGCCGGTTCGCCGGTAAACCGCCCGGCGTGTGATGGGTATCTTATCCCGTCCCGACGCCAAAAATCCGGCGTGTCTGAAGAATAAGAGGTAAAGTCCAATAATTTGGCGACTAGATCTTTCGTCCCCAGGATGTAGGCGACGCTGGCAGCCGCCGAAGTGTATTCGAGTATGTCATGAGGTTTACTTTGAGCTACATCAGACCCAATCGCCATCCCGTATTTGACTGCGCCCCCGGCAATCAACCCAGCAATGGCCTGCACACCTGTAGTTGCTGCCTTACACGCAAACTCCAAATCAGCTGCTAAATAGTGGTTCCCGATACCCAAAAACTCCCCCACGATGGTCGCGGTCGGATTGACTGCATACGGATGACTTTCAGAGCCAACCAGCAATACTTCAATTTCAGAGGCTTTCAGGCTGGTGTTTTTAAGTGCGGCGTATCCAGCTTCAACTGCCATGGTGACCGCATCTTCATCTTCTGCCGCAACACTTTTTTCCGCCACTCCCAAAGACTTACTGACTTCAAGGCCAGACTTACGCCATACGGCAGCAATATCCTCCACTCGCAAACGATATTTGGGTATATAAGCGCCGTATGAAACAATACCAACCATATAAAATTATCCAATAATCCAATTGTCAAATTCTCAAATTATCCAATGTCATTTGATTACTGGATAATTGGTACTTATTTGAAATTGGATAATTTATTTCCCTCTCCCCAATTTCTGGTGGGCTTTTGCCAGAGTTCCTTCTGCTTCAGAAGCCAGTAAGGAAATTTCACCGGCTAAAACTGCTGCGGCGATGATCTCTGCCAAACGCTTCGAATTGCTGCCGCGATCACCTCCGGCTACTCCCAGTAGGTTTAAAGCTTCCTGTTGTGTGGGTAATCCGGTCCCCCCACCCACTGTACCTACCATCAAATCCGGGAGGTAAACACTGACGTACAAATCGTTTTTTTTCTGCCCACTGCCCACTGTAAACTGCGAACTAATCACTTCCGTCGTGGTCACCCCCAAACTTCCTTCTCCGACATGACCCAAATCTTGGCCGGTAGCCAAAAATACCGCCGCCACTATATTGGCAAATTGAGCATTAAATCCGAGTGAACCGGATAGTATAGATCCGTACATACATTTGGCCAACCACGCCTCATAAAATATCTGTGGCGTTACTTTAAGCACAGCTTTCACTACCGACTCCGGGATCACTACTTCTGCCCAAACCTTGATGCCACGGCCTTCAATCAGGTTGAGCCACGAGGGTTTTTTGTCCACATCGTAATTTCCAGCTACCGACAAACATTTGGCCTGGGTATTTGTTTCTATAAATGCAACCAACTTTTGGGTAGCGATCGTCGCCATGTTCATCCCCATCGCATCTTGAGTGTCGAAGACAAACCGGACATAGCGGTATTTGCCAACCCCGCGCGTCATAAACTTCTTAAGCGTCAAGTGGCTTGAGGTAGACAGAGCGATGTTTTGCAGTTCCGCAAAGCGCTCTTCCAAAAATGTGTTTAGTTGATTACTCTGGACCAAGTTTTCCACGCGAAATACCGGCCCACGAGTTGCACCCACAGAATAACTGTCAACTGTACACCCGCCGCTATCGGCAATCGCCTTGCATCCCCGGTTCACTGACGCCACCAACGCGCCCTCAGTCGTCGCCAACGGCAAATAATAACTTTGAACTTTGAACTTTGAACTTTGAACTTGTAACGGCCCCGCCACTCCCAAAGGCACTTGGGTAGCTCCAATCATATTTTCGCAGTTGCGGTTGGCTACGGCTGTTTCATCAATCAGATGCTTTCCCGTATGCATAAGTGACATTTGCAATTCTTTTTCTAAAGCCTGCCGCCGCTTCGTAGCTGACGTAAATTCACGTAGTTTCATGTTTTTCGGAAAATGGTATTACCTATTTAGTCTCAAATTAGACAAAAGGCACGCGGAAGATCCCCCAAGCGTACATCCAGAGGGAAAACAAAAACAGCCCCGGGAAAAAGACGATCGACACGCCGATAATCCGCCATAAATCCAATTTTAAGGCAAATCTTAGAGTCAGATAGTAAAGCAAGCCTTTCCAAAACAAAAGCGAGATGGAAAAAGTAATAAATAGCAGACTAAAAATGATCCCGGGTAAGGTTTCATGCCGTGGTGGCGGCAAAACTACGTAAAACATTGAGGTCGTAAAAAACCAAGTCAAAGTCGGCACCAAAGTAAATCCCCACGCCAGCATCACGCCACGCAAATTGGCTTTACGGCCCAAAACCCAACCCAGACTCAAAAAGAAAAAACACACGCCCAAATAAGTAGTAAGAGCCGTGGTAAACAGACGTGAGGCATTTATGGTGAGTAAAAATGGATGGAAAGTGCGGAACTTGAGCGGCGAAACCAAGAAAAAGTAAATAGCCATCAGCCCAACTAAGACCAATAGTTGCTCCGGATCATCTGCTACCAAGCTCCGGTAAGTCGCGTATGGCGCGTGAATACTACCCCAAACGTTACGCCAAAATCTGGTATTTAACTTTAGTAACCGTAGTAGGAAACCCATTTCAAAATCCTTGTTGCAGAAGTGTCGCCACTTGGACGGCGGTTACTTCAAGCAACAACGCTCCGATGACAGCGAGTAAAAAAGCCGTCGGCATGAGTATCCGCCACGGTGCAATTTTAAAATACGGCACGGCGCGCTTGTAAATTGGGGTTAGAGGCCCGACTGTTTGTGTCGGTATTTCAGTTACCTCATCCCATCTTTTGACGAAATTGCGATATAAAGAACGTTGACTCATAGTTTAACCTTCGATATATAGTTTGACGAATGCTTTGCGCGCCCGAAATAGCACCGACTCGGCTGATTTAAAAGAAATAGAGAGCATTTCGGCTATTTCCGCTACACTTCTTCCTTCAACATATTTTAACTTAAGCGTCTGGGCATAATGCGGAGTCAACTTATTAAATACTTGTTTAATTTTTTGTTTAAGTAAGGTGTTGTCAAAGATTTTTTGCGGATCCGCCAACTCTGAAATCAAGGGTTCGAGTCCTTCGGGAAGCTGCGAAAACACGATTCGTTTTAACCTTCTTTTGCGATAAAAATCGACGATTTTGTTGTTGGCAATTGAGCAAAGATAAGTATTTAAAGAACACCTGCCGGTAAAATCACGTGCGCCTTCCAAAAAAGCAAACAACGTATCTTGGGCGATTTCTTCCGTATCTTGCTCACTAGCGATTCTTTTACGTATAAAATTTATTAGTCGCATCGAGTATTTCTGATAAAACTCGCGGACTGCGCCTTTGTCACGATGAAGCAAACGATGAAGTAACTCCGTATCTTCAGACATAATCAGTCTTATTCTACCCTGTTTGGCAAGTTGTGTCTATGTCCTTCGGGTAATTGCAAATTCCGCCAGTTGCACCAGTGATTTCTGCACCTGCTTTGGTAAAGTCACGATCGCCTGTTTAGCTGCTTCTACCAAATTTTGCATCTCGTCTTCCAAACTGGTTTTGGCCCCAGAAGTCACCAGCCGCTCCCGCACCCATCGCAGTTCTTCTCTAGTGACCTGATGTGAAAGTAGAAGATTTTTTAACCTCTGCCGGTCAATATTTGCCAATTTTTGAAAAGCTTTGGCTATAAGTAGTGTCCATTTGCCCTCGACAATATCCGCCCCAACTGCTTTGCCGGTGGTTGACTCGTCACCAAATATTCCCAACCAATCGTCTTTGAGCTGAAAAGCCAATCCCACTGCTTCACCGTACTTGGCGAGTTGTTTCATGGTGGACGCAGAAACTCCGGCCAAACCGGCTCCCAAAAGCAAAGGTTTTTGGATACTGTAGTTACCACTCTTATAGCGGTACATCTGCCGGATTTCATCACTCGTGGCTCCTTGCATCCCCCAAATATCACTGGTTTGGCCCAAAATCACCTCTTGGCGAAGTTGGTCAAATAGGCTTCGCAACTCTCCCTCTCCCCCTCTTAGTGAAGTGCGAGGGTTTGAGGGCGTTATTTTGTCAAATAATTCTTGCCCCCACTCCGCACATAAATCTCCTGCTAGAAGTGCTAAAGAGTAAGCAACATGAGGTTTGCGGAGAATTTGCGTGAAATATGCGTGAATTGTCGGGCCGCCCCGCCGTAAATTCGCCTCATCCATGATGTCATCATGAATCAAAGCAAAGCTATGAAATAGCTCCAAAGCTAAAAGCGCAAACATGATAGCCTCTGGATCAGTTCCACCGCCAACTTGATACCCCAGATAACACATGTAAGGCCGCAACCTGTCTCCGCCGCGCAGCGTCACATCAGCGATTTGGTTAATCAACTCGGGAAACCGTTTGTCAAGTTTTTGACTCTCCTTGCGTTTACGGTCAAAGAAACGTTGTAACTCCCGATTGATGAGTTCTTGGAAACGGGTATCGATCATGGGAAGTAGTATACCTCAAAAGGCTCAGAACCAAAATTTTACTTTTGACCTATTTTATATTTGCCTTTTCTGCCCATTTTGCATACAATTATATGCATGTTTACATGGATTGTTGGGACGGCCCAGGCTGCCGCAATTGACATCGGCCAAGAATACGGTCCGGCACAAAGTTTTCCGACACTGGGGACACTCATGAACGTGATTTTACCCAACATCCTGACTCTGGCTGGAATAGTGGTTCTGGTTTTTGTGGTGGCGTCAGGTTTGATCTTCATGAACCACGCCGGTAAAGGCGAAAGTGATAAGACAGCCAAAGACAAACAAGCCTTTACAGCAGCTGTGATTGGGCTTATGATTATTTTTGGGGCGTACTTTTTGATCCAAATCGTGGAAACGCTCTTGGGCTACAAGTTTTTGAGCCCAACGATATAAAACATTGTAAATTTATGTCTAAACGACTTCGTCTATTGCTGGTTTTGCTAACCGGGATAATCTTTAGCTTCAATGTGTCTGTCTCTGTCCTGGCTCTAACCACCAACACAGACAATCCTTTTGGCACTATCACCAACCCGATTAAACAAGGTAGTTTAGGTCCGGGCGGCGGTTTAATCACGCTTTTAAATAATGTCTTGCGCTTGGTATTTGTAGTTGCCGGAATTTACGCTTTTTTGCAAATCGTCGGCGCCGGGTTAAACTTTATGAATGCCGGAGGTGATGCCAAGAAAATCGAACAGGCCTGGAGTCAAATTTGGCAATCGCTTTTGGGAGTGGTCATCGTCATCAGTTCACTCGCTATTGCAGCTCTGGCCGGACAACTCCTGTTTGGTGATGCCACGGCTATATTAAATCCGCGAATTTATGGCCCAGGACCTATAATTCCAACTATTACACCATAATATGACCGCTTTAAACCAAAAATTATTAGCCCAGGTCTCAAGCCCCTTGGGCAAAATCGGGGAAGGCCCGGGTTTTGGCCCGTTTAGTATTAACCAAGTCGCTCCCACTGGTACCGGCACAGAGGCATTGGTTGCCCTAACCAAAATCATCTCTACTCTCATTGGTGTCATCACTATCTCTGCAGGACTATACTTTATTTTCCAGTTTTTGATCGGCGGATTTGGGTGGCTATCAGCCTCCGGGGATAAAAGCCGTCTGACCCAGGCCCAAGACCGCCTGACCCATGCTGTGGTTGGCCTGATTGTGGTCGTAGCTACTTATGGTTTAATGGCAGTAGTCGGTAATTTGCTTGGATTGGATTTATTGCTCGTGCATCCGGAAACAATAGTTAATTCGTTGATTCTTAAAGGAGCTACTAAATGACCGGACTACTTGTTGCCACAGCCGGCATCACCAATCCGGTACTTCCAACTCTCGGTCAAGGACCTGGACTACCAATAGTGGGCAATATTGTAAGCGGACTGATCGGAATTTTCATGTTGATCGGCCTGATCATGGCTTTTTTTCATCTTATCTTCGGTGCCATCCGCTGGATCACGGCGAGTGGCGACAAAACCCAGCTCCAAAACGCCCAGGAACGGATGACTCAAGCAATCGTAGGACTGATTTTGTTGGCTGCGGTTTGGGCAATTGTAGTCATGGCGAGTAACTTTTTGGGGTTTCAGCAGGATGCGGGTGTCAAATCACCAATCAAATTTATCTTGCCGCAACTTGGACAACCCAAGTCGACTACGCCCTAAACTAGATAGTTTAGATCGTCAAATCCTAAAGAGAGTCATACCTAATTGAATAAGTGAAGTGAAAACGGGGTTAGGTTTTTCTATTTGAACCGCTTTGGTGATCTTGTTCTCTGATCTTCTGGAATAGTTTTCTTTCTTCTTCTCGCATGATTATAGCAAA
>Ga0209210_1001622_pt1 | contig 18396 bp, 20 predicted proteins | sample RifGroA1_FD_183991 | JGI IMG/M metagenome (GOLD analysis project Ga0209210, IMG submission 183991) | Contaminated groundwater microbial communities from Rifle, Colorado, USA - Rifle Groundwater A1 (SPAdes) (version 2) | ecosystem: Environmental > Aquatic > Deep subsurface > Groundwater >...
GAATTAAATTAAACGAATTAATCAAATCTATTTTTAAAAAAGATCCAACTCAGGAACTTACTAAAGAAGAAGTAAAAGAAATTGCCGGAGAAAAAGTAAAGGAAGAGTTAAAAAAAGAAAAGAAAAGGTCTAAAAAAAATTAGTTCTTCTTTTCAGAATTGGTTTCTTTAAGTCTGTCTCTTTCTTGCCTTGCCAAAAATCCTTTAATAAATGTAGAATGGCTATTTTTATCAACAAGGTTTTCTAATTTGTACCCCTTTAAACTTCCAACTTGAACAAGATCTCCTTTGATTTTTTCTTCCATATTCTCAAGAAGTTTATCAGACACAATAATTTCTCCTAACGAAAAACTTGCAAGTTTTTTTGAAGTAGTAATAAGTGTTCCAAGACTCATAAATTGAATTTTATTCGATTCAATCTTAGTTATTACAGTCCCATAATTAACAGAAATTCCAAATTCAATTCTTTGTTTAAATTTTTTATTATGTTCATTGAGAATGTTCTTAATTTGTTGTGAGATAAGCACACCTACTTTCTGATTTTTAAAAGTTCTTGTTATGGCCGGAGCAAGAATGAAAAAAAGATAACTTTCATTCTGATAAACAAAACCTTTATTCTCTTCTACGACTTGTTCAATTCTTAAAAAAGTCTCCTTAACATTTCCTTGTCCCGAACTAATCTCAGGATAGTTCTTTATTGAAATACATCCTAAGGTTGCATTTTGCTTTGTTCCTACAATTGAAAGTGAAAGCTCAACTTTTTTCTTTGAATCAAACACGGGAATGCTCTCATGAACACTTCTAATTTCACTTATTTTTTTAACATTTTTCTGCTTCTTACTTCTAACAAAAGCATGGGGTTTGTGCCATTTTTTAAAAATGAAATATGCTCCAAAAGCAAGAACCACCAAAACAAAAATCCAAATAAATGGAGTAAATGAATATTCAGTTTGATTTATTTTTTGAACTTGAATTGCATTTCCAGACAAAGAGACTCTTTTTTTCAATGAACCCACGGTAATATCATAATCTCCATCAGGAGCACTAAGAGTATATCTTTCATAACCTCCAACAGGCAAAGAAAGAGGAATACTAACATTGTCTAATCCTATATGCAAGATTAAATCTCCCTCATAAAAAATATTCCCCGTATTTGTTAAGGTTAAAGTTCTATTAATTATTTCAGAACTAATTTCCCTGTTTTCTAAAATGTTAAAATCAGCTCCATTAATTAAATCATTTGAATATGCAGAAACCTGAAAAACTGAAGGAGATTGATTTTTTTCAACAAGATATTCAAAAGAAGTTTCCGTTTTAGAAATTATTTTTTTAATAATTTCTCCATTATTATTTTTTACCGCAACATACACTTCTACACGAGGAATACTTTCTCCAGTTTGATCATGTAAAACCACTTTTCCTTTTAATTTTTCTCCAGGAAGAATATCTTTTTTATCAAGTACCACTTCTATACTTATTGGAACTTGAAGAACATTCAAAAAAGTTACTTTTTCACCATAATTCAAAATTTCTCCATTCTTATCTTCTTCAGTTATCTTCAAAATAAATTTATGATTTCCTGCTAAAAAATCACTTGGACTTTTGAATGAAATAGAAAATTCTCCATTATTAACTTCCCCACTAAAATTATTATCATCTATTGTTGCAAAATAAGTTCCATCAACATTATTTCCGTTTTCCTTAATCGCTGAACCTTCAATTTTTATCTGTTCATTTGGAGTAAAAGAATCTTTCCAATTAAGAAATTCTATTTTTAATGAATTAGAAACTTTGAAAAGTGAAGAAGATATTTCTAATTTATTTCCAGAAAAAACATCCAGTTTACATTCTCCTGAAAGATTCCCAATAAAATTCTTCACAATTGGAACCATTACATTCTTTTGAATATTCTCACTAAGAGATAAAAATTCTTTGTAAACTTGAACTTCTCCATTTCCACACTTAAGATTAATCGAAATAATCTCATTGAACTCTCCATTTGAAGAAATATCTAGAGTTGTATTTACTTTATCTCCAAAATTATAAACTGAATGAGGTTGAATACTAAAACTCATTCCTGCAGAAACAAACGAAACAAGGAATAATCCTAAAATCAATGTAATTAAAATTTTTTTCATTTTTTCCTCTATTTCACATTTATTATAGGAAAAAATTATTTATAAAATGTATGGTAGTTAACAAGAAGGTTCAGGAACGTTTAAATATAATTATTCCCTGGACTAAATTATGGTTGAAAAAATTAATCCTTATGAAGTAGAAGGAAAAATAGACTATAATAAACTGATAAAAGAATTTGGAGTAAAAAAATTGACCCCAGAAATTTTAAAAGAAATTGAAAAAATAACAGGGGAATTACACCCATATTTAAAAAGAGGAATTTTCTTTGCATATCGAGATTTAAAAGAGGTTCTTGATGAATACAAGAAAGGAAATAAATTTTTTCTTTACACTGGAAGAGCACCTTCTGGACCAATTCACTTAGGGCATATCACGGTCTGGTTATTCATGAAATGGTTACAAGAAAAATTTGGTGTTGATGTTTGGTTTCAATTCCCAGATGAAGAAAAATTCTTGTTTAAACAAGACGCAAAATGGGATGAAATCCAAAAGTGGACTTATGAAAATATGCTTGATGTAGTTGCTCTTGGATTTGATCCAAAAAGAACTCATTTTCTTATTGATACTAAACACGCAGGAATAATGTATCCTGAAGCAATAAAAGTTGCAAAAAAGATCACTTTTTCCTCGATTAAAGCTGCTTTTGGGTTTAATGATTCAAATAATATCGGAAGTATTTTTTATACAAGTATGCAAACCGTTCCAATTTTTTTACCAAACATTTTAAATAAAGAAAATAAACCTTGTTTAATTCCATTGGGAATAGACCAAGATGTTCACTTTAGATTAAGCAGAGATGTTGTTGAAAAATTGGGGCACAAAAAACCTGCAATAATTCATGCAAAATTCATGCCCCCTTTAACTGGAATAGAAGGAAAAATGTCTTCAAGTAATCCAGATAGTGCGATTTTAATGACTGATTCTCCAAACGAAGTAAAAAGAAAAATAAATAAATATGCATTTTCCGGGGGGAAAGATACTGCAGAAGAACATCGAAAATATGGGGGAAATGTTGAAGTAGACATTGCATGTCAATGGTTAAAATATTTTGAGGAAGATGACAAAAAATTAGAAAAAATTTACGATGATTACAAAAAAGGGAAGCTTTTAAGTGGAGAGATAAAAAAAATTTTAATTGATAAAATTAATGAATTTCTAGCAGGACATCAAAAAAGAAGGAAAGAAGCTCCAAAATTACTTGATAAATTTATTTACAAAATTTAGTCGATTTGTGAATGTTTTAAATGAAACAAACTTTTTAGAAAAAAAATTGAATTTGAAAAATCCAATTGAATTTAAAGATAATTCTTTCTTTATTATTTTCTGACCAAAATATTTTGCAATCCAAGATAAAATGAATATTATTAAGATTAAAATAAACAAATAGTTTACAAAAGATTTCTCTTTCAAAAATTTATTTGCAACAACTCCCAAAAAGAATCCAAATGCACTAAAAAAGATTGATCTTGAAAACGCAAAAACAAGACTCCAGGAAGCATATTTTTTTATTGGAACATGACTCACTCCTGCCAAAGTTAATCCTGGGATGGACAAAAAAGGGGTCATTTTCATGAAAAATAAAGTTTTTCCAAGATGATTTTGAAAATGAGTTTCTAATTTGTAAAGAGACCTTATTCTAATTCCTAAAAAACTCCCATATTTCCCGATTAACCTTCTTCGTCCAAAATAGCCTAAAGAATAAAACAATGCTCCTTCAGCAAGTTCTGCAAAAAAAGACAAAAGAATAACAAGAAAAATATTAAGATATCCCAAAGATGCGGAAAAAGCCGCAACTATAGTCGCTGCAGATCCTCCAATAATCATAATTAAAAAAATCAAAAAATATCCATGAATTTGGATAAAATTAAGCATTCCACTAAATGAATTTAAATTCACCATCTCTTAATTAAAAATAAAAAAATGTTTATTAATCTTCTTGAAAAAAAGTTTATAACTATAATGACCTTAATTTCAAAATGGAAATAATCTTTCAAGCAATTTTTGTGTTTGTTCTTTCCTTGGTATTTGCCTTTTGGGAAATTGAAATTGAAGGGAAAAATGGATGGGCAAAAAAACTTCCAACTTGGTATCGAAAGTCCAATTTTTCAAAAATTTTTTATAATATTTCTTCTAAAAAACCACTAACTGGGTACCATTTGTTTATGCTATTATTTATGCTTTTAATATTTCATGGATTATTTTTCTTTGGATTTCCTTGGACATTTTTAAAGGAAATTGAAGTGTTGGTTTCTCTTTCAATATTTATAATGATAGAAGATTTTCTCTGGTTTCAATTCAATCCTTATCATGGAATAAAAAAATTCAATAAAAGAGATATTTGGTGGCATGGAAATGGAAAATGGTTTTTAGGGTTTTTTCCATTGGATTACTTAAAAGCAATTTTTATTATAATTATTGTGACATTAGCTTCGGCAATATGTTATGGAGAAAAAATCTTCTTTATTCAGTCACTAGAATTTCTTTTACTAATTTTTATTTTAACTATACTTTCTATAATTTTTGTAAAACCTTATAGAAGATGGTATAAAAAAATGAGGAAAATTGACGAAAGCAAGGAATTTGAAAGAAAAATTAAATTTTAAATTATTATTTTTTCTTACGGTTTAATTTAATATTATCACTATTTCTAAAAAAAGTTTTGGATAACTCTCTCCATCCAAAATAGGTTATTAAAACAATGATTACTAAAGCAAGAATATAATATTCCGTTTTATGGTAATAATTTAAAACAGGACCTGCAAAGAGCCCAAAAAAATAACCTAACATTATAAAGAAGAGCGTCTTAGGTAAAATATTAATTGCATTCCAAAAAACATATCTTTTTAATGGAACTTTACTCGCTCCAGCAATCATCAGGCCAGGAATTGCCAAAGGTGTTGCCTTAACAATAAACAATGTTTTTCCCAAATGATTTTTAAAATGATTCTCAAGCAATTTAAAGGATTTATTTTTTATTCCAAAAAACCTCCCATACTTTTCAATAACTTTTTTTCGACTAAAATAACCAAAATAGTACGCCAAACCATCTCCAACAACATCACCAAAAAAAGATAAAATTAAGATCACCCAAATATTCAAGTAACCTAAAGAAGCCGCAAATGCTCCTGCAACCGTCATAATTGGACCTTCAACAATCATAATTAAAAAGATCCAGAAATATCCATGAACCTGAGCATATAAAAACATCTCATTAAATGAAAAAATATTCACCATACAATTCAAAAAAGAAACCCATTTTATTAATCTTTTGAATTACTAAAAAGAAAATTCTTCATAAGGTTTTTATAACAACTAAACCTCTCATTAAAATGAAGATTGCAGTATTTTCCGATGCTTTTTTTCCATTAATAGATGGAGTAACCGTTTCAATAGGAAAAAATATGAGGATACTTTCAGAAGATAATGAAATTTTTTTCTTCATTCCATCTGGAAGCACTGACCTAAAATTAAAAAATTCCAAACAAATTGAATTAAAAAGTTTTCCCATTAAAAGCTACAAAGAATACAAACTAAGAATTCCTTCTTTTTTTAAAGCATATAAGGAACTAAAGAAAATAAACCCTGATATAATTCATGTACATACTATCTTTGGGATAGGTTGGGAAGGCATTGTATCTGCAAAATTATTAAAAATTCCAATAGTTGCAACATCCCATACTGTTTTTCCGGAAGTAACAACTGAATTGGATCTTCTTGGACTTGAAAAAACAGAGAGATTCAAAAGGATTGCATGGAGATACATGATTTCATTTTTAAGAAGATGCAATGCCGTAATTGCCCCTTCAGAAGCGATGAAAAAGGACTTGATTTCCCACGGGCTCAAAATTCCAATTTATCCAATAAGTAATGGTATAAAAACTGAATCTTATAGTTATGTGAAAAGAAAAGAAAAAGAACCAATTTTTCTATCTATGGGAAGATTAGTCGAATCAAAACAGGTAAACATAACTCTTAAAGCATTCTCAATTTTCAAAAGAAAAGGAATGAAAGGAATTCTTTGGTTAGCTGGAAAGGGAGTTGAGGAAAAATCTTTAAAAGAATATGTAAAAAAGGAGAATCTAACTGAATATGTTAAATTTCTTGGTTTTATAGAGTATAAAAAAACTCCAAAAATTTACCAAAAAGCAGATATATTTGTAACTTCTTCAAAAACTGAAACTGAAGGAATGTCTACAATTGAAGCAATGTCCACCGGTCTTCCAGTAATTGGAGTCAAAGAGAGAGCAACTCCTTATCTCGTGGGAAAGGATGCGGGATTTATCGCCCCTATTGGGGATTCAAAAAAAATAGCAGAATATATGGAAAGACTTGCAAAAAATTACAAACTAAGGATTAAACTTGGGAAAAATGCAAGCCTAAAAACAAAAAGATATGAAATAAAAAGCACAAATAAAAAAATTTATGAAGCATATAAAAAAATAATTTCTGATTTTAAAAAAAGAAAAAACTAGTGAATCCATCAACTTTTTATATTCAAATTTCTTTTTATATAAAATGAACAAAAAAAGATTCATAAAATTAATTATTTATTTGGTTTGGATTTTTATGTTGTTTACTACAATTTACGATTTATTCCATTTTCCGGCAAGATCAATTTTTTGGGGAGCCGAACTTATTTTAGCGCTTTTTATTTATTATAAGTTAAAAATTCCCTCTGGAACTTATTTTGCCGTTTTGGTTCTATTTTTAATGAATATCTTTGGGGAAATCTTCTTTGGCTTGTTTTATATAATTCAAAACTTTGATAAATTTATTCATCTCTTTTCTTCATTTGCAGTATGCACTTTATTTTATTCTATTTTTGAAAAAAAGATTTCCAGCAAAAAAATTTTAATTTTATTCTCATTTACCATTGTATTATCTATTGAATTAATTTGGGAAATAATAGAATATTTTGCAGACAACTGGTTTCATTTAATCTTAGCAGGAGTACATATTGCTGGAGAACAAGCATTTAAACAAATAGAAATAATGTCTTCTTATGAGGATACAATCTATGATATGCTTCTTAATTTTATTGGAGGAACAATCTTTGCAATAACTGCATTGTTCTTAACCAGAACCAAAAAGAAATTGGCCAAAAATTCTAAAAAATAGTGTCACCATAAAGTTTAAATAAAACTCTCAAGACAAGAATTTATGAAATTTATCCTAAAAACAGGTTTTGGAATTAAAAAGATAGTTTTGCCATTTGGAAAAAGAAAATTTAATACAATTGACGAAACAGAACTTCCTTCTGGGAAGATCAAAGTAAAAAAAACAAATAACTCTTTTGTAAATAATAATTGGCTTATTGAACAGTATAAGTTCTGTTTTTATGACAAAGAAGGAAACTTGGGAAGCTTTTTGTTAGGAAATCCAGAAGGAAAGAATAATTTCTATGTGCAAGAAATGAGAAGTCTAAAATCGGATTTACCTTCTAGTTCAGATCCTTTAAGATTAGTATATGAAAAAGCAAAAACGAGATTATCAAAATATTTTAAAATAAAAAGAAACAAAAAAATTCCTTTTTCATGTGAAAGAAATTTAGTGTATCTTTGGAATCATACTAAAAATTATCTTAAAGAGAGAGGAATTGAAAAGTTGTTAACTCAGGCTGAATACGAGGTAGTCGATACTGCAGAGATTGACTTCAAACTTGGATGGCAAGATGTAAATAAGGAAAGAAAGATAGAACAATATGTTGGAAATCTCCAGGAAAGAGAGAAAAATTACACTATTTTAGAAAAATTAACCGGAACCATTTATTTAGAACGTCCCTTAAAATAAAAAAGCAAGATTTATATGGTTTCATCTTCTTTTTAAAAAAGAATGGCCTTATTAGATTATGAATTAATGTCCAGTTTCTCCCCCTTGTGGTATGCTCTTCTTGGAGGATTTTTTGGAGATTCATTTATGATTTTCGTGGGATTCCTTTATGCTCAAGGAGAAATTTCTTTTTTTGAACCAATCATTTTTACATTTATAGGCCTAATAATCGCCGATTGCCTTTTTTATTTCATAGGAACCAGTAAATATTTTGAAAGGATAAAAAATACTAAGATTGGGGGGAGAATTTTAAGAAAAACAAATTCAACAATAAATTTTTTAACGGGAAACAACCTTATAGTTGCATTATTTTATTGCAAGTTTATTACCGGAGCAAAATTTATTATTAATGTATATCTTGGAGAAAAAGGGGTTCCCTTCGGAAAATATTTCAATTTAAATCTTTTAATGGCACTTTTTTGGACAGTTGTTTCTTGGGGAGCAGGATATTTAAGTGGCAAAGGATTCAAATGGATACTAGACTATTTTGAAAGCTTAACAATTGCATCATTTTTTATAATAATCGTTGTTGGAATTGCTTTTAATTATTCGAAAAAATTAAAGAAACACTTTGACAGTAAATATTCTAAAAAGAGATAATCTATTTTTTAAATTTCATGACTTTGAATTCTTTGAAAAGATGATTCTTCTTTTCAATTTCTTTTGCTAAAATTTCAAACTCTTTTGGAGTAAGTTCAATCATTCCAGAACTATTCTTTCCCCTAAAACAAATTGCAATAGATTCATCATTTGGATTAAGAAAATCTTCATTTATGAGAATCTCTTTTAAAGATCCAGAACTTTCTAATCTTACAATTCCATCCTCATTTTGCTTTTTTACTTTTACTTTCATATCCAGATAAAACAAATGTAATTTATAAGAATATAGAAGTTACAAAATAACTTTAGTAAAGGTTAATAGAATAAATTTTAAATTTCTTCCTGAACATTAGAAGCTAAGGAATACCACCAAGGTTTCTCAAAATCTTTAATTTCTCCATTCTCTGAATCTATAATTGCTTTTAATTTTGCAGTAGCCTTGAATAAACCCAAAATCTTAACTGATTTATCGCTTTCAGCTTCATAAACAACGCTTGAATTAGTTCCTTCACCAACTTCTTTTAATACTACAGTAATATTCTTATTTTCAAAAACATCAATTGCAGTTTGTGAAGCAACATTGGGTAGAACTTTTATTTCTTTCTCCATTCCATTTGATAAATTAACCCTTAATCTGCTTTCATTCCCATTGTTCTCAACACTAATTTTAAACTTAGAAGAAATCGTATATCCGTTGAAATTCAATTCATGTTCATTTTCCTGAACCTCTCCATTTTTCATTTTAACTTTTGTTTTAGTTTCAATCTCATACTTTTTTCCATCTTCACCTATAAACTGATAATGTGTTTGATTTTCAAATTCGAATTGATCATCTTCCACACGCGTTTCATTTCTTTCCATCTCCCTATCTTGATCTTGAGAATCAATTTCTAAAGAAGAGTTCAATTCAACTTCTTCAGATTCATTTATTCCTTCTTGATTGTCATCATTTGATCCAGTACCATTCTTGTCTTCGTTATCTGCATAAGCAAATCCTATGATACTAAAAAGCAAAATAACTGATATAAATAAAACACCTACTTTTTTCATATTTTTTAAAAAGATTATAACTTTATAAAACTATTCAAAAAACAGAGATCCGATAAAGAAAAAAATTTAGAAAAATGAAAGAAAATTCCTACCTCAAAATAAATACAAAGCGTTAAAAAGCCTCTAAAATTCGTTAAATGATGTTAGGACAAGGGAGGACAAGACAATGAAGTTATACGTAGGAAACCTACCTTTTAGTGTGACTGAAGAAGCTTTGAAAAAAGTGTTTTCAGAATTCGGAGAAGTTGAAGAAGCAAATGTTATTGTGGACAAATTCTCTAGAAGATCTAAAGGATTTGGATTCGTGACTTTTTCAAATGATGAATCTGCAAAGAAAGCAATCGATGCTTTGAACGAGAAAGATTTTGAAGGAAGAAATTTGAAAGTATCCGAAGCAAAGCCAATGGATGAATCAGAAAGACCTAGAAGACCGCCAAGAAGAGATTTCGACCAAAGACCAAGAAGATATTAAATTATCTTAATAGTCATTATATTTTTTATTTTACTTTTGTAGTTTATTTTTTGAATGTACCAACAAAAAGTTGGTTTAAAAAGAATTTTATCTGTATCTACTAGAATTACTTCTACTTTGAGAGCTACTTCTTCTTGAAGTTGGACCTCGACTGTGTGAAGCTCTAGATGAACTTCTTCCTCCACTCTCTCTTCTTAATGAACTACCAAACTGTTTTCTTCCGGGACTTCTACTAAACCGACCACTACTTTTTCCTGAATCAGTTTTTATTCTAACCGTTTCAATTTCGGGCAATTCTTCAGGAACAATCATAATTTCTTTTGATTTCATCAAATTTCCAAAATTTTCATAATCTCTACTAGCAAGAATTGTAATTGCTTTCCCTTCTTTTCCCGCTCTTGCAGTTCTTCCAATTCTATGAACATAATCTTTAGCTTCAGCAGGAGTATCGTAATTGTAAACGTGACTTACTCCTTTGATATCCAATCCTCTAGCTGCAACATCAGTACAAATCAAAACTCCAAGGCCCTTGCTGTGAAATTCCTCAAGAACTCTTATTCTCTTTTTTTGTTCAATTCCCCCATGAATTGCTTTTGCATGAATTCCTGCCCTACTTAAATTTTCAGCAACAAAATCAACATTTCTTCGAGTATTACAAAAAACCATCACCAGATCGGCATTTTCTTTTTTCAACAAAGTAACTAATAAAGAAAATTTTTGATGATCAGGAACATCATAATAAACTTGCGTTAATTTTGAAGGATCAACATAAGATTTTAAAGAGATTTCGACAGGGTGAATAGTATATTTTTTTGCAAGGTAATCAATGCTCTGAGAGATTGTAGCAGAGAACAGCATAGTTTGTCTCTTGGAAGGGCACTCTTTGATTATTTTTTCAACATCTCTACTGAAACCCATATCAAACATTCTGTCAACTTCATCAAGAACAAGGAATTTGACCCCACTTAATTTTAGAGTTCTCCTATTTAGATGATCTATAATTCTTCCAGGAGTTCCTACAAGAATATCCGTTGAAGGAATCTTTCTAATCTGAGATTCGATATTGACTCCCCCATAAATTGCTAACACATTCAATTTTTTATTTTTCCCAAAGTTTCTTATTGAAGTTGCAACTTGTTCTGCGAGTTCTCTTGTAGGAGTCAAAATTAATGCTTGAATTTCTTTACTTGGTTTTAAGTTTTCAATTATTGCAGATGCAAATGCCAAAGTTTTTCCGCTTCCAGTCTCAGAACCGCCTATGATATCTTTTCCAGCTAATGCTAAAGGTATTGCTTTCTCCTGGATCTCGGAGGGTTCCTTGAATCCAAGTTGTTTCAACACGTCCGTTAATTCTTTACTTAATCCTAACTTAGTGAACTTTTCCATTTTACTTTTTGATCAATAAATAACACTTAACAAAAAAATCTTCAAGAAATATTTCTTGAGCGTAAGTCGTTCGAAACATTTTTACTGCTCAAGACTTACTAACATGTTTGTTATATAAGAATTATCAAAATGACAGTTTATAAATTGGTTGGTCAGGAATTTTATACTAATCAAACCATCCTATCTTCTCTTTTCGAGACAATTGCTTTATCTCATATTCGCATTTACATGCTTCGGATTTATCCTTGCATTCTTTAGTTCTAAGAAGTTCTTTGAATCCTTTTTTGTAAACATACTTACTACCTTTTCCAGTAGCGTGTGCTTTCATTCTCGCCTCAACATCATTAGTCACACCAGTATAAAATGAACCATCCTGACATTCAAGAAGATAAACAAACCACTTCTTTTCCATCCCAAAAGAAACAATTTATTCTTTATAGAAGTTAACTAAAGATTCCCTCAAATATTTAATCAAATTCTTTTTCTCAAAAGATCGTTAAAAATCTGGAATCATTGTGACATATGTCTATATACCTGAGATTACTTGATTTTTTATGAACAGAACAGAAAATAAAGAAAATGTAACAAATTGGTTAGTTTGGTCATTAATCTTTTTATTTATCGCGATAGTTACAGGTCTATTTGGATTTGGAATTATTTCTGGGGTTTCATTTGTAATAGCAAAATGGTTAGCAGTAATTTTCATAATCCTCTTCATAATTTCGGTTATAGCCCATACAATCAAATCTGCTTAAGCTTAAAATAAATCGATATTTAATTTTAAAATGAAAAATGCTGAGCTATCATGAAAAAGGTAGATAAAATTTTAGAAGAATTTTCAAATTTTGAAATAAAAGAATTAGAAAAATTAAAATTTTCTGGCCTAGGTAAAAAAGATGTTTATAACATAAGTAAAAGATTTATAATTGGTCAAAATGAATTTTTATTTGGAAGAGTTGAACCAAGAGATAATTCTGAACTTTCAAAAGTTTTTTTATTCAAAAAATTCAATGATTCTTGGATTCCAGACGAGAAATTTATTCCTTTAGAAAATTCTGAAGACCCTTTCATATCCAAAATAGATAGTAAATTTATTTTGGGATGTGTGGAAGTTATCAAAAATAATTATGAAAATAAATTAGATTACAGGACTATTCTTTACGAAGGAATAAATCCTTGGAATTTAAAACGTTTTTTTGAAGGCCCGTGGGGAATGAAAGATATAAGGTTTATTCAATTATTGGACAAAAGAATTCTTGTACTCTTAAGACCTCAGGGGGGAAAAGCAGGTTTAGGAAAAATTAGTTTTTTAGTAATAAACTCCTTAGACGAATTAAATAAAAAAGAAATTTATGACGCCCCACTATTAATAAATTTCTCTAAATCAGAATGGGGAGGGGCAAATGAAATTCAATTATTGGAGAATGAAAAAATTGGTGTTTTGGGGCATATTGCAAAACGAGATAAAAATAATTCATTATATTATTATCCCATGGTTTTTACAATTAATCCTAAAAATATGAAACATTCTAAAATAAAAATAATTTTGAAAAGAGAGCAACTTCCGCAGGGAGAATCAAAAAATGAAAAATTAGTGAATGTCATCTTTCCTGGAGGTTCTGAAATTAATAATGATGGAACAATAAACTTGTATGTTGGCGTGGGAGATGCCGAAGCCTATAAAATTAAAATAAAAAATCCTTTTTTGTAATATACTCTAATCAAAAGAAAAGTTTTTCTTAATTTATTTCTTGTTTTCCTTTTTCCTTAGAAAAATCTGAGCCAATAGCGCAAACACAACTCCTAATGAAGAAAATGATAAATAGGAAGATAATGATAAATTAGGGATGGCAATTGAAACTAATAAATTAAAAACAAAACCGATTAATCCCGCACCAGAACCCAATAAAATAAGAATTCTTCCAGACAATCTCTTTTTCTTTAAAGCCAGAATACCCCCTGCAAAAACTGAAAATGCCCCCAGAGAAGCAACAATAAGTATGGGAACGAATAGATCATCCATCCCTGGAAAATTTACATAATTCGCAACTATATTTCGAATTTTAACCCAGTTAGATAATCCATTAGTCCCAGAAATAAATAGAAACAGTGAAGAAACCATTGCTAAACAAAATGCAACTCTATTTCTTTTTAGTTTTCCATCCATAAGAATTTTATAAGGATCTGGATATATTTAAACTTAAACGAAAGTAGCACATTCATAAAAAAATCTTTTCAAGTGACAATACAAATTTAAATAAGATAAATTCATCAATGAGTAATGTCAGTAATGTACCTTCTGGGAGCAACGTGGGGAACATTAAAGGGTTTCTTGGCAGTTTACGGTCTGGAGTTGTTAATCTCTTTGGTGGTTCTAGTGATTTTAAGAAAGGGGATGAAACTAATTTCCAAAAGACGGTCTCAACACTTGAACCCTACAACGCTTCAAAGTTCACAGTAAAATCATACGAAACCCTAAAACCAGTAAATCCACTCTAAAACTCCGATATATATAGGAGATACAGAGTAAAAGTGTTGATATGTCCGAAATGTCTTGAGGATTATGACTTCTTTAAAATCATCTGGCAATAGCATAAAGATGTTTTTGAAATCCTATAAAATTCTCTTTTATTATCTTAACCCCGCCAAGTGTCTTCGTAGCATCTGCAACCTCATTATACTTAAGTTTCAGCAAAGCAGGTAATTTTTCTTGGTCTAATTCTTCTACACCAGATTCAATATATTTAGACAATACAAATTCTAAAAATTCTTTTTGCCTATCATCTAAATCATCTAAAATTTGTTCTTGGGCTTTTGCAACTCTTTCTTCTCTACTTATGGGTTTTATTGCAAAAGAAACATATTCTAAAACATCAAAGAGGTCACTATTCTCAGCCCCCACTAACTTTTGTAAATTTTTTAATTCATCAAGACCGTATCCTGCATTTGCAAGTCTAAGCAAGAATTCTTTTCTTGTCAAAGGACTTTCCCAAATTCTCCTTAGTTGTTCTTCATTTTTAAAAAATTTAGGTAAGTCCCCAAACATCTTTTTTAGGAACTCTTCTGAAGATATTGGTTTTCCCTCGGATGACCAAAAAGAAGTAGTAGCCATATGTTGAATTTCTCTTGCTTTTCCATCGGATAGCTTAATTTTAAGTTTCTTTTTCTTTTCTTTAACATATTCTTCTTCCGGTTCTTTTACTTTCATTTTGATTTCTTTTTTATCAAGAATAATAGGTTCTAAAGGTTCCCCATCCCATTCTTCATCATTAAATTTTTTATAAGCTTCAACAAAATCATAAATTGTAAAGAAATACTTTTCATCAAAAGTTCTTGTTCCTCTTCCAATTATCTGTTTAAATTCAATCATAGAATTAATTGGTCTCATTAAAACAATATTCCTAATATTCTTAGCGTCTATTCCAGTAGATAGTTTTTGGGATGTTGTAAGGATTGTAGGAATTATTTTCTCATTGTCTTGGAATTGTTCAAGATACTCTTCTCCCTGTGCCCCGTCATTTGCAGTAACTCTAACACAATAATTCGGTTCTTTATTTTTTTTGTGTTGATTTATCAAATCTCTTACTGCGGCTGCGTGGTCTTGCGTAGCACAGAAAACAATTGTTTTTTCATTTTGGTCTATTTCAGACATAAAAACTCTAACTCGTTTATCTTCTCTTTCTTTTATCTCAATTATTCTATTGAAATCTGCTTCTTCGTAAATCTTTCCTTCTTCAACTTCTCCTTCAACAATCTCATCGTCTGAAGTATAAACATAATCATCCATTGTTGTTTTTATTCTTCTAACCTTAAATGGTGTTAAATATCCGTCATTGATGCCCTCTTTTAATGAGTAAACATAAAGTGGTTTACCAAAATATTTATAGGTGTCTGCATTTTCTTTTCTCTTTGGTGTTGCTGTTAGACCTAATTGAAATGCTGGAGAAAAGTATTCCATAATTGCTCTCCAGTTTCCCTCATCATTCGCTCCACCCCTATGACACTCATCAATTATAATTAAATCGAAATAATCTTTTGGATATTGTCCAAAATAAGGAGTATTATCTTTTCCACTCATAAATGTTTGAAAAATTGTAAAAAATATGCTCCCATTTTTAGGAACTCTGCCATTCTTTTTTATTTCACTCGGCTTTATCCTAACTAAAGCATCTTCTGGAAAAGAAGAAAAAGCATTGAAAGCCTGATTTGCTAAAACATTTCTATCCGTTAAGAAGAGTATTCTTGGTTGCCTTTTCCCATCTTTCATTAAATTCCAACGAGAATAAAATAATTTCCAAGCAATTTCAAAAGCAATAACTGTTTTACCTGTTCCAGTTGCAAGAGTTAAAAGCATTCTATTTTTATCTTCAGCAATAGCATCAAGAACATTATTTATTGCAATTTCTTGATAAAATCGTGGTTCATATTTTCCACCCCTTTGAACTGCATTAAATTTTTCTTTCCATTCATCGTGTTTTGAAAATGTTTTTTTGTATAAATCATCCGGAGTTGGGAATGAATCAACAAGTTTTTCTTTTCCAGTCTTTAAGTCTATTTGATAGATTTCTTTTCCGTTAGTTGAATATGCAGTTCCTAAATTTAATTTTAAAGCATATTCCTTTGCTTGCATAACTCCTTCAGAAACGCTTAGGTCTTCACTTTTAGCTTCAATAACTGCTAGTTTTCTTCCCTTATATTCTAGAACATAATCAGCAGACTTAGGATTTCTTTTTCTTCCTTGTCCTTCAATTTTTCCAGGTGCAATAGGATATTCGCAAATAACCTTTATATCTTGGTTAGTTGTATCCCATCCAGCGTCAGCTAATTTTGGGTCAATTAAATCTTTTCTTGTTTGTGCTTCTTTTATATTTACCATTTTATACAATTACAATATCTAAAATTTCATGAGCCACAAAAAGTTTATTCCTCTCTTTTTCTGTTGCAGATTTTAGAATATTTAATCTAATTAAATTTTCAACAGCTTTTTTTGCAGTAGGGTATGTGATGCTTAACTGCTTTGCAATTTGATTTATTTGTATAAAAGGATTCTTAAAAAGTAAATCTACTACATTTAAAAGATTAATTGCTTGCTTATGGTTTTTAGTTTTTTCTTGATATCTTTCTCTTAATTTTTGGATTTTTATTGTTCTTTCTAATGCATCTTCTGACTGAACTTTTATTGCTTCTAAAAAGAATTTAATCCAATCTTCAAACTTTCCCGTTTTATTTGTGTTTAATAAAATTTCATAATATTCTCTTCTATGTTTCTCAAAATAATCACTTGCATATAAAAGAGGTTTTGAAATTTTGTTTTTTTTGCATAAGTATAGGGTGATTAATGAACGACCGATCCTCCCATTTCCGTCGCAAAAGGGATGTATAGTTTCAAACTGATAATGCATTAAAGCACATTTAATTAAAAGAGGCATTTCATCATATTTATTTAAGTATTCTATAAGTTCATTTATTAATTTCTCAACTTCTTCTTTTGGAGAGGGAACAAATGTTGCATCTTGGATTTTTGTATTTTTTGGACCAATCCAATTTTGAACAGGTCTAAAATTTCCAGGAATAAGTTCATTTCCTCTAACTCCTTTCATTAAACGTTTATGCATTTCTTTTATCAACTCAACACTTATGGGTTCGTTTTCAATTTTCTTTAAAGCATAATTCATTGATTTTAGATAGTTTCCAACTTCTGTTGCTTCAACATCTTCTTTCTCAATTCCTTTGGCTTCAGTCAAAAAATAATCTGATAAAGAAATTCTTGTTCCTTCAATTCTTGAACTTGAAAGAGCTTCTTTTTTCATATAAGGAATAACTAATAAATCTGGATTTGGTAAAAGTAATCCTGCACCTGAAAGTTTACTTAAAGTGCTATCAGCTTTTGAGAGTGCTAAAACAAGCTCTTGGGTATATTCAATTTTAGGAGGAAGTTTTTCAGGAATAAATGAAAGATACTTTCCATGTTCTTCACTTTTTTCCTCTACTAATTTTCCAAAAGCCCCTTTAAATTCTGAATTTTCCATAATAATTATGGTTGAAAATACTATATAAAACTTTGTTTTCTTATTAAACAAAATAGCCAAACTGTTTAATAAGGATTTTTGTTATTAAACATTAGTTTAACAAGATTAAATCTTATTAAACAAAATACGGGATAATTTTAATTAAGATTTTTAGTCAACTCACCACTAAAAGCTTTTTGTAGCATTGATTTTTTAAGTTCTTCAAGGTCTTTAAGTTTTTGCTTGTAAATTTCTTCGAGTTGTTTTACTTGGGAAGATAGGGAGTCTAATTTTTGGACTATTGCGGTTTGTCCAGCAAGAGATTTTGGGAAAACAATATCATATTCTCTAATCATTGGAACGGTTAATTGGGGTATTGAAGTTCCACTTTTAGTAAAATTTATTCTACTAAGAGCATATTTTAAAAAGTCTAAATTTAATATTTTGCTTTCAGGAATTACAACGATTAATCTAATTATTGGATAAAAAGGTTTTCTTCTTATTTCTGGATAGCCGATTGTTCCTCTCGCAGATATAGTGATACTTGGTTCAGTTACTTTTTCGATATCAGTATAACCATACAACTCTTTGCCATTTATACCATTTGAAAAAATTGGAACTTTATATTTTTCAGTAATGTTCTTTGAAAAATTATCTTTTGGAACATCCCCTCCTGCAGATAAATTGCAAACTTCTCCCAACTTCTTTTCTTCCCAGCCTTCTTTTGGATTTGAGAAAATTTCTTCTAAATAAGATTCAAATAATTCTTTTGCATTTTTCAAATTCTTTTCTGCGTTTTCTTTTGATTTTGAGATTGATTCGAATACTTCGTCTAGGATTTTTACTATTTGTTCTTGCTCTTCAAGAGATGGAACTTTAATTTCTTCTTTTTCATAATCTTTAAAATAAATAT
>Ga0209210_1001623_pt1 | contig 18395 bp, 22 predicted proteins | sample RifGroA1_FD_183991 | JGI IMG/M metagenome (GOLD analysis project Ga0209210, IMG submission 183991) | Contaminated groundwater microbial communities from Rifle, Colorado, USA - Rifle Groundwater A1 (SPAdes) (version 2) | ecosystem: Environmental > Aquatic > Deep subsurface > Groundwater >...
TTTACCATGTGATCTTTGTAAATGTCAACGGCTTGCTTTTGGGAAAATGATATTATAATAGGTAATTACCAAAAGTTCTTATGCCGTTTAAAACCCGTAGACAAAAAGAATCTGCAATTGGCCGCAGGGTTAACTTTATTGCGAGCGGGCTTGTGACCTATCGCGGGGCAGCTTCCGTTAAAAGTTCCAAAGAAAAAAGCGCCGGAGATACCCGTGGAGGCAGTTTGGGAACCGAGGAAAGCTATGGTTATGTCAGAGTTGAGCTCGTTAAAATTTTTATCCTAGCAATAATCATTATAGGGTTCCAGCTAGCCTTAAAAGCTTCCAACGTTCGTATTTTTTAACTAGATATAATTTCCAGCCACAAACGACCAAAATTTAGGCACGCTTGACTTTGAATTTTCGCTTGTGCTATGGTTGAGTCTAGTTGAAGCTAAATAGCCTCAACTAATCGAGCAGATAAGTTCTAGAATCTTTCTGCCTAAAGGAGGTGAAATAAAGAATATGGCTACAATGTATTGTGTTAAGTGCCGCGAAAAGAGAGACGACCCTAACGCTCAAAAAGTCACCATGAAGAATGGTAAACCCGCTCTTAAGGGTAAATGCCCAGTTTGCGGTACATCAATGTTTAAAATTGGTGGCTAATAGCTTCGTTTCGAAAAAACCCCAAAGATACAATGTCGTCATGGGGTTTTTTCTACCCTAAATTTCAGCCTGAGAATATCCTTATTGTAAACTGCTGAAGGCTATAGAGTATTTCCAGTAGAGGCTCGGGAAAGTTGTTTAGCCTGCTGTATAAATCTTCGTCCCCTTTGGCAATTTGGCTTTTATCAAACTCCCACGTAATTTTAGTCATTCTTGTAGCATCTCCCTCGACCGGCTCAAGAGAAATTTTCTTATAGCCAATTTCGCTATTGGCCGAAAGGTTTGCGTCTTCAAAATGCTGTGCAGATGAGAGGGCTTGGTTGTCCGAGATAACGGCCGGCAAAACTTTATTAAAGAGGCTTGCATCGGCATTTGGCTCCATAGTGAGCGTTGCAGTAATAGTTTTTTGGGATTTTGAAAATCCGGTGTCATGGATAAAGATAACCTTTATAACCTCGTTTTGAGGAGTTTCCATCTCCCAATTATAAATTGTCTGATAATAGCCCCGATAAGATGGCGGGACAACGGCTGGGATTCTGACTATTTTTTGAAAGTTTTGGTTGAGGTCTTTATTTATTTGATCGGTTGTCTTTTTAATTATTTTAAAGCTGATTATTTCCGCTGTAACGACAACCAATACTAAAACTACTACGATGACAGCAAGTAACAAGAGGATAAATTTCTTCACATACTTATTTTAGCAAAAAAGGCAGGTTTGGTATTATTGGCAATTAATTTTCTACTTGGTGGCGGTATTGTAGCGGCCCGGCGATACTTAGATCATACTTGGGATCTTGAATCTTTAATTGTCGTTTGTTGGTCTATATTGTAAAGATTCGGCGATGTGGTTTGATTTGATTTTGGATGATGCTTCCAAATCTGCAATAGTGCGCGCGATCTTGACAACCTTATGAAACGAGCGGGCAGATAAATTAAGTTTTGAGATGGCCTGCTTAAGGAGGGTTATTGAGGGCTCGTCGAGTGCGGCAAATTGCTTCATCATTTTTGGGGACATCTCGCTGTTGGCTTTGATTTTTGTGCCTTTAAATCTTTTTTCTTGGATATCACGGGCTTTTTGGGTACGGGCTTGTATGGTCTTTGAGTTTTGGGATTTTGAATCCTGGGTTAGCTTTTCAACTTTTACTGCCGGTACAGTAATATGGATATCTATCCTATCTAAAATTGGGCCGGAAATTCGCTTCTGGTAACGGGTAATTGCCGATGGTGAGCAAACGCAAGACCTGGTTTCGTCACCCAGAAAACCGCAAGGGCAGGGGTTTGCGGCGGCAACGAGAGTAAAACGTGACGGAAAGAGCACGCGGCCGGCTGCCCTGGAAATTGTGACGTGGCCGTCTTCCATTGGTTGGCGAAGTGCTTCCAAAACCTGCCTTGGAAACTCCGGAAATTCGTCCAAAAACAATACGCCGCGGTGGGCCAGGGAAATCTCGCCGGGATGGGGAACATTGCCACCGCCGATTAGGCCAATGTGGCTTGTTGTATGATGCGGACTCCTAAAAGGCCTTGAGGTAATTATCGGATTTTCGCGGTTGAGAAGATTTGCAACCGAATAAATTTTTGTAACTTCCAAACTTTCCTCAAACGTTAATTTTGGTAGAATCGTCGAGAAACTTCTGGCCATTAAGGTTTTACCGGCGCCCGGAGGCCCTTTCATTAGGATGTTGTGGGCACCGGCTGCCGCAATTTCTAGAGCCCGTTTGGCGCTTTCCTGTCCCCTGACATTTTCAAAATCATAATCGTCTTGGCTATTGGATTTAAAATTTTGCTTTAAGGCTTTTGCAGGACTTATAACTTTTTGCTGGCCTTGAGGAAGTATGAGTGTTGAAAAATGGTCGAAAACCTGGCGCAAGCTTTGGAGGGGGTAAACTTTTATTTTATTTATGATTGCTGCCTCTTCTAAGTTGTCCTCGGGAATAAATATATTTTGGAAACCTTTGTCTCTTGCCATTATTGCCGAAGGTAGAACCCCCCATATACGGCGAAGCGATCCGTCAAGTGAAAGTTCGCCCAAAAAAATTGATTCTTCTACCACCGAATTTTTTGTTAGTTGTTCAGACGCAATTAGAATTCCGAGCGCAATTGGCAAGTCGTAAGCCGGGCCTTCTTTAGGAAGATCTGCCGGGGCGAGGTTTACCGTTATCCTTTTTGCGGGGAAATCGGCACCGGAGTTTTTAAGGGCAGCCCTAACACGTTCTTTTGATTCTTCCACGGCTTTGTCCGGCAAACCAACAATGGTAAAAGACGGAAGTCCCATTGCGGCTATATCAACTTCTACAGTTATAGGGACTGCATCCAGACCTACAACTGCCGCGGATATAACTTTGGCTAGCATAAAATTTGTGTATTAATTTTAGGGTTCTGTCCGTTTAATTCCCTTAACTTTATCAAAACTCTGATCATAGGAATATATGGTATGAGTTTCACTCAGCTGGGTAAGAGAAATTAAATAAGCGTCAACGAAACTTAAAAAAGAGTGTGATTGATAATTTTCCAATGCAAAGAGCAATAATTTTTTGTTGCAAATTATCGCATCAAAACTCAACAAACTTTTAAGTTTGGCGTATATTTCACTTCTGTCGACACCATAAAAAGTTTGCAAAACCCATACTATTTCCGCAAAAACAAGGTCTGGTATATAAAACTCTTTATGGCTTGAAAGTAATTGTTTAACCCTTAATGCTTTTTGTGGATCATCGGCTGTTAAAAATCTTATAAGTAGATTAGTATCAACCAGATTATCTTTTTTCACGCTTAAGCTTTTCGAGATGTTGTTTGACAAAATATTTTCCGATGGCTTTATCCCATGCTTTAGGGTCAAATTTTTTCTTAGTCTTTAAAGATCCCATTAAATCTAAAAAATTAGGAACTGCTTCAATTATCACTGTTTCTCCATGTTCTGAAAAAGCCACTTTCTGTCCAGCTTTTAATCTTAGTTTCTTTCTAATTGGGGCTGGGATAGTTGCTTGGCCTTTTTGGGTAACAGTGGTAGTAAATTGCATCTTAGTAAGATAATACTAGAAAAGTACTACTTTGTCAATAAAGTATTAAAAGCCTGGCTTGGCGGCGGGCAGTAACTATATTTTACAATAAATTGATAAGGTTGTGTTGCATGAAGTATGCTATAAACAACTTGAATGAAGAGACACTTCGTCACCGGTGGAACGGGATTTATCGGTAGCAATTTAGTGAAAGCCTTGTTGGCCAAAGGCGATGAGGTTTACTTACTGGTTCGCCCGATTAAAAATTCATCGCCGCAAGAGCGTGCACTTAACGCCTTTCCCGATTATAAAAGTAGGCTAGTTGTGATAAGTGGAGACGTAAGCGAAAAAAGTCTTGGAATTAACGGTAGTGATCTTAAGAAACTTAAAACAGATAAAATTGATTTCGTTTGGCATTTAGCGGCAAACTTGGCTTTTAATCAAAATCTTAAAGATAGTAAAAGATTTAAAGCAAATGTAATTGGTACCCAAAATGTGGTGGAAGTCGTAAACAAATGGAGTGCAGTTTTATGTCATTGCAGTACTGCTTACGTGTGCGGTGATTCAAAGATTTTTAGCGAAGATTCGTTGGACAAAGGACAAATTTTTAGAAACGGCTACGAGCAAACTAAATTCCTTGGTGAAAAGGTGGTTAGAGAAAAAGCAAAAGTACCTTATGTAATATTTAGACCCTCTTTGGTAATCGATAAACCCACTCTAGGCAAAGCTAGTAACTGTACGTTTGGATATTATAGATATGTTTTTATGTTTTATCTATTTAGACAATGGTTATTTAAAACTTTAACTAACGGAAAATTTTCAAAACTATTTTTAAATGTATTGGGTGCACGACTAGATAAAGATGGTAAAACCATTATAATGCCATCGTTAATATTACCCTTTCCTCAAAATATTGATGTAAACATGGTGCCACTCGATTATGTAATCAATACTTTTATAAAAGTTGCGTCGAATAAATCTGCTTATTATAAAACTTATAACCTTACTAACCCCAAACCACGCACTTTTATTTATATGATGAAGGTGTTGATCGATGATTTATCGATTAAAAAAGTAAAGTATATTGGAGTAACTCCTCGTTTGTTTACACTACTTTTTAATTTGCTCTATTTGGTTATCATTCCATGGAGAGGATATATCAAGTCTGCACTATCTTATCTACCATATATTACAACCAGCCCAGTCTTTATAAGAAAAAATGTGAACTTATACAATTCACCGCCAAGACCTTTATCAAAAGATTACTTGAATAAAATAAATAACGAAGCAATTACAAAAATTTTCCCAAAAATTAAAATTTAGGATTCAGCTTCAAGTATGGTTTTTAAATTTTCCATCATTTGATCGGCACTTCTTTGATTCATTTTATCGATCACCATTTTGTCCACAAATTTTCTTAAAATATCCTCGTGCAACTCGTAATCTATTTCTACAGTAACTTTAGTACCTGAACCTTCTTTATCAAAAGAGTAGGTCCAAGTAGTTTTGTTATTACCGTCAGTTTCAATTACAGCTTTGTCTGGTTTTTTAAACTCTGTGATCTTTGCTTTCCCATTTAAAGATAATCCAAACATGTTGAAGTGCCAATCAAATGTTTGACCAACACCAGATTCTTCGGGATTAATGTTTGTGTTTTCGCTTAAATTTGGAATAAATTTTGGTCCATTAATTGGAGATGCGGCAAAGTCAAAAACTTGCTCGATCGGCTTATTAATTAAAATTGAAGAGGTAACCTTGGACATTTTAAGTTTCCTTGTGGGTAGCAACTAGTCCAAAAGCGTCATGGATTGCGTTCTCTGCCCAACCATTACTTTTTAAAAGAGAAAAAACATTATCGTCGCTTACACCTTTTGCCCTTGATTGATGAATATAGTCAATAAGAGCTTTTTGATCATTAGAAATGTTATGCTCTGGAGCCTCACTTTTTTTGAAGCTATTTGTAACTACAGGGAGCAATGAGGAAATTACTAAACCTACACCAAACCAGAGGGGAATCCATAAAATTAAGCTTACACCCCCAGTACATATTATTGAAACAAGGATCAAGCTAATTGCATTTACTGGACCTCCCACAAAAAGTGACAACAATAAAAATGAAGCCACCATGCCCAGAAAAACTCTTGAGATCCTGTTAGAACTGTTCATTGATGGTTATCTAAAGTAATTTGCCAATATCTTATCAAAGAAATTACTAATGCCATGTAAAGTGGGACTGCAAAAGCGACTTCAATCGGAACATTAAGACCAATAACTTTAAATCCCGTAAAATTAGCTACTGCGCTTGATCCATATACACGATAGCCGTTATTGATGAACCACGATTCTATTGGAAGCATAATTACTGTTGCTCCTAGTAAATAAAGTAAAAACCTTTTTGAAAGATCAAGTTGAATAAAGAATCTGTCAACAATGCTTGTTGCGAGCCAAATTACAATAACCCATACGCCACTCATTACAATGCTAATGTCTCTATAAAAATATGACCAACCCGGTAGCTTTGCGTTGACAACCATAGGGTCAATCATCAGTTCAAAAAAGATCACAGCGAGGAATGAAAATATGAGATTTCTTAACCATTTGTTGCTTTTAACTGGAACAACTGCCTTGTTATCTAGAACTAGATTCCAGTACTTATAAAATCCAATAACTAGGGATGTGAATACTGGGACGTAATATAAAATTTGCAGTGGGACATTAAGTATCGGAATATATAAACCGTTAATTAACTGAAGCGTCTCGGGCGCGTATGTTCTTATGCTTAAATTCACGACCAAAGATTCTAGTAGCATGACTAATATCGTTAAAAAGATTAGATAAACTACAAACCTTTTTAGCTCATTGAGTTGTGGGAGAAATTTATCTACCACTATAATTGTTGACAGGATCAAGGTCGTCCAGCCGACAGTTAAAACCCAGCTTACATCTTGATAAACGTATGCCCAGGGACCCAAATGGCTATTAATCCACATTGGGGATGTAAAAAATTCAAAAATAAAAACGCCAATTGCTACTAGAAAAAACTTCTTAAGAATATTTGGTTGATACTTAGACAATATTTTAAGCGCAACTGCTGTACCAAGTAGTATGAACACCTCGAAAACAACTATTGGAATTGTCGGAGTTTTATCGCAATTACAAGCCTTTACAAGAATATCTGTTGGAATAAGTGACATTCTTTTGTTTAATTTTAATATTAATTTATATTAGCACCAATCTCGTATGATTTACGAGTTCTTTTTGCAGAAAAGCTTTGCTTGATAGGCTTTTCTGATGTTTTACCATTAGTAGTGTACTTCTTTTTTAAAACATCATCTAGAATATGCTTGCCTGGAGAAACAGTTTCTGTTGCTCTATATTTTGAGTCTTTTATCTTACACCCACCCCACTTAGAACAACTGAAGCCTTTTTTAGAGGTTAATTGATCCCAGATCTTATATAAAGGTGCTTCATTTATATTGCCAAACTTTGCATGATTGAAGTCACATGACATCATGTCACCGTAAGGAGATATGTAGAAGTAGCTAGTACCACAGGCGCATCCAACGCTTCGATGACTAGTTGCATATGCCCATACTAGAATCCCAGGGTACTTTGGGTCTACGTTATATTTTTCAGTACTTCTAATCAAGTCTTCAACCCAATCAGCATTGTCCACCAAATCTTTTCGATACTTGTACCTGCCGGTTGGCATAGCATCGAAGATCACAATTTCGTGAACTCCTTCTTTTTTGCCTAGTTCAACAATTCTGTCTAATTCCCCGTCTGCAAATGATTCAGGAGTTAACGTGCAAGAGATTCCTACTGAGAAACCCAGCTCTTTCGCTTTTTGAAGGCCAGTTATTGCTTTTTCAAATGCCCCTTTAAGACCCCTAAATGTATCATGTTTTTCGGGATCCGCAGAATCAATACTCACATAAATACTATCAAGACCTGCTTCTTTCAAATCCTTTGCCCTTCTTTCGAGCAATATGCCATTAGTAAACATTAATGTTGTAGATAGGTCTTTATCGACAGATTTAATTATTTCCGGCAAGTCTTCCCTTAAAAGCGGTTCACCTCCTACAAAATTGATTACGGATACACCGAGTTCTTGTGCATCCTTCATTAATTTTTTGCATTGATCCAGAGTAAGAATCTTTCTAGATTTATCCTCAACTGCAGCAAAGAAACTGCAATGTTCACAACTCAGGTTACAAATATCATTAATGGCAAAACTCATCATGTTGGGGATATTCTTGTTTTGAATGGATCTGAACATTTGTCTTGCAAAAAAATTGGCACTTGGTTTGCTATAAAGTGCTGGTGAGGAAAGGGAATACACGGGATAACCATCCCTCCAATGAACTACTTTGTTATGATTTAGGTATATTTTATAGATAAGTTCAGCGTAGTCCTGACTGTAACCCAAGGTTTTAGTAGAGGTAAACAACTTTAAGCGGAGTTTATTTGCAAGAGAATTCATTGGCTTTGACTACTTAAATATATAGTCTGCGAATGTTTTAATCAACTGGTATGAAAAGTATTGTAGAATAACGAATTGTAAAGCCAATTCATGAGTAAAATTTTTATTTATATTCAAGAAAGATTCCCTGTCGCTCCTGTTCTGTTATTTGCTTTCGGCTATGCAGCCTTAGCAACTGGCATATCAGAAACACCGCCAACTAAAATATTACAAATAATCGTTTTATTTTCAGGAATCTTTTTCTTTTTTTTACTAAGACAACGAGTTGTCGATGAGTTTAAGGACTCTTCTCATGATCTCAAGAACTTCCCAGATCGACCAGTTCCAAGGGGTTTAATATCAAAAAGACAATTAGTTTTGCTTGGGCTTGTTGCCCTTTTACTTGAATGGTCTTGTGTATATCTTCTTGGCAGTAATTCGCTTGTAGCATACTTACCAGTTTTTCTTTACTCACTTTTAATGGCTAAAGAATTTTTTATTTCAGATTGGCTTAATCGACACTTCAACTTGTATCTTCTTAGTCACGAAGTAATTTTTATCTTTTTTGGATTATTTTTTATGTTAGTCACTAACGAAAACTTAATGACAAACAGTTTCCCTTTGGTACTAGGCACTCTCACTGTAGCCCCTGTAAGCGTAGAGATAATAAGAAAGTTTAGTCCTAGATATGATAAAAAGGGCAAGGCTGTGCAGGATACTTACAGCACTGTTTGGGGACGTAATGTCGCATTAACAATTTTAATTTTGTTGTCTTTTTTTACGGCATTATTTTTAACGATAATCAAAAACTCTCCTTATTTCTTACTCCTTATTCTTATTACTTTATGTATTTTGTTTGTAATGAAATCATCTGATAAAGCAGTAAAAATAATTGGTGCAATTAATTTTTTAGGTCTAGCGATTTTGGCAAATATTTTTTAAACATATAGACATGCAAAAACTTATATTTGATAACTCAAATCTTAATGAAAGTTATTCTGGCGTAACTACTCCACTTACATTTTCATTCGCAAGACGAGTCTATAGTAACGTTTATAAAGAATTCTCAAGAGTTATCGGCACACCCGAGAAAAAAATCAATGAAAATTTACCAATGTACGATGCAATGTTGGGCTACATATGCGGCAGAATGTACTACAACTTACTTAACTGGTACAAACTTATATCATTCATACCGGGTTATAGATTTAATAAAGAATTTCTCGAAAAAATGCTTGGTGTATCTAAAGGTGTTTCGTACGACCCTCGAAATAAAGTCCGCGGTTTTAAAAAAATAATAGAACTCAGTTGTTTGATAAAACAAATCCTGATTCTTCTACTTCAGTTTAATTCAATAAATAAAAATGTAGGGAACTTTTTAAATAACTTCGATAGAGAATTTAAAAAAGCTAATGCAATTGATCTTAAAAAATTTACAGATTTAGAATTGGTAGAATTTTATCTTTTTTGGGAGCAAAGATTTGCAAGCAAATGGAAAATTACTATCGTCAACGATTTAGCAGTGATGATTGCAACAGGCATACTTCGTAAAATTTCTGAAAAGTGGCTCGAAGATAAAAATAATTTCTTAATTAATAAGTATCTTTCCGATATTAAGAATGTTGAAAGCAAAAAACCTGGGGAAAGACTGAATCGCATTCTTTATCAAATAAAAGCTAGTAGAACTTTTTCGGAATTATTTAATCATGGATCAGAATATGAAATTACAAAAAAGATATACGAGAATAAGAGATTCGCTAAATTAAAAGCTGCGGTTGAAGACTATTTAACCGATTACGGCGACCGTTCTCCAAATGAGCTAAAACTTGAAAGCAAAACGTATCTTAACAATAAAGAATTACTTATTGTCCTAATAAAGAATCAGCTTCCTAATTTAAACAAAAAACCAGATGTGTCTGCAGATATTGTTAACCATATTAACATTAAAGATTCTTTTGATAAGTTAGGTTTTTTAAAAAAGCGAATATTTATGCTCATTGTTAACTTGTCTCGCGATTACATTAAAAATAGAGAGGCAGCAAGACTAAGGAGATCGCAGGTCTTCGGATTCGCAAGGAAAGCATTTCATGAATTTGGCAAAAGAATGGCTGACCATAAATATTTATCAAACGAATTGAGCATTTTTTATCTTCAAGTTGAAGAAATAATTGGAGTTTTTAATGGTACCATGGGTCATTCTGACCTAAAATCTACAGTTACTCAAAGACAGGGAGAATTCGACAATTGGAATAATGTTGATGTTCCAAGAAGAATAGAGGTTGAAGACTCTGTCTATGCTTACGAATTAAAAAAATTCAGTCAATTCAAAAAGGTTGTTAAAAAGAGTGTGGCAACTAAAAAGATATTAAATGGCATGACATGTTCAAATGGTTCAAATGGAGGGACTGTAACTGGTGAGGCCTTAGTAATGAAGTCTTTTGATCCTAAAGCGTCATATGTTGGAAAAATCTTGGTGACCTGCCAGACTGATCCGGGTTGGACACCTGTCTTCCCCCACTTAAAAGGCATTATAGTGGAGCGTGGCGGAATGTTGTCTCATGCAGCGATTGTCGCAAGAGAATATGGACTGCCTTGTATTACACAGATAGATAAGGCTACAGACCTTATACCAAATGGTCGACAAATTTTAATTAATGTTAAGAACGGAAGCGTATCATTGCAATGAAAGATATGATCAGATCAAATGTACCAAACATCGTTTCCGGTATTGCATTACTATTCTGTTGGCTTGCAATAATTTTTGTAATCAAAGGTTTGTTCTATGCTTCTTTCGGTTTCATACTTCTAGCTTTTGTATTCGATGCACTTGATGGTTATCTAGCTCGATCTCTTGGTTTAGATAATAAATTTGGTAGGGCACTCGATGGTTATATAGATGTCGTAAATTACCTAGTTTACCCTGCAATCGCTTTTTTTGTATTCTTCCACTTAACAAACTTTATCTCCCTGCTGGCGATTTTTATCTTCTTTGGTTGTGGCATTTTCCGGTTAGCAAGATTTCAAATAAGAGGAATTAAAACACAGGAAAACAAAATGTATTACGAAGGCCTACCTGTTTTTATCAGTCCAATTATTATTTTGTTTTTTCTATTTATCTATCAGTTTTCCAGCAAAGGAACTTTCACCGTAATTGCATCTGGCACACTTATTTTAATAGGCATCTTTATGGTGCTTCTTTTTAAGTTTCCTAAACCCAAGAAAGTGTTTCCTATTCTTTTGATTGCAACTGCATCAAGTTTTGTATTTTTTGCCAAACAATTTAATTTCTTATAACTCTCGTGGTAACAATAAAAAATAAACTAGCAGATGGTGAGGTTCATCACTTAATTCAAACGATTTATAAAACATGTAAATCAGAATCAAACTTATCACTCAGACCCAAAAATGAGTTAAGGAAGACTTACGACGAGGGAAGAATACTTATCGCGGTTGACCGATCTAGCCTGGTTGGGTGGCTTATGCTTTTACCTTATACAAATAAGGTTCAAGAATTGGCTGCAGGTTTTGTGGTAGATACATATCGATCCAAAGGAGTATTTACACAGCTTATTAAGAATGCTGTCACGCACTCTCAAGTTTCTATGTTGGTCACGTTTAACAAACCTCTTTATAACCACCTTATTAACAAGGTCGGATTCAAGGATTGTTCCCTCTTAGAGACAATAATACTTTCAAGAGGAAAGTTTTTGTTAAACCGATTAAATCTCGAGAGACTAAAAGCCATCAATAATCACTATCAAATGAATAAGCCCAAATACCTTATATATAAAAGACATGAGTAATTTCTTTGTCGGATTATTTTCATCATTATTATTTTTTTGCGTTCTGTTGATAATTGAATTCATAACAAGAAAAAATAATTGCCCAAAAGAATTAACTAGGAGACTCGCGCACTTACTTTCGGGACTGTTTGGAATTTTAATGGGCTTTGTTTTAGATTCGTGGGTATTTATAACTTTTGCAATTGCGTTCCTTGGAATAATTTCAATATCCTATTCGATTAAATTTCTAACTTCTATTCATGGTGTTAAGCGTAAGACTTACGGGGAGCTCCTTTTACCACTCGGTGTTCTTTCAGCGTATTTAATTTCAGGAGCAACTACTAGTTTTGTAGTAGCAGTTTTAATTTTATCCGTTTCTGACTCTCTCGCCGGAATTATAGGTGACTTAAAGTTATTTGACAAAGGACGATGGACTGGTTCTGCATTCTTCCTTATTTCTGCCCTTTTAATCCTTGTTTTCTTTTTTTATGGTCAACAAGTTTTATTACTTTTGGCGATTGCTTTTGCGGTAACAATTGTGGAAAGGTTCTCAAAATACGGAACAGATAATTTAACAATACCTCTTTCTACCTCTCTATTATTAAAAGTCTTTCTTCAAATCTAAGTTTTGCATCAACTTGTCAGTACCTAAATGTAGTCCGATTCCTATAACTGCAGCAAGTAAAGCTTGTGATGCTGTGACTAGAGTAAAAAATGTAAGCATTACAGCTACTACAATAATTCCGTCTGATAAGTCCATAAATTTTTGCAGACTCTTGAGGCTTGATCTTGTAATTGCACCGGGTGCAATTTTCATCTGGCGTTTGGCTGCACTATTAACCAGTTCACCGATAGCATAGGCAACTGCATAAAGTATTCCTATTAAAATTGGACTGCTTTTGAAGACTGGATGAATAAAACCTCTGTAACCATTTAGATAAAGTCCTTGTAATACCAAACTGGCAATAGTGGAACTAATCAGAAATACTAATAAACCTCTGTAGGTTTTGTTGTCACCAAATAGTCTTGAGCCATTAATCTTAAGATGGTGGTCTAGCGGAAAGTCTAGAAATTTTAGATAATTTTTCTTCAGAGCAAAAATCAATACCAAACCGGGTAATAAAACTGGAAGAGTTAGGCTAACAATCTGAAAGATCATTAGGTCAATTGTATAGTAAATTCAAAGGGAATTGTTGGTAACCGTGATTTTGGCAAGCATTAATCTTGAGGTGTTTCTTTTATGAACATGGCACGAAGTGTCTTGATGCTGTAATAAAGGGCAAAAAGGAAAACCACAGCCAGGAGTTGATTGGTTATAAAATACAAAGTTTTTACACCCGAGGTTGAAAAAGAATTAACAGCGTAAAATTCAAAGATAAATAATGCCGCCGTTGAAATCAGACCATTTAAGATAGATATCCATTTTTGAAGGGGGTTGGTGATTCCTGCCAAAACACCAATTGCTAAAATCACCATGATAGATATATAAAGCGGAACCGGAAGTTTCCCGATTAAAAATGGAAGGGTGATAAGCATGATAATGGCGGCTAGCATAAACAGAAATCTAACTAAATCCCCGTAATAATGGCGGGTTAAAAGTTTTTCGTTTTTTAAAGTTTCCCAAATACTTCCCATAAGTTAATTATATTCGCATTGTTTATGTAGTTTCATCTAAATTGTAGCAACTTTGCTAAATTTTTGATTTTCGTCAGCCAGCTTCCTTTGCTTCTGCCTCTGTACAAAACCAACGCTCGCCTTTGGATTCATCTATTACGGTCTTATCATAGTAACGCTGACCGGGCATATGGTAAATTTTCTCTCCCGAAGAGGAGATATTGCCCTTGATTTTACAATCCCCGTTTTGCGCCTGGGTTTGGTCTTGGGTTGATGATAAATTTTGGCATGCCGACCATAACCCTATGTTTTTTGACATGGCTTCTTGCTGTGCACTTGTGAACTGGTTTTGGTATTTAACGTCCGGTGGGTATGTGCTTTCATATGCAAACCCCTGCCTGACAAGGTAATCATTGACGAAAATTTGATCGGATCCGACATTACCCGGCATTAAGTAAACATACCTAAGCAGCCTACCGTATTTATCTGTTTCGGATACATCTTTTTCTAGCCTGACGGTTTTTCCTTCGACTAGCTCCTTATTCTTTTGGGATGATTCCAGTCCAAAACATTCCGTAGTCTTTCTCGGGTCAACAGTTTCTGGGGTATTGATTCCAATATAGCGGACTTTCTGCCCGGTTTCCAACTCAATCGTGTCACCGTCTATTACTCTTGTGACTTTTTCTTGTTGGAGATTTTCGTTCTCGGATCCGGTTGTCGGGGCTGCTGTTTTTTCGGCTATAACCGATGGAGTTTGCCGGGCTTGTTGTCCGCCGGTTATTTTGGATTCTGGATTCTTAATTAGGGTTGTCAGCAGCAGCGCGGCGAGGATAACCGCCACACCAGTAGGGATTAAAAATTTGAGGTCATGCTTTTTCAAAATACCCCTTTGTAAATTTCATGGCAAAAAATATTACCGCAAAGAGAAGCGGGTAAAAAAACCGATAACTTAACATGGGATATATAAATATGGAGAGGTATGAAGCAACACCGGAAGAAAATATTAAGAGAGTTATTAGTGTTCTGTCCTTTTTATAAATCATTGTTTTAAATACGCCGAATATGGAAAGCACACTTAACAAAAACCACCAATGGTGCTGGACAAGCTCCCTTACAAAAACTATATGGTCCACCTTAACTAACCTGATTATATAATCCAGTGTTTCTTTGGCGGTATATGTATTATTTTTTAAACCATAGCTGTTTTGGGTGTAAACTAGTGTATCTAAAATGTTTTTTTGTCCTAAAATAAATGATGTAACTATAAATACAAATACTACAAAAATACTAATTCCAAAAAGCATTAGTGCACTATTTTTATTTTTCACCGGCATTTTAAACGCCCAACCCAAAACCTGAAACAACCCTAATAGGGGTACCATTAGTACATTCTGTTCCCTGTTTAAGAGGGAAATTGCCAACACCGCGGCAAAGAGGACCAGCCATTTGTTTGTGTGGGTCTTTATAAATTTATAAATGAAAAATAATTGCAACAACCAAAAAAATGCCCCAATGGTATCAGTCATAAAATATGTAGACCAATCTAAAAAAGGGTAAAAGGATATAAAAAGTGCTGTTGTTGCAATTGCGAATATCTTGCCTAATTCCCTGACTGAAAAAATATAAACCAGAACAATAGTGCCTAAATATGCGGCAAGCACCGGTATTAAAAAGCTCAGGTAAACATTTGGGATAATCATGTTTACCAAATATGCCGACACCGGATAAAGCGGCCTTTTTATAAAAAACCCGTAAGAGTTTTTGTATGGCTGTGGATTTTCAAAAATATTTTTGCCAATTTCATCGGCGTTTTTTAGGTCTACAAATTCCTTGACTTTTTCTCTGGCCGAATCGAAATTTTCACCTTTAAGTTCATAAAATATATGTTGATAAAAATAACTGTCGGAAAGATAAGGCGATTTGTGCCGGAGAATTAAAAAGAATTGTACGGCGGCAAACAATAAAATCAATACAATTGCCCCGTATTTATAATATGTTTGGCGAATGTTTAGCTTCACGATGCAATTATATACACTAAACTTCAAATGTCCAGGCTAATTTCTGCCTGTTGTAAATGTCGCTTGGAAGTACTTAAAATGGAATTAGACCTCAAATGACAAAAAAAGAACTGCTCTTGGGTCTTGCCTCTGCGGTTTTAACTGCAATTTTTCTTGTTCCCACACTTATTAATACCGGTTACTACGATAAAATCCCCTTTGCTAATTTAATGCTTTTTGTTCTAATGCCAATTTTAGCAGTCATGGGACTTATTGTTGCTAATTTTCTTGGCAAAGCTATTCCTTTAATTTGGCAGTTTGCAAAGTTTGCGTTGGTTGGGGTTTTGAACACTGCGATTGATTTTGGCATTTTAAACCTGATTGTTTTTTTGACGGGTGTAACGCAGGGAATTGGAATATTTTTTATTGCAGCAATATCTTTTTCGGTCGCAACCACAAACAGTTACTTTTGGAACAGGGAATTTACATTTGGCTCTAAAAAGAAAGCGGCAAAAAGCTTTCCTATATTTTTTACAGTTACTTTAATTGGTCTTTTGGTTAATGCGTCCGTAGTTTATATACTTTCCACTTTTGTTTTACCTCAATTTATTGCCTCTGCTAACCTGCGGCCAAATATTGCCAAAGTCGTGGCAACGGCAATTACACTATTCTGGAATTTTGCAGGGTATAAATTAATTGTTTTCAAAAAATAGTTTTAAGGAAATTAATTTGCGCTCCTCGCTCTGTATTGCAGAGCTGCGGTGCTAAAACTGATAGTCTTTAAGAAATAATTTACTCTGATAAAAATGTTTTGAGTTTCATCAAGGCTTTTGCGCGGTGGGAAATTTTGTTTTTTAGTGATGGTTCCATTTCGGCATAAGTTTTACTGTAGCCTTTGGGAATAAAGACTTTGTCAAAACCAAAACCGGCCTCTCCCCTGTTTTTTTTAGATAATGTGCCCCAGACAATGCCTTTGAAAATTTTAAGGGTAGATCCGTTGTAGAGGGCAAGAGCTGCGGTGACTTTTGTTTTTGTAGATTTGTTACCGACAAGTTTTACTGTACCTTCGGTCCCCAAGGTTGCAGGAAAAATTTTACAAACGGACCTGGTAAACCGTTTAGCGACTGTATTTCCAAGCTGATGTCTTCGACAAGAATTGGTTTTTTAACTTTTTCATAAGCGGCTTTGGCTTTTTCGGTGATGACTTTGTCTATATCCAGGGACTGGATTTCGGGTACATCGATTTTTGAGAGTTTATGATTTGTTCCAAGAATCTGGTTAATTTCCGAGAGTTTATCTTTGTTGGTTGTAGCAACAATAAAATCCGCCATTTTCATTTTGACATTTACTCTAATACACTAGAGTAATAGAGTAATATTGACATTATCGATTTTCTCATTCGTATTCAATTGTCGCCGGAGGCTTTTGGGTAATGTCGTAGACTACGCGGTTTACACCGCGGACTTCGTTGACGATTCTTGATGATATTTTTTCAAGAATTTCATAGGGGATTTTTGTCCAGTCAGCGGTCATGAAATCCTGGGTGTCGACGGACCGAAGGCTGACAATGTAAGAATAGGTACGCGCATCACCCATCACGCCCACAGACTTAATTGGCAAGAGTGCAGCAAATGCCTGACCAACCTTATTATATAAACCGTTTGACTTGAGTTCCTGTATAAAAATCCAGTCGACTTCGCGCAATATTGAAATTCTCTCATCCGTAACCTCGCCCAAAATACGAATCGCAAGACCGGGACCGGGAAAGGGGTGGCGACCTAAAAATTGCGGATTAATTCCGAGTATTGCACCGATTTTTCTGACTTCATCTTTATAAAATTCTGCTAACGGTTCTACTATTTCTAATTTCAAACCCTTTGGCAGGGTGAGATTATGATGGCTTTTAATTTTGTCGGCATGTTTTGAAGTTTGGGCCGATTCAATCCTGTCCGGATAAATGGTTCCTTGACCTAAAAATTTGGCCCCTTTGATTCTTTCGGCCTCTTCTTCGAAGATGGCAAAATAATGGTTGGCAATGATTTTGCGTTTTTGCTCCGGATCACCAATCCCAACAAGTGCTGACAAAAACCTGTCTTTAGAATTTGATGTTTTGAAATTTGCAAAACCAACACTTTTTACAATAGCTTCAACTTCTGTCACTTCGTTTTTGCGCATTAGGCCAGTATCGATAAAAACCAAATAAAGATTTTGGGCAATCGCCTCTTTGAGGAGTGTTGCGGCAACGAGGGAATCCACGCCGCCGGAAATTGCCATAATAACTTTTTGGCCTTTAATTTTTTGGCGGAGGTTCTTTATGATTTGTTCTTTTTGTTCGACTAAGTCCCAATCTTTTTGACACTTTGATATTTTAAAAAGAAAATTTGAAAGAACTTTTTGACCCGAAGGCGTATGGGTCACTTCCGGATGGAATTGAATTCCATAGATTTTTTTGCGGGGATTTTGCATGCCGGCGATTTTTGCACCATAGGTTGATGCTGTGATTTGAAAACTTGGCGGTAGTGATTGAACTTGGTCTCCATGCGAAAACCAGACAATTTCTTCTTTTTTTAACCCCTTAAAAAGTTGTGACTCTCCTACTTTTAGATCTTCGCGGCCGAATTGTTTTTTTTTGTTACCTTTTACTTTCCCGCCGAGCTGGTAAGCTAATAGTTGATGACCATAGCAAATACCTAAAATCGGAATGTTAAGACTGTAAATTTTTGGGTCAGGGTGAGGTGCATTTTTTTCATAAACAGAATAAGGACTACCGGAAAAAATTATTGCCTGAGGAGATAGTTTTTTTAGAATATCGATTGATATATCGGGAGAGACCAATTCGCTTTTTACACCCAACTCGCGGATACGCCTTGCAATCAGATGGGCATATTGTCCACCGAAG
>Ga0209210_1001625_pt1 | contig 18368 bp, 23 predicted proteins | sample RifGroA1_FD_183991 | JGI IMG/M metagenome (GOLD analysis project Ga0209210, IMG submission 183991) | Contaminated groundwater microbial communities from Rifle, Colorado, USA - Rifle Groundwater A1 (SPAdes) (version 2) | ecosystem: Environmental > Aquatic > Deep subsurface > Groundwater >...
CTGGATTGATGGCTGCAAGCAATTGAGTCAAGCGTATCACCTCCTTTTATTTTCCTATAGCAGGAATGGTTAACTCTAATAGAGTAACACCAAAGAGCGTAGAAATGATAGACAGAAGTGCATAGGCGGACAGAACTATGGCTAAACCGACCAAGGCACTAGTAATTCTCTTCCGGGCTTTTTCGGTAGCTTCTTTGTCTCCACCGGCGGTAATCCACTGCAGGCCACCAATAAGCAGGAAAATGAACGAGGCTACTCCGGCGATGCTAAAAAGAAGATTGACCCCGGTTTTTAAGTATTGAGCGGGACCGAGGTTGACCAGGTTACTATAGTTGCCCAGGTTAGCGGGATTAGCTAGGTCTACTTGAAATTTATCGTTCATGGTTGGGTGACAGTGGGGAGATTTAATTTAGTAATGGAAATGCCAAACAACCTCTCAACTATGGAAATTATAGCAAAAACAGAGAAGAGAAGGGCCAGACCAATGAGGGAGCTAGTAATTTTCTTGCCGGCTTTTTGAGTGGCTTCTTTGTCGCCACCGCCGGTAATATATTCAATACTTCCAAGCAAAAGCACTACGAATGCGATCACAGAACCGGCGATAAAAGCCATTTGGATGAGATTTCCAGCTACCAACTGGAAACCGGTGACGCCGTTTCCGGTACCAATTTTAGGACTTATGGCCGGGTTGGTGATTTGAGCAAGGGGGGTCATATTAGCGGATGATCTCTCCAGTGGAAGTTGTTCCGGGAAGAGAACCTTTAAAGGCTGAATAGGGATCGAGGACGTTGATCCCCAGGAAATTTCCGACGATGTAAATAAAGGAATAGGCTAGGACTAAGATAAGTAAGCCTGTAACGGCGTCTAAAATGCGTTTTTTGGCTGTTTCCATGGGTTGTTTGTCACCTCCGGCAGAAAGCCAGCCTAAAGCACCAATAAAGATTTGGATAATAAACCAAATGGCGCCACCAACGGTCAAAAAAGCCACGATTTGGGAAATAAGCAAGTTGAAGGTTTTGAAGGCACCAGCACCTCCGGGGTCGTTGGTAAATATTCCCAAAGGACCTAAACCTTCAATATTGCCAAGCGGTTGAGTAGCCATTAGTTTGGAGTGTAAATTCTGGGAGAAAGTAACACAGTGGCGTCTCCGAAAACCACAAAACTAATAATGGCTCCTAAAACCAGGGCTGAAGCTACAATAATTAACCCAATCATGGATTGCCAAATCTTGTCCCAGGCCCGGTGGACGTCTTTGGTGTCGCCGGAGGCAGTAATAAAAATATAACCACCGGCGATAAAGCCCCAGAGGGTATAAACACCAGCAAAAATGATGGCCATTTTATACAAGCTGCTGATAAGAACGATTAATCCGGAACCACCAACGCTAGTTGAAAGTGTGGTGCCGGGAGCCAGTTGCCGGAAAGGATTATCAATGGTGCCAAAAACGCTCATATATTGGGATTGATAAAGTCGATGCCAAAGACCTTACCTACTATTTGGAGTATAAAGTAGGCAGAGACGACTAGCAAGAAGCCGATGAGGCCATAGGTCATAGATAGCCTGGCTTGTTCGGAAAGCTTGGCTTTAGTATCTTCTCCGGCGGTGGTAATGACATTCCAACCCACCCAGATAACGGCATAAAAAATAGCAGTTATGCCGGCAATCATGATGATGTTGGGTAAGAGTTTGGAGGTAACTGTAAAAATAGAATCTCCCCCCAAAGCTTTGGCGGCCGGATTATTTTTGAAAAAAATATCAGGGAGATTCATAAAATATTAATACCAAAGGCTTGTTCGATAATTTGGATGGCAAAGAAGGTGACAACAATAACAATTAAACCAATCAGAGCGTTGGTGATTTCGCGTAGGGCGGCCTCGATTTTAGCTTTGTCGCCAATACTACCCATGTACACAAAACCAGCACTGATAAAGCGGAACATAAAAATAAGGCCACCTAAAATAATGGAGTAAATGAGAAGTTTGGAAAGGAGGTTGCCGACAAAATCGTTGGTATTGATAAAAAATTTATTGTCTTGAACTACGCTGGGGATGGGGATATTTACTTGGGCAAGGGTCATAATTTGAATCCAAATTTATCTAATCCTAGCACGTTGACGCCTAAGAAATTGAGTAGAACTACAGACAAAACGATAAGAATCAGGCCACCAATGGCGGAAGTCATAAGTTCTTGAGCGGCTTTGAAACGCTTGGGGTCGCCTGCGGAAGTAACTGTTTGGAAACCGGCAAAAACAATGAGCACAAAAGCAATTAATCCACCCACGCCAATACCCCAGCCCCAGAGCTGAGAAACAAGTTGTTTTGGATCTCCTGCCATCAAACAGCCAATAGCGGTTCTGACACCAAGACCGTCTGGTCCACAGAGGGGAGTGGGGGCTGATAAAGGAGCTGTGGTAGTTGTGTCGTAACATTGAGGCAAATTGTCACAACAATATCCTGCGTAAGCACTATTTTCTGGACAATTGGTCCTCAGAAGACAGAGTGCGGATCCTGCGGTGGCGCATCTGACAGCAAGGGAGGGGGTTGGGTGGAGGACGGAATAAATACCCATAAATACCAATACCCAAATAAGTACCAATGTCTTGCTGTTCACTGTCTCAAGTTTAGCACAATTTTTTCAGCCAGAGTTTTTTGAGGCGGGAATATTTGTGAGAGTTTAAATCAAGCTCTGGCAGAGAAGATTGAGAGGAGATGATTTCTTGTAAACTGGCGGATTGGTCCATGCCGGAATATTTTTTCCAATCAAATTGAGGGAGATTTAACAGTCCAATAATGTCAACAAGGTCTTTGTGGCCCTTGCTACTACCGCGGCGGGTGGAATAGGCGACTTGTTTGAGAACGACTAAAGTTTCTGGATTGGGAATAGTAAATCCACCCACGCCGACCGACTGGGATATTATTTTGCTAATATCGATCCCTAGTTGAGAGTAATGGGGGACATAGATATCAATTTGGATTTCATCCTGGGCAATTTCGTATTTTTTCAACCGATCGTTTTTAATAAGGTCGAAATCTTGGCGAAGTTTATTTAACTGGTCAAAATTAACAATAATGTCAATATCCTTGGATTTTAATCCATGTGTGTATAACCAGACAGCCCAGCCACCAATGAGGACAAATTTATACTTTCTGGCTAAGTTTTGGAGCAGGGCCCAGCTTTTTTGGGTGACTTGATCACGGTAGTAGTTCATCAATTTTATTTTTGACGGCGGTAACAAAGTCTTTGGCATACCAGTCGGAGAGTCCCCAGAGATCGACGAAGAGTTGAGATAGAGATAGAGATTTGAGATGGGGGTCGGCCTGAAGAATAAAGAGATTGGCGGGGCCAGGGGTGGTTTCGGGGGTGAAACGGTCGAGGACCGTCTGGGGTTGGGAGTGATAACAGTAAACTTTGTCATATTGGGTGGGAGATTCGCCGAGGAGTTCGCGGACAGCAGTGTAGGCGGTGGGGATGGAGCTGGCCGGTAACTGCCCCTCAATTTCTAAAAGGGGAAGATTGACGCGAACTTGGGAGACGAGATCGGAAGATAGTCGGCGGTGATTGGCCCAATGATAGAGAATTTTATCAAAATCAATTATTTCAAACCCTCGGCTGTTTACCTTGACGGCTCCGAGTTCCCGGAGAGGTTGGAGAGCAAGACTGACAGTTGAGGAGGAGAGGCGAAAAAGGTTGGCCAGATCTTGTTGGCGGAAGACTGATTGGTGATTGTCGAGATAGGAATCAAGCAAGTGGCGCCAGATGAATTCGATTTTCTTCATAAGAATGTGGTCTGGATTCGATTATAATCGAATTGAGGTGATTTGTCAAGAGGATGGTAAGATAAATTTATGAAGAAGTTCATAGTTATTAGTTTGTGGTTCATAGTAGTTTTGGCGACGGCGGGGATAGTAAGGGCTGATGAATGTGACAATATAAGCGGTTTGGGTCTAGACCAGATTGGGCCGTGTATCAGCAAATTTAGCGGATTTGCCGACGCGATTTCTAAAGCCAATACGACCAACCAGAACGAACTGAACTCACTTAATGCGCAAATCTCAAAGCTCAAAGCGCAAATAAACCAATTGAATTTTCAGATTCAGAAATTGACTAGAGATGTATTTGACAGAGAAGTAAAAATTGGAGTGAGAGAAACGTTACTGGCTGCGCGGGTAAAAAGAGATTACATCCGGAAGAAAGATCAGCCAATTTTGTTGCTTTTGTTTTCCTCCGACAACGCCACAAATTTTTTTAGAGATTTAGGGTATCGGGAAAGATTGGCCAAAGAAGATCAGGAGCAAATAGCCTCTGTTTCGAGAGAGATACAAGTGCTAAGGGCTAAGGGCCAAGTGCTAAGTGACCAAAAGCTAAATTTGGATGCATTGAGAAAAAGAGTAGATGATCAGGCAACTTTCCTGGCGGGAGAGGTGGCTAAAGCCAACAAATATGTTTCAGATTTATCTGGAAAAATTGCTTCACTGACAGCGCGGCAAAATGAATTATTGGCAGCCAAGACGGGAACTTACCAGACTTCGGTAGGGGATGTGCCACTAGCTGACGATCCGGCGGCCCGGCCGGATTACAACCCCGGATTTTCACCAGCGTTTGCTCTGTTTTCGTTTGGAGCACCCCACTTTAAGGGCATGAGCCAATATGGAGCGTTTGGGCGAGCAAAGAATGGACAGAGTAATGAGGACATATTAAGAGCATATTATGGAAACGTGAGAGTACAGGATGTGAATACCAGTCTAAGTCTAAAAACTACAGCAGGAACGATGAGTTTTGAAGACCGGTATATTATGGGGATTGCGGAAATGCCGGGACAGTGGGGAGACGAAGGGGGAATGGAAGCACTAAAAGCTCAGGCAATTGCGGCCAGATCGTATGCCTTGGCTTACGTGGGATGGAGAATGGGAAATCAGAATGCGGGGGGAACAATTTGTACGACGGAGTCGTGTCAAGTGTGGAAAAACAGCAAGGCTGACAATCCTGGTAAGTGGCGAGATGCGGTAGTGGCAACCCGGGGAAAAATTCTGGTAAGCAATACTTCCAATGAAGTGGTAAATACGTGGTATGCAAGTACCTCCGGGGGATATCAGGAATCATATACCAGTCTGGGGCACACTACCCCTGGTTTTTGGGATACAACGAGCGATTGGACTAGATGGGCCGATGGGGCGTGGGAAGTAAAAGGAGGGTCTCCGTGGTTTTATAAAGGCTGGTACAAAAGCAGATCAGGGACGGCGTGTGGGCGGAGTCATCCCTGGCTGCATGAGGATGAATTTGCAGATATTGTGAATGCAGCTTTGGTGTATTCCAACGGTGGGGATGCCAGCGGAATTTTTCCAACCGACGGATGTTTAGGACAGACTGGATGGGATAAAAACAGGATGGCTGCGGAGGCCGATAAATATGGAGGTAGGGTAAGTAGTGTCAGTAGTGTAAGAGTTGAGCACGGGAGCAATGGGATAACAAATAAAGTTATTTTGGCTACCAACAGGGGTAATGTGGAAATTGCGGGAACAAATTTTTACAAGGTGTTTAATTTGCGGGCGCCGGGATCAATTCATTTGAAGAGCGGATTATTCAATATAGAAAAGAAGTGATACAATTTAGCCATGACTGACGTGTATGTTTCGGAAGTCGGAAAATCGGAGAATCAGAAAAAGGGTTGGTGGAAGGAAGTAATTGATAAAGTGCTGGTGGATACAGGAGAGGAACCGAGAAAATCATTGATGGGGGCCTATTGCGTGTATCCCGGATCGAGATTTATTACCCAGCAAGAGGACGAAGAGATAGTTTTGTTGTTGAGAGCTCATCCGATTACCAACATCGGGTGGGTGCTGTTGACCATAGTCATGCTGATTTTACCGGGAATACTGCTGGCTACGGGTATATTTGCATCTGTGCCGGGAAAGTTTGTGTTGGTGGGCCGGCTGACGTGGTATTTAGTAACCATGATGTATGCCATGGAGCGATTTTTGTACTGGTATTACAGCGTGTTTATCGTAACCAATGAGCGACTGGTGGACATTGATTTTGAAAATTTGATGTATAGGACCATTACTTATGCCAACTTAAACCACATTGAAGAGCCGGCCATGATGACCGGGGGATTTATCAGGTCGATGTTTCAATATGGGGATGTGGTGGTAACGACGGCTTCAGAACAGCCCACCATTGAAGCCTTGGGAGTGCCCTGGCCGCAAAAAGTCGTAGATATTATTTCTAGGTTGTCTGAAGAGTTAGAAAAAAGACGAGAGAGAGGACAATAAGATGATAAAAATTGACCCAAACAGTTTGGTTGACATCATAAGAAATTTAACGCTTTTTGGCGTGATTAAGGGATTTTTTGTAGTAGGGCTGGTGATGTATGTGGCCTTTTCTTTGGTAATTGTGAGACAGATTAAAAGTATGACAGAGGCAGTGGAAGATGAATTTAATGGACTGATTTCACTATTTGCTTGGATGCACCTGTTGCTGGCTATTGGCGTGATGGTGCTAGCAATTGTGGTGCTGTAGACATGGAAATTACTGTCGGAAAAATTGTAGGCGGAGTAGGAAGCCGGAGATGGGCTCAGGTACATGACTTTGTGCCGGAAGATGATCAGGAAAAAATGAGCAAAAGAGGGCGGTTGATAGTCCTGGCCAGCATTGGGACAGAAGAAGAAAAAAACGAAGTAGAAGTAGTATCCCAAGGGCGGGAAATTTTGGCCAGGCTGCACGAATTGTATTACGGAAACATGGAAGGGGAAGCGATGGAAGTTCTCACTCGGGGAATTGAAAATGTAGAAAAAGAGTTTGCGGGAGTAGAAGTAACAGCGTTGGCGATAATCGACAAAGCCTTGTTTTGCGCTCTGAACGGGGGTGGGTTGTGGGCCAGAGTGGGAGGAAAAGAAGGATGGGTTGTAAACCCAAATTCTAAGCACGAAATTCTAAACTCTAAACCAATGGTGTTGAGCAGCTGGGCTAAAGACGGACAGGCGTTGGTGCTGGGCAACAGCCGGTTCTGGGATCAAGTACCCCTGGGAATTGTCAAAGCCGGAGTGGATAACGAAGATATGGAAGGAGTGGTAGAAACTTTGGGAGCAGTAGTCCATGGAGGAGGAAAGGGTGAAGGAACGGTGGGAGCAGTCGTGAAGATTCACGACAGCAAATCCGAAATCCTAAATCCTAAATCCGAAATAATACTTAATACTCAAATTCCAAAACCTAAATTTACTTGGCCGAAAATAAATTGGCCGAGAATAAAACTTCCCAGAGGGTCAATTTATGTGGCACCGGGAGAAAAAATGGCCAAGCAAAAACAGATGATGTGGGCGGGGTTAGGATTTCTAATAGTGTTGGTTTTGATGGTGGGGGGATGGCAGTGGAGAGAGAGAAATAAGCGGATTGAGCAGAGTGAGCAGAATAAGACTATTGAGAGTGTGAAATACAAGTTTGATGAAGCCAAAGCGCTAGTAAGTTTAAACCCAGTCAGAAGCCGAGAACTTTTAGGAGAAATTGAGGGCGAAGTAACAAAGTGGAAAAGTGACAAAGTAACAAAGAGAGATGAGAGAGTAAAACAAATAGTTGAGGAGTGGGCCGGAGTACGGGCCGAGGCGATGGGGATAAAAAGTGGAGAAGGAAAAGTGGTGTTTGATTTGGGCCTGCTGCGGGAAGGGATGGTGGGAGAGAAACTGGAGATGAGAGACGGGAAATTAGAAGTGCTGGATACCCAAGGGGGGAGACTGATTGAGGTAGACCCGGTAAAAAAGAGCGGGGAAGTAGTGGCAGGAAAAGAGGCATTGGGTCAAGCAAAATTACTGGCTACATATCCCGGGAAAACCCTGGTTTTCTCGGACAAAGGGGTGGTCCAGTGTTCAATGTCCAATGTTCTATGTTCGGTGGCCGTGAAACCGGATGAGGAATGGGGAGAGGTAAAAGATATGGGAGTGTTTGCGGGTAATATATATTTACTGACTGACAAGGGTGTTTGGAGACATCAGGTAACCGAAAGTGGATATGGAGCCAAACAGAAGTGGCTGGCAGACACCGAAGACGCTCTAGGACTGGGGGAGAATATGGCCATTGACGGCAGTATATGGGTTGCGAAAACTCTAAATTCTAAATCCGAAATCCTAAAATATACGAGGGGAGTAAGAGAGAGTTTTACCGTTTCGGGACTGGATAAGGATTTGGGAGATAACAGGATTTTATATACTGACGAAGACCAGGAAAACTTGTATGTGTTGGACAGAACCAACAAACGAATCGTAGTGCTAAAAAAAACGGGGGAATATTTGCAGCAGTATGAAGGAGGGGAAATAGGGAATGCCACCAGTCTAGTGGTGGACGAAAAGGCAGGAAAGGTCTATATATTGGCGGGAAGCAGAATTTATGAAATTAATAAATGACAAGGCTAAGTTTAATTATGAACTAGGGGAAAGAATTGAAGCGGGGATTGTACTAACCGGGCCGGAAGTAAAGTCTGCAAAATTAGGTCAAGTAGATATGAGTGCGGCCCATATCAGAGCTCAGCCCTCAGCGCACAGAGCTCAAAATGAACTGTGGGTGGTGGGGATGCAAATTTTCCCGTATAAACACGCAGACAATACGAAATACGATCCCCAAAGAAGCCGGAAATTATTACTTTCCCAGAAAGAAATTCTGGCCATTTTGAATCAAATGAAGCAATCAAGACGAATGCTGGTACCCACGGCTATGTATACCAAAGAAGGGCTGATTAAACTGGAAATTGCCATGGCCCGGGGGAAGAAGAAATACGAGAAAAGAGAGGCCATAAAAAAGCGTGATTTAGACCGGGAGATGTGATATACTACAAGACGTCGGGGGTGTAAGGTTTCGACGAGAAATGTACTTTGAAAAGCTGCAAGCCGAGCTTGAACCAGGCTCGTAAAACAGGTTCAAAAACTAAGTGTCAAAGCAAAACTTGACACAGCGTTTGATGGGTTCCTCTCCCGAGCGAGCAATCGCTTTGTAGGCGGATCCTTCAGCGCTCCTCTCTACGCTTTCGCTGCTTAAGCAGGTGTAGATGGGCGTCTTGTCTGACTTATCTTGAGAGGCAGACGGGGTGTAACCAAATCAAGGTGCTCTCTACCGGTTACGGATTAACCTAAGTAGGGCCAAGATAATTAATCCACAGCTGTCCGGGGCTTTATCCGAGACTAAGCTTGTAGATGCTTCAGAAGAACTTTTTCGGACGCGGGTTCAATTCCCGCCACCTCCACTCTTCGCCTCAATTTGAGAATTGAGGCTTCGAAGTGGCACGGCCACACATTGCAAAAAGACATTTTTTCTGACTGCGAAGAGTGTCCCAAACGTAGCCTGTATGGCGAAGTGGGACTATACTTTATTTGTGTATTATTGCTATCTACTTCGACTTTCTGATCAAACGTACTACGTAGGTTTTTCGGAAAATTTAAAACAAAGAATTTCCGAACATCAAACAGGAAAAGTCTCTCACACTAAAAACCTCAGACCACTGACACTTGTTTATTATTCGGCCTTTATTTCCAAGAAGAAGGCTTTAGATTTTGAGAAGTATTTAAAAACTTACTCCGGTTTTGCTTTTAGAAGCAAACGCCTTATATGAACCTTTTGGATTTAATTTGGCCGAAAAAGTGTGTGAATTGTGGGAAATTTGGTGGTTATGTGTGTGAGAATTGCAAAGTAGGATTGTGGGAAGAGGAACAGATTTGCCCCGTGTGCACCAGAAACTCGCGATATGGGTTGCCGCACAAATATTGCCATAAATCGTATGGATTAGACGGGCTGACGTGCTTATGGAGCTATGACGGAGCGGCGCGGGCAATAATCAAGAAGGCGAAATATAAGTATTTTTATGATACCCTAGAATTTTTAATTTACAATTTTCAATTTTCAAATAATTTTCAATTTTCAAATTTTCAAAAATTCTTGGAGAGTAAGCCGGTGGTCGTGCCGGTGCCATTGCACGAAAAAAGATACAGGGAAAGAGGATTTAATCAGGCTGAAATAATTAGCAAATTAGTCGCTAGTCGTTGGTCATTGACCATGACCGATTTGCTGAGACGAACGAAAGAAACAGGCCATCAAGCTGGCAGGACTCGGGAAGAAAGGTTAATAGCGATTAAGAATGCTTTTGAGCTAAAGACCAAAGACCAGTTGCCAAAAGCTATTTTGCTTGTGGACGATGTGTGGACGACCGGGGCCACGATGTCTGAATGCTGTAAAATACTCAAACAGAATGGAGCAAAGAAAGTATGGGGTTTAGTTTTAGCGCGCTGAAGAAGCCGTTTTTGGCGTTGGCGCCGATGGAGGAGGTAACGGATACGGTTTTTCGGCAAATAATTTGCAAAGTCAGTAGGCCTGATGTGATGTTTACGGAGTTTGCGAACGTGGAGGGACTGATGTCAGACGGAAGAAACGAAGTGATTAAGAGATTAAGATACGAAGAAATTGAGAGACCGATTGTTGCCCAGATTTGGGGAAAAGACCCCAAGAACTTTTATGAAGTGACTAAGTTGATTAAGAGATTAAGATTTGACGGGGTGGATATAAATATGGGCTGTCCGGAAAAAGATGTGGTTAAAAATGGGTGCTGTATTGCATTAATAAATAATAGAGGTTTGGCGGCTGAGATAATTGCGGCAGTTAAAGAGGGGGCAGGGGATTTACCGGTGAGTGTCAAAACAAGAATTGGATTAGATAAAATTATTACCGAAGATTGGTGCGGGTTTTTGTTGGAACAAAAAATTGACGCTTTAACCGTGCACGGGAGAACTGCCAAGGAAAAATCTGATGTGCCAGCACATTGGGATGAGATTGCCAAAGTGGTTCGTTTAAGGAATCAGTTGCAAAGGGTATCGGGCTCGCGATCTGCGAGTGCTCGGCGGCCTTCCCCTCGACTTCCGCTCGGGGTGGCACCCCCTGCGCGCTCGATCTCGCAACCCTTGCAGCCCTTCGCAACAACAATTATAGGAAATGGCGATGTAAAAAATGCGCAAGACGCAAAGCTCAAAGCACAAGAATATGGAGTGGATGGAGTGATGATAGGACGCGGCATATTTGAGAATATGACCGCGTTCAGCTCACAGCCTGCAACGCTCAGCCCGCAAGAAAGTATAAATTTACTGCGGAAACATGTAAAACTGTGGGAGAAAACATGGGGAGACACTAAGAACTTTGCCATTATGAAGAAGTTTGTGAAGGCGTATATCAAGGGATGGGATGGGGCGGGAGATCTTAGGGCCAAACTCTTTGAAACTAAGTCTTTGGAAGAGATGGCAGAAGTTCTTGATAGCGCTTAATTTTGTCGGTTAGTTTCATGGTGAAGCGGGGAGATGGTGAAGGGAGAGTGACTAACCCAATGTTTGGATATCGAGAGATAAGGCCTTTGAAAACTCTTCGAAATTTGTCTTCTACGTTGCGACTAGTAAAAAAGATAGTGACAAGAGTGTTGGTTTCTAAAATGCTAGTTATATCGTCGTAAGCATAGACAATATTGGTTAAATTAATATCTAAGTTACTGTTTTTCCTTCGCTCACATTGATAAATAATGTCAGCTAAAGCCATATCTAGTTTGGAAAACAGCTGCTTCATGGCAAGACGAGTCTTGAGTGGGGTTTTGTAAATTGATTCTAAAATTGGCCAAAACTGGTTTCTTCCGTTCGAGTAAAACCAAACATAGAAGTCTTTCTTTTTAGTATCAAATGCTTCCTTGGTGGTAAAGCTTCCGAGCATGAGGTATCTGGCTTTAGGCGGAACGAAACTGCCGAAAGGGTGGGTTTCGAGCATTAGTGACGGTTGTCAATAATCTTAATTTTCGTGGTTAGTTCTTTTTCCACATCAATTTTGGTTTTTTGAATCTTAAGCATTGGCGGAGGAAGAGGGAGTCGAACCCACATGTCCTTGCGGACCCCAGTTTTCAAGACTGGTGAGCCACCATTGCTCAATTCCTCCATTCGGCTTCGCTCATGGCTATAGCCTTGGCGGAGGGTGTGGGAGTCGAACCCACTGACCGCTTGCGCGGTCGAGGATTAGCAATCCTCTGCATAACCGTTCTGCCCACCCTCCTTGAAGCTAAATTATACCTCATATTGTGATATATTGGTTGTATGGAGACTGTCCAAGTAGAACAGGAGAAGGAACTAGTGGTGTGGAAGGCTATGGAGAGGCCGTTTAAAGCTCGGGACAGGCAGTTTTTTACGACAGCGATGGTTATTACGATATTGGTGGGAGTAATCCTGCTGTTTGCCCGGGAATGGATGCTGGTGGCCACATTGGCGGCGGGAGTATTTGCGTATTATGTGTGGTCGACGGTGCCACCCCAAGAAGTGGAATACAAGATTACAACCCGGGGAGTGAGAATGCATGGCAAGTTATATACCTGGGCAGAAATGGCAAGATGGTGGGTGGAAGAGAAATGGGGGTACAAATTATTGGCAGTTGACGTGCCAGGATCATTCCCCAAAAGATTGTATTTGGTGATGATTGATAATGAGAATCAAATTAAAGAAGCGATTGGGAAATATGTGTTGATGGAAAAGCCTGCAGAAACATCAATGGACCGGGCGGGGAAGTGGATGGCGGAAAAGTTTCCTCTAGAGGCAAGATGAGTGCTCCCTGGGCGAATCGAACGCCCACCGACAGGTTCGGAACCTGTTACTCTATCCGTTGAGCTAAGGGAGCGAGTTTTACGAGTAGGGCGGAGAGAGTGGGATTTGAACCCACGATGAGGTTACCCCCATACAGTTTTTCGAGAACTGCGCCTTCAACCACTCGGCCATCTCTCCCCTTCGGCTTCGCTCAGGGCTATAGCCTTGTGCACCCTACAGGAATCGAACCTGTATCATCACGTCCGCAACGTGATACTCTATCCGTTGAGCTAAGGGTGCAGGGTTTCCAAAGCTAATTTTAACATTTATGCGATTTGTTCACTCTTTTGCTTCTCCAAAAGAGTGAACCGAGAAAATGAGCCCGCACGACAAACTAAAAGTGCTAGCAAGAAATCCCTATGCGCCCCGATAGCCATCGGGACTGGAGCCGTGACTAACCAACGTGCTTGCTGTGCACTTTTTTGACGTTTGTGCGCGTGCGGAGGATATAATTTGGGTATGAAGAGAGAGTTTTCGGCAGGAGGGTTAGTAAGGAAGGGAAATTTGTGGCTGATTAGGCGGCCGACGCCCAATCCAGAATACCGGGGAAACCTGGGATGGAGTTGGCCCAAAGGCTTAATAGATGAAGGAGAGAATTTGGAACAAGCGGCAATAAGAGAAGTAAGGGAAGAGGGGGGAGTGGTGGCAAAGATTATCAAAAAACTGCCAGCATTGAAGGTATTTTTTAAACACGAGGGAGAATTGGTGATGAAGTTTATCACGTATTTTGTAATGGAGTATGAAGCGGATGCACCGGAAGGTTTCGGAGAGGAAACGGCGGAAGTAAAATGGGTAACCAAAGAAGAAGCACTGCAACTTTTGATACACAAAAATGAGAGAAAACTGCTAGAATAGCGGCCACAATGATTTTGAAAGAAAGGCTTAACCAATGGGGAATTGGGGTTGTGGAATTTGATTTTGATGACACTCTTATAAAAACAGAGGTCCTTTTTACTACCCAAATGCGAAGTTTTGTGGCACAGACTGTTGGAAAATTAGGTGGACCAGATGTAGATGAAGTGTGGAGAAGGTTGGAGGAAGTAAATAATCAAGCTTTTAGAGAATTGGCTGTAAATCCAAAAAGATGGGAGACTGTTGTGCAAAGGATGGAAGAGGCGTTTCCAGAGGGTAGGGGAGTTTTTGTTGAAGCATTGCCAACATTAATGAGGATTTATAAGATTATTCCTGAATTGCATGATCGAGCAGTTGAAACAGTAGGAGCTTTTAGGGAAGCTGGGGTGGGGATTGGAATGGTGACTCACGCAAATAGAGAATGGACAGATTTTAAGTTAGATGGATTAGATTTGAGAAACTATTTTGATAGGATTCATGTTGTTGACGAAAATAAACATAAAGGTCCAGAAGATTGGGCTGAGGCAATTGCAGAATTTGGAGTCAGTCCTGAGCAGGCAATTGTAGTGGGAGATAGTTTACCTGGTGACATTAGAGCGTCGGCAGCTATAGGAGTTAAGCATAGAGTATGGGTACCTAGTAAATGGGTGATGTATAACTCTGGCGAGGTTCCAGAAGGAACAATAAAAGTGGAAGGAATAGGAAAAGTTCCTGCGGTTTTGGAAAATTTGTGATGGCGGAGAGGGGGGGATTCGAACCCCCGGTGAGCTTGCGCCCACACGGCTTCTCCAAAGCCGCGCACTAGACCACTATGCGACCTCTCCGTGATATTATTGATTTTATCATTTATGGAAAAGCTTCGGGTGGTAGTTAACAAGAAGAGCGTGAAAACAAAAGTTGTGCAAATACTTATAATTGGATTTTGTCTGCTGGTTTTTTTTGATTACATTTTTTACATACTCTGCCGGGCGAAAATATGTTTACCTTGGCCATTTTTATAGGAATTTACTCATATATCTTGATGGGGTTGGGACTGGTAGGAATGTTGACATGGCCAGCAATTTGGGGAGTAACTGCTTGGTTATTGGTTATTGGTTTGTGGTTTGCAGCAAAAGTTAGAAATTGGAAATTAGAAATTGGAGACTGGGGGTTATATTTATTAATAGTTATTCAAGCGGGGGTCAATTTGGTGGGGGCGCTGGGGCCGGAGAGGGGATTTGATGCGTTGTGGTACCACTTGCCGATTCCTAAGATGTGGCTTGAGAGCCAGAAAATATTTTTCATTGGGGGAAATCTATATTATTCGGCCATGCCGCATTTGGTGGACTTGTTGTATGTATGGGGAGAGATGCCAGCTAAATTAATGCATTTGGCATTTGGCTTATTGGCAACAGCCGTCACTTATAAGTTAGCCAGGAAATGGTTGGAACAGAAATGGTCCATGCTTGCGGCTGTGATCTTTTACTCTAACTTGGTGGTGGGGTGGCAGTCGACCACGGCATATATTGATCTGGGAAGAACGTTTTTTGAAGTGTTGGCATTCTACTTATTGGTAAACAAGAAGATTTACAAATCGGCCATAGTAATTGGGCTGGCCATGGCCACGAAAATCTGGGCCGTAGGCAGCTTAGGAATTTTGGGAGTGTTGGTAGCCTTGGGAATGGGCTGGAGAAAGAGCGTTAAGTTTGTGATTTTGGCCTTGGTGGTGGCTGCTCCGTGGTACGTGTTTGCCTGGGCCAGTACTGGAAATCCAATATATCCAATAGGGTCAGTACCCATTGATGTAGTGTGGGGAGGCATAAATATACTGAGATTAGCCGACCCCATAAACCCAATTTATGTCATGGTTTTACCAATTATCATTTGGTCATTAATATCACCCTCCTCGATCCCCCCTCTTAATTTAAGAGGGGGGAAGGTGAAGGGGGGTGATATGGTGGTGTTGGGATTGTATTGTTTTCTTTCATTTGGGGTGTGGTACTTAACACCCAGAACTGGCGGAGGAAGGTTTTTGTTACCATATTTACCGGTGTGGAGTGTGGCGGCGGCGATAGTGATTAAGATATCGTCTATCTCACGATTAAGAGATGAAGCGATTAAGAAATTTTTGGTGGCGATGATTATAATTTTGGCGGTAATTTCAATAGGGTATAGGGCGGCGGCGAATTATGGTTTGAGAGTCAGACCCATATCTAATGATGTACCTATGCAATTGGATTTGAGACGGGAAACATAGATTTGAGAATCACTATATGAAGAGGTAATAGTGGTAACCGGCTCCATAAATTTTGCCAGACCGGCTGCGTGCGGATCGCGGGTGGCTAAATATAAGGTTTTGAGGTATGAGAGACATTTGTATTGAGTAAGATCTTGAGTAAAAAGCTGAGCGTCTAAGTAGGAGACAGTAATGTGGGGATGGTCTCGGAAATAGACTATAAAGGCCGCTTCGGGATTGCCAGAATACAGACCTACTCCAAGAGTAAACGGCCCTTTTTTGGCCAAATCGGAGAAGTAATTGCGGGCTTGTAAAACAGTATATCCAGAGGCTTCGGCGGTGACGTAACCGCCAATGTATGAATTGGGAGTGAATCTAGACATGAGGTGGAAATAGGCAGGAGGACTGAAAGTTTGGATGAGAACGAGAATAACGGGAATAGTAAGAGTAATAGTAAAAGTAAAAGGACGGCGAATTACGGATGCGGCAAAGAGAAGAAGTGGGGGCAAAAAGGGAGCCAGATAGCGGTGGATGAGAAATTTGCCAGTGAGGACTTGAATGAGAAGGGGGATGAAAACCCAGACAATTAATGGCCAATGGGTACGGCGGAATTTGTACAGACCAAAGAGAGCGAGAATAAAAATTGGGGGGGTAAGGAACCAAAAAAGAATATCACTGACGGTGACCAAGTTGGCAAACATGGCCGGACTGGGGAAGCGCAAATATTGGCCGGGAAGAGCAGAAGTTTTTTGCCAAATGGGCTGGATAAGCATGGGAAGTATAACTAGAAAGGCCAGGAAAATAGAGACTAGAAGCTGGAGAACTGAACGGCCGAAGTTGGGGGATTTGAGAAGAGAGAGGCTACGGATAAGGAGAAAGGGGGCGAAGAAGAGGAGGGCGGTGGGTTTGATCAAAAGCCCCAGTCCTAAAAGAAGACCGGAAATGACCGGCTGGTCAACAAAGTAAATGAGCCAAACAAAAATGGCAGCCAGGGCGGACTCCATGAGAGCTTGGCGGTCGTATAAGTGAAATAAAGGAGACGCTAGATAATAGAGACTAGAAATGAGAGGTACGGGGGGACGGAAGTATTTTTTGCCTAAGAAATAAATGCCAAGAAGGGTGGCCAGACCGAAGAAAACAGAGACAAGGCGGCCAGCCAACAAGGGATCAGAAATGAGAGATTGGGAGAGACCGAAAAACCACATAACCAACGGAGGTTTGGCGTCGTAGAGCGAGTACCAGAGATGATTGGGGGCGTGAATGGCCCGCCAGCCCCAATCTAAATAATTGGTCTCATCTGTAAAAATGGGCAGAAGAGTTAAATTGGGAAGACGGATTAAAAAGTAAAGAATGATAAGAAGCGGAACCATAGTTGGGTGATGGGATCATAATAATCTAAACGCCGGGGGGAATAATAGACATCGGGAGAAACAGACAAGAGGTGGAGATATGGACCAGAGTAGAGACCGTAAGGATCAGATTGGGCCGAAGAGGAAACATACACAGCAGAAACGGTGGCAGGTTGAGATTCCCAGCCGGGTTCATTGACAAAAACGGTGGTGCCAGGATATATCCCTTGGAGCTGGGGACGGGCAAAGTGAGAAGTGACATAGATACCATTTGAAGGAAGAGTGGCGGCAAATTTAGCCTCTTCGATGTATGGAATGGGGCCGCGCAGTAGCGCCAGAGCCGGGAGACTGGAAATTAGTAGATAGACAATAACAAGGGAAATTTGAAATTTGAACTTTGAAATTTGAAGTGCCGCCAGATATGCTAGACCGAAACTGGCGATGAGAGCGTGACGGCCAAAAAATAAAGAATCCCACCACTGGTTGGTAATAATAATTGGTCCTAGCCAGAAAATAGAAATTAGAAAATAGAAATTAGAAATTGGACGGCGAAAGAATGAGATAACAGCTAGGATAACAATGAGATTGGTGTTGGTGCGCAAGGTGGGGATAAAGATGTTGCGAAGAAACGGAAAAAGGGAAAATTGGACATGCTCACCGAGCTTGGGAATAAAGGAGATAAGGCCGAGGAAAACAGAAATTAGACTATAGAAAATAGCGGAACGCCGATTCGGGGAAAGATAAATGAGCCAGGGGAGCCAGAGGAGAACGCCGGGGTGGGTAATAGTGGATAGAGAATAGAAAATAGAAAATAGGAGATAACGGCGACGGGTAAGAAAATAGGCGGAGATAAAGAAGAGGGGGACGTAGACTGCTTCCATCATGATAGTGACTTGGGAAATCCAGAGTAGGGGAAGAAGAGAAACAAGAATGGCAGAAACGAAAGCCACTCGGTGCAGCGACTGCGGGTGCTCGGCGGCCTTCCCCTCGACTTCCGCTCGGGGTGGCACCCCCTGCGCTCCCGTTCGCATGCACCTGCGTGTCTCCAACTTGATAATTAAATGATAAAAACAGTAGATTCCGGTTAGGCCGAGAAGTATTTGGAAAGGGATGACCAGAGACGGGGAGAGGTGATAGATAGGCCAGAGAAGGAAAATATAGCCGGCGTGGAGAGGCAGGTGGCCGGAGGTGAGTGCATGCCAGAGGTTAGGGTCGGCCAGGCGGGTGAGGTATTCCGGAGAGTCAAAGAAGACAGGTCCGGCATTGGCGAATATAATACGGGATATGATGAAAGCGATAGCCAGCATCGGGGCAATAATA
>Ga0209210_1001627_pt1 | contig 18347 bp, 24 predicted proteins | sample RifGroA1_FD_183991 | JGI IMG/M metagenome (GOLD analysis project Ga0209210, IMG submission 183991) | Contaminated groundwater microbial communities from Rifle, Colorado, USA - Rifle Groundwater A1 (SPAdes) (version 2) | ecosystem: Environmental > Aquatic > Deep subsurface > Groundwater >...
TGTCAAACCCGTAATTGGTGTAGATTTCGCGGATTTCGTCTCGCTCTACATCCGGCTTATGCTCCATTTCCCACCTCTCAATCTTTTCCATTGCCTCGTAATGTTCCCTTTGGGATTTAACTCCCAAATAATCTCCCAAAGCCATGGAGGCCGAGCCGGCAACAATTGTTAAAATGCCGGCAATGACAACGACACCCTGATTGGCAATACTTCCGGAAATTCCCACCAAAAATCCTATGGCCGTGACCACGCCATCGTTCGCTCCAAAAACAATGTCTCTTAAAAACTCTCCGCTTGCGGGATGTTCCGGTTCGCGTTCTGCAATTTGTCGACCTGGCATAAAACTATTCTACAATTTGAGATTTAAAATTGGAATTTGGAGTTTGGATTTTGGAAATTGATCTTAGGGGTATTTTTGTTCCCCGGTCTCGGCGTTTTCCAAAATTATTGCCTTGGTCGGACAGGATTCGGCCGCAAGCTTGATTGCTTCGGCACCGTCACCATCTTCCTCCAAAACAATAGCTTTATTTTCGGAATCCAGGGCAAACGTCTTCATTGCCAAGGCAACACAAGAAGCCGCGCCGATACAAAGGTTACGGTCTATTTTAATTTTGAACTTTTTCTGATCTGCCATCGGTATTTTTTACAGTAATCTTTTTTACTGCTTCCAGTGACAAAAACGCGCATTTCAATCTTGCAGGGCCCACCGGCCCTCCAATCATTTTCAAAACATCCCTGCCGGTAATTTTGGCAAGGGCAGACACCGGTTTATTTAAAATCGCTTCGGACAAAATTGAAGCCGAAGCAATAGAAATTGCACACCCCTTGCCAGTAAACGATACGTTTCCAATTTTACCTTTTTCAATCTTGAAATAGAAAGTGACTTGATCTCCGCAAAGGGGATTTATCTGATCGATCACAAAATCGGCATCCGCCAATTTGCCAAAATTTTGAGGGGAACGCCAGTGTTCTAAAATTTCTTCGCGATATAAATCCATTGCTTCTGACTATTGACTACTAACTACAGCTGTAGAAAGTGGACGGTAGACTGTAGACTTCAATTTAAAAACATTCTTCACCTTCTCAATTCCAGCAATTAATCTATCCACCTCTTCTTTCGTATTGTAAATACCAAAACTAACTCTGCATGCGGCATCGATTCCCAAAACTGACATTAAAGGTTGAGCACAGTGGTGCCCGCTGCGGATAGCCACTCCCTCTTCAGAAAGAATGGAGGCGACATCATGAGGATGGACATTATCGATATTAAAGCTAATTACCGACTCTTTAAACGAGTTAAACGAGGTCCGTCCTCGTTTTAGATCTCGTTTTAGATCTGGACCATAGAGTTTGATTATTTGATCTGCTTCGAGCAAACTCCAAGCGTATCTCGTCAATTCCATTTCATGTTTTCTAATATTCTCCAAACCAAGCTTTTCTATAAAACTAATTGCTTTACCAAAAGCAATAACGTCGGCAATATTGCCTGTACCGGCCTCAAACTTCCAGGGAACTTCGTTAAAAGTAGTCTTTTCAAAAGAAACCGAAAGGACCATATCTCCTCCACCCATAAAAGGCGGCATTTGCTCTAAAAGCTCACGTTTCCCCCAAAGCACGCCCACACCGCTCGGTCCATACATCTTATGGGCACTAAAAACTAAAAAATCACAAGCTAAATTGGCAACATCAATCTTCATATGCCCCACCGCCTGTGCCGCATCGATGATTAAGATCACGTCAGGTGCTAAACGTCGAACGACTAACGCTATTTTTTTAATGGGATTGATCGTTCCCAAAACATTCGACATCAGCGTCAAGGAGACAATTTTTGTCCTTCTGTTAAGCAATCTGGGCAAAACCGAAAGATCAAGCCTCCCCTCCCGATCAATTGGCAAATACTTAATCTTAATCTGGCGTTTAGCGTTAGTCTTTAGTCGTTCTGCGAGAAGTTGCCATGGAACAATATTTGAGTGATGCTCCATTTGAGTTAAAAGAATTTCATCTCCATCCTTAAGCTTTGCCTCCAGAGAATAAGCAAGCAAATTTATGCCTTCGGTGGCATTTCGCGTAAAAACTATCTCTTTCTCACTCTTTGCACCAATAAAAGAAGCAGATTGTGAGCGGACACTTTCGTAAAGCTGCGTCGCCTCAACAGAAAGATCATAGACACCTCTATGAATATTAGCGTAGTGATTTTTATAAACATCACCAATCGCCTCAATCACCGCCCGCGGCTTTTGGGTCGTCGAGGCATTATCAAGGTAGGCTAATTGTTGTCCTTTAAATTTCCTTTGTAAAAACGGAAAATCTTTTCGAATTTCGTTAATATTCATAATCGATTTCTATTCAAAGCGCGGCGAGGACGCTTGGCGAGCGAGCGAGCACTCCATCCGCCTCTGGCGGAGAACCTTCGGTGGACCGTAGGGACATTTGAGCACAAGCGAGTAAGCATCCGAGCAAAAGCGCCTTCATTCTTCTATAAACACTTCCTCCCCTTTAACCGAAACTTGGTATGTTTTCAATGACTCCACTGCCGGAGGCAAAATAACGGCTCCGGTTTTGATATTAAACTGCGAACCGTGGCAAGTACACTCAACAATTTCACCTTGGATTGCATGATTTTCGTCTAAACCACAGCCAACATGACTGCACTTATTCTGTGTCGCATAAATCTTTCCATCAACCTTAAAAAGCACCACCGGCTCGCTACCAACCTCGACTTTTTTCAGCTCACCTTCACCAATATCATTTACATTTGCAACTTTTACCTTAGCCATCATTCACCCCTTAATCTTTTTCTTGATCGGTTCAATGAATCCCTCAACTAACAATCTCTCCGCCTGTTTCCTCGATAACCCTCTGCTCATCAAATAAAAAAGCAGATTCTCATCGACCTTGCCAATTGTTGCCGCATGACCTGCTTTAACATCCGGCTCCAAGATTTTAAGAGCCAGAGTATCATCGCCCATTTTGGCATCATCAAATAAAAGAACGTCGGATCGAAGGTACGCATCTGCCCCTCTTGCGCCTTTTTCGATTTTGACATTTCCGCGAAAATCAAATTTGGCCTTTCCTCTCAATACTGCTCTTACGTTAACATTCGACTTCGTATTCGGCGCAGCGTGCGTAATATAAGTTTCTAAAGATTTTTCCTCATCCAGCTTCCCCACCACCAACCCAATTATCTCCACTTCCGCATTCTCCCCAGCCAAAACAACTTCAAGTTTCTTCTGCTCCTCAATAAGCTCAAAAGGAATTATTTCTTTTTTATCTTTTTTTAGAATTAACGTTTTCGTCACCATGACAACGGTTCAATAGTTCAAACCATTGAACTATCTGCATTCAAATCACTCATTAAATCAATAAATTTATCTTCATGATTGTCTGTAATCCAGACAGAGGTGCTGCCGGGCACCGTAACAAATGACAAATCAGTAACTGTCTGTTCTTCTGTATACAAAACATATTCAGTAAGAAGCGACCCAATAACCGTCTCACTCAGCATAAACCCGTGTTGATCTGCCCATTTTTGTATTTCTTCAATCGTATCAGCAACCCTTAACATCTTTTAACACCTTTCACTTCCAGCAAAATTCCTTCTGGGCCAAATAAGTCTCTCGGACTTTTTGCAACTAACTCAGTTTCTCTCATCCCACCGCTCCTTCCAAAAACATTTCTTTAAATGCTTCAAATTCATCATCCAGAATATAAACTGCTTTGCCATCGGTAACTGGTTTTGTGTAAAAGACTACTGCCTTCAAACCTTCTGGTTTGAGATAGACCCAATACATACCTAATCCAAAACTTTTTTGATCTGGGTCTGGATCAACCTCATTTGCCTCATATCCTTTACTTTTAGCAATACGCATTAGATCCTCAATTGACACTTCAATGGGGATTACCGCACATACTCCATTAGCCCTGAGGTTTTCAATACTTCTTCTATCAAAAACCTCTTCAAGGGGTCTTATTATTACCCGTTCACTCTCTACCATCATCCTACACTCCCTTCCATGTTCAACTGAATCAACCGATTCAATTCCACCGCATATTCCAACGGCAGTTCTTTTACAATCGGCTCGATAAAGCCGTTGACGATCAAAGAAGTTGCCTCGACTTCGGAAAGCCCGCGGGACATTAAATAAAACAGCTGTTCCTCGCCGATTTTGGAAACAGACGCTTCATGACCCATGGTAATATCCGGCTCATCCACCTGCATTGTGGGGTAAGTGTCGGAGCGTGATTGCTCGTCCAAAATCAAAGCATCGCAGCGCACGTTGCATTTGACGCCTTTGGCATTTTTGATGACTTTTACTAAACCTCTATATGAAGTCCTCCCGCCATTTACGGAAACCGACTTTGAAATGATTTCCCCGGAAGTATCCGGAGCCAAAAACATCAGCTTTCCGCCGGCATCCTGATGCTGGCCGGAATTTGCCAAGGCAAGTGACAAAATCTCACCGCGGGCGCCGCGGCCTGTCAGATAACAGCTTGGGTATTTCATCGTAATTTTGCTTCCGATATTACCGTCCACCCACTCCATAATGCCGTCTTCTTCAACAAACGCCCGCTTAGTGACCAAGTTATAAACATTGCTTGACCAATTCTGGATTGTTGTGTAGCGACAACGCCCGCCTTTTTTGACAAAAATCTCAACGGCCGCCGCATGCAGGGAATCCGTTGAATAAACAGGCGCAGTGCAACCCTCGACGTAATGAACATAGGCACCTTCATCCACAATAATCAGGGTCCTTTCAAACTGCCCCATGTTGGCGGCGTTTATGCGAAAGTACGCCTGCAGGGGAATATCAACAGAAACACCGGGCGGCACATAAATAAAGGAACCGCCGGACCAGACTGCAGAGTTAAGTGCCGCAAATTTGTTGTCCGCAGGAGGTATAGATCTGCCAAAATAGCTTTTGACAATGTCGGGGTATTTGCGCAAGCCCGTATCCATATCGCAAAAAATAACGCCCTTGTCTTCCCACTGTTTCTGGAACGAATGGTATACAGCTTCAGATTCATATTGCGCCGTCACCCCCGCCAAAAACTTGCGCTCCGCCTCCGGAATTCCGATGGCATCATAAGTGTCTTTAATCTCTTTGGGTAAATCTTGCCAGGATTTTTTCTGAGAATCCGTGGGCTTTATGTAGTAGAAAATATTTTCAAAATTAATGTTAGATAGATCCGCACCCCACATCGGCATTTTTTTGGAAAAGAAGATCTCAAGCGCCCTAAGCCGAAACTCCCTCATCCACTCCGGCTCGCTTTTCATCGAACTTATCTGCTCAACAACTAACGAACTTAACCCTCTTTTAGCCTTAAAAACATAATTTTCAGGCTTCGAAAAGCCGTAGCGATAATTTGCGACTACACTATCCATAAATAATTAAAGGGCCCTTGTCCTCCAAGGTTTTCCTAAAATCAATGGCCTCTCTAAATCTAGTTATTCTGCCGTTTTCCATCGATTTCTCTACGAAACTCCAGATAATTTCCGATAAACCATGATAATCCATGTAAGGAACAGGCTCATCTCGACTAAGATGCCAATCGCGAAGCACTCGTATACCCAGTCTTGTAATTTCTCCATTGGCGATAATTCTATTAACTCCGAATCGGCGAACTTGATATCTTTCCAACTCTCCTCCAAAATCTATTTCCACATTCACGAATGCTCCATTTTTAGAATCGTTGCCTATTGATCCATTGATCACGCTTACCTGATAATCCGTACAATTAATTACTAAGATTTTGTTACCGTCTAGAATTTCTAATAATCTATTATGAGAAGAACCCTGATAACTTTCACTTACATTACGTTCTGACATATTGCGCCTCCTTTTCCATTTTTTGATAACCCTTTTCCTCTACCAGCCTCGCCAACTCCAACCCCCCACTCTTGATGATTCTCCCGTCCATCATGATATGCACAAAATCCGGCTTTAAGTATTTTAGAATCCTTGCATAATGAGTTATCAGAAATACTGAAGACCGGGGATTTACTTCATTATAATGATATAATGTAGTCGTTACAGTCTTCAAAGCATCAACATCAAGTCCGCTGTCGATCTCATCCAAAACCGCCAATTTTGGTTTCAAAGCCATCATCTGCAAAATTTCACTCCTTTTTTTCTCCCCGCCGGAAAATCCCTCGTTCACTGATCTTCTTAAAAAGTCGCTGGACAGTTTCAAAGATGAGAGATATTCTAATAGCTCTTGCCTGAATTCCGCTGCAAAGTTAGAAGTTTTAAGTCCTAAGTTATAAGTCTTTTTCTTACTTGGCACTTGTGACTTGGCACTTGTGACTTGTTTGGCTTTGCGGAGCATACCAAAAACGCTCACCCCGGGTATTTCCACCGGATGCTGGAACGCCAAAAAAATGCCAAGCTTTGCCCTTTTGTCCGGCGTCAATTTATTTAAATCTTTCTTGTCAAATGTCAATTGTCCGCTGTCAATTGTGTAGCTTGGGTGACCTGCGATTACCTGAGCTAAAGTAGATTTCCCACTCCCATTCGGCCCCATTAAAACATGCAATTCCCCAGCACTAACCTCCAGATCAATCCCTTTCAAAATTTCCTTACCATCAACAGAAGCTTTCAGATCAGAAATAATAAGGCTCATTTTTCCCACTGAACGATCAACGATGAACTAGATCAGCAACGGTTTTTTTGCCGATTGTCGCCTCCATTTGTTCTTTCATTTCCTGCCACATGTCTTTTGCGCCGCAAACGCACTCATGGTCATCTTCAAAGCATTTCCCTTCAACTAAATCACCTTCAAGAATTTTCAATACATCAATTATTTTTATATCTTTGGGACTTCTTGCAAGGGAATAACCACCGGAAACACCCTCTTTGGAATCTAAAAATCCGGCTTTTTTTAGCTCTTGAGCAATTTGGGCAAGGAATTTAGGAGAAATCTGATTTTTATTGGCAACAGAAGAAACGGAAATGAAAGGGTTAGACTTGTCCTCCATAGCTTTAGCGACGGAGGAAAGGAGAATCAAACCGTAGTCTGCTTTTTGCGAAAGTCGAAACATTTTTTTGAATCAAACTCCAATTTTGGAATTTGGGAATTGGTCATTGGTAATTGGTAATTGAAATATAACTACCAGTAGTTTAGTAGAAGTTTATAAAATGAAACCTGAAAAGTCAATTACTCCTTTGCCTCGATCCATTTTTCAGCTTCCAAAGCAGCTCCTCCGAATCTTACCTCTCGCCTTTCCAGTTCTATCCGAACACGGATCGAGGAGCGATTTTTGGAGGACAGGCATGCAACTGTATTCATCAATCGTTCTGATTTTCTAGCCAGCGCTCTGCTTCCAATGCTGCTGCACATCCATAACCTGCTGCAGTTACAGCCTGGCGGTAGTGATAATCATGGATGTCACCGGCAATAAAAATCCCTTCAACCGAAGTCGTCATTTGGAACTTTCCGGGACCATCGCCTTGAGGCTTTCTTCTGACATAGCCCTGCTCGTCAAGCTCGATTTGACCTTTAAAAATGTCACTTAAGGGTTTATGCCCAATTGCCAAAAACATGCCGTCAACTGAAAGATCTTTTTCTTGGCCGCTTACAACATCCTTAATCTTTACTCCCTCAACTTTATCCTTCCCCAAAACATCCATAACCACACTATTAATAAGGAAAGATATTTTTTCGTTTTTTTTGGCTCTGTCGAATAAAATCTTTGAGGCCCTAAACCCTTCTCTTCTGTGGATGATCGCAACCTCACTTGCAAATTTGGTTAAAACCAATGCCTCTTCCATTGCACTATCGCCTCCGCCAATCACCACAACTTTTTTATCCTTAAAGAAAAACGCGTCGCACGGGGCACAGGAAGAAACGCCCCGGCCGATTAGCCTTTGCTCGTTTGGCAAATTAAGCCATTGGGCTTCGGCTCCGGTTGCGATAATGATGGACTTAGAATTGTAAGTTTTTGCGCCTGCTGTGATTGTGAATGGACGTGACTTTAGATTGACTGAAGTTACATCTTCATTCAAAATTTGCGCTCCGAATCTTTCCGCCTGCTTTCGAAAAAGCTGCATTAAATCAGGGCCCAAAATGCCTTCCGGAAAGCCCGGATAGTTTTCGACATCGGTTGTCAGCATCAATTGCCCACCCCATTTAACACCCGCCAAAACCAAAGGCGAAAGATTTGCCCGAGCCGCATAGAGCGCGGCCGTAAATCCGGCAGGCCCGGAGCCGATGATAATGACGTTGCGGATATCAGATGTCATGTGTTTTATCTATCGATTCATTATACAAAAGTCATAATTAAATTAACCAAAAAAATTTAAATTTACATTTTTAAATTTACAATAAATTTTTAAATATTTAAATTTTAAATTATTTCAAAATACTATCTACCGAAGTTTTCCCGAACCCGAAAATTTTCCGAAAATTTTACAACTGATCAAATTTTTTACCCCGATTTTAGCCTTTTCCGAGTAAAAATAAATCACTATTGACACCATTTGCACCCTCTAGCATAGAATGTCTTTCGTTTACTTCTTATAATCTTATGAAAAAGTTCGCTTTAATTTTGGGGACATTTTTACTGCTTGCCCTAACTACTATTATTTCAGCAGCATCAGCACAAATAGGAAGCATGCCAACCCTAGACGTGCTTACCCCCTCCGAAAGGCAGACTATATATGGAGACAAAGTTCCGGTGCTTTTAGACGCCCAAAACTTTGAAATTGTCGATTTTGCAAATAACACCAAAGCAGTCAGCGGACAGGGACATGTCCATTTATGGCTCGACGATGAGCAAATGACCGCCCAGTCGGCAGCCAAAGCCATTGAGGATACATTTACTTTTAGTGACGTTCCTGCGGGCGATCACAAGCTGAGAGTTGAGCTTGTTGCAAACGACCATTCTTCTCTAAAGCCGCCTGTTGCAAAAGAGATAAGCTTTAAAACGGCACCGGTTTCTTCAGCTGTTCCATCCGAGGCAACATCCGGATTTGACAAAAAAACCGCTCTTGTAATCTTTATTGTAGTTGCTTTGGTTATCATTGCCGCCTGGTGGTATACGAAGGATGAAGATGAGGAAGAAACCAAAAGTCAAAGTGAAAAGTCAAAGTCGAAAGTAACTAAGAAAAAAACAGTAAGAAGCCGTAAGAAGTAGTTTAACAATCGAATATTTTTTAAACAGAAGCCCTTCGCGTTTGACGAGGGCTTTTGTTTTGCTTTGAAGTGATCAAAGCATACCAATAAGGGTTCCAAATTCGCCAGTCAAATAGGGTTTATCTTTTCTAGAGGAGTAAAAATCTTTACTCTCAAAAGTGCACACAGGTGTCATCTCGATATTACTTCTTTCTACACCAACATTAATCAAGTGCTGATAATTAGCAAATCTTAAATCCAGAAAATACTTTGTCCCTTTTTTAAAAAATGGCAATTTTGGCTTCTCATCATGAAATCTTTTTACCACATCTGGTTGGACTTCGTAATGTTTTGCACAAATCCCTGGACCCATTGCTATATTAATATCCTCTGTCTGAGATCCGAGCGACTTAAACCTACTAATCATCATCTTCACTATCTTGCCTGATGTTCCTTCCCAACCAGCATGCAAAATACCTACTATGTGCTTTTTAGAATCGTAAAAAAGTATTGGAAAACAGTCAGCAGTTATAACTAATAAAAACAAACCTTTGCGGACAGTTAACAACCCATCTACTCCTTTAACAATTTTTCCTCGGTCTTTAGGGCGGACGATCTTTACCTTATTTGAATGCACTTGCTCCGCTCTAATTATTGAATCTGAGTTGATACCTAAATGATTGCAAAACCAATCGATATTTTTTTCAAAATAAGGAGAGTTTCTTCTCAAATCTCCAATTGCTTTTGTAGATATACCAGAAATTAAATTTTTAAAATTAAAATCTCTAAATCTATATACATTATTATCAGGTAATACAGGCATGACCCTAATTAATATCTATACGTGTCTGTCTGCGATCCTTCGACAAACTCAGGATAGCTGACTCGTATGTTATACATGACGGTCAGCTACATGGCTTGCACCCCATGAAGAAGGTTTGGTGGCGACTCTGAAGCCGTTTGCGCGGATCATGCCGACAATTTCGGCAATCATGTTCCTGGTCTCACCATTGGGTCCGATGTCTACATGGATTTCCAAATTTAGGTCATCCGGAGCACTAAATGAAGGCCTGGGCGGGTTAAAAAGACCCATCTCGGCAAGATCCAAAACCAATTTCTCGGCCAAGGCCAGAGAAATCAAAGCCTCCTGCCAAATGCGCTGTTTCATCGAGTGCAAGTTTAAAATCTTTTGCCTTCCCCAAAAATAAACGCCCCCTTTGCCTTTTTTATGGACAATGACAGCGGAAACAAAATCCGCAGTCCCGTTTTGAGCCTCGGAATCCGTACCGATAATGATCTCGTAATGACCCTTAGTATCCCTGCCCATAAACCAGATCATTTTGGCAAGAGCCTCCTGCCAGTCCAATTGGCCGTATGTAGGGCTGTTATATCTTTCGGGCAAAATTTGTCCTGCTTTGCTCATTGATTTGGAGCAATTTTAAATGAATTCAAACTCAAAATCAAACCCGCCAAATCTTACTCAAACCTTTTCAGTTCTATTCGAACACGGTTTGAAGAGCGATTTTAGGCGGGCAGGCCCGTATGCAAACCCACAAAAAAGCCCCATTTGTGTGGGGCCTATTGCGTACCGGCCGGTACCAAAACTGAAAGGGCTTTAGATCCCAATGAGGGGTCTAAATTAATCTTTACAAGAAAAAAGACGGGTGTCAATCCCCAAATCTAGCGTATTTGAAATAAACAGGATAAATTACGAAGACTTTTTACCGAGCCTGTCGGCGACGATATCTGAGGCAATGCTTGTCAAATCTTTCTCTTTCTTATTGCTTATAATTCTTCCCCTGCCGTACCTTGCAAGCAAGAGTCCTAGAGGTCCGGCACCTGCCATAGAGACCATACCAAGTACTCCTACTCCGGTTTCCGGCTGTTTTGAAGGAACGGTTGAGGTTCCGGCAACCTGACCCGTAACATTTACGGTCTGGTTATTTTCCTGGTGCTGTTCGACATTGACGTTGACTTCCTGATCCTGCTCTTGATCCTGACCTTGACCGCCCTCGGGCTCAGGTGACGGACTCGGGGCTGGACTTGGCAATGGTACGGGTGACGGTGATGGTGCCGGGCTTGGTTGAGGCGAAGGGCTCGGTGAGGGTGTTACCGACGGACTCGGGCTCGGACTTGGGCTTGGCGATGGTACGGGTGACGGTGATGGACCTCCACACCAGCTGTTGCCTTCTTTGGTCGGATGTCCGTTTTTGTCTAGCGGACCATGATATAAAAAGTCTCCATGTTGGGTATGATCGTTTTTACCTTCTCCATCAAAGGCAGATTCGTCTATGTTGATTGCTTCGAAAGGATGAGATTGAGAGCCGGTTCTATGGCAGATATTGACTTTGTGCTCTCTACCAAGGCTTCCGCTTGTTGCCAAAACGTTAAAACCGGAAGCCGAAATAGCAATGGCCGCAATGACAGGAAAGACAAATTTAAAAATCTTGCTTTTAATATAATTCATCTTAAGGTTGCGTATTGTATAGTAATAATTATAGGTTGTCAAGTTTCCTTTAAAACCCTTCTTGGAAAGCCTTACTATCAGTCTTATTGACAAGCATAATTTAAAGTGGTAAATTGTAACCGTGAACTAATATGTTAGATACTTAATTATTAGACCTCTAACTAATTAAGGCACTAACATGAAACACACAATAGTCTTTCACACGATTAACGTTGCTAAAAAGATGAGGAAGGCTATTGGATTCAAATTAGGCAATCCCCCATTTTCTTACTCGCAATCCTCTGCCCTTTTGGCCATCGACTCCCAAAAAGAAATCAGCCAGAGGGAAATTGCCTCAAGGCTCCACCTGCAGCCGGCTTCGATCGTTTCACTTATTGATGAACTCGAAAGGTTAAAGATGGTCGAGAGAAAACCGACAAGTTTTGACCGCCGAAAATACAACATTATCCTAACCCCAGAAGGCAAAATATTGGCCTACAAAATTGGACAAGAAGCCTCCCAGCTTGAAAATTTTCTAAGAGAAAAACTGGGTTCCAAGAATGCCGAAAAGTTCTTTTCGACGATCGAGAGGATTTCGTCATACATCGACAAGTGGCAGGAAAAAGTTAAAACTAAAAAAACAAAGAAGGGAGGTGAAAATGAGATATCCGGCGCAAAGCGACATCTGGCGACTTGATCATGTTATGAAACCAAAAACTTATACGAACGGCGCAGGTGCAAACAATCACAGCCAGTCGAGAGTGTTAGGCAGGTTTCGTCAAATCTTCCCGCTAAGCCTTTTCTGTGATGATCTGATTATTGAAGAGTTGCGCATAGTTCACGTCAAGAAAAACGGGCCCTGGGCCTATGAAGTCATCTCGATAATGGCAACCGACATTGCCAGCGTCAATGCTTCTACAGGCATGTTTTTTGGCCAAATCCATATCAAGAGTCTAACCGGCGGTCCAGAAATTTTTGTCGACAACATGATGCGCCACCATATCTATAGAATTCGCAGTTTGGTAGAGGGCATAGCTTTATCATCAAGAGAAGGCTTGAGACTCGACCATCAATCCAATTTAGAAGCCGAAAGGCAAGATATTTTGGAAGCGGGCGCAATCCACTATCGGTAGGCGCAGATAAAATAGGTTTCTGAGGTGTAAGGTGTTAAAACACCAGATAGTTTTTAAGAAAAAAAATCCCCCATTTACAAAATTTCCAAGACTTTATTAACAATAGATTTTGCAGAAATTTCCTCATAATCCAAAAGTTCTTGCGGCTTTCCCGACATGGGCATTTTGGAAACTGTAAGCTTGTAAACTTCTACCTTCTCGCCCGCCAGAACATTCAAAACCGCATCTCCCAATCCTCCTTCGAAATAATGATCTTCAATAGTTACGATTGCTTTTGTTTCTCTTGCCGCTTTTTTTAAGGTCGCATCATCAATCGGTTTGATAGAGTATGCATCGATCACCCTGACATTGACTCCTTGTTTTGCAAGCTCATCCGCAGCTTTTAATGCCTCGATTAAAACCACGCCGCAGGCAACGATCGTCAATTTATCTTGACTTGAGCTTATGACGATTTTGCTTCCTCCTATTTTAAATTCCTCATCATTTTTGTAAATGACCGGTGTTGCCGGCCTTGCCGTGCGTATATAAACAATGCCTGCGTGTTTGGCCGCCTCAAAAACCAGTTTCTCGCAGGAAACAGCGTCGGCTGGATTGAGGACAACACTGCCAAAAACCGATCGGAAAAGTGCCATATCCTCAAGACCCATTTGCGAAGGACCATCCTCGCCAATCGATACACCTGCATGACTGCCCATAAACTTCACATTACCCATGCTGTAGGCAGTCATCCGTATCTGGTCAAAGGCTCTGGTAAAAAATGCGGCAAAGGTGGAAACAAAAGGTACCATTCCCCGCGCAGAAAGCCCCAAAGCAGTCCCCACCATATTTTGCTCGGCAATAAACATTTCCAAAAATCGCTCAGGGAATTTTTCCTTAAACCTTTCCGTATACGTGGAATTCTTAACATCTGCATCCAAACAGACAACATCCTTTCTTGCTAAACCCAATTTCGTAAGTCCACTACCATAAGCTTTCCTTGTGGCAACCATTTCGCCGAGTTTATAAGACTGAAACTTGTCGACTTTACTCGAAGAATAATTAGTGTTCGACCTTGTGGAGAACTTCAAATGTGTGTCCGCCGGCTTTGCTATCTCCCCTCTAACCGATTTATCGATTTCCCCTAGTTCTTTGACAGCCTTCTCAAAATCTTCCTGCGGCAAGGACCTGCCATGCCAACCGTTTTGATCTTCCAGTAAGAAAACACCCTTACCCTTAACTGTTTTTGCAATTACCATAACGGGTTTTTCTTTGCCTGTTTCAAGATTAGCCCAAAGATCAACCAGCGCTTCAAGATCGTGACCATCGACAACCATAGTTTTCCAACCAAAAGCCTCTATTCTTTTTTTGTAGGTTTCCGTATCCCATCCAAGTAAAGTTTCCGTACTTTGTCCTAACCTGTTAACATCAATAATGCCAACAAGGTTGTCAGCTTTATAATAGGTAGCCAACTCCATTGCTTCCCATACAGATCCTTCAGCACATTCACCATCTCCCATCAGAACATAAGTAATATATGGAAGTTTCTCCATTTTGGCAGCAAATGCCATGCCCAGCCCTATCCCCAAACCCTGCCCCAGAGACCCTGTGGCCACATCTGCATATTTAAACCTTGGATTCGGATGTCCTTCCAAAGGGCTACCAAGTTGACGATAGCTATCAAGCTCTTTTTCACTAACCACTCCACAAGCTGCATACAGAGCATAGACCAACGGTGAAGCATGGCCTTTGGAGAAAATTACTCTGTCATTTGTTGGATTGGCAGGATTATTAAGATCGTATCTCAATTTATTAAAGAAAAGTGCGACCATAACTTCTACTGCTGAAAGAGCAGTGGTCATATGTCCGCTGCCGGCTTTGGTTGTCATGCGCAGAATATAGTAGCGCACCAATTTGGCCAGTTTCTCGAGCTTTTCAACATCTGCCATTAAAGATAAATTAGCATAAACTGCGCCACAAGGTAAAATGGAATTAGCAGGTCGCAATGAAGCAACAAGAAGGCCCACCAATCGGGGAAACCGAAGACTGGCGAAGTCGACACCCTCTCTTGAAAGCTGCTCACGAGGAAGCAGGCTTCATCGCTTTCCACACCATAAAGTTAGAGGATCAGAATATTGAGCAAGCCATTAGGGAAAACAAAAGCATTGAAATTGATGTTAATATCTTAGGTCCCAAGATCGGCAACTACCCACCCAACTTGTTAGTCAACGCCCACCATCCCTGGTATTATCTGGGTGGAGTGGACAGAGGTAAGATTCCTGACTACCAAAATATCCCAACCCCTGATGAAGTTCTGGCTCAAGTTGAAGGCAAAAATGTCTTTGTCAAATTTGATTTAAAAACTCCTGGGGCCATTCCCTGGTTGTTGGCCAACGCCAATAGGATTGCCCCCCATTTGCGTATGGTTCATTGTGTTTTGGCAGAACTCCAATACTCTTATCGCGAAGAAGAAGGCCATACGGTTACTGAGTATGTCTCGCTTAAAGATGTCAAAAAAGTCAGAGAAGCTTTGGCTGATATTCCCTTTCAAGTCAGTTGTCGAGGCGTCAGTCTAACAGATATCACCACCAGAAATGGTGATTATTTTCCGGTGGTTGACAGGCTCTGTCAACCAATCAAAGGCAATGCCGAAGTGATTAATTTTCATTTGATGGACGAACAAAAATTGCCACCGGAAATTATCCGTTACACTTGGCAAACACATAGGCTAATGACAGAAGTTAATATTGATGAAAGCGAAACCGCTCCTCCGGAAACCCCTTTTTTGGGACGAACCGACTATCTGGCTTCGGCTTCAAAAAGCCTACCTGACTAAATGAATTAGTTGTCACTCCGCATACTTAAATTTTGCAGTCGGATGACCGGAACCGGCCTTTGTCGTCATCCTTAACATAAACATATAGTAGCGGACAAGTTTTGCCAGCTTTTCGAGTTTTTGGACCTCAGTCATAGCAATAAGTTAGCACAAAAACTGCTCTTATTGAACACCAGAAAGTAGAATGCCTTAGATTGAAACCTCTTCTCCAAAGGGAGCTCGGGTGCTGGGTGTAATTATCTCAATCTAAACGGCCATAGGTAAACGCTAAATACTGAAATCAGGCTCTCTATCGACCCCCGCTGGCCCAATCTCGACTTCATTTTTCAAAAGAGCATCTGCTATTTGTTCAAAATCACGCTGGTCCACCAAAATATCGCAAATAGAATGTTGGTCACCTCTTCTATCGACAAAGTTTAATTTAGTTCCTCCGAAACCTACATAGCTGGTTCCACAAACGATTATATCTCCCCACTCATCCAGTGTACCGGCAAATGTATTACCTTGTGTTACGAAATATGCATCAACAATCACTCTTTCACTCATTTATTAAGCCGCAGCAACTGCCTTGGCTGCCCATTCATTTTCGGATGATTGACCGTTTTTAGACCAAGTCGAATCTATCAAATTCAAATGTCTCAAATTAACGGCTCCTCCGATGTGCGAATCACCAGTCTTAAAGTGCTTGCCTATAGGTATACCACCGCGAAGAACTACGTCAGAATATTTATAGATCGACCTAAAAGGTACCTTCCCCTCCTCCTCAAGTTCTTCAAGGTTTTCCAGTTTTTTCGCTAGCTGAAAATCATTCGCCCCATGCCACAGCTGAGACCACAAGTAGGCAATTCCCACAATTACATTAACTCTTCTGGGTTTTGGTGCTCCGATGAACCAAACATCCTCAACACTCTCTTGAAATTCTTTTGGATAATCGACAGCCATTGCTGCCGCCTCAAGCCCTCCTTGGCTGTCTCCAATAACATGCACCTTTTGGCCACTTTGCTTATGAAGGTCAATAATTATTTCCATATGTCTTTCCTTCTTTTTTTCAATCGGTTTTAGATTGACTATCAAGTCAGGGGCCAAAATCACTGGAATGCGACCTTTTCTCACAAAGAAATCCACTGTTGGATCATACCACCATTCCATGCTTCCAAAACCAGGATTAACAGCAACAAAAGAACCATCTCCTTTCGACGTTTCCAAACCGTTTCTCAATTCTCTAAGCAAAGTATTACGTTCATTAAATCCCGCTATACTGTCATTCCCTAAGCTTAGCCAATCAATTAGTGCTGCAGGGAGTTCTCTGGCTAACGACTCTAAAAATTCTCTTCTATTTTCGGGAAAGTGATGATTATTTTGAGGGTAAACATTCCGCTCTGCTTCTAGCGGACTGATTTGACTGCCTTTTGAGGTGTAAACTGCTCCTGAAGGAGCTTCTGCTCTCACATAAGCCTGCCTTTGGACAGTAACCTAAGTTAATTAAAGACCTATAAAATTAGGGTGTCAAGTGCGATTGGAGGCGACGATCTGCGAAGTTCTGGAAACTTCCTCAGTGATTCTCTTAGCGCTAACAACCTTTAATACTACTTTTAGATTTACTAAGATAACAAAGACTAAAAATGAAACTAAAACTTGGCCTGTGATTGCACCAATGGCCAACACTAACATTCTAAGATCCCTTTTAAATGGAAAGTCCAATGATGATCTAAGTTTTTTACCAGTAATGATTAAAAACTTCGCAGACATATAGTCTTGCAGTACGTCGGCAAAAATTACCATTACTGCCATGAATAAAATTAGATCGTCTCCTGTAGAGTTCCAATAACCATAAGCCAATCCTGCAATCAAAAACATATCAACATACCTGTCTAAAATAGGATCAAGCCACGCCCCCAAAAAAGATTTCATGAATTTAAGCCTTGCTATTTCCCCGTCACATCCATCGATAATAGATAAAAATTGAATCATCAAACCGCCAAAAATTAACCACGGATAAGTTCCTTTCGAAAGCAAGAAAAAGGTTAAGATTGCCAAAACTGGAATAAAAACAGAGATCATATTTGGAGTAATTGGTGTCTTAATTAAAAAACGGGTTATAAAAGTAGAAACTTTTCGATTGAAATTCTTTGACAAAACCCCATCTTGTGGCTTAGCAAGGCTTGACAAAAGTTTCTTCTCTGCAAATTTAATATCCGCCCAAGTATCACAATCCGCCCAGAACTTGTTTTTGATATTAAAAATTCTGAGTTTCCCTTCGCTTGCCAAAACACTCATTGCGTTGGTTAATGAATTTTTGCCATTGGCAGTTGTCTTTTCGAGAATTTTAAAAATATAGGGAGAGCAAACAAACATCCCCGTATCATAAGCATTGTAATTTTCTAGACCTTTGCTTATTTTTTCGACTCTTCCGTTTTTTGATATTACTTTTGTCGTGTCGGAAATATCCAGAACGCTATCCATTCTCCGATCAATTGCCAAAACGCATTCTTTGTCTTTAAGTTTCAAGCGCTGAATTTTTGTTAATGTCCTCGGATCAAAAACATGGTCGGACATTAAAAGGACAAAGTTCTCCCGAAAATGGTCCTTCGCACAAAGAGCCGAAAGGCCATTGGCTTTCTCCCATTTTTTATTTTCTAAGTATTGAATTGAAACGCCGTATTTTTGTCCGTCTCCGACAGTTTCTCTAAGATGATCTCCCTCGTAACCGGTTACGATTACAAATTCCCTGATGCCCGCTTCTTTGGCACCTAAAATTACTCGCTCGATAATTTTCAAGCCCAATAGATTCATAAGAGACTTATGTCGTCCCCTTGTCACTGGTTGCATTCTGGTGCCGTCGCCG
>Ga0209210_1001629_pt1 | contig 18334 bp, 19 predicted proteins | sample RifGroA1_FD_183991 | JGI IMG/M metagenome (GOLD analysis project Ga0209210, IMG submission 183991) | Contaminated groundwater microbial communities from Rifle, Colorado, USA - Rifle Groundwater A1 (SPAdes) (version 2) | ecosystem: Environmental > Aquatic > Deep subsurface > Groundwater >...
ATTCGTAGATTCAGGAATGTTAAAAATAAATTCAGTCAGGGCAATCCGCGACCTTTATGTTTTGCATAAATCAATCTCCCACGGACAAGTTTCGGATATTAAAGGCGTTGAATTGGATCAATGGCAGGACACAGCTGAAAAGTTTCTTCTTGAAATGACAAAAATAATAGATGTTCTATTAGAAAAAAAAGAATAATTATTTATCTATATCAACGATACCATGAAGAAGATGCATTACTCCAAGCTTTTCTCTAGTTGCTTTATTTACCATATCCTTTCCTTTCTTCCTATCCTTTGAACTTGAACTCTTCATTAATTTCCTGCCTTCAATTTCATCGCTTGTAGCATTTTCATATGATAATCTAATATTTCCTATTGCATAATCTGCAAGAGCACTTTGTCTCTGAGCTTTTTTCTTAGGGAATCTTGCAAGAAATTCACTTTCAGTCTTTGCTATAGCTTCTCCAATATAATTTACAGCCATTCTCTCATTACCTATCTGCATAGCTTCAGAAGCTTGAGCAACTTGTATATCTCCATTAGTAAGATATTTATTTCCTTCTAAATCTTTTCTCACAGCTTCAACAACCTCTTGACGAGCAGTTTCTATCAATTGAGATTCGCTTACTCTTTTATCTTTAGAATTATAACCTTGAATTAAATTAACAAGCCCTGCATATCTTTCATGCAATTCTGCAGTCTTGTTTCTTTCACTATCCCTCGTTTTAACAACTGGAGTAGCGAACACTTTCTTAGCCAATTCTCCTTCCTTACCGCTTCGGGCTTGTCCAAATATAGATGCTCCATGTTCATCCATTCTTCCTATAGCAGTTCTTTCCGCAATATGAACAACATTCCCTTCCAAGAAGTGGCCCACTTTATACTTATCACTTGTATCAACAACTAATCCTTTATCTCTGGCATATTCTGCTGCAAAATCTATTGCTCCCTGAACTTCGCCAGTATCCGTAGAATTAAGATCTTGATAGGCTTTACTGCCTTTGCTAAGCAAGTCCATGTCTCCCATCCAATTTTTATATTCTGTCATAAAAAACTCACAAAAAGCAGGTATTTAAATCTTTCGGTTGTAAGAACTAACCAGTAGTAACAAAGGGATATATTAAACTTCCCATCTTAATGATAAAATAGGAAGAATTTTATTATACTTGTTTACACAAAGTAGTCGGAGATTCGATTCTCTCTGGGACAATTATTTTTTCGCAAGCTTCCAGAGAAGATTAAAGATGTTGGCTTGCAATTCAGCAAATGAAGGGTCTTCTATCTTAATTCCTATTTGCTCTTTATCAGTTACCCTTAGAAATATAACTTTTTCTTTTGATATAGCTAATTCGTAATCTTTTCCCTTCATCAGTTCATCCATAAACTTCATTTCTCTAAACTCTTTTTTATTATTCTTTTTTCTTTCCTGAAGAGACTTCGTGTTTTCAGTTATTATCTTAGCCTTTATTCCTTTCTCAATACGCTGTTTTATATAAGGTTCCAAGAAGATGGGTCTAAAGTTGATTACTTTTTCTGAGATATATGAGTAAGCCTCTTTATCATTTAAATTAATCATCTCTCTTGCAGCAGTTTTGAATCCTTCAATTCCCTCATATATCTCTACTTTAGGCTTGGGAATTGCAACACCTTTAAGATTCTTGTACTCTTTTGCCAGATTTTTAATGGCATCTTCCTTTATTCTTTTCTCTTCTTCAACATTATCTAATAAGAGCAAAGGGTTGATACATGAGTAGTAGGTAACTCCCGATTTTGTCGATTTAGTAATCATCCCTTTTTTTATTAACTGCCTTAGAACGTAGTATGAAGCTTGCCTTTCAATCAACGAATGCTCAGCAATGTCACTTGCCTTAGCAGAATCTAGTTTTAGACAGGCAATATAGACTTTTCTTTCTTGTTCTGTTAAACCTAATTTTGATAGATAGTCTTCCATAAATGATATTTGTTTCTTATGTATTTAAATCTTATTATTGGTGAAAAATATTTTTCACCATAAGACTATAAGAAGAAATTTGTGGGCTTTTTTATGGAGAGAACAAGTTTCACAAATGCTGAAAATAGAGCTTTTTACAGAAGTCTGCCTTTGGGCAAAATGGATTTATGGATAGAATCTTCTGGCTTAACTCAAACCCCGGAATTAGACTTAATTTGGGAAAATCTTTCTTCAGTCCCAGAAATTTTGGAGTTGGGTGCGGGAGAAGGAAGAGTTGTAGAAGGTCTTCTTTCTAGAAGATATAATGGAACAATCTATGCTGTAGAAAGAGACGAAACAAGACATGATTTATTGAGGAATAGATTTGAAGATAATAAGAATGTGCGAGTACTGCAAAAAGATATTTTAAAAGACAAATTGCCTAACTCGCACACAGGTCTATGGCTATGGGCTGGAATTGTTGAATTTAATCCTGGTGAGCAGAGAAATGCATTACAAAAATTATCAGAATGTATTAGCGATCAGCTTATTCTGGATCTTCCAGCTAAAGGTTCCAAGTCTAATGCAACTTTTTCCTTGGGTAATTACATAGAAATTGAGACAAGTTGGGGGATTGATAAAGGATACATTCCTTCTAGAGATGAAATTACAAGATATTTAGATGGAACTAATTTTCATCTTAACAGAATTATTCCCTACACGACTAGCTCTAATCGTGAAAGAGAGTTATATTTGTTAGTTAAATAGATATGTTAAAAAGTAAATTTAGGATATATTCGTTTACAAAAAATAGTCAAGAGTTTTATCTTCTCAGAAATATTATTTTTGACTCTTGCTAAAATATATCCAGCTTTTCATTCTCGTCTTTAGGAATCCACTCCTCTAAATCATCTAAATCGTCCTCATCTTTCTTCTCTTTAATAATCTCTTCTTCCTCTGATTTAGCCTCTTCTTTAATTTCAACTTTATCATACCCAGTCATATCTATATTAATCTCTTCCTCTCTTTTTTCATTCAAATCAGAAGAATCAACAATCATAGCGTCATTCAATTGAGGAACATCTTCGTTTTTATTGTCAACTCCTGGGGAATAATCGTCGTTTCTTTCTTCCCGCCCGATAATATCACTTTCAGACTCTCCCTCTAACTCGCGCAAAACAACATCCTCAATATCCTCCTGAACTTCTGAAACTGAGGCAACGCCTTGCATCATAGGAATCGGAGTCATTTCCCCCTCTTCCTCGTCCTTCTCAACTTTCTCTCCTGTACTAACCTCCCGAATAACTTCTTCTTTAACATCCCCAAGCATATTATTCTCAATTTGAGCAACAAGCTCGCTGATTTTATGAACTGCGTCAGCATTTACAGAAATGCTGTCAATGCCCTCTTTAATCAAAAATTCAGCCATCTCCTCCCTGCTTCCAGCCTGCCCGCATACCGAAGTCTCAACACCATAATGTTTGCATCTTCTTATTACATATCTTATAGAATTCAAAACAGCCGGATTCATCTCATCATACAAATACTGAACATCTCCATTATTTCTGTCAATAGCCAAAGTGTATTGCGTTAAATCATTCGTTCCAAAGCTGATAAAATCTATTCCTTCCTCGCACAAGCTGTTTATTATCTGAACCGCTGCTGGAGTCTCAACCATTATTCCTATTTTGACATTCTTAGGAATTCCAACTTCTTCCAGAGCAATACGCTTAGTTTCTTTAAGCTCCTGCACGTTTATAACCTGCGGTATCATAAATCCAATCTTCTTAGTAGGAAACTCATCGGCAATTTCTTTTACAGCAGTCAGCTCTGCATTCAAAATTTCAGGATGCCTCAAACTAAATCTAATTCCATGGTCTCCAAGCATCGGATTACCCTCAACTTCTTTCGTGGCTCCTTGTAAATTTCTGAATTCATCGCTTCTTATATCAGAGCTTCTTATCCAAATTTCCTTGAATGGCAGAGCAATCTTCTTCAATCCCTTGACTAAAACAGAAACATAATCTTCAATTTTATTCTCCTTGACATATTTCAAAGGATGTTTCCCTGAGCTTGCTATAATTCCCTCTAATCTTACTAAGCCGACTCCATCAACTCCTGACAATGCAGCCCTCTGGGCATAATCAGGCAAATCAACGATAGTTTTTATCTTCGTCCTTGTTTTAATAGCTGGCTTTATCTCAACAGCCCGTGTTTCCTTTCTGCCTTCAAATATCTTTCCGTTATTGCCGTCTACTGTAATAACCTCCCCATCGTGAAGTATTTTAGTCGCGTTCCCTGTTCCCACAACAGCAGGAATTCCCATCTCCCGGCTTACAATCGCTGCGTGACTTGTAACTCCACCTTCATCGGTAACTATTGCAGATGCCTTCTGCATGCTGACAACCATGTCTGGATTTGTCATTTCTGTAACAAGAACGTCCCCTTTCTTTATCTTGTCCAATTCCTTCAAATCTTTAATAACCTTGACAACTCCAGAAGCGACGCCGGGGCTTGCTCCAAGCCCGGAAAGCAAAACATCTCCTGAAATTTCCCCACCCTTATCCTCAAACTTCGTAGTAATAGGCCTGCTCTGAACGATATAAATTTCATTCCCTTCTATTGCAAATTCTATATCCTGCGGTTTTCCATAATGCTCTTCAAGCTGTTTTGCATATTGCGCAAGTCTTTTTATCTCATAAGTGCCAAGAACCTGCTGTCTGCTCCTATCAGCCGTTAGTTTTGCAATCTCATTTTTTCCAGATGAAGTTCTTACAATAGCTACCTTCTTGTCTGCAACAGTCTCCTCTATAATTTTAAAATTCTCCAAATTTGAATTCACCGAGTAGCTGTCTGGTTTTATTCTTCCTGAAACAATTCCTTCCCCCAATCCAAAAACTGCCTCTATAAGTATGCTCCTGTCCTTTTTTACAGGATTAACAGAAAACATAACTCCCGACTTCTCGGAATCTATCATCCTCTGAACAACAATAGCAAGATAACTCTTACTATGCACAAATCCCTTCTTCTGCCTGTAGTAAATAGCTCTTGGAGTAAATAGAGAAGAAAAGCATTTCTTTATCTTTTTTATTAATTCTTTCTCGCCCTTGACATTTAAAAAAGAGTCCTGCTGTCCGGCAAAACTCGCATCTGCCAAATCTTCTGTCGTTGCTGAACTCCTGACAGCAACAAATGGAGGCTCATGCCCGGTTTTAAGAATTTCCATCGCTCCGTGCCCTGCTCCACCAATTTTATGCTTATCTACATCCAAAACTCCATAAGCTTCAATAATCTCCTCTTCTAAATTCTTAGGAAGTTCAGATTCCTCTATCAACTTTCTTATCTCAGAAGAAACCTTATTCAAATTATCAGTATCATTAACATCCAAGCTCCCAAGCAAAGACTCCATTCTCTCCATAATGCCTGAACTTTCAATAAAATACTTGTATGCCTGCGCCGTAACAATAAATCCTGGAGGAACAGGAAATTTATTATTATACATTTCAGCAAGACTCGCGCCTTTTCCGCCGGCAACGTTAATATCTTTATTGCTTAATTCAGAAAACCATTTTACAAAACCAGCCTCTTCTTTTTCCCTCATAACTTAAACAGCAAATAAGACTTAATAAATTTAATTATATAAATTTATTTTAAGAAGAAAATTGATTGTAAAGGCTTGTTATCTCACTCTGCGATAAAGCTCTGTCATAAATCCTGACTTCATCAATATCTCCTTCAAACCCAGTGACGAACAAGCCTATTGTTAAAGCATTCGCAGTAGTGGAAATAGTTCCAGCAGGCACAGTTCGAGGAAGACTTGGAGCACCATTAATATAAATAGTATGAATCTCATCCGTTCCAGATTTACGCAAAGTAGTCACTACATGTCTCCAAGCACCATCTCTTGAATAAGAAACACTAACAGTAATATACTGTTGATTACTATTTATCCAGTAGTAATTATAGAGTCTATCAGAGCTATAAACCTGCATAGCATACTCTCCCCCCTTAGAAAGAATCTTATTAATAAATCCGGCTGATTTTTTATCTTTTATCCACAAGGATATAGTAAAATCTTCCTTCAAACTTATTGAATCGCTGTCAGGAACAGAAACATAATCTCCACTTCCATCAAATGTTCCCGCATTTCCAGAAACACCTCCGCTAACAATATTTGCATTTCCGAATCTTGTTCCGTCATTCCCATTGGCAGAGCTGTCTTTAACCTCTCCTGAAACTCCAGTCCAAGAACTCTCGTCAAACTTCCAATAAGCTACATAACTCTTAGGCACACATAAACTCGTATCAAAACTTAAACAACCTGCCGAACATCCAAGACTTCCGTAATCATAGCCCTGCGTCTGGCAAGTTTGTCCATTTACATTTAGAGGAGGGCCTACTTCACAGAATTCATTTCCATTTATAACTCCATCTCCACAAGTAACCAAAACTGGACAATCAACTAAACAGGAAGAAGAATCCTCTCCAACTTCACAAATTGAATTTCCACAATCAGCAACCCCGACAGAACTAACCCCAGTAATTTTCGTGCTTTCAAAAGAAACTCCTGTAAATTCCTTTCCATCCTTATTTAAAACAGGAACAACAGAAACCTTAACAGGAATAAAACCATCCTCACAAACACCCAAAGAAATAGCTATTCTTCTTGAAGATAATTCGCTTATCGCTCCAGGAGATTCAATAACACAAGTCCTCTTACTTTCATCTTCCAAAACAACCTTCAAAGAAGTTACATCCCCAGCTCCGGCTTTTCTCTCAACAATAACTGCCTCTAAAGCTCCGTCAGTAACAACAGACTTTACACTAAAGCTTGTAGTAATCAGCTCCGGAGAAATTCCTTCCCCAGCATTTCGAATTGCAGGACTTACAAAATTCCATATAATAATAACCGCAGCTATAGCAATTAATATAATTAAAACTGTGGTAACAACGTCGCTCAAACCCCTCTTGTTCATATATGAAATAGAAATCTATAATATATAAAAGTTCTTGTGCATAGTTTGCACAAAGTACACTAAAAAGGATATACTTTCTTAATACCAATACCTGTTTTATCAAAATGGAGCGGTTCCGCAATCCCAAGAACATTCTATTGACCGTTCACTTTTTTTTATTAGTCTTCTGTATTCCTCTAACATCCTTTTAAGCCTCTCTTCTTGCCCTATACTTCTAGCAACCCTAATTAAAGTATTTGGTGGCATATCAGTTAAATATTCTGAAATAGAATGTCCTGGAATAAAAAGACTTCTGAAATCAACACTTTCTCTAATAAATTTCTCTAAATCAAACACTTTAAACAATTTCTTAGACAACCTTGGATTAACTCTCCGTGCCCTACTAGTATATCCACTAATTAATACGCCTGGTTTTCTAAATAGACGATAGTAATCCCCGTGATTCTTATTATTAACTTGATTAACATGAGCATAACAAAAGTCATGCGGGTCTATAATTCTACTTGCATCATATGGATAGGATAAATATCCTTTCTGACGGTAGGGTCCCAGATGCCCTTGGAGATCATTTCCAATATCTTTCACAAGTTCGTCAATTTCCCCACGTACTATTTTTTGTCTCATTCTATCTACTCCTAAAAAGGTGTTACAATATACCTTTATAAAATATTGTAATAATCTATATTACGACAGATTTAAAAGAGATCAAATCATAGTTATTATATGAATAAGTCGATTTTAACAGAAGCAGGACTTACTGAAAGAGAAGCGGAAGTCTATATCTCTCTAGTAGAACTAGGCTCTTCCTCAGCTACTCAAATAATACAAAAGTCTGGACTTCACAGAGCTGTTGTTTATGACTTATTAGAAAGATTAATAGAAAAAGGATTGGTTAGCCATGTAATTAAGGGAAGGAAAAAATTCTTTGAATCCACAAATCCTTTAAAGCTATTGGAAATAATTAAAGAGAAGGAGAACAAAATAAAAACAATCATACCTCAACTAATAGAGCTTTCGCAATTCAAAGGACGTTTAGATGTTAAAATATATAAAGGTAAAGAAGGAATTAAAACTGTTTTTGAGGATATTGTTAGAGAAAAGCCTTCTGAATGGCTATCTCTAGGTTCTGGTGGGGAGACTTATAATCTTCTTCCAGCTTTTCTTGATGAAATTCATAAAAAGAGAATCAAAGCATCCATAAGAGTAAGGGGTCTATTCCTAAATAATAAACTTGCAAGAAAAAGAGGGATCTTTCTTTCTAAGATGCCTTTAACAAAAATAAAATATTTACCAAAAAGTTTTCTTACACCAACCGTTATGAACATTTACAAAGAAAAAGTCACATTGTACTCTGTAACTTCGGATAAAATTCCATTTATTATTTTAATTGAAAATAAGGAGCTTGTAAAATCGTTCAAAGAATATTTTGAATGGTTATGGAAACTTGCTAAAAAATAGATTCATTAGAAAGTATATCCTTTTAGATATAATCTTTTACACCGAGCAGTCAGGAGCTTATCTTCAGAGCCATATACAATCCTGAATGAATCTTTCTGTTATATAAAAAGTTCTTGATGCAACCTTTTTAAGATAATGAGAAACCATTTTTCTATTTCCAATTGCTACATAAATAATTGTTTTACCAAGACTTTTAACAGCTTTAACAGCGCCAGAAAAATCTCCGTCATTTGATATTAGATAAGCTTCATCAAAAATATTCTTCTGAGTGTCTAATATTAAATCAAGAGCGAGATTAACATCACTTGCCTTTTCCACATAATATATCTCGCCATCCCTTTTTCTTTTTTCTAGCCTGCCTAAGATTATATTCAATTTGCTTATTTTTCTTAATCCATCAAAGAATTTTTGTTGCTCTAAATATTGTTCAGGATGAGTTTCTTGATTTAAAGGAGAGATATAATAATTAATTTTGACTAATTCATTATCTCCAGTAAGTTTCCTGCAAAATTTTTCTATATCTATTTTAACGTTAAACTTTTTCTTAACAGAAAAATAAAAATTACTTCCATCGATATAAATAACAATATTTTTCCTTTTAGAGTCTTTCATTGGGATAGCATGGGGTTTTTGCAAACCCCATGGACTTAATTATAATAAGAAGATTTATTCAGTTTATATAATTTTCCATCAAAAAAGTGCTCTTTTTATGCCAAGATTACTATCACCAAGAAAGAACAAAAACGCTATTAACTCCAAGATAGAAACTACTCTATCTTGCTAAAAATAACTCGTCCCCTGCAAGGAACTTTTGACTTGACTTTTACCAAAGCGTCCCTTGCAACTCTCGCGGATTTTTCATCAGTAGTGGAGACAAAAAATACTTCTTTCCCTGGATTTACAATTGCAGCCCTGCCAACGTTAATTCCATAAGAATGCTTCATCCCGCTTGAAAGTCTGTCTGCTCCAGCTCCGGCAGCAGTTTTGTTCTCTCTCAAAACATGATGGGGATAAACTTTAACGGCAAAATAATACTGCCCGGGAATACCCTTATCAAGCAGCTTGTTTAAAAGCATTCTGCAGGATTCTAAAGCATTGTCTCTAATTTGAACTTTCTCCTCCGAAACATACCTGACAACAAATTTATGCTTTCCCTGATTGAAATCTTTAATATTGCCCATATTAAACTTAACAATTTTGTTCTGAGGAACAGCTTTTATGTAAGCCTTTTTCCTTGAGCTTGCCTTTCTTGTAAATGGCCTCACAATCTTCTTTGAATACGAAGACGCCTTTCTTAATGCTGGCATTTATGCGCTCCTCCCAACTGGCTGAGCATAAGAAAGATTTGCATCGCTTATAAAAATCTCCTCTTCTCCCCCCCATCCGAGTCCTTGAATTGTTGCCATCAAGTTTTCTTTTTCTATTCTTGGATAATAAGGAAAATCATGTTTAGGCAATCTAATAAAATAATATCCAACATTCAATCCATCCAAATTAACTGCAGTCCCTTCCATTTTTCTCTTCAATATATCTTCCACAAAAGTAAATACCATTTTATTTTTTCTCCTTTGCTTTTTTATCTTCTTTATGAATTTCCCCAAGAACTTCAATCTCTGTCGTTATAGCCTGTCCTGGCAGGCCCTTTTCAAAAATAGCTCTGACAACGCCGTTATTTCCATGAGCATCGCTTATCTTTCCTTTTATTTTTTTTCCAGCAGAAGATGTCCATTCAACTTCCTTTCCAGCCATCTTTTTAGCTTCCTCTCTGCTCTTCATGCCTAAATCCAATAAATAATGCTTCTCCTTGACAGTATGCCTTCCCTGCCTGAACTGTATAACAATGCCTTTCATGAAATCTCTTAGAAAATTGGCTTTTTAAAAGTTGCTAAGACAACTTTTAAGCCAAGAAAAGCAAAGGTTTTTGATGTTTAAAGTTTAGCTTATTGTAAGATAAACCCTCCAAATTAAAATCATTGCATCCAAGAAACATAAAATATTGTTAAACCATACAGAAGATTATTATCAATAATTATAATTTAATAATTATGTACTCTTTTATCTTTCATATTTCACGTTAACTTACAGATTTGACATATCTCTTATCACAACCCCAAACTAAATTCCCCGAACTCTTTCTTCAGAACATCTATTGTCTTGCTGTCCAAGTCAAACTTTATTTTTCCCTTGCTCTTCGCTAAAGCATCTTCCAATTCTTTCTTATCGCTCTCCACTAATTTTCCGTTATAAACCTTCTTTATCACTCCTCTTTCAACTAAAAACTGCTCCGAATCGGCAAGAACAAGCTCTGCCTTCTTATCCTTGTAAGAAATCTGCAAAACTCCCTTCTCCACAGCAACAAGATCTTTTCTCTGCGCATATTCAATCAAAGAATCAATAAGCTCGGAAGCCTCGCTAGTTGCTTTCTGCATATCTGCCTGAGTGAATTTTTTGTCCTTAACTTTATTCTTAATCGCGCTCATTTCCTTGGCAATTGAAAGCATCCTTCTTTGTATCTTGCCCTTCTTAACCAACTCATTCTCCATATCCTTAATCAATTCCCCCTGTCCCTTGCTTCCAAAAATCTGCTTCAGCAAAGAAAATATTTCCTCATGAATTTTATCTGCGCCATGCTCCTGCATTCTAACTTCTATCTTTTTCCTAAGCTCTTTCATTTTCTTTACGTAATCGTCGGATTCCTTCTTGAAAACATCAATTTCCTTCCCAGATATTTCATTAAGCTTTGCATGTTCGTAATCTTTGTAAAGCTTAACCGCCTTCTCTAAAATCTTCAAATCTCCCAAAGACATCAGCTTCTCCTTATCCACTAAAACTTTCTTTACTTCAGAAACAAGTATCTTTGGCTCTGGAGGCGCGTGTCCGGCAAGCATCATCAAAGCCTGAGTAGGAGTTACAATTCCCCAATAAATATCAACCATCGCATCAAGCATTCTCCTTTTAACTAAAGAGTCAGTCTGATCCCCTGACTTCATAAACATATCAATTGCCTCAGGGCTTGGCTTTATCTTGCCCATCTTCAAAAGGAGCTTCCACGGAATAAACGTACCACGGTCATACAACGGAACTCCGTCTCTGATAAAAGTAAACATAACCGGATGAGCGTCCTTGACAGACTCCCAAAACTCCGTAAGCAAATACACCTGAACATTCAAAATATTCTTGACGCCGGCCAATGCAGTAGCCTCTCTTATATAATCATAAATCATCCCGCGAAGTTTTTCTTTAAGCTCAAGTCTTGGCATTCTCTTTACGTCTGTATCGTCAATAATGATAATCGTATCAACATCACTCTCTTTCTCCGCAACACCCCTTACCAAGCTTCCGCCTATTACATAACTTGCAACATACTTCTCAAATTTCCTCAAAACAAGCGACTTATGAATATTAGCAACCCTCAAGCTTCCTAAAAAGCCAGTATCGTGAAATGGAAAACTTGCCGACACTGCATCCAAAAATTCAAACCTTGAATCCAAGCCGTAATTCCACAAATCAACTTCTGTTTTTATCAAAGCCCATATATTCTGCTTGCTCTCCTTAATTAAGCTGACAATCTCCGGCCTTATCTTTCCTAAATTCTTGTATTCCTCTTCCGGAATCACCATCAGCATTAAAATAGGCTTAGAATCTTCAACATCTTTTGGAATGCCTTCATCCTCGGCAAAAACGCTTAACGCCTGTGCAGGCAAAATGCTCAGTGACTTCGTAAAATTATACTTCTTTAAAATCTTCTTCTTTAAATCTTCCAGCTTTGACTTCAATTTATCAAATTCCTTCGCAGACTCTTCCTGATTATTCTGAACAATAGGCTTTGACTCGTACTTTACCGCTGAATTAAGCTCTCCAGCAAGGCTTTTGGGTTTCTTCTCATCCATTACTAAAAAGCGAATTTACCTTATATAAAGTTATGCCCGCATTAATTTCATTCATAATTTAATATTTCATCTAAAATTTATATTTAATAAGAAGTTAATTTCAATTATTTAATAACCTATTATTACTAATTAATAATATTTATCTCAGTTATGGTATGTAAATCCTATTAAGTTAGAGGATTTGCCTTACATCCTGATAACTTTTTTATACTCCCTAATCTTAACAATCATATGAAAAAGAGGAATTTCGGAGAAAAGTATCTTGCAGAAATTGTCTATGGGGGAATTGACGGAACTGTAACAACTTTCGCAGTTGTCGCCGGAGCCCTCGGAGCTTCCCTAAGTTCAGCAGTAATTATTATTCTTGGATTTGCAAATCTTTTTGCAGATGGATTTTCAATGGCTGCATCAAACTATCTGGCAACAAAATCGCAGGGAGAAATAGACATAAAGCACAAATACAAAAACAAAGACCTTGCAAATCCAAACAAAACAGCCCTTGTAACCTTCTTTTCATTTATGATAATAGGTCTCATCCCATTAATCTCCTATTTGCTCGCCCCTCTTTCTCAAATTATAGAAACAAACAAGTTCACTTTAGCAATCATTCTGACAGGCATATCTCTTCTTATAGTCGGCTCAATAAAGGGAAAAGTAGTTGGAAAACACTTTTTAAAGTCAGCGATAGAAACCTTAATTATAGGAAGCATAGCAGCCTCAATCGCTTTCATAGTTGGTTATTTAATAAAAAGCATTGTAGGATAATTAATTTTAAATAGACAATGTAATCCGTATAATTATGCCATCAGCAACATTTAAAGCAGACCTGAGAACATTTCCTCACTTCTTTAGCCCGCAGGATTCTGCAAAAGTTCCATCTTTAAGAGAAATGGTTGAGATGTGGAGATCAAAAAGTCTTAGACTAATTTCTCTAACAGCATGCCATACTGCAACAGGCGGAATAGATCACAGATTTGAAGATTACATGAATCAACTCAAAGGAACAGAAGGATTTGAAGTGAAGGATCAAAGAGATAAAGGGCATATAACTTTAACAAACATATATGCAGGAGTTCCAGTAACAATATTAAACTCTCAGCAAGTGCGTACAAGCTGGGAAGGTATGCCAATTGACATAAATATAATGGGCTCCCCAAAAATAATTTCTCCAACAAGAGACCTCTATGAAACAATAAGAGAAGCAAGAGACATTAATGGAATAATATCTTTGTGCCACATAAACGAAAATTGCGGCTTAAAACTTGAAAAAGCCTTAGAGTTATATTACGGAGGAAAAGTTGATGCAATAGAGGTACAAGCAAAAAGTCCAGCAACAGGAAAGAATGTCAGAGAAGCTCTGGAACTTCAAGGGATAAAACCCTTAGCTGTAACAGGAGGGCATGATTACAGGCAAGCCGGAACTTCGTACATTGAGCTTCCAAGCTTCCCCCAAGACTTCTCTATAGCATGGCTAAGACACGAAATAAAGCGAGGAGGATTCACACCACACTATGGTTCAATAGGAAAGTTATCAAGATTTTTATACAGAGACAGGCACATAATAGCATCAACTTTAGGTAACTATCTCGCTGGCGGAAAAAGAAGGGAAGAATTTCTAAAAGCAGTAGGACTGAGAAGAAAATAAAAATTATTTTTTCCTACTTATCAATAAAATCATTCGGCAAAACAGCCAAACCTTGGTTTTGAAATGTTTGAGCCATAGTCTCCAAAGAGCCCATGACAATCTCCCTCCCTTCGGGATCATTTTGCATCACTTCATTTAAAGCAGACTCATAATCCTTTTTTGACATATGAAGAGTTTGCATTATTCTTGATATATAGACAGCTAAATGTTTTTGAACATACGGAGAAAGCCCCGCAACCGCTTTCAGATGCTCTCTCATTTCCTTATGCCTTTCTGCATATTCTGGAGAATCAGAAAATTGAACATAAGTTGCCAAGCAGGAATATTCAACAGTTTTAACGATAATATCAAGAACACCCTCATCAATCATTTATTCGTAAACATACGGAAGTTTAAAAACTTCTTTACCAGTCATTTATTCGCGAATATACAGAAGTTTATAATCAAAAAGTCCTTTTCGTTTTGTTTGAGGACTTTTGGATGCTCAAAGTTGCATTCCGCATCAGCAACTTTGACATAATTTATATATTAACAAGTCTCCTTTTTCAGCAATCTAATCCCTTCTCTTTTTCCATCCAACTAAAAATAAAATTCCTATTAAGAATGCAATTCCAGATATTTGCAAAGCCCACGCCAAATAATACCATTCAAAGCCTGTTGAAATAACATTCGTCAAAACCCAGGCAATATATAATATTCCCCCAAGAATAAAAGCAATTGCCCCAACTAATTCATGTTTCCAGGATATTATTAAGACAATCAACAAAACAAGAGAAGGAATATTATGCATGAATAATCCGACAATTGTTCCCCAGAATCCATAGTTTCCTTCAAAAATATCCAAAGAGAACATGGCTAAAAAAAGTATAAATAAAATAGCCAATACCCTCGGTGTCCAAAATATGAATTTATTGATTTTAACCATCTTATTATTCATAACCTTATATACTTTATAATCATTATCAAGAACAGGCTCAACAAAGAATCGAACTCCTCACTATTTTTTCAACGATGGGAGCAACCAGCCCAACAGCAAGGTCGGCGCTTTCCTTGTGCAAGCTCATTACACGTCCGCTCAATACGATGAACCCTCGTTTCAAGTTTCTTAGCCTCCTCAATCCAGCAAATAAACTCATTCCGTGCTAGTGGAGTAATATTTTCCCATGCCTCCAGCGCCGTAGGGACAGAAACAAGTGCCTTTCGCAAATCCGCCGGCATTTTGTGCACAGCTCCTCCTGAAATTTCTTTTTTGGTCATTTTCTTTTATAATTCTACAAGTTAATAAAACCTTACACTAAATGTTACATTATCTCACGAGTTACTTATTTATGGGGGATTTTAGTCAAATGGCGTTTTTATTGGTTTAAACTTACCCCAAGCACGTCTCCAGCCATGAGTCTTCCAGCGAAAAAAGAAATGCATAGATAAACCCAACACCGCACCAATTATAACGAATAAGCCAACTGCTAACCATCCCTTCCAAAGAAAAATAGTATATGTTATCAAAATAAGAATAATCCACTTAATAATTCTAAATAGTGATGATTGAGAGTGAAGCGCAATATACAATTCTCTTTTAATCAATTTTGATTTCACCATTCTTTTTTTAGATAGCATTTTGTTTTAACTATGGCCTCTAAGAGAATCGAACTCCTGACTACTCGGTGTAAACGAGTCGTTTTGCCACTAGACTAAGAGGCCCTTAATAACTTAGGTAAAAAGAGTCTTTTAAATCTTTTCAATATCTATCGTTTAAGCGGAGGGAGCTCCTCTCCAAAAAGAAATTTGTAGTCAGAAGCAAGCTGAATTACATCTCCACCCAGCTCTCTGAAAGTTTGCCCGAATCTTTCATAAGTAGGATTTCCACTTTGATTTAAATGAAGAGGTTTTCTGAAAAACTTTTTGTAAATTCCACTCTCATCATAAATATCTCTTCTTCCAGTCGCAAAAGAAACGCTAATATTTCCAGAGTCCATCCAATCATGATATTCTATTCTTGCTATCTTAGTAAAATAATGGTCTTTTCTGTCTGTAATAAGAAGCAAAAACTCATCTACTTTAGTTCTTACATCAGGATTCCATTTAATCTCTCCAACAACTGGTAAATTTACTATTCTTTCTATGCCTTTTTTAAAATCTACCAAAGCTAAAGCTTTTCCACGTCCTAAACTGCTAAAAGCTTGATAAAGCGTTGCTATAGCGAACGCATTTAACTCTCGTTCATTCATTCCTAATGCTTCCATTAATTGCCCTGGCATAAAATTTTCAAAGACGCTTTCCCAATCACATTCATCCATAGGCATTTCTCCCATCTAAAAATCTCAAAAGCATCCTTATTAAATATTTATATAAAAACAAGATTGTTAACAATCTAAAATATAATAAAGTTCCTAACCCTTAATTTTAAATAATGCCACCTATTGAAACTAAGATGATTGCAAAGGCAGAAGAAGAAAAAGATTTGGCTTCTAAAAGGCTTGAGCAACTGACATCAGAAATATACCTGGCTGTTAGAAGCGATGAAAATATAAGAACAGCAACCAGTTGCAAAACAAGGCCAGCAATTGAAGATTACAGCCCTCAAATTAAAATAGAAGCAAATGGCGTGTTAAAAGACTACAAGCCTTCTGGCGATGAAGAAATAATTTTGCTTCGAGGTCCGCAAGGAGAAGATTTCGGGCAGGCTTTCTACACAGGAAGAGGGGAAAATTGTATTTATGTTTGTTTTTGGCCAGGAAGAGACTTAGCTTATCTTCTAACCTTAGAAAAGCCAATACAGGCAACCATTGCTTCCCAAAACCATAAGGTATCGATGGAAGGACATCGGAGCGTGTTTAAAAGCAACGCACAATCAAGAAACGCAAGCGCACAATATAGAACACCAACCCATAAAAGACACGTAGTGAGACATCACGGGCAAGGCATCTCAAAAAGGCTTAGCCACATAGCAACTTTTAAATAACTCTTTTTATCAATTAAATAGAGCGCTGGTAGTACAGTGGTTAGTATGCCTCGTTGCCACTTCGCTTGCCGATGCGAGTCTCCGACCTTGAGGAAAATCGAGCAAGAGCAAGACGAAGTTCACAGAAACTTCGAAGAAGCAAAGACGAGGAGATCGGAATCCGACTCCCGGCCTGCGCATTTGAGTATCTAACCTTTTAATTGCAAGTGCGCGGACGGGCAAGCCTGCGCATTAAACATATCGTCTGTCAGTTTCATATGCGCACAAATGTACCTGCGCATTTAATCCATCACATCATAGCCCTGCGTTCTTCCAACTCCCTTTCCCCGGCTTACCAAAACATCATCAATTCTTAAAATCATAGTTCCGACTTCGCTTGCAGAAACTATCGCTTGAGATTTAACTTTCAATGGTTCAATAATTCCGGCATTATAAGTATCTTCAATTTTATTATTAAATAAATTCAATCCATCTCTCAAACCTCCCTGTTCATGCCTTCTTTTCAATTCTGTAATTATATCAATAGGATCAAGGCCTGCATTTTCCGCCAAAGTCTCCGGAATAGATTCTAAGGCATTTGCAAACTCTTCAATCGCTAGTTGCTCCCTTCCTCCGGAAGTTCTTGCAAAAGCCCTTAATCTTTTTGACAGCTCCATTTCAACTGCGCCCCCTCCTGCAACAACTTTCCCAGACTTAACAGCAGAAATAACATCTCCCAAGCCATCCTTAACAGCCCTCTCAATCTCATCTAAGACATGCACAGTCCCTCCCCGCAGAACAAGAGTAACAGCTTTCGGATTCAAGCACCCCTTTATATAAGTTAAAGAGCTGTCCCCCTTTCTGACTTCTTCAACAACTTCAGCCCTTCCAAAGCTTGACTCATTAATATCATCCGCCTGCGAAATTATTTTAGCTCCTGTTGCTCTTGCAAGCTTCTCCATATCACCTCGACTTAGCCTTCTTGCTGCAAAGATTCCAGCCTTGGACAAATAATACTGAGCAACATCATCAATTCCCTTTTGGCAGAAAACAACATTCGCCTTGGAAGAGATTACCTTTCCTGTCAAGTCTTTCAAATATCTCTCCTCTGCTTTTATGAAACTCTCCAACTGCTCCGGTGTGCTGACAGAAATCTTAGCCTCCATCTCCGGATTTTTTAGCTCCAAAGGAAAATCAACCAAAAGTATCTTGGCATTTCCAATCCTATAAGGCATCTCCGCATTAGCCCTTTCCTTGTCTAAAACTATTCCTCTTACTAATTCGCTGTCTCCAACACCCTCTCCCTTGACTTTCTCTATCTTGACATCCTGCAAATCAACATTCTTTCCTGAAGCAACCTGGCTGACAGCAGAAACTACTAAGCTTGAAAGTTTTTCCTTGTTTGATTCAGCCCCCTTTCCTGTCATTGCAGTCATTGCAATCTGCCTTAAAACATTTTCATTTTCAACCGGCATTGCAATTTCATTTAAAATC
>Ga0209210_1001631_pt1 | contig 18319 bp, 23 predicted proteins | sample RifGroA1_FD_183991 | JGI IMG/M metagenome (GOLD analysis project Ga0209210, IMG submission 183991) | Contaminated groundwater microbial communities from Rifle, Colorado, USA - Rifle Groundwater A1 (SPAdes) (version 2) | ecosystem: Environmental > Aquatic > Deep subsurface > Groundwater >...
ATTAGTTTGTTTTGGCAAATAGGGCAGTTTTTGATGTCGAGAACACCGGTAGTCTGGGTTGTGCTTATTTTGGGATCGTTTATACCGAAAGCGATAATTTTGCCTCCGAAGAATTTGTAAAAGCCGGCTATACCCGGGTCGTCTGCATTTAATATAAGCGTTGTAGTTTTCGGAAGTTTAGAGATTGCTTCTTGCCATTTCTTTCTTGTAGTTTCGACCTCGCCGTACCTGTCGAGTTGGTCACGGAAAAGGTTTAAAAGAACGATTGTTTTGGGTGCTGTGTTTTTGATTGCTTCTGTAAGCGTAGCCTCGTCCGTTTCCCAAATTGCCAAATCACCCAAAACTTTGCCGGATATTGTCGTTTTGGCAACAAGAGCCGAGGCTATCCCCCGCATTAGGTTTGAACCTTGCCTGTTGTGGATTATTTTGTAGTCTTTGGATAATGTGTCAAATGTAAGTCTTGCCGTTGTTGTTTTGCCGTTTGTGCCCGAAATAATTACTGAACCGTTGGAAATTTTTGAGCAGAGTTTACTTATTAATTGAGGATCTAATTTTAAGGCAAGAACCCCCGGCGCGGCGGTTGCACCTGAACCCTTGGTTTTGAGAGCAAAAGCGGTGAATTTGGCAGTAAGAAGTGCTGCGGTTAACCTCAGATCCATAGAAGGATTGTACTATGAACTATGAACAATAAACCATAAACCATGAACCATGAACAATAAACAATAATCGTAGGTCAGAGGATTTGCATTTGTGCAAAGAAGCTGTTGATATCTTTTGCCCATTTTCCGCCTGTTTCAAGTTGCGGCGGAGCATAGACTGCCATAATTTGTTCAGGTGTGGTTAAGCCCTTTGCTATATAGCGGGTTTTGAGGGTTTTGCCAACTATATCTATTGCCGATTCCCAGCTTTCGAAGACTGTCCTGCCATTTTCAAATCCCCAGGCGTTGTGGGTGACTTCACTTATTGCCGCTCCCCCGCCCGACTCTTTCATAGCAATTGCCGGAATGAGGCGGTAGTCAATCTCGTACTTATCGGCTACATCAACCATGTATTCGGAATAAGGGGCAAGCGGTGTTCCTTTAAGAAAGTCTGAGACTAAAATTGGCCTCATATCGGTAATTTTTTCGCCCAGAACCTGGCCGCTTATGGAGTTGTCTATAATTATCTCGGAAGCTTCGATGGAACTTGTTAGTTTAGGGGCAGCCGCACTTGCTTTTTGGGAGGCTACATAAAACCCCAGAGTGATTATAAGAAGTGGGGTGATTGCAAACCAAGCGAACCCAAGGGCAAGTTTTTTGAACATGCGATTATACAAGACTACTATTGCATGAATGACATTAGGTGTCAAATTACGGGAGGTTTTTTTGATCCTTCGGTTTTTGGGCATAAAAATGCGGGCAGAAGATGAAGTGAAATTCTATCAGATTCTTGGGGTTTTGTCTAAAATAACTGGAGCGGGTGATGGTTTTGGGCTCGAACCTGCACGAGCTGTTCAATGATAACAACGAGGAGGCTAAACTTCTAGCGTTTCAGTTGGAAGCACTGAATAATTACTTAAATGCTAATTCTGTAACTACAATTGGTTGTCATGGGTGGACTGCGTCAAAAATTTATTTCAATTGCAACAATTAGAGTGTTTGTGGGGAAAATACTTGTTGTTTTTTTCTGTAGAATAACCTAACTTTATGTAAGATTTAATGAAAAGACTCTGTAGTACAACTTCTATTTTCATACAGTTTCTTACTGTTTTACCAATAATTTATTTGATCTACATAGCCGCAAAATATTCAGTCGATGTTCCAAGCTATGACGAATGGTTTTTCGTGCCTTTGTTCGAAAAAATGTTCAGTGGAACATTAACATTGCAAGATATGTGGGCACAAACAAATGAGCATAGATTAGTCGTAACTAAGCTCCTTATGTTAATGTTTGTTAAATTTACTGGTTGGAATTTAAAGTACGAAATCGCATTCAATATCATCTTAGGTATTGGCATTCTTACAGCATTCGCCTTTCTTCTTAAAAGGGAGTCTCGGCAGTTTAAACAATACTCTCCTTACTTAATAATTCCAGCACTCTCTTTTATGATTTTTTCTCTTGGGCAATTTGAAAACTTATTGTGGGGTCTCCAAATGCTTGTGTTCATCAATGTACTAGCTGTAATTGTAGGATTTATTCTACTGACGGGATCTTCAATCTCTTGGAAATCCATATTGATAGCAGTTTTTATGGGTATAGTTGCATTTTATAACTATGCTGGCGGTCTTCTTTATTGGCCGATTGGTCTTGCTTTAATATATTTTCAACCTAGATTGGCGAAAGTTAAAAAGACAAAATTTGTCATCTTTTGGATTTTATCGACAATAGTTACTGGTCTTACCTATTTTTACAATTACTCTAGACCTGTTTACGATCCACCCGTACCAATAACATATGCTTTTGAACATCCTTATGAATCAACAAAATTAATGTTGCAGATTTTAGGTTCCCCGCTTGAGATGATGAACCCTAATTTTTCAATGATACTTGGCTTATCCGGATTAACAGTTTTTATTATTTCATTTGTGAAAATTAGAAGTGTTAAAAAGAATCACCCTCTGATGCTATTATTGTTAGCAATTGGCTTTTACGGGTTTGCGAACGCTATGATCACCGGTGCTGGAAGGATAGGTTTTGGTTTGCATCAAAGGTTAACATCTCGCTATAGCACAGTCCCAGAATTATTTTGGCTTTCCATAATCATTTTGCTTTTCCTATATCTGAATCGTTCAGGGAAGACGTTAATTCATAACAAGCTTAAAATATTAGTCATATGTCTTTTAGTAGTAATAATGTCATTATCAATTCATAGCTCATATCAGGGAACAAGAATAGCTAAATCAAGGTCCAACCTACTTCAAGATGTTCGAAAAAACTTCCTTCAGTCTGATGACCTTGCAAGCGGTATTAAAATTATTATGGCGATATATCCACGCACAAATGTTAATGGGCACACAAACGTAATAAATTTAACTGACCTAACCAGAGATCTGAACATACTCTATAAATACCAGCTGAGTTTTTTTAGATTTATAAACTAAAAGATAAGTACTGAGGACATTAGTCGGACTTATTTTGAAGCTATTGTCCCATTGCCGGTAATTGGCCTAGGTTCGTGAGCGGGTGATGGTGTCCTACGTCAAGACTTCGGAACACTTATTCATCACCCTTTACGTCTTTCACTAAAGCTACGTCTACCAATCTTTTGTACACAAAAGCTTTGCCTGAACCTGATTTAAGATAAAGTTCAAAATCCTTTGCTTTTTGTTTATTTACAAACGCACAATAGAAAACCAGCTTCCAAGGTGTATGACCTTTTGTGAATTTAGACCTACTACTGTTGTGTTCTTTGAATCTCTTCCTTAAATCGGTAGTGTAACCATAGTAAAGAATGTTAGATTTTGAACTTCGGAGGATGTAAACGTAGTACATTTGCTAAAGTTTAACAGACAAGTAAACCGTCTGTAGCTTTAGCGAAAGACGGGAGCGGGTGATGGGACTCGAACCCACGCTCTTCCACTTGGCAAGCGGACGTTTTACCACTAAACTACACCCGCGCGGATTTCAAGTAAGAATTTTAACATAATTTCCAAACAGATGAAATTTTTATTTCCAACCGAATTTTCCAACTAATGGGACGAATAGGACAGGTTCAATATCTTTAATATCAATCTTGTTCCTATTTTTTGTGACAACCTTAAGTTCTTGCAAGCCTGATTCGATTCCGACCGGGATGACCATACGGCCGCCAATTTTGAGCTGGTCAATAAGGGCTTTGGGGATGTCTTTGGCTCCTGCCGTGACGATAATGGCGTCATACGGTGCATATTTTGGCAAGCCAAGTGTGCCGTTGGCGATTTCTACACGCACATTATTATTTTTTAATTTTTTGAGAGTTTGCGCTGCTTTTTTGGCTAATTTTGGCAGAATTTCAACCGTGTAAACTTTATTGGCAAGTCTCGAGAGGATTGCCGCTTGGTATCCGGAACCTGTACCAACCTCGAGGACTTTTTCGTTGCCCTTGAGCTTTAAAAGCTCGGTCATTTGGGCAACTAAAGATGGTTGGCTGATTGTTTGGCTTTCTCCTATGGGCAGGGGTATGTCCAAATAGGCTTCTTCCTGATATTTTTTGTCGACAAATTTATGGCGGGGAGTTTTTAAAAATGCTTCGAGGACTTTTTTGTCCTTGATTCCGAAGGGAATTAAAGCAGTATTTACTAAATTGCGCCTGGCTGATTTGAACCTATCAGCATTCATTGCGGATAAATGATAACAGATTTGGTGCTGCTAGTAGACGATGTTAGAACTTTTTGGGTTCAAAGTTTAAATTATTTCTAGTAAAGCCTGAATGTTGCTTGTATTGCATTAAAAGTAGGTAAGAGTTTCCAGTCCTTGGTACTTTTTATTTTGTAATTATCTTGGTAATATCCTTCTGTAGCGTTAATTTCGTATACGTAAGTAGTCTTGATTAATGTAATTGTTCTACTTATTGCAGTACTTCCTGGTTTATTTTGATAAGTTACTTGATAGCCTTTTCTGTCTGCAATATTAACTTCTTGTGAAGGCTCAATTGGTATCATGCTCCCAAAAGGTACAGTATTTTCTCCGCTTACAAAACTTTGGACATATTGTTTTGCAGAAGTATTCTCAGAGGGCAAATGTTGATCGTAGCCGCGATTTATGGCAATCACTTGTAATTGACCACATCTTAAGCTTGGATCGAGGCATTTTCCATTGCTTACATTTGTTCCTGTAAAGATTACATTCTGGCATTGTTCTAGAGGTAAAGGTCCACATGGACCGTCAATTGTCCAATCGGGTGGGTATTTGATTTCCCAATTGTATCCTTTATTAACAAAAGTTTTCCATGTTGATATATCGATTGTTGGCGATTGTGTTGGATAAGACGTCGAGACAGGAGGTGTAGATTTTACAGCAGAGTCAGGTTTAATATCCAGTGCTTGAGAGCTAGTATTATGTGATTTTACAACCTCTCTTTGACTTAAAGAATAATATGTAAATCCACCTACAGAAAGAATTACTAGAATAACAAAAATGATCAGTATTGGTGCAAAACCTTTTCTCACACTTTCAGCATACCAATAATACAGAAAAACTTCTAACGTCCAGCTTTGTGTATATTAAATTCGTGGCTATTAATGCTTTGTGCCGAGGGTCGGAATCGAACCGACATAGCCCGTTTTTCAGACGGGTGCGTTGACCAACTCTGCCACCTCGGCGCGTCGGATTTGCAGTGAACGCTTTTAGGTCAGGCTAGTATATCAAATTTATAATTGTTTGTGGATTATTGCAAAAAGGTACGGTTGATATAAAATACGACTTGTAACGATGATAAAAGAACAGCTTAAAACAGTAGTGATTTTCTGCGGCCAAGGAGGTCAGCATGCTGGTATGGGGAAAGAAATATATGGTCAGTACGCAGGTGTGAGGCAAATTTTCGAAAGATCAAGTGAAGCAGCCGGAATGGATATGGCAAATTTATGCTTTGAAGACCCAGATGGGAAATTGTCCCATGCAAGGTTCGCGCAACCGGCAATTGTTACCTTGCAGGTAGCAGGTGCGGATGTTTTAAGAGAAAACGGGATAATTCCACATCAACTGGCGGGTCATAGCTTGGGGGAAATTTCTGCGTCTGTTGTTGCCGGAGGGATGACTGTTGAGGACGGCGTAAGGCTTGCTGCAAAACGCGGTGCATGGATGGAGGAACAGGGGGAAGTTGTACCGGGAGCTATGGCTGCGAGTTTAGGTTTGGGTCTTGAAGCTGTTGAAGAAATATGCGATAAGACAGGAACTGAGGTTGCCAATGTTAATAGTGATACTCAAATTGTCATCGCCGGAAGGCGCGATTTGGTTGCTTCTGCAGCTGCTTTGATTGCTGAATATAGGGGCAAATTCAAGCTTTTGCCGATAGACGTTGCATCCCATTGCTCTTTGATGGAGCCTGTTCGGGAAAAGATCGCGCAGTTTATGCGAGAAGTTGAAGTTCGTGATCCACAAATTCCACTGATTAGCAATGTTACAGCAAAATATGTCGGAAGGGCGATTGAGATTCGTGATAATTTAGCAAACCAGGTTGCATCCAGGGTTCTATGGGTTAATGAAGTTCGTGAAATGGTAAAAAGAGGCGGAAAAGAATTTAATATAATTGGTCCGGGTGATGCACTTTCAGGAAATATGCGTAGGATTAATCCTACGCTTAATATAAAATCGTGGGATTTTTAATTTTTCTGTGGGCACTGAGGGGCTCGAACCCCCGACCTTCTCGGTGTAAACGAGACGCTCTAACCAGCTGAGCTAAGTGCCCTTTCTTAATTTAAAATAAGTTTCGAGGGCTTTAAAATCCTGTGTCGGATCCTGCCATTTTTTATAAGTATTTTCGTCAACCCATTCGTACATGTCATGCTCACTTGAGAGTTTTACTTGACCTGATTTGTACTTACACATAAATCCAACAACTACGCTATGTGTTCCTCTCCCCCTTCTTTTTTTAAGACCTTTATAAGTCCAGACGGTAAACGGTTTACCTACTTCGATTTCGGTATTAGTTTCTTCCTTAACCTCTCTTTTTAGTTCAGCTTCCAAGTTTTTGCCCCATCGGTATTTTCCACCTGGAAGATCAATACCCTTTTGGTTGCCAACTACCGAGTTGGGGTCACGAAGTACTAACACCTTTCCACCCTTTTCAATAAAGGCTTTTTGTCCGAAATATACTTTTGTATCCAGTTTATGAACAGACATTTGTGCCGAGTACAGGACTCGAATCCTTCGATAAATCTCAGGACTATAGCCTGCACCTTGTGCGGTCGAGAGGACTCGAACCTCCAACCCTTGCGGGATACGCACCTCAAGCGTACGCGTATACCAATTCCGCCACGACCGCGCAATTTTTGTGCCGCGGGAGAGACTTGAACTCTCACCTTGTTACCAAGACAGCGCTCTGAACGCTGCGTGTCTGCCAATTCCACCACCGCGGCAAAAGTAAAAATCGCTCTGAAATTTTATCATATTTAAACACATTTGGTGTGACTTCTGATATAAGATCTAGGGTGCGGCTTGCGGGATTAACCGGGTGAGGACAGTTGTTAGGTGATCTTAAATTGTTTTGGGAAGGGAAATTTGGTTTAATTACCCACGTATGAAAAAGGTTGCAGTGGTGAGTGGTGCGGCAAAAGGTTTAGGAAGAGATTTGGCGCTTGCTTTGGCACAGGACGGATATTGTGTTGTAGTCCACTACAATAAAAGTGCAAATGAAGCCAAAAAGGTTGCAGCCGATATTTCAAAGGTGAGTGAGTCTTTTGTTTTCGGCGCAGATTTAACGCACGAGGACGAAGTACTGCAGATGTTCGGCCGAATTTTAAAAAAGTTTGGGAGGGTTGACCTCTTGGTTAATAATGTTGGAAATTTTCTGTATAAGGAGTTTGGCAAAACTACCAATACCCAGTTCCGGGATGTTTTGGAATCGAATGTTTACTCTACGCTTTATTGCTCCCGCGAGGCCCTTAAGATAATGCGAAAACAAAAAGAGGGCTATATTATAAATATCGGCTCGGTGGGCGCCGAAAGATTTACACTTCGGCATAAATCGGTGCCTTATTTTTTGGCAAAAAATGCCGTATATATTTTAACCAAAACGATGGCGTGGGAAGAGGCAAAAAACGGAATTCATATTAATATGGTTTCACCTGGTTCAATGAAAACCGATATTTTTGGAAAAAATGATTTTCCAATGGGGAGGGAAACCCTGTACCAAGATGTAGTTGATGCGGTTCGCTTCTTGATTTCTGAGAAGGCATATTATATAAATGGTGCAAACATTGAAGTTTCCGGGGGATTTGTTCCAGGGATGGTATGAAAAATAAAATTCTTTACATTTTAATTTTTGCAGCTTTAGGTTTTTTACTGCTTCAGCTCCCAGTCAATAATTTAATTGGCACGAAAGCAAGGCTTACCTTTTTTGACATGTTTTACCCTGTCTCCGGTGCATTTTTAGGATCGGGGTTTGGACTGGTTGCCGTTTTTGCGATGCAGATTGTAAACCTTGCCATTCACGGGTTTTCCAGCATAAATACCGTTTCTGTTTTGGCTCTTTTGGCAACAAGCAGGTTAATTTCCACGGGTGCCGGAGTTTTTGCTTTTTCCAGAAAAGACAAACTTGCTTTAGTTTTGCCCATTGCTTCGATTCTGGTCTTTCTTGCCAACCCGGTTGGTCGGGCTGTCTGGTATTTTACTTTGTTGTGGATGATTCCCATTGCCGTTTCCGCCTTTAGGAAAAAATCGCTTTTTGCCAATTCTCTTTTTGCGACGTTTTCTTCACATGCAGTAGGTGGTGCGCTTTGGATTTGGGCTTTTCAAACGACGCCTCTTTACTGGAACATGCTTATTCCAATTGTAATTCTGGAAAGAACCATTTTTGCGCTCGGGATGAGCGCGAGCTTTATTTTTATGAACAACATCATTTCGTATGCAGCAAAGATTAAGGTTCTCCCGAAAAGCGGTGTTACATTAAGCGAGAAATATTTGCTTAAAAGTTCAAAAATTTAACTTTTATCCCCTCTTTTTTCATCTGCTATAATGTAAAGTTATGAGATTTCTAAGACTAGTTGATAAGATTTTTACTCCAAAGACAGTGTATGCGCACTGTGATGTCCCATGCGGAATTTATGATCCAAAGCCGGCGCAAATTGCTGTTGCGACCGTTTTGAAGATGGTTGAGAAAATTGAAGCTTTACCAAAAGAAAACCCAACAGTTGATGACAGGAATTTGTTTGTACGAGCAGTTTTGACTAAAGAAGAGCATGCCAGAAAATGCAAGGAAGAATTGTTAATATTGTGGACAGACTTTTTTAAGCCCGAGCATTTGGAAATGTTTCCCGGTCTTCATGATAAATTTTGGCAGGCGACGAAATTGTGCTCCAAGAATAAGCAAAGCGTAGACATGAAGGCGGCACAAGAGTTGGTTGCTGCCGTTGATGAGATTGCCGAAATGTTTAATAAGGCAAAGGCGGCAGCAAAGTAAGCCTGTGCAAAGGGCAGGCTTTTGTGCAGAGCGGACCTTGGTTAAGGCCTGCCCTTAACTAAATTGAAACTGAAATTTCCATTTTCCTATTTTATTATAAAAGACCACAGCATGGAGCCGGTTTTCTGTGAGTTTGACCGTGTTATTACTTATAACTGGGGGAAAATACAAAAAGGCAGTGTTGTTGTTTTTAGGCACGGAAGCTTGTATTTAATAAAGAGAGTAAAAGAGCTTGGAACCGATAGCGTTGTTGCCGTTTCGGATAATAAGAAACTGGCAAAACGGGAATATAAAGTGAAACTTGCCGATATTATTGGGCGGGCGATTCTGAAGTACTAGCTTCTTGTGGAGCGCTTTGGGTAATCGAATCGATTATCTGCTGGAATTGCTGTTCGGTCACTACTCCCGGATATTTTTGGCCGTTTACAAAAAATGTAGGTGTTGAGCTTACCCCAACGGTGTTTCCGAGCGAATAGTCGCTGTTTACCTGGCCTGTAACAGAATCCAAATCCCCGTCAAATTTTTTAACATCAAGGCCTATCGACTTTGCATACTGGTCAAATAATTCCTTAGGGTTTTGCGAAGTTGCCCAATCATTTTGTTTTTCATACAGAATGTCGTGCATTTCCCAAAACTTGCCCTGAAGCGCTGCGGCCTCCGAGGCTTTGGCGGCAATCTGGGAGTTCGGGTGGACAGAAAGTGGAAAGTGACGGAAGACCATGTAAACCTTACTGCTGTTTTTGGCAACGACGGCTTTAGTTATTGGGTAAGCTGCCGCACATGCCGGGCATTGGAAATCCCCGAATTCAACAATCCTAACCGGCGCATTCGGGTCCCCTTTTGTGTTTTTGGCATCTTTTAGAAGTTGTGCTTCGTCTGCTTTATCAGTGCTGTTTTGGGCTTGCTGGGGCTGTTTTCCGAATATAAATGCACCCGCCACAACCAAAATTACAGTTAAAATGCCGATTGCGATTATGAATTTTTTCTCGCCGCCCATTATTGTTTTTTAGATTTTATCAGAAGATACATGGTAAGTGAAACAACTAAAAATGAAACAAGTGACATGAATGGGATAGTTATGAAACCAAAGTAGATTGCATCAATTTTACTGCAAGGAGTTGTGATGACACATTTTGTAAGTTCTACCGAACCTAGTGGTGTCATTTGCAATAAGTATTGGTAAAAGGCAATTAGTGCCCCCAAGATAGACATTGGCAGGACATAGTAGGCAACGTTTTTGTCTTTTCTTATTAGTGCAATGGGAAGAATTATGACGAGAGGATACATAAGAATTCTTTGGTACCAGCAAAGCTGGCAAGGTACAAGGCCTATTATTTGGGAATAAAACAAGCTGCCCAGGGTTGCCATCCATGCCTGAATTAATGCGATATGGAGGGCGTATTTGGTTAGATTTTTTACAAGCACTTTCAAGCTTCGCTAAGTCTACCAGTTTTGGCCAGTTTTGTTAAGATTGGATTAGATTTGTCTTTCTGATAAAATTATCAGGTTATTGCGGGACCCGCCTAGACTCGACGTCTAGTCGAGGCTGGTCGTCTATATGAACTATTTTATTTACGTTTTATATAGTAAGAGTGCGGATAAAACGTATGTTGGTTTTACTAATGACCTAAACAGAAGGTTAAAAGAACATAACAAGGGACAAAATTATTTTACAAAAAGATATATTCCTTGGGAAATAATATATACCGAGCAATATATATCAAAAGGTGAGGCGAGGAGTCGGGAGCGATATTTAAAATCGGCATCAGGAAGAAGGCTAGTTTTAAAGAGATTGTTTAATTCGTAACGATGCGGGATCGTCTAACGGCAGGACAACGGACTTTGGATCCGTTTATCTAGGTTCGAATCCTAGTCCCGCAGCAAATTAAATTGACCTTGTGTTAATTTTAATTTGCTGGTGGATTTGAGAACCTACTTAGGTTCGTTTATAGTGCAAACGAAGTGCACTATACTACAGCGAAGCTGTATATCCTCCTAGTCCCACAGCTAAATTTAGACCATTTTGTTAGCTTCAAGAATTGTTAAAAATTTGCGGTTTCTGAGAAAAGGCAGACTGGATTGGAACTTTAAATCGGATTCATTTTCACTCTCATTGGCAGTAGCTTGGTTGTATTTCCCTTAGCCCACCATTTAAGAGTATCTGGATTGATTTCCCCTTAATATATTCCATTGTACAAGCTTCAAATTGATATAAGAAATTTTCGGAGACTTTTGATCTGTCTCTACAAGGGCTCATAACATCATTTGCGTTTGGAGAAAGCTTACAGCATGTTTGCAATGTCTTAGGATCTGTACACTGTTGAGATGGGTGTACTAAGCCAAGCGAATGACCGATTTCGTGATTTAACTCGTCAGACAAGCTCCACTTACTAATCTCGACAGTTCTATAGCCTCCTGGTGAGCCGTCTGGGTACCCCTTTGCTGGGTCTATTGCCCACGCATTTGTAGATGGCTGGTTTAGTAAAATAATTCTTCCAGAATGCAAGGCAATAGCTTCAAACTCGGCCTCTGTTAATGTAATGATGAGATCTGTGTTCTCAATTAAATCCTTGTACTCCGGTTTTTTAATCGCCTCATATGCCTCTGAAGCAAGCTCGAACCCTAGATTTTCGTTGTACCAAATACGTTTGGAACTTTCATCTTTTATCCAGGGGTATTTTTCTTTAACAAGAGAATAGTCGTGTGACAAAAAATTTGGAGGTGGTTTTTCGCCCTCCTTTGGTATAGGAATGTTGATAAGTTCAATTATTTTCAAGGAAATTTCTCCTTTGGTTGCTTTATTAAATCTTTCTTCGAAAATTGGAATATAACTCTTTAAGTCTGACTCTTTTAAATAACTTCCATACTGATAAAGTATTGCGTAAATGATAGGCTTGTTTCTTTTCTCGAAACATTCAACATTCTTACTTTCAAATTTAGAACAAATCGAAGAGAGATAATAATGCTGTGGTGATGGGCTGGGTGTAGTTTCAGTAGATTTCGAATTGCCATTTGTATTCCTGTTGAATGTTTGTTGATTTGTCGTCGACTCTTTCTTTAAAGCCTGATAGCCTACAAAAACTCCCACTATTAAAATGGTTGAGATTATTAGGATTATTGGTAGCGCTAGAAATCCCTTCACTTCTTAAATATAACATTTTATCGCTGTCTTACTTTAATTCTAGGGCAAATACCGCTGACATTTCTGATAAACTAACTCGGTATACTTGACCAATAGCATTGTATTATAGGTCGTGTTGTGATATAATTTGGCGTTTTCGTTTTAATAATAATATAAAAATTATGGACAATTATTTGTCAAAAATACTAGTTGTAGGAGGATTACTTGTGGTTACGATTATTGGAATTGTAATCTTTGGTGCATTTGTGCTCGCAGGCTCGATATCCAGTATCGCCCATGCTCAGGAGCCGGCTGCCACAGCTATTGGGGCAACGCAGCAAGCAGCTGCAAACGATCCGATAACTATTAATAAAGTTTTAAGTACACCAGTTGTTTACAAAGATCTTCAACTTAGTCTTGACGGTAAAATTGTGGGCTGGGTAACAAAGAACGTGATTGTTGTTAGTGAGGTTGGGGAGAAAAATTCCGGGAAAAAATTGCTAGTTATAAGCGATAAAAGATTTGGTTTACCTAGTGATGTCCCTGCTAGCGACGTAGCTTTAGGTGAGAATGTAGGCGTGTCTTTTACCGGTACTGTTAGCATACTTAGAATTAATAAAGGTGATAAAAGTTTGGGCGATGAGGACGAGATGCGAGAATTGATGAAGTGGAACAATAAACCCGTAATATTTGCGTACTCCGTTGTTCAAAAATAATTTTTTGTCTTTTTGTTTTCAGCAAGCAATTTATTTTTCCATTAAGCTAAGTACTTTTAGAGCTGTATTGTAGTTTCCGATTGTAATTTATTTATCTTTCTTAATAGTAATTAGCATTTTTTGATATACATTGATATAATTTGCCGCTATGGGTGAGCACGGAAAACCATCCGCAGATGAAATTAGATTAAATCCTCATTTGTCCGACACTCAAAGAGCAAGTTTAGTTACGTATGCTTTAGGGGCAATTGACAGGGATACGCCCTTGAGGCGTAGAGTTGGTGAAGAAAAATATGAGGATTTCAAAAGATTAGCTGCTTCCTTGATTACAAGTGGTTCCCTAGACAAAAACGAGGTTAGGGCAAAAGGAATCAATCCCGACATTCTTGCACATAAAGCGCGCTCGATTGTCGCAAGCTTTATGATAAGAGCAAGCCGCACTTAAATTTATCCTTCAAAAAGAGAACGTAGGATTGCAAAAGCCGTATTTGTGTCTTTTGGTTCAAAAACAAGCGTAAGTTCCGTTTCCGTTGAAAGAATGTCCAATATATTTACACCTTCCCAGGCGAGGGATTTGATGAAAAAGTAAAATATACCCGGATTTTTGACGGATTCTTTGGGAAGGTGGATGGTTATTGAGGATACATTGGCAAAGCACTGGGTAATTGCTTCCCCTTTCAGGATTTTTTTAATGCCCTCTAGGTTGATTTTGTTTGTCAAAACGGCTGTTTCTACCCTACCGTAGGTAAAAAGTGCCTTCTTTTGGAACGACTGGCTGTCTTTTTCCACGGCTGAGAGCTTTGTTAGTAGGTTATTGGAGTTCTTGACATAGATTAAGGTTAAGTTGGACCTGACGATCATGTCAGGAGCTTCGGTAAAGACGGTGATTTTCTTGTATCCTTTTTTGTAATTTTTCTGGAGCCGCTTTATGGCAACTGTGATAGATCCGACAGTTACCTCTTTAAAGGTTAGGTCTTCAACTTCTGCCTTCATATACCTGGCCAGAGAAGTCGTGTTTATAAGGTCCTTTGACAGTGCTTCCGATAAATATCGGGAACGGTTGATTATTTTATCTACAGCCGTTGGTACGGTTATCATGTCGATATTCTAACAAATTATCTTAAATTGTACAAATATTATCAAAATTTGACCTTTGGTTTGGTTTGTATTAAATTAACACTTAATATGACTGGCGAAAGAAAACCTTATGCACCTATATACGATCCTGAAACTCAGATTGCAGTTGGCGACTGGGAGTCTGAGGGTAATGTTCCTGGCGGGTTAGTCATTACGCGTGTAAACCCTGTTGAGCCAATCCGGGAGGGTCAGGTTACTGATTTGGGACTCGGACACAAACCAGTGACTGGGAACGAATCTTTAAAACGTGCAGTAGATGTTTCAGGCTCCAGCACCTCCGAGGCCGACCCTAACAATAGTTGAGTTCTCTGTAGTTAGTCGGGTATGGCTATACCAGCTTCAAGCGGGATAGCATAACGTGAGGAGGTTTGGAAAATAACAGTATTGACGATGGCGCTTTCCCGTTTTGTCATTTCGCGCCGCGGAAGATGGGAAGACACAAAACTGATTGCCCCATTTCCTCTACTGATAGAAAGGTAGTAAGTATCGTCGAAATTTAATTCGAACAGAACTTCACTGTCTGCAACTGTTCCTTCAACTGTGAACTTAGGATAAGGCTCAAGATTTCTTCCCGATTGTTGCTCCCAGGGTTTGGGTTCTACGCATATATATGGAGAAGTGGGGTCTTCTGCGTCTTTCAGCCAATATATTTCGTGCCCGGTACCTTGGTATTCCGGATGTTCATCGGCGGTTTTACCGTGTTCTTTTAACCACTTACGAATTATGCGTACTTTTACAATAAGTTCTTCATAATCGGCATCGGAAACGTGCTCTACTTTGCCAAAGGCAGCCTCTTGCATTTCCCTGGATCTTTCTTCAGGCGTAGACCGCTTGTATTTTGGTAAGTGAGCCTTTAGGTTTGGTTCTATTTGGCCGATCAGCTCAATATCTATAGTTCTTGCTTCAACCATTCCGGGAATTATATGCTTGCGCCTGGTGCAATTCAAGTTTTCAAGGAGACCCTGATTTATTTAAGTGAGGTTGTATAAGGTTTGATAAAAGAAAATAACAACTTTTGATCCATCAGTAAGCCACCTAATGGGTGTTATGTTTTTTTGCAATATTGTGTGGTCAAAAATCTTGGGTATTACCAGTTTTGCATTTGGGCCGAGATTAGCTACCAATCTTTGTGATTCTTCCCTTGGGGTAAATGTATCATTGTAATCATGAATTATATAAACTTTAGATTTTATGTTGGATGCTGCGCTGTCAGGCGAAAGAAGTCTTGCGTCTTCGATAAAACTTTCCGGGAGTGATTTAAGGAGAATTTCTTTCGTACGCTTGGCATCCTTAGTTTGTGCGGCTTGCTGCAAGATATTTGCTGCAGTGCCAGGGCCTTTTTTGTTTTGGGCCTTAGAGTTTTCAAGCCTGTAATTAAAATTTTTAGTTAAGGCGCTTATTGTTTCCCCTCTTGGCTCCCAAAGTCTTTGCCCGGTTGAGGTTATTGCCATGTGGGAAAATGCTTGGGAATAGTAATCTATGAGATTGTTATAAGGGGAGAAGGTGCTTACAACCGAAACATTACTTGCAATTTCTGGATTTTCTGCTGCCAAAAGCACAAAGCTTCCACCGGCACAAAAGCCAAAAAAGCCTATTTTCGTTTTGTCTGTTTTAGCTTGGCTTTCAAGGTATTTAAACGCATTTACATAACTTTTAATACCCTCCTCTGTGACAATATCGTCTTTCACCATTTGTGGTTTTGGGATCATAACTGTTATTCCAAGATTGGCCAGGTTTGCGGCAAAACCGTTTATGAGAGTCGAATTATAATCAGTTATCCCTACCCCGCTGGAGATAATTATTGCGCCTTGAATATCGTTGCCTTGCCTAAATATTTCGGCCTCTGTAAGCTTGTCGCCGTCTTGGTAATAGACAGTAGCTGGTTTTATGTTTGGGGGCTTTTTAAGTTCGGAAGTGCTTGGGTTCAGTGCTGAAACTAAAGTGATTACTTTATAGGTAGTTTTAGCAGGTTTTGATGTGGCAAGTAAGACAATAGAAATTGATAAAAGAAATGCTAAGGCGAGATGCCATTTATGTGAGAATGCAATTTTGAAAAGCATAGCTTATTCGGACTCAACGCAGTAGTTGAGGTTTCCCGGAGGGCTCGCGTCAAAGCAGGTTGCATTTGTGTTTGTACTAACTTCCGAGTCGTTGTCGTTATCAAGGCGTGCCCAAATTTTGTATCGGTTCCTTGGGGCATTTACAGAATAGCAGTAGTAATAGTCAACTGAGACTGCAGTAGTGCAGCCGGATGTTGGCGGTGGTGTAGGGAATGGTGTTGGCCCCGGGGTTGGCGCCGGCGTTGGTGTGGGTCCGCCACCGGGAGGGGCTTCGATGATGACGTTTGGAGTACATGTATAGTTTGCGCCTGGAGTATCAACAGTGATGTTGTCGACGGTTTGGCTGACTAGGTGTGCTGTAGCGGTTGCTTGAACAGTGCTTGCATCAGCGCAGCCGGAAAATATAACGTAAGGTTGCGCAAAATAACCGCTGCCATTACAGAGCACACTTACGCCTTCAATGATATGGGTAGCTGTATTGTAACTGGCAAAAGCAGCTGCCTGGGTTGGGCTGCAGCCACCTCCCCCACCACCCTCTGCATGGACTGGTGTTACGAGATTGAATTTTAAGGTTGATGCTAACTTAGCGCCGAAAATATTCTGCGACAATTGTGTTGGATCTTTTGGCAGTGTGTTTATGACACTGGTCGTATCAGGAATCCAGGGTTGAGAGTCGGTTGAATAGCAGCCTTGGTCTGGTGCATGGCTTGTGCAGGCAGGCGGATATTTGCTGTTTTGTTGATAGTAAAGGTTAAGAGCCGATTTTATGGACTCTAGGTCGTTTTTTCTCTGGGTGTCCCGGGTTTTTCCTTGCGATTTTGTATAAGAAACTGTTGATATACCTGTTAATACACCAATTATTGAGATGACAATTAATATTTCTATTAAAGTGAAACCTTTTTTTAAACTCCAATGACCAAATACCAATGACCAAAACTTTTGAGTTTTGAGTTTTGAGTTTGGTGATTTATTGCCGGGCATTAATATAATATTGTCTCTAAGGTTTGCCAATGTCAATTATTGGGCTTGTAGTCTGTTTTGAAAGTTTTGTATATACTTAATACGTGAGCAGATCTTCGACTTACCATTTTATAAAAAAGAGATGGACCAACAAGCATAAGGACGTCAGTCGTAGATTGTGGGAAAAGCATAAGGATGCCCTTGTGTGGATTGGTGAAAAAGTCCCGGCAAAGGAGAAGCTTGCTTCCGGTGCAATTGGGGCTCTGATGATTTCAAACACACTTCCGGGGACTACTGCAGTTGTCCCAAATATAGCTGGTGAGTTTTCCAAGCCAAAAGAGGTCGAAATCCACCAAAATGAGACACCTACATTTGTTTCGACTCTTAGTGCGAGTTTGCCCGATAAAATGAGGCCTTTGTCTTCTGAGGAAGAAAACTCTGTTGCCAAAATTTTGTTCGACGAATTTAAGATTGCCGTTAGTGCGTCTTTAGACGGAAAAAGGCTAAATAGGAGTTACGGTTATATTGGCGCGGAACAACATCTGGCACGTTTTCCGGGAGATAGTATGGTCACGCATCTGGGTGCAAAAGCTGTTGAAAACAAGCTTTTTTATTCATCAGGTATGGCGCCGGGGTTGGGGGCATGGAGATATTTTGCAAGTTCAAAAAATGAATTGACGCAGAAGGATATCGAACGGGAGAAATGGTATATTGCTGTTCCTACTTTTAATGCCCCGGGTTATCTGGAAAACACCCGCGAGTATAGTAAATGGTTTAAATATAGGAAGATGCTTGTTGTCAACCCTAAAACAGGCCAGGCTGTTGTTGTTGATATTGCAGATGCGGGCCCTGCTGAGTGGACGGGTAAGCATTTGGGAGGATCTCCTGAGGTTATGGCCTATTTAGGCTTGCAACACGGGATGCGAAAAGGAGCCGTGCTTTATTTTTTTATTGACGACCCCGATGATAAAATTCCTCTGGGGCCGGTATAATTTTAGTGATAAGTGATATGAAAAAATATTTTTACCACGACATTGTTGACGTAACATGGATTGAGGAAGCGCTGGACATCGGAGATCTGTCAAAGACGGAAAAGGCTGAGCTTGCCCAAATTGCGCAGTTACACTTACACGATGCGATACTCGATGTTATCCTTTCGGAGCTCTCAGAGCGTGATAAAAAGGCGTTTTTGGCGAATATGCACTACGATACCAACGAAAAAACCTGGAAGCATTTAAACGAAAATATT
>Ga0209210_1001632_pt1 | contig 18317 bp, 17 predicted proteins | sample RifGroA1_FD_183991 | JGI IMG/M metagenome (GOLD analysis project Ga0209210, IMG submission 183991) | Contaminated groundwater microbial communities from Rifle, Colorado, USA - Rifle Groundwater A1 (SPAdes) (version 2) | ecosystem: Environmental > Aquatic > Deep subsurface > Groundwater >...
TCAGCCAGCCGAAAGAAATTATGTCGGGCTCAAACTGTTCCGCGGTCTTGGCCATATTTACGGGCCAAATATCTATAACATGAGTTTTAATTCTTCCGTGGCGGCCGCGCGCGCTTTGGTTGACTAAGTTTTGACCGTAAGTTTGAGCATGGGCAAGCAATTCGCCGTTGGAATATAGACCGGCTATGGCAATCCTTTTTCTGGGAGCGGTTAAGATAATTTTTCCAGAAAGGTTTGCCTCAAAAATTCCGTCGCAAACTTTCGCTACTAATGTCTTTGAGTTAACTTTCAAATCCAAAAAGCAGGTCAAAAAAGGTTTTCTCCGGATATAGTCAAGGAGATCGTTAAAATGCGGAATAAAAGGATATTGTTGCCTTATTTCTTTCCAATTCATTTTAGCGGGGTCGGGACGCAAAAGGCCCGGGTGGCAGATAATCGGTTCGTTATCTTTTGAAAGGCAGACATCCGTTTCTATACCGTTAACACCGATAGCATAAGATTCTTCAAATCCGCGCAAACTGTTCGGGGGAATTTGTTTGTGTCTGAAATCGCCGCCTCTATGAGCGCAAATATCAAAATACCTCATTTTGCCGCCTCTTTTGTGAAATTTATTTTAAACGAACGATGGCTGGAAAATAACGCAAAGTCAGAGAATTGTAAATATCTTTTGTGATAATGCAAAGCTTACGAGTTGCTTGCCATGGTGTGAGGTAATTGTTATCTTGTTAATTGAATTCTTAACAATATGGCAAGCTATCAAGATAACAATGAACCCCCCTATCTCTTTACCGTCTGATTTCTTGTATATGGCATTAAAGCCATAAAACGGGCCAATTTGACCGCATTAGCAATCCTTCTTTGATGTTTGTCGCAAAGTTTGTTTCTTTTTGATGAAGCAACTTTAAACTGGGAAGTAACAAACTTCCTCAAAAATTGAGTATTTTTATAATCAACTTTATTTATATTGTCTTTGCAAAAATCGCAAAGCATTTTAATAACGACGCTAATTACGAATGACACGCGAATGACACGAATAATTGTTGCATACGCTTAAGCAATATTCGTAAATTCGAGTGGATTCGTGTATTCGGGTCGCGGTGTTAGAATGGCAAATCTTCTTCTTTTATTTTTACTTCATCTTCTTCAACGCCTTCTGCTACTCCTTGGTGCATCGGTTCATTTTCATCTATTATCGGAATATTATCGGTTTCAGGATTTTTAATCGGCGCGGGCGCGGGGTTCTTTTGAATATCTCTTACCATGTTTCCTGCTTCGCTTCCATACGGTTTGGGTCCAAGCTGCAAACTTTCAGCCAATATCTCGGTCATATATCGCTTGTTATTGCTTTGATCGGTCCAAGACCTTGTCTGAAGTCTCCCCTCTATCATTACTAATCCGCCCTTTTTTAAATATTGAGCGGCGATTTCACCCAATCTTCTCCATGCTACAACCGTATGATATTCGGTGGCATCTTTGCGTTGGCCAGATGCGTCTGTCCAAACCCGATTGGTGGCCATTCGCAGAGTGGTAACATTTTGACCTGTCGGTGTTGATCTTGCTTCGGGATCTTGCGTTAATCTGCCTATTAAAAATACCTTGTTTAGATTCATTAAATTGCTAATTATTGATTGCCATATTGTTAATTGTTTTTAATTTCTATCAATTAACGAGATAACAAGCTAACAATGTTTTGGGATTTTTACAGATTCCCGATTATATCCTCCAATTGTTTATCTAATTCTTTGTTTACGGGGGCGGGCGCTTTAGTCTTGGCTGTCGTTCTCTTACCGGCTTTTTCTCGCAGTTTCATTTGTTTCAATGCCGCTTGTTTTTTCTCCGATTCCGATGGCATTTTAATTACCAAATATCTTAAAATTTCAGGTTTTAATTTCAGTTGGTCGTTTATATGGCTTAGCGATTCTTTATTTGGCAGTCCGAACTGGGTGTAACCAAAATAACTGTTGCCCATATGGTTGATTAAATAAGAAAGTCTTATTTTGGCCGGGTTGCTTGAAAATGTAATAACTCCTCCGTTTTGGATTAAGATTTCTTCTATATTTTGTTTTATTTCTACGGCTTTTGCCTCCTCTAAATTGGGATTTAAATGAAAGGCAAGCTCGTAGTTTTGCATATTTTCGTCCATGTTTCTAATGGGTTAAATGTTAGCAATTTAAGCAGGGGGTGTCAATAATTAACAATACCCCGCGCGGTTACGGGGTATTGGGGCATTTTTCACAGAAAGGATCTATGCCGATTTTCGTTTCAAAAATGTTCTTGTTGTGATTGTAAATATGGGAGCTTGTCCAAGAAAAACAAAAAATCGGAACAGCAAAATCTATGTTATTTTCCACGGTTTCTGTCGGAATGTCATTTGCCCGGTAAAGACAAATTTTAAATTCCAGGGAAGTGTTTTTGGCAATGTCGTCAACGAAGAAAGCGCTACCTGGGATATCTTTGACATAGACGCGGGGATATGTCGGTTCTTGTTCTCCATAATATTTTTCAGTTTTCAAATCGGTTGATCCGCCAACTTGATTCCATCGGTAAAAATAGGTACGGCCAAGCTTGGGATCGCCGACAAAAAACGGATCTTTATCTATGGAATCTACCGTCCAATTGGTAAATAGAAAAGTTTTTATTCCGCCAAATTGTTTTTTGGCGTAAGCGTAATGTTTTTCAATAATTCCGGTTTTTGATTTTGCCGAATCAAAAACACATCCTCTGATAAACTGAACAAAGCCGTAATTTTCTAAATCCTTAACCGAAGAAGTTTCGTATTCCAAGGTCATGGTTGTGCCGTAGGAAGGTTCTCCCCCAATATTTATTTCCCAATTTTTAACAGTAAGGCGCGCCCATTTCAAATCGCAGGTATTATTGAATTCACAAAAGTCATTTATAAAAATTTGAGTTTCGGCTCTTAGAATCTTAAGGGGCGGTTCCTTGTCTTTGTCAGAAAAGGATTGTGTTTGGCTTGAAGCTGTTAAAAAAATCAATAAGCTTGCGATAACGGATTTAAGCATTTGCTGTTTCCTTTTTGAAAGAACTTGCGGGAATAATACACCTTCTAAATTTTTAGTTCAATCTTGCCGTTTATATTTTTATCTCAACCACATCACCCTCCCGGATGATATAATCGCGGCCGACGGTTTTTAAGACGCCTTTTTCGCGAGCCTTTCCCCAGCCCTCGGCCGTTAAAAGCGTTTGCCAATTTATGACCTCCGCTTTGATGAAAAGTTTTTCAAAATCGGTATGAATGGCGCGCGAGGCCTTGGGAATGGGATCGCCGATGTGGGCAGTCCAAGCTCTAGTCTCATCTTTGCCCGTGGTAAAAAAGGTAAGCAGTCCCAAAGTTTCGTAGCCGATTTTAATCAGCCGATCCAGCCCGCTTTCAGGAAGATTAAATTCCGTCATAAATTCTTTTTTCTCGTCTTCCGTGTTTTCGGATAAAAGCAGTTCAAGTTTATTGCACATTACGATGTAAGGAGAGTTGCCGATTGTATTTTTAAGGTTTTCATCCATGTTCCAATTAGTAAGCAGTTGCTGTTCTGAAACATTGATAACATAAATAAATTTTTTGCGGGTAAGCAGGTTTAATTCTTTGGCAAGTTGTTCCTCGTCTTCGTTTAGTTCAAGTTTGGAAAGAATATTTCCTCCGTCAAGCCATTTTTTAAACTTTTCCAGCATACTCAATTCGGCGGCGACGGATTTATCAGTTTTTGCTTGGCGGACGGTGGCATTGGTTCTTTTGGTTATTGTTTCAATATCAGCCAATATCAGCTCGGTGTTTATAATGTCTATATCTTCGGCCGGGTCAATTCTATTATGAACATGGGTGATATTCTTGTCTTCAAAAGCCCTTACAATTTGAACTACGGCATCCGTCTCTCTTATGTTTGCCAAAAATTTATTGCCTAATCCTTCACCCTGAGCGGCGCCTTTTACGAGACCGGCAATATCAATAAATTCAACTGTGGCATATATTTTTTTTTGAGAATCGGATAAAAGCGCCAGCGCATCTACTCGTTTATCGGGTACGGCAACAACGCCGACATTCGGGTCTATGGTGGTAAAAGGATAATTCTGAATATCTACTTGTTTGTTTGTAAGAGCCTTAAAGAGGGTGCTTTTCCCCACATTTGGAAGGCCGACTATGCCGATGGATAACATGTGAGAAATTTAAAATTTAAAAATCAAAATGTAAAATTAATTTCTGCTTTTTTAATATCCTCGGGATAATTTATCTGCGACCATTTTTCCATAATTACTCCTTTGACCGGATAATCTTTGGCCATATTTAAAATAGTTTGGGGAAGGCCGTATTCGCCGTTTGAAAGCTTAACTGGTTCGTAATTAAAAATTTTATCATCAAGGACATAGACCCCCGTCGCCATTAATATGCCTTCTTTTAATTCTGACGGTTCAGGTTTGTGGAAACCGGCGATATTTTGATCACGGCCGATATCAATGGCGATGAATTTATCGCTTGGGGGGATTCTTTTTATAATTCCGAATGCCAGTTCATAATTTAGGCATTTTTCCAAGTCGTTTTTGTTATATAAATCGTCGCCGTTTAAAACCAAAAATTTCTCATTTTTTAAAAATTGTTTCGCTTCCCAGACAGCATTGGCGGTGCCCAAGAATTCTTTTTGCTCTATGTAGTTGATATTGATATTGCCGAATTTATAACTAAAATAATCTTTGATCTGTTCGCTCAAATAATTTACAACTATCAATGCTTCGTTAATGGGGTGGGGGAGAGATAAAAGCGTGTGCTCCAAAATCGGCTTACCCCCGATCCGGATCAGGGATTTGGGCGTGTTTTGGGTATGTTCTCCCATTCTAGTGCCTTTTCCGGCGGCTAATATTACTGTTTTCATAGGGTTATTATATAACAGGTCTAAATATTACATAAAAAACCACGAATTACAAAGAAGCTTCGCCCCTGCCCCCTCCTCATCAATAAATAAATTTTAAAAACAATCCGATTATTTTTTTAATTTATTACTTTGACCTTTCTCGGCAGAGTGACAGATAACAATCAAAGATAAATAGCGAAGGTCGGGCTATATTTTTGAATCAGCAGACCGAAAAAATATAGCCCGACGAAGCACTCGTTAAATTATAAAGTGCTATAAACAAAAAACAGGAATAAAAAAAGGAGAATGAATTCTCCTTTTAAGGTTTTGGAGTGGGTGGGACTGACAGCCAGCCATAGACCGACATTGTTCTTCCTTCCGTCGCATCTGCCCACATAAGCAAGCTTAGCTGGGCAGGATAGATTTCTTCCTGTCTCAATTCATCAATTTTGAAAAATCCACAATCAGATGTTTCTTTATTGTCCGGTTTTAATTTGCCGCCGATAATGCGTCCTTCCAAAAGTATAGCTATGCCGAAAGTTTTTCTTAAGCTGAATATTCCTACTTGTCTTATGATTTGAACGATAACGCCCGCCTCTTCAAGAGTTTCTCGCTGGCCTCCATTGGGAACAAGTTCTCCTTGTTCAAGTTTACCTCCCGGCAGAGACCACTTTCTCTCTCCATAGGCATGTTTTACCAGTAAAAAAGAATTATCCGGTCCCCGTATCGCCACAAACACACCTACTGACATTACCGTTGGCATATATCCCTCCCTGTTTTAAAGGACATCATGAGAAGCATGCTATTATTTTTTAAAATATCAGTCAACTGGGTTTGTCTAAATGGTTAATTTTAGTATTATTTAAGTTATTGTCCCGAACGAAGTAGCTCTAACGGGTTAAACGAACGGGATATCAATAAATAACAACAGTAGTTCTGTAAGTATAACTTAAGAGCAAAACCCCGAATGAAGTAAGAAACCTTTGGTTTCTGCCGAAATAAGATTTCGGACTTCATACGGGGCTACTTCGTACGAGATGGAAAAAGATATTTTCAGGTCTTATGATGTTCGGGGAATATACCCAAGCGAGATAAATGAAGATGCGGCAAAACGCATTGGAAATGCTGCGGTTCAATTTTTGGATGCCAAAACTATGGTTATCGGCGAAGATGGCAGGTCTTCTTCTCCGCAATTAAGACAAGCGGTTGTTGAAGGAATTACCGTGGCCGGTTGTGATGTAATTTATATCGGACAATGCACGACCCCATTATTCTATTATGCCGTCAAATATTTTAATGCCGATGGCGGAATTATGGTCACCGCTTCCCATAATCCGCCCGAATATAACGGGCTCAAAATCATGCAAAAAGGCGCTACGCCGATTGATAAAAACAGCGGACTTCAAAAGATAAAAGAAACGGCCACGGGTGAAACATTTATTGCCGAACATGAGGGAACGGCAAATCATCGGTCTGATGTATTAAATAATTATGTTGATTTTTTGATTGATATTTCTGGTATTCAGAGTGGGAAGTTAAATTTAAAAGTAGTTGCCGATGCCGGCAACGGAATGGGATCTGCGGTTGTTGAACCGTTATTTGATAAACTAAAAATTAATTATACAAAATTATTTTTTGAAATAGACGGTTCTTTTCCAAATCGTTCTCCCGATCCCACAAGAAGCGGGGGATTGAAAATTTTAAGCGAAACGGTGAAAAAACAGCAGGCTGATATGGGTATTGCTTTTGACGGGGATGCGGACAGATTGGCCGTGGTTGATGAAAACGGGGAGTTTGTTCCATCACAGTATATCCTCGCCGTTTTGTGGCAAGGCGGCGGCGCAACGGTGAAAAAGCATAAGGTGGTTTATGATCTTCGTTTTTCAAGGGCAGTGAAAGAATTTTTCGGAGATTCCGGGATAAGATCAATAGTCGGCCATAGTTATATAGCTCAAAAAATGCGGGAAGCCGATGCTTTTATCGGCGGAGAAACATCGGGACATTTCTTTTTTAAAGAAACCAATTACAACGAATCAGCGGCTTTGGCGGCGCTTAAACTTATGAAAGTATTGCAGGAAAGCGGCAAAAAACTTTCAGAAGTGATTCAGCCGTTCAAACAGGGTTATTATTCCGGAGAAATCAATATTGCCGTAAATAGTTCGGCCGAGCAAAACAACATAATTGATTTTCTAAAAAATAAATATCAAGACGAAAAGATTGACGAGCTTGACGGTTTAACCGTTGAGCATTGGGATAATCCCTCGACTAAGCTCGGGACAATTTCCGGTACGACCGGAAATTGGTGGTTTAATATACGGCGTTCAAACACCGAGCCGGCGATGAGATTGATTATTGAGGTGAATACCGAAGCTTTGATGAAAGAAAAAATTGAGGAAATTAAAAAAATAATCGGCAGGTAAATTTTTTTAGAATAAGCCCATTTTAGATTTTATTTCGCGCAGATTTTTGTTTGCAATTTGTCTTGCTTTCTCTTCGGAAGATTCAAGAGTTTTTAAAACCTTATCGGGATTGGCGCGAAGGTCGTTGTATTTGTCCTGATGAGGTTTTAGGAAGTTGACCACAACTTCGGCGAGGTCGTTTTTAAATTTTGAATAAGATGTGCCGGCATATTGCGATTCAAGGGCGGATATCTTTTGACCGGAAAGCAGAGAATAAATCGTCAGAAGATTGGAAATGCCTGGTTTTGCCTTTTCGTCAAACTGAATTTCTTTGCCGGAATCAGTAGCGGCTTTTTTAATTTTTTCGCGAATTGTGTCCGGGTTGTCCGACAAAGCGATTCCGTCATCTCCCGTCTTGGACATTTTTTTGGTCGGTTCCTGGAGCGACATAATTCTTGCCCCCTCGGCCATATATGGTTTTACCGGCTCAAAAGTATCGCCAAATGCAGAATTGAATCGTTTTGCGATTTCATTGGTCAGGTCAATATGGGGAAGCTGGTCTTCGCCGACCGGTACAAGAGTGGATTTATAAAGTAAAATATCGGCGGCCATTAGAACAGGATAATCTAAAAGCCCCATGTTGTGATATTTAGGAGCCTGTTCCAGTTTTTCTTTGTAAGTCGGCAGGCGATCTAACCAGCTTACCGGCGTAATCGTATTAAACAACCAGGCAAGTTCGGTATGCTGGGGTACATGGGATTGACGGATTAAAAGCGATTTGTCGGGGTCAACGCCGGCGGCAAGATAGTCGCAAACAGTGTCCATTATTTGGTCAGGAAAATTTTTAGGATCATAAGGGGTGGTAATGCCGTGCAAATCAACCACGGCAAAAATCGTTTGGTTAATCCCTTCGGCTTCGCTCAGGGCAAGCCAATTTTTTATCGCGCCAAGATAATTGCCCAAATGCAATTTCCCCGACGGCCTTATTCCGGAAAATATTTTAATCATAATCTTATGGTATCTTAAAATTTAAAAAAGTTCCAGTTTTTATTTCTGATGTTTTCTTATCTTTACTTGCATTATACTATTTGCTAAAACTATCATATGCTAAGTTTGGTAAATCAAATTCAAATAGCGAGCAAGGGCGAAGAAACAAAATGAAGAATTTTAGTCACAAATTGCTTAGAGCGTTTGCCATCGGCGGAATAGTTGCGATTGCGGCAACAAATCCGTTTTTTGGTCTTAAGGCAATCGGCGTGCTTCAGAAAGAATTAAAAAAGAAAAAATGGAAGGAAATGCAAAATGGTTTGTACGGCTTGAAGCGCCGGGGATTTATTGAAGTTGAACAGAATGCCGATGGCGTTTATATCGTGAAAACTACAAAAGCTGGCCGGATTCAAGCGCAGAAATACAATTTGGAAGAGATTTGTATTGAAATTCCTAAAAAGTGGGACAAGCACTGGCGTTTGGTAATATTTGATATTCCTGTATATAAACAAAAGGCGCGACTTGCCTTTCTGCAAAAATTGCGTGAGCTTGGTTTTATATTACTTCAGCGAAGCATTTGGGCGCATCCTTTTGAGAGTCGAAATGAAATCGCCGTTTTGGCGAGAGCTTTTGAAATTGATGGATGCTGGCATTACTTAGTTTGCAGTGATATTTCAGCGGGGGATTATTTGCGCGTTGAATTTGAGAAAAGGAACAGTATCATCAAACTCTCAACTTAACTCTTTTTGAAATTCTTGAGAAAATCTTAAACAAGCTTTCTTTTAGTTGATTTTGTTATTTATTGGTTTGTTTGCTAAAACTATCATATGATTAAATTAGCAGACAAGGAAATACAAATACGAAAAACATAAAGACAAGTTTGTAGAAAAGGAGAGTTCTATTTTATACCTCAATCAATACCGGCAATACCATAGGTCTTCGTTCTGTTTTTTGGAAGAGGAACAAGCCTATCTGGTTTCTGATTGCTTCTTTGAGGTAGGCGAGGTTGGGCTGCTGGGAAGTTTTGTTTTCTATTATGAATTTTATGCGTTTGCGGACTTGCGACAGAAGTTCCTTATTTTCTTTAAGATAAATGAAACCCCTGGAAATAATATCGGGACTGCCAACAACTCTGCCGGTCTTGGAATCTAACAGCGCGACGATAACGAACATTCCGTCTTCCGCCAAAATCTGTCTGTCTCTTAGCACCACATTTCCGACATCTCCGATGCCAAGTCCGTCAACAAAAACAAAATCCGACGGCGCTCTGACCGGATCAAACCACCATTTGTCTTTTTCCAAATGAGTGACGGTGCCGTTATCGGCGATGATTATGCTTGTTTCGGGTATGCCTTCTTCCTGTCCGATGAGGCCGTGGTTGACCATCATAGAATACTGACCGTGAACGGGCAGGAGAAATTTCGGTTTGATAAGATTTATCATATCCCGCAAATCTTCTTTGCTGCCGTGTCCGCCGGCATGAATGTCCAACATCGTGTAATTAAAAACTTTCGCCCCGTTCCGGTAAAGCTGGTCTTTCAGAAACTGGACATTTCGTTCGTTGCCCGGAACCACCGAAGAAGAAAATATATAAGTGTCGTTTTTGTGAGTTTTTACGACGCGATGCTCGCCGTTGGCGATTCTCATAAGAGCGGCGTTGCCCTCGCCTTGCGCTCCGGTAACAATCGCCGTAATTTTGCCGTGGGGATAATTATCAACATCATCCATATTTATTTGGGTGCCCGGTTTGATTTTCAGATAGCCGAGTTTTTTGGTTATTTCCACATTTGTTTTCATGGAATAACCGTCAAAAACGATTTTACGCCCCATTTTTTCCGAGATCGTAACCAGCTGCTGAATTCTATTTATAAGCGAAGCAAAAGTGCCGACGATAATCATGCCCGTGGCTTCGTTGAAAAGTTTTTCCAGGTTTTCGGTAACATCGCTTTCCGACAATACATGGCCTTCTTTTTCGGCGCCAGTTGAATCGGACATCAGCACCAAAACGCCTTCTTCCGACAGCTTTTTCATTTCGGCGATATCCGCCGGCTTGTCGTTTATCGGGCTACTGTCAAATTTAAAATCCGATGTGTGGGCGACATTGCCGACGGGCGTTTTAATTATCAGAAAAAGATCGTCGGGAATGCTGTGGTTGACCCTAAGGGCTTTTACCGTGATTTTGTCGCTGATTTTAATTTCATCTCCGGGATTAAACTCATTTATTTCAAGAGGTTTTTGATATTTAAAATCATCTTGTCTTTTCAGCAACAATGCTTTGGTGAGGGGAGCGGCGTAGATATCCGGATCGCCGAGCTTGTCTCTCAAAAACGGAAAAGCCCCGATGTGATCCATGTGGCCGTGAGTGAAAAATATCGCCCTGATCATGTCTTTCTTATCTTCCAAATAGCCGACATTGGGAATGATAAAATCAATTCCGGGCAAATCTTCGCCCGGGAAACTGGTCCCGCAATCAATTAATATTATCTCATCGTCGTATTGAACGGCAGACATGTTCCGGCCGACTTCTCCCAGCCCTCCGAGGTGGATAATTTTTAAACCGCCCTGTTTTTCTTGGATTGGTCCGGCAGGTTTATTTTTTTCGGGTTTCAAAACTCTGATTTGTCTTACGGCCGGTTTAGGCCAACGGCGCAGTTTGTTGGAGCCCCTATGTCCCGGGCCGCGCCCCTGACCGCCGCCGGTTCTGTGCCCGGTGCGAGTTCTCGCGACTTCGTTCGGGGCTGATGAAGCCAATGAGGCAGTCGGAACCTCTTCTTCTTTTAAAGGAGTTACCGTAAATTGATTATCTGTTTGTTCAGTCATAAATAAGTTATAACGCTTAGAACCAATGGCTTGTGGCTAATGGCTTGCGGCCAGTTGCTAACAGCAAGAAGTTAACTAAGGGAAATAGAGGTTGATAAAATTAAAAAAGAGGTGGGCGAGAGAGGATTTGAACCTCCATGGGATTGCTCCCACACGGCCCTGAACCGTGCGCGTCTGCCAGTTTCGCCACTCGCCCGACTGTTAATTAATTAAAAATATGAACAAAAAGCATTTGCTGATTGATGATAATGAGGCAAAAAGCCAAAATAATAAGTTAAGGGGGAATAGGAGAAATTACAGTATTTTAATTATATATCAAATCCCAAAGAAATGCAATAGGCGCCGTGGAAACAAATTATTTCCACGCTCTTTGGGTCTTTATGTACCATTTTTCAATATTTGAAAATTTATCCGATGGAACCGATATTATTTCAGCGTCAAACCCCTTTATTTTTTGAGTCTGGCCGTATAGAAAAAAAGGATTATACAAAAGCGTAACCGGCGCGTCGGCCGCAACTAATTTTTGAAAATCGTCGTATTTTTTCATTCTTTCAAGGGGATTAAGGGTTTGCCTGGCTTCGTCTAAAAGCGTGTCTGCGGCTTTATTGTCATAAAGCGCGAGATTTTGCCCCGGGTCCTTTTTTTGAGAAGAATGCCATAAGCTAAACGGGTCGGGGTCGGGCATAAGGATTTCTCCGAACAAAAGCATCTGATAATTTCTTTCTTTAATGGCTTGCTGCAATTCCGGAGTGGTCAGGGTTGTAATTTTAACTTCAATTCCTATTTTAGACCATTGATCTTTAATTATATTGGCCGTATCCATTAAATCCGATAATAGCGGAACGGTTAATGTAACGCTTAATTTTTCGTCTTTTTTCTGAAGAATGCCATTGTCGCCAGGCAAGTTCCAGCCGGCATCGGCTAATAATTTTTTGGCTTGTTCCAGATCGTATTCATATGGTTTTGCGCCGCTTTGAATATCAATTATGCCGTCAACCATCGGAGAATTAACACTCAAACCGTTATTGTTTAAAACTTTCTGAATGATTTCTTGCTTATCGGCGCCATAATTCATGGCTAACCTGACATTTTTATCGGAAAGAATTTTGCTTTGGTTTTGATTAAAAAATACGGCGAAGTACCTGGGCAATTTTAAGTTTTTAATGCTAAGGCGTTTTTTAAATTTTATTTTGTCCAAATTCTTAGAGGATAAAGAAGACAGGCTTGAGACATCGTTTTTGTTATATGCGTCTATCATTTCATCTTCCGAATTATAAAATTTTATTTCCACATTGCCGATATACGGCCGTCCGTCGTAGAAATTTTTATTTGATTCCAATTCATAAGATTGGATTCGTCCAAGCTTGTCCTTTTTTAATTTTTTAAATTTGTACGGTCCTGATCCGATCGGTTTTAGGTTGAATTCCGATAAAGCGAAGTTTATCGGTTTGATATCTTGCCAAAGATGCTTTGGCAGAATATTAATCGTCCAGGAATTTAAAAATTGAGCGTATTTATTTTTTAACCTGAACATCACCGCGTAATCGTTCACTTTTTCCAGTTCAACCCCGTACCAATTAATTCTTTGGGCGCTTCCATAGTCTGAATTTTGGGCGGTTTGAATGGTAAAAATTATATCATCGGCTGTTAGGGGCTCGCCGTCATGCCATTTGGCGTTTTCTTTTAAATAAACCGTGTAGTTTAAACCATCGCTTGAAATTTCATAAGATTTGGCAAGATCGGGAATAAGTTTGCCGGCTTTATTATATTGCAAAATTCCCGAAAACATTAAACTTACTAAATCCCTGTCGGCATCGTTGGTTTGAGAAAGAAGAGGATTGATATAGCGGGGTTCGCCGACAATTCCTTCACTGAAGGAGCCGCCATAGTCCGGCGCTATTTTGGTAAAATGATAAAACGAAGAAAAGGGGACCGCGATTACGGAACCTAAAATTATAAGCACAAGCGAGAAAATCAAATAGCGTTCTTTTTTGGAAAGAATTTTGGGCAATAATTCCAATCGCGCGGCGTTTATTTTTTTAACGGCGATTTCTCTGAAACTTTCTTTGTTTGATTCTTTTTCGCCGATGGGCTTGAAACCAAAAAAATCATCCAACTGTGAATCGTTTTTGGGCATATAAATGTTGTCTTAGGAAAGCAAAATTCTTAAAACCGAAACGACTAAAAACGCAACGACAAAAACTATGGTTGCGTAAAAAATTATTTTTTCAGCGCCTCGTTTGGTGCTGTATTCAAGAGAGTTGCCGCCGAACATTGATGACAAGCCCGTGCCTCTTTGTTGAAGCAGAATTGCAATCGCAACCAATAAAGCCAATCCGATTTGAATGTAAGTAATCATATTTTTATGGCTTATTCGTAAGTTCTACTTTTTAATCTATAATTTTGGCGCCGACCGAAGCAATAATATTGACTATGCCTATTATAACGACTGTCCAAAATAACGCCATTAAGTTTTCTATTGTTATAAAATCAAAGATATAATCAATCGCCCACAAAATCAAGCCGTTTATAATAAACGAAAAAAGTCCCAAGGAAAGTACAATCAGCGGCATAGCCACTAATTTCAACAATGGCTTAACTAATAAATTCAGGAAACCAAGCAAGATGCCGGCAATTAAATATTCTTTAATTCCTCCGTTTACGACAAAACCCGGTACCAGCAAGTTGGCAACATAAAAAGCCAGTGAATTACCCAAAATTCTTACCGCAAAACCAATCATAATTACAATAATTACAATAGCATTTAACTGATAAAAATTCAACCCAGCTTCTTTTAAAAAGCCCCTCACCAGTTTTTTGCAAAAAACTGGTGAGGGGCTGAGCCGTTTTCGGTTTTATCGCACCGCTCTCTGGGCATCAATGAGGCCGTATCCAAAAAGATTGTCTTTGCCCTCGTCTCCCAGGTCGGTGGCTGTTTTTTTCAATCGTTCCCGCACTTCGGCGGGGCTCCACACGCCATCGCCGTTGGGGTCGGGCATGGTTATAATCAACGCCGCTGTTCCCGTCACATGCGGAGTTGCCATTGAGGTTCCGCTCAAAATTCCATAACCGGGAATGCGGTTTCTTCTGATGGTGGAAAAAACATATTGGCCGGGAGCGGAAAAATCAACTTCCGGTCCTGTTGACGAAAAGTAGGCGATTTCGTTGTCTTTGTTGGTTGCGGAAATTGCCAAGCATGGCGGATAAGCCGCGGGATAAATTACTTGTTCTCCTCCGCTATTTCCGGCGGCGGCCACCTGCACAATGCCCGCCCTGTTGACCGCTTCTACGGTGAGTTTCATCGTTTGATAATTCATATATGTTCCGATGGACATATTGATGGCGTTCATCTTATTTCTTACGCACCATTGGAGACCCTCTATGACATCGGATACGAAACCGGAACCGAAGCCGTTTAGAACTTTAACGGCGTATAGCCGAACTCTTGGCGCGACTCCGACCACGCCGAACTCATTATCAATTGCCGCGATGATTCCCGCCACATGGGTTCCGTGGTAATGGTCATCGCTGTAGCTTTCGGTGTAGTCAACCATACTCGCGCCTCCCCAGATTCTTAGGTCGGGGTGGGGGCCACAACCTGTGTCAACTACAGCAATTCTGATTTGCTTGCCTGCCGTTTTGCGCCAGGCTTTTTCGGCGTCTATCCGGTTTACTCCCCAGGGCAGAACTTGAGGTTCTTGGGTTGTTACCGTTTCGCCATCAATAACGACAAAATTGTAAAGGTTATTTTCTGAAACCGCTTCAAGCCAATTTTCGTAAACATCGGTTTCAATAAAATCTACGGCGGTGTCCGCCGTAAATGATATTTCAGCGTCTTGCGTCATATTGACAACAACGGCATTGATAAAAGGGATGTCTTTGATTTTGACGACTTTTGCGTTGAGATTATTCAACACCGCCTCTTTGGCGATTTCACTAACGCCGTTTTTGAAGACAACGATTTTTCTCGTGGTTTCTTTGGCCGATAAAACTGTCGTAAAAAGCAAACTTGCTCCAAAAACCATTGAAAATGCTGGAAATCTCATCTCGTCCTCCTTATTGTTAACGACCCATCCGAACGCCAATACTATAGAATTATTAATATTTTTTGTCAAATAATACTACTTAAATTGTAGGGCGCTTTGAAACAATTTAAAATACTGATTTGGAGCGGAGGCGGCGGTGATATGAGATAGCAAATCGGTGGGCCTCGCCGTCAATGCGGAGGAGAAGATTTTTGACTTGAGGCGGGAAATTGTTTTTTTGAGAACACCCTCGTTCATTAACCCGATATTTTACATCAAAATCTGATAATTGACAAACAGGGCATAATATTCTAATTTGCGTTAAATTTGCACATTTAAATCCAGGGGATATAAAAATGAATTCCAAAGACGCCGGGTATTCATTATTTCTTTTGGTTGGAGCGGCCGCATTTTCTATCTTTGTCGTTATTTGCGGTTTTCGGCAAGAGGGCAAGTATTCGTTTCTTGGGTTAAACAAGGCAAATGCTTCTCAAAATGGAAATACCTATACCCAAGATTTTAAAACGGAAACCGCCGCCGTTGTTAGAAGAAAAATTGCGAGCACAAAATGGACAAATGCTTCGGCCTTTATTCTTGATAAACAGAGGGGGTGGTTTGCCGTCGCGGCTCATTTTATCGGCAACGGCAGAAGAATCTATTTCACGCTTTTTTTCAACGGCCGGGTTTACAAAAGCACATCATTGAAAGTTTCTTCTCGTGCCGATGTTGCGATAATAAAAATAGTCGGAGATTTTGACTCTGATAATTTTCCCGAACCCTATAAATTTGCTTCCGGAACATTTGTCGGGGAAAAGGTCCGTCTTAGAGGATTTCATTTGCACCCAAGCGATTCGTGGGAAAATAAAAGATTAACCGGAATTTTCAGACAATATTACGGCGATAATAGCCACGGAGAAATTGTCTTTGACGATTTAAGCGCGTATGTTGTGCGAGTTAACGCATCTTTGGTCCTGCCGGCAACCCCCGACAGGATAGAAGTAAGCAATCTCTCGGCATCCAACTGCATAGAATTAAGACTTGAAGAAGAGCACCAATCTTCTTTCGGCGGGTTGAGCGGCGGAGCGATAGTAAACATGAATAATGAATTGGTCGGGATTGATTTTGCTTCCGACTCGGGCGGCGGCTATTATGTTCGCGAAGAAGGGTGCCCGCCTAAATACATTTTCGGCAAGATGATTTATGCCGTTCCGGCCGAAGAGCTTAAAAATTTAAAACTTTCGCAGTTGTTGGCCGAACAACCCATCACTTTTCAAGGACTTGTCCGAAGGGGCATGTTTATGTATAAAACCATCCTTGAAAAGTGATGGGCTTTTTTCTTCGGCAAGTTTGCTATATGCTGTTTTTGTGGAACACTTACGCGAATCTATTTTGGCCACTATCGTTTACTATGACATTTTGAATTTTCCGCTCACTCTTTTTGAAATAAAAAAATTTTTAATTCATCCGGCCAGATTGCGGCCGGCGGCGCAGTCAAGCGTGGAAGCGCCCCCAAGTCTAAGCGACATTCAAAAAGAAATTGACGGTCTGGCGGCGGCCAAAAAAGTGGTTCAGCAAAATGGATTTTATTTTTTAAACGGCAGGAATAATTTGTGCGTTCAAAGGGCGGAAAAAGAAAAGATTTCCGCCCAGAAATGGAAGAAATTGCTTAAAGCGGCAAGGTGGTTTGCGGCGGTGCCTTATTTGCGGGGGATTTTTGTCGGCGGTTCAATGGCAATTAACAATACCGCCGAAGAAGGCGACTTTGACATTTTAGCGGTTGCTCGGGTCGGCCGTCTATACACCTGCCGCCTGTTTTTATCTTTAGCGGCTTCTTTGTTCGGAGCCCGAAGAAAAAGATTTGACAAAGTTGCGCCGGATAAGTTTTGTTTCAATCATTACATTGTCGATACGGTCCCGGGCATTGAGCATCAAAGCTTGTTTAACGCCCAATCGTATGCCAGTCTGACGCCGATTCTGGCCGGCGAAGAGTTGTTTGAAAAATTTTACGGAGCCAATGAGTGGATACAGAATTTTATTTTAAGTTTTGAACCGTCCGGCAAATTTGTTTTTAAAAAAATCAAACCGAATCCAATTTTGGCCGAGACGGCCAAAATTGGGGAAGCGGTGTTCAATTCCGTTTTTGGCGGCTGGCTGGAAAAAATTCTTAAATCTGTCCAGCAAAGGAGAATCAGGAAAAACCCGGTTACTTATGAAAGCGGCGGACGGGTGGTTTTCAGCGACAGCGAACTGGAATTTCATCCCCGCTCTTTTGAAAAAACTTTAGTTGAACAATACAACCGCGGCCTTAAAAGGACCGGTATTTTGACCGCCGAACAAGAAAGAGATTCCGGGCTTAATTAAGCGCGGGGTTGACAAGACTTTGGTCGGCGAATATATTATCTGTTATTGGCACTCTTTGGTTATAAGTGCCAAAAAGAAATAATTGTTAGATTGTTAATTGTCAGATTGTTAATTGATTTTAACAAGATGTCAAGATAGCAATATAACAAGGTTTATTATGCTTAAACCCTTATCTGACCATGTGGTTATAGAACCGATGAAAGAAGAAAAAAGGCAAGGCGGAATAATTTTGCCTGATACGGTGGAGAAGGAAAAATCCGAAAAGGGTAAGGTAATTGCCGTCGGCCCGGGGAAAATGGGAGAAGACGGTAAAAGGATGCCGATGGAGCTAAAGAAGGGCAATGTCGTCGTATTTACCAAATACGGCCCGAATGAAGTGAAAGTTGGCGGAAAAGAATACTTGATAGCGAGAGAAGAAGATATACTTGCGATTTTGGATTAAAAAATTCATATATCATATATCATGTATCAAGACGCCTATTGTTACATGGTCTGTGGTTTATGTTGTATGAATTATGGCAAAACAGATTTCTTACAAAGAGGATGCCCGCGAGGCATTAAAGCGGGGTGTGGACAAATTGGCGAATGCGGTAAAAGTTACCCTTGGCCCCAAAGGAAGAAATGTCGTTTTGGATAAAGGATTCGGAAGTCCGACTATCACCAAAGACGGCGTAACGGTCGCCAAAGATATAGAGCTGAAAGACAAGCTTGAAAATATCGGCGCCGAACTTATAAAAGAAGTTGCTTCAAAAACCAACGATGTGGCCGGCGACGGCACGACTACGGCGATAATTCTGGCCCAAGCTTTAGTATCCGAAGGTTTCAGTGCGGTTAATTCCGGCGCCAACCCCATTTTTTTGAAAGAGGGA
>Ga0209210_1001636_pt1 | contig 18287 bp, 18 predicted proteins | sample RifGroA1_FD_183991 | JGI IMG/M metagenome (GOLD analysis project Ga0209210, IMG submission 183991) | Contaminated groundwater microbial communities from Rifle, Colorado, USA - Rifle Groundwater A1 (SPAdes) (version 2) | ecosystem: Environmental > Aquatic > Deep subsurface > Groundwater >...
AGACAATACATTTGAAAAGGAAGTTCTTCAGAGTGATATTCCTGTCCTTGTTGATTTCTGGGCAGAATGGTGCCAGCCTTGTAAAATGGTGGGGCCTATTGTTGAGGAAGTAGCCAGGGAATATTCCGGCAAAATTAAAGTCGGCAAAGTAAATGTTGACGAGAATACAAAAACTCCATCTGACTATGGAATAATGTCCATACCCACCCTTGTGATATTTAAAAACGGCAAACCTGAGCAGACAATGGTAGGAGTACAACCGAAAGAAGTGTTTAAGAGTAATATTGACGCAGCCCTAGCTGCTTAATACTACAAATGCCACAAATACTACGAATAATTCAATAAGCCAAGTTTCATTGAAATATTTGATATTGGTAGTATTGGTACTGTATTTGTAGTATTATTTTCCTATGGAAAATTTATCTGATGTGATTATTGTCGGATCAGGGCCGGCGGGTTTGACTGCGGCTCTCTATGCCACCCGCGCCAATTTAAAAACCCTTGTTATCGCGGGAAGAAAGTGGGGGGGGCAACTCATGCTGACTACGCTTGTGGAGAACTATCCCGGATTTCCCGAGGGTATCCAGGGTCCTGATTTAATGATGAACATGAGAAAGCAGGCTGAACATCATGGGGCACAAATTTTGGATGTTGATTTCAAAGACGCAGACTTTACCAAAAAACCCTTTACGATTCACACAGACGATGAAAAAACATATTCTTCCAAATCGGTAATTATCGCAACGGGCGCAGAAACTCGATGGCTTGGGGTTCCCGGTGAGCAGGAAAGAATTGGCCGGGGAGTTTCATCCTGCGCGCCATGTGATGCTCCTTTTTTCAGAAATAAAAACGCGATTGTTGTTGGTGGAGGAGACAGTGCAATGGAAGAGGCGCTGGTACTAACGAAATTCGCAAGTTCGGTGACAATTGTTCACAGGCGAGGCGAGTTTCGCGCCTCACAGATTATGCAGAAAAGGGTGAAAGAAAATCCAAAAATTAAATTAATATTTAATTCCGAGATTGTCGAAATCTTGGGGGAGAATAAAGTCGAAAAAGTAAAAATAAAAAATAATCAAACCAATGGAATATCTGAAATGCCGATTGATGGGGTTTTTGTAGCTGTTGGGCACATTCCCAATTCCGCATTATTTCAAGGTATTGACCGCGACGATAAAGGATTTATTAAGGTTTACGATCACACCAAAACCAATATAGAAGGGATTTATGTTGCAGGAGATGTTCATGACGCAATTTATAAACAGGCGGTAACCGCCGCCGCTTTTGGCTCCATGGCAGCCTTAGAGGTAGAACGAGCGCTAATGGAAGGCAAAATTTAACTGCTTCTTGACTCCTGCATTTTCGGTATTACAATAGCATTATAGGCAGCAGTTTATGAACGCTGTTGAAGCGGATTTATTAGATAAAATTGGAAATTCAAGAGTTCATCCTATAAGTCCAGATCGGCCGGGAAGGTATGTCGCTTTTGAAGGAAACGAACAAGATCCGCACCCTGTATATTTGCCTCAAGGCGAAGTTATAGTCTCCATGAGCCCTGTTGAAATTCGCTGGCCTGCTCCTATTTCTCCAATTGAAGCATTGATGCTTGTTACCAAAGCACAAAAAGTAGAAGACATTGGTCTTCATCCCGTTTCGGCAGCTGCCTGTACGCCTGAAAACGCCGAAAAACCGGAATTGCAACTTTTTAGTGACACCGAGTTTGGCCGGGATGAAATAATTGTTGCGCAAGATCTAATAAAAGACTTTCCAAAAGTTGCCAAAACCGCTCTTATTTCTCTTGCTGAAAGCCAGGGGGTTGATTTCGATTACGCAAGGGAGGAAAGGCGGGGAAGCATAATTCACGAGAAGAGATCTCCTGAAGATCCGCTTGCTCAAAAAATAACTTCAGAATCCGGTTGGGGATGGGCCTATTATGGCGCAAAGGATTCAAACCCTTTGTATATACAGCTTGCAGGTTTATATGTACAGCAAAAAGGAAGAGAAATATTATCGGAAGTTTATAAAGACAAAAACGGAGAAGAACAAGAAGTTCTTCATGCCGTAACGCTTGCAGCTGATCTTATGATAAAAGAGATAGATGCGAGTCCTTTGGGAATGCTTGAGTTTCGCCAGGAAATCCCCAAAGGGATTTCAAATCAAGTATGGCGAGATTCAAAAGAAGCTTATCATCATGCTGACGGAAGAATTGCTGACAATACTTATGGTATTGCTTCGTTTTCACTTCAAGTGGATGCGTATAAGGCTCTTCAAGCGCTAAGCAGTCTGTTTCCGGAGAATAAGCATTTGTATGATGGACGCGCTAAAAATTTAAAAGACAGAATTCTGAATGATTTTTGGGTTGAAGATGAAAGAGGAGGTTATTTTGCTCTCGGTGCAGAAAAAAAAGAAGATGGGGCATATGAGCTCTTAAGAATAAGAACTTCTGACATGGGTCATGTTTTGGACTCGGACATTTTAGAAGGGGATGATCCTGGGATTGTACGAAAAAGAGAGATGCTTATTAGAGCTCTATTTTCACCTGAAATGTTTTCAGGAAAAGGGATCAGGACCCTTGCAAGCTCTGAAGTAAGATATAATCCGGCTTCATATCACAATGGAAGCGTTTGGATTAGAGAAAACAACAAGATTGCAAAAGGGCTTGAAAGGCATGGAAATATTGATCTTGCAGCATTAGTGCATCAATGCACCGTCAATATCTGGTTAAGTCTTGGGATAATGCCCGAAAACGTACCAAGCGATGATACACCTGAGCCAAGAATTAATGGGAGAATTGTTGACGCAGAAGGGCAAATTAAATACAGAGTAGAGCAGCCGGGTCAGCTAATTCAAGCCTGGAGTGCAAGCGGGGTATATCAAAGCATTGAATTCCTTAAAAAATACGGATATCCTGTTCCTGAATCTGTAGCCGCTTAAATTAGGTTCCTGTCGCTCTCGGGTTCGCCTCGTGGAGAAGATTTAGGGGAGGTTTTTCTTGAGGATTTCAAGGTCATCCCGAAGGGCAATAATTCCGTTTGAAAGTGTGATTAGCTCTTTCTCAATGTTCTGAAGAGATTTACTTGATTCAATGTGAGCCTGACCCTCCTGATGTTTTTCCCGGTCTTCCTCAAGATAAAATTTATCAATGTCAGATGAAATGTCTTCAACATCCGCCTCCAGTCCTTCAACATTTTTTCTTATCCTCTTAATATTCCCCTCAAGTCCCTCAACATCCTCCACGATTTCACCAAATCCTCCCTCAAGTCCCTCAACATCCTCCTGAATTTCCTCAAGATTTTCCCCTACATCTTCAAGGCTTTCCGTTGTCCTATTTACAGTTAATTGAATAAAAAGAGCAAGATAAATTGCCTCAAGAGAAACTACAGTTGTTACAATTAAAAGTATAGTGTTAAATTTTACTCCCAAAAAATAAACCAAAAAAGAACCAATAAAAAGAAAGGTGTGTACTATAATTGACGCAGGTGTACCTACCCATTCGGTTAGTTTTACCGCCAGTTTTTCGAGGTCAATGTTTTTTACCAGTGATTTTTTTCTGATCATCATGCCACCCTATATTATATCTCCGGCTCTATTTTTAGGGCAAGTAGGAATCTATTTAGGAGAAAAGCTTGTGAAAAGCTGAGAACAATAAGTTCCGGTGCATTTGACACAAGAAAACCTATAGTCACCCACAACGGAACTTTTGTGAATGGGTGATGATAGCCACCAAGACACAGTTCCTTGTTCATTTGATCCCACTTTTGCGTTCTCAAAGATCCAATAGGGGAGATTTCTATTATAGAGTCCCGAATGGATGTTTCCGTTTGTAATTTCCCCGGCAAGCTCATTACTTCTTGACTCTGCAAGCTCACAAACTTTATCATCTTTCTCAAAAGGGGCAAGCCCAACTGAGGCGCGAAATTGGTTTGCCAAGTCAAATATCAAGTCAGAGTTGAGAGGTGTATCATTTTGGAGAGATTCGGGAGCCAAAGGCTGCATAGTGGGTAAAACTATGGGATCAATTGCGGAAGATGCCTGAAGAGTTTGACTTTGTGATCCGGCAACAATAACGTTGCCTTGCGCTTGTTTGAGTGTTTCCTCAGGGGAAGCGATACAGCTTTGATTTAAAATTTCCTCACAAAGCTTAGTAGAAACCCGGGACGCTGAGCATGAGCTCAAATCCTGGGTAATTTTTTTTGTTGCCTTTGTCTCATGCATAGCTCCCGTGATGGAAAAAAATGCCATCACAAGGAGTAGAATATTTCCTGCCTTTGACATAAAAAAAGTTCCGCATATTTGCGAAACTTGTGAAAGCTATTCTAGCAAAAAAGAACCAATTTGTCAAATTTTTAACTTTGGCTCGAGGGAAGGATAAACTTTGACAATCCTTTTAATGTCTTCAATATTTAGGGTCAAGCTTAATGAGTTTGTTCGCCCGATTAAAAAATCTCCCAATTCTACTTTATCTTTTTCTTTTGCAGCATAAGCTATTGCTTTAATTTCGGAGATAGGCACAACCCGAAATTTTGGCAATGATCTTAAAAAGTTAACTTTTTCCTCAAAATCCATATCCTTGTATTATACAATTTTAGAAGTTTAAATTGTCATTTTGCTGTCTATTTTATTTTCCTATCTTGACATAAGGCTCGGATCTAGGTAGAATAAAGTACCTTTCGAGGAAAGCACGTATTTTATGACTTTTAACTCAGACTAACTCAATACACTCCGGATATAGGAGTCCCTATTGAGCCCAATTTAATCGGGGTCAACTACTTCTGCCGATAACCGGCAATGCTTTATTCTCGAATCAGGTTTAAAAATTAATTTGTTTAATGGACCGCCAACTTTAAAAGTGTGCGGGTTTCCAGATTCATGCAAGATCTTAAGGGGCCGGTAGCTTAGTTGGTAGAGCGCAGCTTTTGCATAGCTGAGGTCGAGAGTTCAAGTCTCTTCCGGTCCACTTTTTTTCGCTTTTGCAAAAAAAAAGTGCCAGGTTCAAGCAAGCTGAAACTGGCAGGCACAGCTAGTATATTTCTGCCTCGTCGCCGAGGGCAATTTTACTCGGGGCGAGACAAAAGTATATTAGGGAGAAAATGGCCTTAACCCGTTCGACTCACCACCAAGTGGTGGTTCGCTCAGGGTTAAAGTGCTTCGCTCTTTAACAATTGGGGAAATATAAACCCCGCATCATAGAATGGTGTCGGGGTAAATTGTTATTCTCAAATAATAATTAAGAACAACTAGGCCAGTCCGATGTAAATCGGACAGTGGTTTTTTAAAATCTACGCTATTGCCACGCCATTAGTGGATGCCTAGGAAGTGTTGACCGAAGAAGGACGTTTCTACGGCAGCGAAAATCGTCGGGGAGCAGCCCATGATGCTTTGATCCGGCGGTGTCCGAATGGGGAAACCCATGCCGATGCAAATTCGGCATAACCTTTGCCATGAAGTTGGTTTCGATTTATCGAGATCATATTAGTGGCGGGTAGGGAACCCGGTGAACTGAAACATCTAAGTAACCGGTGGAAAAGAAATCAAAGAGATTCCCTTAGTAGCGGCGAGTGAAAAGGGATCAGCTCAAACCCCTTGTGCATGGCGCAAGAAGTTTAAAGTTAAAATTTAAAAGTGAAAAGTTAAGGTGGCTCACTTCGTTCGCATATATATTGCGCGAAGCGCTACCATAATTTTGAACTTTGAATTTTGCATTTTGAATTTCTCGCGCTGTGCGCGAGAGGTGTTGTAGGACGACTTGCTTAAATGCAAAAGGATGTTGAAAAAGATAGTAGAAGGTGCCGGAACTGCACCACCATAGAAGGTGATAGTCCTGTAAGCGAAATTTTTTTCTACGCCTTGTCTGTTCCTGAGTACCATGGGGCACGATTAAACCCTGTGGGAAGCCGGGGCGACCAAGCTCCAAAGCTAAATATCAGCACTTACCGATAGTGAACTAGTACCGTGAGGGAAAGGTGAAAAGCACCCCGGGAGGGGGATGAAATAGTACCTGAAACTAATGGCTAACAAGCAGTGAAGGCTTGTGCATGGCACAAGGCTAAATTTCTAATTTCTAATTATTCTAATTTCTAATCAAGCACCAATTTTTTAAAGTGTCCAATTGATTAGATCAATTAGTAATTAGGTCAATTAGGTTAATTTATCCTCGTGCTGTGCACGAGTGATCACGTGCCTATTGAAGAATGAGCCAGTGAGTTTTTGTTGCCTTCAAGTCTAAGTCGTATTGCGACGGAGGCGAAGTGAAAGCGAGCCCTAACTGGGCTATTTAGAAGGTTACAGAAGACCCGAAACCAGGTGAGCTAACCATGAGCAGGGTGAATGCCGATGAAAATCGGCAGGAGGCCCGAACCCGTTGATGTAGCAATATCATGGGATGACTTGTGGTTAGGGGTAATATGCCAATCGAACTTGGAGATAGCTGGTTCTCCCTGAAATATATTTAGGTATAGCCTTTATTTGATAAATGTTGGGGGTAGAGCACTGAATGGTATCTGGAGAGGAAACTCTTCAGGATCAATCAAACTCCGAATACCAACATTTTGGAATAGAGAGTCAGTCCTGCGGCGCTAAGGTCGTGGGTCGAGAGGGAAACAACCCAGACTCCCGTTTAAGGCCTCTAAATTCAAGCTAAGTTGTTAAGAAAGTCATGATCCTCAGACACCTAGGAGGTTGGCTCAGAAGCAGCCATCCTTTAAAGAAAGCGTAACAGCTCACTAGTCGATTTGGGATTGTGGCGTCGAAAATGATCGAGGATTAAGCTTGATGCCGAAGACGGAGGTGTTCCGGTTTTACGACCGGAATGCAGTAAGGGAGCGTCCCGCCAGCTTTGAAGGTGAGCCGTAAGGCTTGCTGGAGTAGGCGGGAGTGAGAATGCTGGCATGAGTAGCGATTATTCCGATGAGAAATCGGAACGCCGAAAGTCTAAGGTTTCCTTCGCAATGTAAGTCAGCGAAGGGTTAGTCGGCTCCTAACGGTGGCCCGTGTGAAACGCGGGGTAGCCGGATGGACGAGTCGTTAAAATTCGACTACAGGTTTTGATGCGTTTACCCCCGCAAGGGGGTTATCACCTGGGGATTAACCAGGGTGGAAGAGATCGCCCCGCTTGCGGGGTTTAAGCCATAAAATAGTTTTGATAGGGAAATCCGTCAGAATGTTAAATTGAGTGGCGAGTACGAGTTTGAAAGGGAAACTGAGTAGGACGAGGATCTATCTTTCAGCCTGCGAGAAAAGATTCACAGGGAGTGTCAAGTCTTGCCGTACCGCATTACCGACACAGGTAGACTGGTGGAGAACACCAAGGCGATCGGGAGAAGAATGTTCAAGGAACTCGGCAAAAAAGCTGGGCGTAACCTTTGGGAGATGCCCTGCCAGGTACCAGCCGGTATCCTGGCCGCAGCGAAAGTTTGCTTAGCGACTGTTTATCTAAAACACAGGTCCCTGCAAAGCCGAAAGGCAAAGTATAGGGGCTGACACCTGCCCAGTGCTGGTAAGTCAATGATGGTGAGTGAAGCTCGTAAGAGTCAGCTCGTTATCAAAGCTCCAGTGAACGGCAGCAGTAACTATAACTGTTCTATGGTAGCGAAGTTCCTTGTCGGGTGAGTTCCGACCCGCACGAAAGGTAGAACGACTGAGCAACTGTCTTGAACATTTACCCGGCGAAATTGAGATGGCTGTGAAGACGCGGCCTGGTTGTCCTAGGACAAAAAGACCCCGGGAGCTTTACTGTAGCTTCGCATTTGAAAGCTTTTTTCAACTGTCGAGAATAGGAGGGACCCCGCCGCAAGGCGGGGGTCAGTGAAATACCTCTCTTTGAAATGGGTAATCATTATTCTTATCCCGCATAAAAATCCGGGAAGAAAACAGTGCGTGGTGGGCAGTTTAACTGGGGAGGTTGACTCCTAAATTGCAACGGAGTTGTACAAAGGTTGGCTTAACGCGGATGGAAATCGCGTTGTAAGTGCATAGGCATAAGCCAGCTTGACTGTGAGACTCACAAGTCGAGCAGGTACGAAAGTAGGTCTAAGTGATCCTGCGTTCCTTATTGGTCGGGACGCAGCTTAACGGATAAAAGCTACCCCGGGGATACAATTTACTGTGTCCGGGTCTTATGGTAACATAAGGCCAGGCATACGGCTAATAACGGTGGAGCCCTCTTGCTTTGGTTTTGGTCTTTTCCATAATCGAGGGAGGCAAAGGGTAATACCGTGGGAAGTCTTCAGTTATCGGTTCTCGGTTTTCAGTGTTCGGAATCTGGTCTATCAGTTTGCAGTTTATCAGACTGACAAACAGACAACCGGTAAACGAATATCTGACAACCGACAACAGAAAACAGATAACCGTCGACCCCGTATCGACTGATGTTCCATTCATGGAACTGAGATAGAAGTTGTTTCTTGTTACATTAACAAGAAAATTTATGACTTTTATCACACGCCGTACTCCCGATTTTATCGGGATGAAGATATAGTCAGTGCAGCAAGAAATTGCTGATTTGTCATTCCGATTTAATCGGAATAACATGAACAGGCTGATCGCCTCCAAGCGTCCATAGCGACGAGGCGGTTTGGCACCTCGATGTCGGCTCATCTTAGCGCGGGGGTGAAGAAGCTCCCAAGCGTCGGGCTGTTCGCCCGTTAAAAAGGTACGCGAGCTGGGTTCAGAACGTCGTAAGACAGTAGACCTATGGTTAATAGACAATTACCATAAAAGAGCTGTCTCTCTTCAGCGTTTTGTAACTAAAGAGGAAAATTGAAGAACCCCGATTTTATCGGGGATAAATCTTGCTATATGCTGGAAACTCCGAGTATTCTAAGCTACTTGACAAGCACAGTAAATAGAGATAATCTATCTCTATGTCAAGTAAAAAAGCTTTAGATGCGGACAATCAGCAGGCAATTGAGAATAAAGTTTCAAACGAATATCTGAGTGGTTTTGTAGACGGTGAAGGGTGTTTTTATGTAGGATTTGGGAAACGAGAAGATCTCCCGCTTAAATGGCAAATAATAACAGAATTCCACTTAAGTCAAAATCCTGGAGGGAAGAACGTTCTTGAAGAATTTTCTAGAAGATTAGGTTGTGGTTATTTAAAACCTAACCATCCAGGAAGTTCAAAAGATAAATCTTGGGTCTTAATTGTTAAAGACAGAAAGAATTTAAAAGAGAAATTAATTCCCTTTTTTAAGAAATACCCATTACATACATCGAAAAGAGTAGAGTTATCGATTTTTGAGTTCGTGCTTTCACTGATAGAAAAGAAAGAGCATTTAACTCGAGAAGGATTTCAACAAATAGTTGAAAAAGTATTTCAAAACCCACGAGTTACCAATAAAAGATATTCAAAAGAAGTTTTATTGTCTTAAGAGCCTCAGAGACTATACGCAAGATCCCATCCCATTAGATAATTTATCTAACGGGACGGGAAAGATATAGTCCGAACTGCATAGCGATATGCAGAGTCTACTAGAAATAGTAGACCGTGTTCGCCTTAGGCGGACTAGTAACATTATTGTCGGTCTCTATCCAGGACAACCGATTTGAGATTTGAAGGGAGCTGTCCCTAGTACGAGAGGACTGGGATGGGGGAATCCCTGGTGTGCCGGTTGTGTGAAAACACGCAGCGCCGGATAGCTAGATTCCCATGGGATAACCGCTGAAAGCATCTAAGTGGGAAGCCCACCCTAAGATAAGATCTCTTTGGCCCCTCCGAAACCAGGAGGTTGATAGGTAGCAGGTGTAAGACCGGTAACGGTTTCAGCTTAGCTATACTAATAGGCCTGATAGCGTAGATTTTAGAAAATCACCCCTGCCTTTTGGCGGGATGCGAATTTTCGCGAATACGCTTAGTTGTTTGTAAGAATAACAATAAAAGGTTTTGTTTAGATCCTTCGTGGCTTAAACCGCCGCTCAGGATATGGCAAAGCCATGTTTTGCTCTTGAGCCTTTCGGTGATTAGAGCGCGGTGGAACTACCCTTAACCATTCCGAACAAGGAAGTAAAACGCCGTAGCGCTCACGATACTGGGGGAGACCCTGGGACAATAGGTCATCGCCGGGGGACTCAAGAGCAAAAACTTTCCCCAATTGTCACCAATTATTAGAGGTTAGATAGTAAAAATCCATTGTATAAATGGCTTTTTAGTAGATCTTCTTTTAACACAGACATGCATATGTTTAGCTTATCTATTCCTTTATCACTAAGGCGAGAGGAGTGGTATAGCCCGTGGATATTTGGTAATATTACCACAGCAATGTTAAGAAAAGAAGGAACCGCAACAATTGAAGAGTTGGGCAGGGCGCCATTACCAACAGAATTTGGAGATTGGACGTATATTGTATTTGGGGATTTAGCGCATGGGAAGCAGCACGAAGTGTTAGTGTTTGGCGATGCCTCAAAAGACATGCTCTATGAAGAAGCTGATGATATCTTGGTTCGCGTTCATTCCTCATGTCGTACAAGTGAGATATTTCATGCAGTAAACTGCGAATGTAGAGAACAACTGCATTCTTCGATGAGTTTCATTCGACAAGAGGGAAGAGGAGTAATAGTTTACCTTGATCAAGAGGGCAGGGGGAATGGTATAGTAGGGAAGCTGGCCCAACTAAATAAGATGTTTGGATGGAAATCGCAAGAGATAGAACAAAAACAAGATATAAGTAGCGGAGAGCCTATGAATACTGTTAAGGCATACAAAGAGTCAGGATATTTACCTGAGGTTAGAGATTTTAATGTTGCAGGGGAAATACTTAAAATATTAGGCGTCAGATCAGTTAAATTATTAACTAACAACCCTCAAAAAATAGAAGGTATCGCAAGCGTTGGTATTGGAGTAAAGCCCGTTGAGATACATATAACTCCAGCGAATGAAATTATAGCTATCGATCTTCAGTCTAAAGCAAGAAATCTTAAGCATAAAATAAGCGAAGAACACTGGAAGACAAATAAGTCCTGAATGCGTCTACCCATGAAGAAACTTTTGATCAGAATGCTTATTCGTACAGATAGCGCTTTCCAAAAAAATTGCAAGAGAAGAAAAAGCCCCCGTTAATTATTTTGTCTTAGAAATGAGTGCTTTATTGCATGATATTTCTGATTGGAAATTCAATTCAAATGATAAAAATTGTTCTAAAAATGCAAGGGAAATACTTTCGCAATTAAAAGTTACAAAAGACATGATGAACACAAAGTCGGCGAAAAAAATAGCAGAAGACAAACATAAATTCCTAGAAGGTTTTCTTGACAGATTTCTCAAAGAGTGGTCTGATTAATCCTTCTGCTTGACAAAATTGCCAGAAAAAATAATTCAGGATAAGAAAAAATTCTGAATAAAACTTTTATACAATTTTTACAAATTAGCATTTATTTAAGAATTAATATCAAATTACCTAAATCTGCTTTCTACAGTTTTAATCTAAGTATCTGCCAAAAAGCCCCACCAACAGCTTGAGGCACAAACAGTAGAGCTATAAGAACTCTGTACATAATTCGCGCAACCTTATTTTCCACATAATAATTTTTTATTTCCTCAAAACTAAAATTTGGCCATTCAATAAATGATTGATTTTTCATTTTGAAAATATTTAAGCGAACTTTAGAGGAAGATTCAGTAGCTTAGATTACCAAAATTTTGTAGTCTGGATTACAATTTCAGTCTTTAATTAAGGCGTGTTCGTTGAGTTTTTTAATGTCCAAAATTGTTATTTTTCCCCGATCGTCTTTTAATATCCCCTCCTTTTTAAGTCTATTCACAGAAATGGTCACGGTTTCACGAAAACTTCCCACAAATTCCGCGATTCTTTGATGAGTTAACGATAGGGGAAGATCGATTTTTCCATTTTTTCGAACCCCGAATCGTTTGGCCAAATCGGACAAAAAGCTTGCGACGCGTGCTGTCGAATCGGTTAAAATAAAACCTTCAAGTTTCCTTTCCGTATAATTGAGTCTTTCAATAAAGACATGGAGAATATCTATTAATATTTCGGGGTGCTCGGATGCCGCTTTTATAAACTCGTCCCGCGGAATCGTTACTACCGTAACTTCCGTTAGCGCCTCCGCGCTGTGTCTGAGAAGTCTATCCTTCCCTGTAAGAGCGCGAACACCTAAAACACTACCCGGACCATAAAGATAAATTATTGTATCCCTTCCTTCTTCTGAAGTACGGTAAAGTTTTACAAAACCCTCTTTTATAAAATAAAGTTTCTCAGGTTGGTCGCCTTCGTAGAAGATAGTGTTTCCGGCGCGGATCCGAAGATGCGGTCGACTGGAAAATTTCTTAAGAAAAGAGGAAAAATCCTGTTTCCTCCAGATATTTTCAAGGCGATCAACTTGCTCTTTTCTCTTGTCGTTCACGCGGGATTATTATATCATCTTGCGAAAGCATCAATAAACGCTTATACTCCCTTTTAAAATAGTTATATGAGTCGGGAGAGAATTGCGTCTGTAAATGTTGGAGCAGAAGCCCCTGTTGTTTTGGTTGGTAAGGAAAAAAAACTTGCCGGCGCAACAGCTTTAATATTCGGAGGGCAAGGCTCAATAGAGGTTGGGATGGGTAAGGAATTACTTGAGAGTCCGGATGTTCAAGAATTCTATAAAAGGGTGAGGAAAATTTCCGGTATTCCAATAGATGAAATAACTTTTTTGGGGCCTTCGAAAAAGTTATTTTCCGACCAAAAAATTACTCAACTTGCCGTATTTGCTCTAAACCACGCCTATTATATTGAATTAAGAAAAAAGCTAGAGAGAGAGCCCGATTTCTACGCGGGAAATAGTTTAGGGAGAATAAACGCGCTTCTTGCCGCCGGCGCATTAGAAGAAGATGATGCTATTCGTCTGGTTATTGCAAGAGGCCGGGCCATGCAAAAAGCTTGCAGGAAAAATCCGGGAAGTTTATTCGCGCTTACTATGCCTGAGGGCCGTGACGGGATAAAATTTCAGGATATAGAATCTCTAGCTTCGGATTTTAGGGAGAAGGGCATATACATAGAGGCGGTGAATTCCGATTCGCAAATTGTTGTGGGGTGCTTAAAGGAAAAGGTAGATGAAACGCTTGAGTGGTTGAAACAATATGAGAACATTAAAGTTACTCCTGTTAAGTCGGCAGGAATATACCATTCAATATTTATGCAGCCTGCTGTACCCGAGCTTCAAAAGGGGCTTAAAAAGGTGAAGATCAAAAAACCAACCCGACCCGTAATTGATGACTTGACAGGAGAACCAATGATTGATCCTGAAGAAATTCGTGAATCTCTCCTGAGACACCTGACTAATGCAGTTAACTGGAAGGCAGTCGTCGAGTTTTTGGAAGGTGAAGGAGTTTTGGATATCGTGGAACCCGGAAGCCGCGGCACCCTTTCCCGCATGATGAAGCATAAAAGAAGAATTGCCCTTGTATTGTTTGCGGGAGGAACACTTGCCTATATTATGTCGCGAAGAAGAAAAACCGCGCAGTAGGAGCTTGACTTTCTGCTTTATTAATCTTTATCATAGATCTATGAGCGAAAAACAAATCTCCCCGAATGCCCCTTCGGAAACTAGTAATGCCACCAAAAATATTGAGGCGGGCTTGGCGGGCTTTATTTTACCACTCGTATTGATAATTATAATTTTTGTTTCGCTTAATTATTTCAGCATTCTCCCAATTTCCGAATCCGTTCCATTTCTTTCTTTTCTTCCAAAACAAAAAACTCAAAAGGTTGAAGCTCCCTCAAAAACAATGATTTCTCCCACACAGACGCTAAAACCAAAAGTCACATTCGGGTGTCCGGTGAAAGAGAGCTTGTGCGCCAAAGGTGCTATTTTAATCCTTGCGGGCCGTGACGAAACTTCGTCATTCTCGGGCATTGTATACTCCAGTCTTCCCGAGGGAACTGAAATTTTGTCAAGTTTTGCGGGAGATATTCAGGTTAAAAATCTGGCAACTGAAGGGGCAACCCTGGTTACGATTATAAATAAGGATGCCAACCTTCAGGCAAATTATAAATTTCCAAAAGACGCTTTTAAACTTAGTATAGATTCGGTACGCGCCGGAGGGCGCGGGGAAACAATAGGTACTATAATTAACGGAAGCAAAAACTTCAAAAAATTAGGGGCAGGATATGACAATCTGATTTTTTCAATTCAGAATTTTAGTACAAAATCATACATAAAAATCAAACCGGCGGGAGACGGCAAATTCATCCTTTCTATTTGATTTAAAAACACTTCGCGCCAATCTTAAGCCAACCACCCGTTCGATTGCCATAAGAATTTATTATCATTTATAAATCTATCCTCTTAAGGTGGATTAATTTATCTTTAGCCGGATAGGCTTTTAAAACAAAATTAAATTTGTCTAAAGTAAGAGCAAGGAAAAAATCATTTTTTGAATATTTTGTTCTTGGGTTAACTAAATATCTAATCCCGGATTCATGTTCCGCCAATTTTTTCCTAATAATGTCTATATCTAAAGGTTTATTCTCAAAATATCCTTTAATATATTTTGCAAACATTAGATCTTCATTATCATCAGATGTCCCACTAGTGCAAAACAAATGAACATAATTTGGATTTTCTTTTTTAATGTAATTAATTATCGCTTTAGCGTTAACAAAACTTCCCGTAATAACTTCTTTTGTATGTCGTAAGGCATTAGTAACTCCGCGTGTTCCTAATGTTGTTGTGTGGATGATTGTTTTATTCGAAAAATCCAGATCTTTTATTTCTGTAGGGGAGTTGCCGTAATCAAATCCCGAAAGTTTCAAACCCTTTCTTTCACCAATTAGGATATAGTCGGGGTTTTCATCCTTTAGTTTATAAGCTAAATTAAGATCGCCTACAACTATATAATCTTTGGGGTTGTTGTTCATTGCATAGCAAGCCGTAGTGAAGGCGCGGAGAACATCAATTACTATTACTAGTTCTTCCTGAGCCTTCTTCAGATTTTGATCGTTGGTAATAATAAATTTCATTGTTTGCTTCCTTAATGGATTATAAACCATTCCTGGTCTTGAGAGAAGTCTTTGAAGTTGATCTTTTGCTTTGCATATTGATATAGCAATTTATGTTTAAGTAATAGTTGCGAGACGAGGTTGACAAGGAGGCGCAAAATCACATACGGGACTTGACAAATTGCTATATAATTAAATAGCTGTACTATAAGTTAAAAGTACAGTTCGTAATATGACTAATTTGGAACTGCCGGATGGTTCGAATGAGCATGGAAGCGATATCACCTCTTCCGTAGAGGAAAAATTAGCAAAAGAAGGTGTTGCCGTAATTTCTCCGGATTCTCTCCTTGGAAGGATTGGAAAAATATCGAAAAGAGTTGCAGTTCCCGCGGCGGCGGGTTTAACCTTACTGCTTGCGACAGCTCTGCCCTCAGACAGCGATGTTGGGGTTTCGGAAATTTTCCCTGAGCCGACAGCTTCGCCTGAAGCCCCGATTACGCAAGTTGAAAACACCGGGGAGATTTTATCTTCAAAAACAGATACCGGCCAAAAAAAAGATACAGAGGATTTAAGAAGAAGCATTGAAGAGGAATTCGGCATAAAACTTCATACATTTGATGAAATCTCCCTGATCCCCGTCATCAAAGTTCGTCATGGGGTAAAAAATCTTTTTAGTTCAAACCAAGACTGGACGGAGCAAAATTTAAATCTTTTAGTTCAGGTACTTGCGCGTTTGCCCAAAGATTTGTACAGCCAAAGAGAGGATGGAGAAAAAGTACATATAATTTTAGGGCCCGCGGGTCTTTGCGGTTGGGACAAGCAGAATCTTACGCCGAATTATCCGCGCCAGATTATGCTCCCCTATGACCTATTTAAAACCGAAACTCCTCTGTCTGCCGAATGGATAACAGCCCACGAAGCTGCCCATCTTAGAACTTTGGATTCATGCTCATCACTTGACCCGGCTGTAATTCAAACCTCGCCTTATTTTAAGAGAATTGATGAAATACTTGAAAGACAATATATTGAAATCAGGGAAGAACTTTCAAAAAAGCTGGCTGATCTTGAGGAAGAAACAGGAATTAAAGCAAGAGACAAGGGGAAAGCGGGGGCTCTAGAATCTATAAAAAATCCTGAAGAATTAACTTCTTTTCGCTTCACGCGCTTTAAATATGGGATAAGCAAAGACATGCCAACGGAATTTATTGCAGTTGCAGCAGAATCTTACTTTTTGGGCAAGGATTATTTTTACAAAATGTATGAGCCGTTTTTACCAAAAGAAACAATAGATAAACTCTATGAGTTTACCCAAAATGAGATTTTTGGCGGGAGAGACTATCAAGACTACAAAAAATTTACTTCAGAATTCCCTGATGGTTCAGGGTATTTTGGCGATCCTAAGGATAAAATTATTGGCCCTTCAGTACGGGATCAAGAAGAGGTAAATACGAAACCTTGAGTTGGCAGAACTATGACTATTTGGCTAATTACTGTTTTACCTCCCATGTGACGCGAACTCTAAACTGTTACACCACCTATTAAACAGGTTATAACTTATAACTGGAGTTACCTTCATGCATGATGTAGCAAGAATTACGCGGCCGCGTAAAAGTTGCCACATTTACTACATAAGATTCTCTACTCCAGAGAAAGTGATGAGAATTATGTAACAATTGAGAATTCGTTTGTTTGTTTCATTTTAAATTTCGTGTAACAGATCAATGAGACCTTGACAAGATAACGGATGTATGTTATACATTAGACATATGATTCGTACGCAAATATACTTACCAAAAGAGTTATACCAAAACCTTAATTTGACTGCAAAAAAAGAAAGTAAAACCAGAGCACAAGTAATAAGAGAGGCTCTCATTGAAGGATTAAGGAAAAAAAGAGGAAACGCCGCGGAAGCGCTTTTGGAACTTGCAAGCCTTGGTAAAAAGTTTAAATTAAAAGGTCCAAAGGATTTGTCTCAAAATATAGACAAATATCTCTACGAAAATGAATAATCCGGTTATCGCAGATTCAAGCGCTTTGGTTTCTCTCATATTTCCAACCGACAGCAACAATAAAAAAGCTTTAACAATCACCAAAATTCTAAGTAAAACCTCGCGGCCTCTTATAATTCCGGGTGATATTTTCACCGAAACCATCAATCTTATTGGAAAGAAAATAGACCACAAAATCGCATGTATTACAGGGGATAAATTTCTAAAAGATAAAAGATTTATTATCATTGATACAACCGAAGAAATCCGTTTATCTGCATTTACAAAATTTAAGATTCAATCAAAATCAGTCAGTTTTACTGACTGTGTAGTTATGGCTCTTGCCGATCATTTCGATACAAAAGACATTTTTGGATTTGATGAAATCTTTAAAAAGAACGGATACGTCAGGCTTGGTATTGACAAGAAATAATTATTACAACGATACGGGATCGTTAGGCATCGTTAACAATATTTAAAATGGACTTGACAGAGCATATCCTGCGTGCCAACTGCTTTTTATATTGTCAAATCAAGAAGAAATTAGTTTTGCACCAAATTCGAATATTTGCCCCGATTACAATTACACCTTCGAGGTGTTGTGCGATTGCACCTGCGGGCGTTAAGCTTAAAAGAACTAATCATTTGGGGGCATAGGAAAACAAGAGTAATACTTAATCTTTGACATTGCTACATCAATCTAAAGGGAGTTTTGCACCAGACTCATATTCGATGTCTTGACATACAACAGCTATTCTAATACAATTTACTTGTTGAGTAATTATACAACACTTAATGAAAAAAGTAGTATACCTCTTAGGTGTTCCTTGTGCAGGCAAATCTACAATCATAAAAGAATGGCGACACAAGGGCGGAATGACATTGCCTGAGTTTACGGAACCGGTACCCGACTTTGTGCATAACGCTTGGTTAGGTAGTAAAGAAGCTCAACTGAACGCACAAAAATGGGCGCTTGAACAAAATTTTAAAAAAGACGAAATGATCAGAAATTTACCATATGACGGAACATTAATAGTTGAGAGATCTCCAATAGATGCTGTCGTGTATGCAAGAGCATTTGGAGGAAAAGTAGCTTTGTGGACAGAAACTGAAGTAGCAAAAAATAACTGGGTTCCAGGCATGTTAGTTCTTCTTGCAACAGATTATGAAAACTTAAAAGAAAGGTGGATTTTAGGACGAGGATTATCTCGTGAGGATTGGGAGCATCAATGGAAACCGTTTTCACGAGCACTACAGGGACAATATGAGATGTTCAAAAGAACATTTAGTATCCCAAGTATTCAAACGGATACATCATTAGGAGAAACAATGAGGCAGTTACATACTCTTGCCGAAAACGGACTTACTTACA
>Ga0209210_1001638_pt1 | contig 18257 bp, 16 predicted proteins | sample RifGroA1_FD_183991 | JGI IMG/M metagenome (GOLD analysis project Ga0209210, IMG submission 183991) | Contaminated groundwater microbial communities from Rifle, Colorado, USA - Rifle Groundwater A1 (SPAdes) (version 2) | ecosystem: Environmental > Aquatic > Deep subsurface > Groundwater >...
GTTGCTCTAATCTTCCAACCGAAAATTCTGTTACCCTGAAGAATTGCTTCCTCAACGTCGCCGTAATAATAACTTCCTCCGCCACAAGAAGCAATTCCTTGTAAAGTTACTTCATCTGCAGCTTCACCAAAACCAACAGCATAAATCACAATTCCATAATCATTAAATGCATCACACGACGCCTGAATCGCATCTTGCTTTGCATTTCCTGTTCCTTGCTGAGCACATTGAACATTCGCTTCTCCGTCGCTCATCACAACAAAGCTTCTATATTTACTCGACGTTGAATTCACAACTAAATCAGTTACAGCTTTGTTTATTCCGCAGCATATGCAGGTTGAACCACTGGCACTCCAAGAATCAACCTCGGCAATTAATGAGTTATTATTGTTGGATAAAAAGTGATAATAATTTGTTGAAAAACTTCCTTTATATCCCACAAGTCCAACCCTATTCCCAGTAACATTTAATATATTATTAACAAATTCTCTATTCGCATCTTTAGCTTTCCCAATTTTATTTTCATAAGTGCCTCCGCAGCTTTGGCATGTCGGCGCGGAATTGCAATTATCACTCGTTGCTATACAACACCAAAAATCATCACCCTGACAAGCTTTCATACTACCACTTAAATCAGTAACAGAATAAACATCAGCGTTCAAAGTTTGATTCAAAACATAAGTTGCATTAAACATGCCAAGTCTTAAAGGAATTGTCGTATCAGTCATTGAGCCATAATCTAACATCGACGACAAAACAGCATTATTTAAAGTCACAGAAACCTCGCCGCCTCCGCTATTATCTTCATAAACCGTCGTATTTCCAATAGTTAAAAAAACATCAAAACTGCTGTTATAATGCAAAAAAACTTCCATATTATTCAAACTGCCGGGAATATAAAATCCATCATAATCATTTATCAATCCTTTTATTCCCGGAAAATTTTTCTTAATCGACGGAATTAATTCAGAACTCGCGTCATGAGTCACTTTAATAAATCCGCCTGCAATATACAATTTATTAACACTTCCAGCAGTTGATCTAAAATCAATATAATTTGTTCCTGAATTAAAAAAACCTAAGTAAGGATTTAAATCTATTTCGTATGGAACGCCCGACGTAGGATAATAAGTATTAACAAAGTTATTATTAATATACAAATCAAAATTGCCTCCAAAAACTGCTTCAATTTTAACATCAATTATCTGGTCTTCAAATTCAACAGTAATGTTTCCGTCGCCGACATAACCTCCAAAATAAAAATATTCTACTTTATTCGACGCTGACAAAAATGCTCTTGCTGAAAAACCAGTCACTGACTCACCTTCGTCTCCTTTAATACCGCTGATAATCTGTCTTGCAGTCCAAATATCTCGTGCATTCTCAAAAGCACTTTTATTACTCGTCGCTATCATAATCCCATTAAAATACAAACCCATATCATTATCTGAATTAAGTTCATCAAGAATAGACTGCGCCATCAAATTCGCTTCAGGATTTGACTCTGCATAAAATTCTCCAATTTGCTCCAAAACAGACTGATTCAAATTTGTAATTTTCCCAGAAGCAATTAAAGATTGAACATACACATTATCTATTTCTCCAACTTCCAATTTAGATAAAACATGCAGCAAATCATCTTGAACGTCAACTCGTGGAGACGTTCTATGAATTGAAGGTCTCACAAACAAAACAATTCCTAAAATCAACAGCAACGCTATAAACGCGTCCAATGTAAAAAAATATGCTTGCTTATTTTTGATTAATTTATTTTTCATTTTAAAATCTAGCCGCGCTTCGCGCGATATTATAATTTACACTAATGTAAAAAACCCAAGAATAATTTGTTTCATCATACAATACCTTGCTATTAATTTTATTTCGTTTTTCTATTATCATTTTATCCTAACTTGCCGACAGGCAAGCAATTTTTTCTCATCGCGAAGCGAGCCATTTTTAAATTAATAACTCCAAAAGCTCTGTGATGAATTGAGTAACTATCTAAAACAATTCTTTCATTAAATTTTTTCTTTTTTATTATCATTTTCACGTCCAAACAAAAAACTGAAATTTAGTCGGTTTATTTTTGTAAATAACAAAACGATTAATCTTAATATTACTTTTAACAACACTTGAATTAACTAAACCAATATAATCAACAGGATATATTTCACCAATACTTTCATTGCCTCCAAAAATAACTCCATTATAAACATCCAAAATTTCTGTTGAATTCAAAGTTTTATTGTAAAATCGAACATTATCTATTATTCCATTAAATTCATTTCTTATACTGCCGTCGTCAACTGTTCCAATAAAAGTTGACTCTGAATCTCCCCATCCGCCAACTCCAGTTATAATTGAAGAGAAAAGACAAGTCTGGCTAGCCAACAAAATTCCGTCTCTATATAAATGAATCTGGCTCGTCGACGGATTCCAAACGCCGGCATAATTATACCATTGATTCAAATTAATATCACCTGCTGTATAAGTTATAGAACAGCTATTAGTAGTATTTCCATCATTATCAAAAAAGAAGACTGTATCTTCTTGAAGATTTATCCTTAAGTAAAAAAATTCATTTGCATTTCCTCCTGTAACTGAATTATCCCATCTTCCTAAAATATAAGAATCTCCGTCAATAGTTGAATTCGCCCACGCTGAAAAAGTGCATCCGTTTACGCAAAGAGTTTCAAAATCACTTCCAGTTCCAGCTGTTAAATAAACATTCAAATCTAAACCTGCATAATTATAATTTCCACTTCCATCGGGTCCTCCAAACATAGAATAAGTCGGACAAATTCCCCCTCCAGCTGGTCCGCAAGTTGCAGTATTTCCATTTCCAGAATCATCTGTAATCAAACCAGTCGCAGTTTCATCGACGTCAAAAGAATAATGAGAAACTAAATTTGAACTTCCTCCACTAGAACCTCCACCCCCTGTATTATTCCCAACTTCCAAACCATCAATTTTAAAATAGAAATTATCTTTAATTCCCAAACCAGTGCGCATTTCTTGATAATCCAAAGAATAAAAATTATTTAATTTGAACTGGTAAATTTTCCCATTACTCAAAATTCCAAGATTAGCGTCGTCACTTAAAATAATTTCAGACGCACTATTTCCCTGATAAAAAAGATTATCTAATTCATCATTTGATTGGTTGCTATAATTAATCGCATAAAAGAATAAAATAATAACTCCTGCAAAAAAAATTAAAATAGCAGCAACTATATCAAAACTCCAAACCTGTCCTTTTTTATTTTGAACTCTTTTCATTTTTTATTTTTATTAATTACACACTCGCAACCCCGCCCGGTTATCTTCTAATTTAATTTGTCCTCGTGAAATTGCCCGCTTCGCGCAATTTATTTAATGATAAGCCCAAAACCCGAATATAAACTAAGCAACTATACAAAGTTCTGCTCTTAACTTTATTTCTTTTTTTAGCTGTCATTTTCATTAATTTTTGCCTCGAGGGCAAAGTAATTTTCAACTCTGCCGAAAACAACTTTCATTGAATTTATTTTACTGAATGACTTAATTAAGATAGACGACCCCATTTTCTTTTCTAATTACATTTAATCCTTTTTGAACATCACCAGTTACATCAAAAACACTATACGAAATTCCAAGATCATCTCCGGAAATAAAAACACTTTTTCCAACTAATTGAATTTCATATTGCTTGCCTAAAATATTATTCGGAACTTCAAACTCCCGATAATAACCATTACTCGCGCCTGTTGCTAACGCAATCTCATTTTGAACACTCAACGCAATATGTTCTGCAAGAATATTAATTTTCTCAACATTTTTTTGATTAACATTATTCTGAATAGCTGACATAAACAAAACAAAAAAGAACATAATTGCTCCGAATATAATCACAAATTCAACCGCGCTTTGACTCTTTTCATATTTACATTTGAGCGATTTCATTAATTCAGTCACTATCTGGGTGGGGGGGTGGGGGATGGTGGTGGACTTATGAAATCGCAAACAAAAAAATTTCTTCATTTTCACCTCTATAATATATTAAAAATAGAATATTTAAAGATTGGTAATATTCTGGCTTTGTTGAAAAAATATGAATTTTTTGAGTTAGGTAAAATTTTGGTAACGCAATGCATAAATAAGGGCGGGTTTTCTTTCGAAGAAAGAAATTAAGTGGGCGATTACTAACTCAAAAATTCCAAATAAAAAAAGTTTTCAACAAAACCTAATATCCTCATTCCTCAATCACAACAAAATTTTCTCTTGCTTTAATAGACAAAACCTTAACACCTTCGACATTTGAAATACTTCCTTCTTGCAAAGGAACATTGCTTCCAAACGAACGAAGATTATCTCCAGAAGAAGAACTTATAGTCATGACAATGCTATTGCTCGTTATAATAATTTCCTTAACACCCGACGGCAAATACAAATTCACGGTTTTCTCGCTCGGCTCGCCCGCAAAAAAAACAGTCTCTGCATTATTAATTAATTGTTCTGCAAAACTCTCAATCTGATTCATCCTAATTTTATCTTTAGTAAGATTTGAATAATAACCAGACATCAACAAAATTACCATTACTGCAAATGACACAAAACCAATTACAATCATATACTCAACACCTGACTGCGAGCGATTTTGTGATAAGGGTGCAAGTAGGGGTTGGTGGGCAAAATCGCGAGTAGAGCGTTTAGATTTTTTTAAAATTTTTTTCACCTCTTAACCTTAGAGTAAGGTTTATATAATATTTTTCACTCACTTAAGGAATAAAAAGTATATAAAGATTTTCAAATGGTTAAAAAACGAGGTTACATCATATTAGCCGTATTCCTAATAATTTTCGCTTCTGTAAATCTTTATCTCTTTTTCAACAAAGGCATCGCATCATATCAAAATATTTCAGGACGGTTTATAGAAGACATTCCAAAAATGCCATGGAATTTAAACATTTCAATAATCGCCTTCGTCGCACAATGGATTATCCTCTTAATAGTCGCTTTAGTTGCCTATGTGAGATTCATGAAAAAAAGAAAAGAAGAGCACGTTCAATTAAGTTACAGCAGAATAAAAAATAAAATAACGCGCTCAGAAACCGACTTGGATATTTTATACAACTTATTAAAAGAGAAAAAGAGATTAAGAATTGGACTAATAGCAAAAACATTCAAAATCAAAAAAGAAAATGCTTTAGAATGGGGAAAGATTTTAGAGAATTATAAATTAGCAATAATTGAATACCCCACTTTTAGCGAGCCTGAAATAAGGTTATTTGAAAAAGAAAAAGATGAAACAGAAAAACAAAAAGAACGTGAACAAGAAAAGAAACGTGAAGAAAAAGACAAACAAGAAAAGAGCGAAAACAACGTCGACAAAGAACACAAAGAAAAAACAAAGACGCACAAAAAGCACAAGACACATAAAGCAGCGCATAAAAAGAGTAACAAGCGTTAAAAACAAACACGTTTCAAAAAAGAAGGTTGATAAAACACATAAAAAGATTTCTAAAAAACATAGCAAGTCCCCTAAAACAGATATAAAAAAGCAAATTCACGCTGCAAATATTCTGGAAAGATACACTCTAAATGTTGACAAGGCAAAAGTAAATGTAACAATACAAAAAAAAGAAGGAGGAAACTTTTATATTTTATCACTTCCAAAAATTGACATTGGAACAGAAGCGCTGCTTGATGAAATAAGAAAAGAATTGGTTTCTGTAACAAGCATTGCAGCAGGAGAATTAGTCGATGAAAAATCAGTTATTAAAATCAAGCAACAATTCATTGACGACGCTGGAAAACTCTTAAAAGAAAAAGTCCCTGACATGGAAAAAAACACAGAAGATCTTTTAGTTGGAATCTTAATTCAAGAAATGTTAGGGTTGGGACAAATTGAATTTTTAATAAACGACCCAGCTTTAGAAGAAATTGTAATTATCTCATCAAAAGAGCCGGTCAGAACATACCATAAAAAACATGGCTGGCTGACAACAAATATCTTAATTCAAACAGAAGAAGAAATAAACAATTACTCAAACATTATTGCACGAAGAGTCGGGCGGCAAATTAGTATTCTGACGCCTTTGCTTGACGCACACGTTGTAACCGGCGACAGAGCAAACGCAGTTCTTTATCCAATCGCAACAAAAGGAAACACCATCACAATCCGTAAATTCTCAAGAGACCCGTGGACAATTATTGATTTGATTGGAAACAAAACCGTATCAATGGACGTCTCTGCTATTTTATGGCTTGCAATTGAATATGAAATGAATGTCTTAATTTCCGGCGGAACAGCGTCAGGAAAAACAGTTTTCTTAAATGCGTGCATGCCTTTTATTCCTCCGAACCACAGAATTATTTCAATGGAAGACACTCGGGAATTAATGCTGCCGGAATTTTTATATTGGTGTCCGCTTGTAACGCGTGCGCCAAACCCGGAAGGAAAAGGAGAAGTTTCAATGTTAGATTTATTAGTAAACTCTTTGCGTATGCGTCCTGACAGAATCATACTTGGTGAAATACGTCGACAAAGAGAAGCAGAAGTTTTGTTCGAAGCAATGCATACGGGCCATTCAGTTTACGCAACAGTTCACGCAGACTCAGCAAATGAAACAATTCGTAGACTTACAAACCCCCCTATAAACATCCCGACAAACATGCTTGCAAACGTAAATCTAAATGTGGTAATGTTTAGAGACCGTCGTCGTGGTTTGCGTCGAGTCTCACAACTTGCAGAATTCATTCCAGGAAAAGATTCAATAAACGCGAATATATTATATAGATGGGTAGTTGACAACGACGAAATTATCCCGCATAATGAAAGCCTGACATTCATAGATGAATTAAGCAGAAATACAGGAATGTCAGAAAATGAAATCAACCAAAACTTAGAAAAGAAAAAATCAATCCTAACATGGCTTTTGAAAAATAATATCAGAGACTTAGATTCAATTGGAAAAGTAATGAATTTATATTACACACATCAAGACGCATTAAAAGAAATTATAGAAAAAGATGATGTTTCAAAAATTATAGTTAAAAAACAAATATCTGGTGTTGAATCCTATCCTGTCGAAGACAAAGGCAAAATTGAAGAAGATAAAACTGAAAAGAAACCACATAAAAAAGAAGATGAAGACAAGGATGATGGTGGTAGCGAGACTAGTTGGGGTGGAGGCAGGGAACGCGGTGGCCAAAAGAATAAATCTCGAGCTACCAACGAAGATAAAAAAGATGATAGCAAACATAAACCACATGAAAAAGAAATTAGCAATCCCCCTCAGGGGACGCTGGGGCGAACTCCAGCTAGGGGCGAACGACTTCGCGAAGTAGTATATAAAAATAAAAATAAACGAGCGGGGTCGCGAGTTGGGGCACTTAAGCAATCACCAAGAAAAAAGTCTAAGTTTAAAAGAAAAAATAAAAGAGGAATAATTAGATTCTTCAACTAATATGAAACTCAAAATTCCTTTTACTTTCTCTGATATAGAAATTGCAAAAAGAAAATGTAAATACTTTCTTAAATTTTCAAACAACAAGGAATCAAAAATAACTCAATACTTAAGAAACACAGGAGTTGACATCGACAAAAGAACATATCTCGCAATCTGTTACAGAAACTTTTTCTATAACTTGCTTATCACATCAGTAATCTTCACATCAATTCTTGGACTAACTACTTATATTGGATTGCCCGGCATAGAAAACTTCCTAATAGCCGGATTTGGAATAGCGCTCTTAATTTCAGGTTTTATCCTTATGAATCAATACAATTATCCTCGTATTTACTCCCTAAACAAAAAAAGAGATTTAGAAAAAAACCTCATTCCAGTTCTTCAGGACATGTTAGTTCAATTAAATTCTGGTGTGCCTTTATTTAGAATCATCGCCAATATTTCAGGTTCAGATTACGGAGAAGTAAGCAGTGAATTCAAAAAGATTATTTCAGAAATTAATTCTGGCTCCCAGCAAATTGTCGCAATAGAAAAATATGGAAAAATAAACACCTCAGAATATTTTAGAAGAGTTTTATGGCAAATCAGCAACGGTATGCGGGCAGGAAGCGATATGAGTATAATAATTAACGAAGAAGTCAAAAACCTCGGGAAAGAACAGGCAATCCAAATTCAAAGCTACGGAAGCAAACTAAACCCGCTGGTGATGTTTTACATGCTTATCGCTGTAATTCTGCCGTCGCTGGGAATAACTTTCCTTATCATCCTTGCATCTCTATTAAACTTTTCAGGAACTTTCATAAAAACGATTTTGGTTTTCTTATTTTTAGGTGTTGTATTTATACAAATTATGTTCCTTGGAGTAATTAAATCAAGAAGACCGACGCTGTTGTAAAATGAACACACTAAAATTTTATCCAAAAATTTTAAGGGAAATTTATCAAAAGAATATAATTAACGCGGGCATTAAAAAAACGCCCGAATGTTTCCATAATAGGGCAATGTTCGCATGTTTAATTTTATCAATAATTTCTTCTTTGGTTTTTTTCTTTCTAAATTATAACTTAGCATTCTCATTATTAGTTTTTGTTTTATCAAACATATTTGTATTTTTTTATGTCAGCCTAAAGGCATCAGCACGAATTAAACAAATGGAAAAATTTTTTCCAGACGTAATTTCATTAATGGCAAGCAATTTACGTGCAGGCATTACAATTGACAGGTCATTTTTACTTTCTGCCCGTCCTGAATTTGCTCCTTTAGATGATGAAATTTTAAAAACAGGCAAAGATGTAGCAACCGGAAAAGATTTCAAAACAGCTCTTGAAGAAATGGGAAGGAGGATTGACTCGCAAAAAATTTCAAAAATAATTAATTTAATTGTCTCTGGATTAAATGCCGGTGGAAACATTTCTGATTTGCTTGAACAAACTTCATCAAACATGAAAGAAAAAGAATTCATCGAAAAAAGAGCGACATCAAGTATTCTAATGTATGTCATATTCATATTTTTCGCAGTCGGCGTCGGCGCGCCAATTTTATTCTCTCTAAGCACAGTCTTAGTTAAAATCGTAATTGACATCTCCTCGCAGCTTCCAGAAGCCGGCTCATACACAACAAATTTAGCAATTTCATTTTCTGAAGTTTCTATCACACCGCAATTCATAATTTACTATTCATTAATTTTCATGATCGTAACTGATTTAATATCAAGCTTAGTAATTGGACTCGTTAACAAAGGCGAAGGAAAAGCCGGCCTAAAATATTTTATTCCCTTAGTAATTTTCAGCATCGGAGTTTTCTTTTTATTCAGAACAATAGTCTCAAGTTTTATAGGGGGAGCTTTTAAGTTTTAACTGTAAAGTAAACATCTTATGTAACATAGTTTATCCTAAATTTGCTTACTCCAAAGTCGCAAGTCATTGATGCTCAGAAATGAGAACCACCAACGGGTTCTTCACAGTTCCTGCAACCACTAACCGCTTCGCTTGAATTTCTTCGTTAATAATTTCCTTAAGCGAATGTATCTGACCGAGCATTTTGACTTTGACTATTTTATTAGTTAATAACAAAGTCAGGATGCGAATAATTGATATCACGACGAGCGATTTCACGTTTGGGTTCTTCGCGCGATGGTGGCGAGCAATGTTCACGAGTCTCGCCTCAAAACCGAGAACGAGTGAGCTTGCGAGGTGGAGTGAGGTCGGGAGCAACTTGCGAGCGCTAATGTTAAGTTGTAGAATGGACTTAACACTAACAATAAATTTAAAAGGAATTCATACCTAATATAAAAATGAAAAAGAGAATTAAAAAAAAGGGAAAGAAGGTTGTTAAGAAAAAGGTTGTAAAAAGAAAACCTGTGAAAAAGAAAAAAGTAGATAAGAAAAAAACTCTTAAAAAAAAGACTGAAAATATTTCTAGCAAGTCTATAAAATCACCAGCCAAAAAACTTCTCCAAAAATCAAGAGTAAGAATTAAAAAAGAAGATACAAACAAAAGAGTTCCAACTGGAATTAAAAAATTTGACAAATTAATTGAAGGAGGATTTGAATATGATTCTGTTAACTTGGTTGCAGGTGGAAGCGGAAGCGGAAAAACTATTTTCGCAATGCAATTTTTAATAGACGGTATAAAAAAAGGAGAGCCTTGCCTTTACATAACATTCGAAGAATCAAAAAAAGAATTCTACAAAAATATGCTGGGTTTCGGATGGGATTTATCAAAAGCAGAATCTTCAGGAAAATTCACCTTCTTAGAATATTCGCCGGCAAAATTAAAAATGATGTTAGATGAAGGCGGCGGCGCAGTTGAAAGCATTGTTATAAGAAAAAAAATAAAAAGATTAGTAATAGACAGCATTAGCAGTTTCACGCTTCTTTTCGACGACGAATCTGAAAAAAGACAAGCCATACTTTCATTAATTGACATACTAAAAAAATGGGATAACACAGACTTACTAACTTTAGAAAAAGACACATCAAAAATTAAAAATCAAAAAGTCTCTCCGTCAGAACTTCAATCTGACAGTTTAATCCTTCTTCACTACACCAAAATAAAGAACAAACGCGAACGTTTTATTGAAATCTTAAAAATGCGGGGCACAAACCACAGCAAAGAAACTTATGAATTTAAAATCGGGAAAAAAGGAATTGAAATTGGAAACAAGGCGGGAATTAAGGGCTGATTATCTATCCCAAACAATATGCCCATTAATACTATGTTTCTCATATACTTTTAAAATTTCTTCAGAGAATTTCTTAAGTTCTTTGTTCTTTTCATGTTTCGCTAATTCATACAAATGAATAAACATTTTCTTCCCTGTTTCAGTTTGATTAAAAGTTTTCTTCATGAAATTATGTTGTGCGCATAAAACCTGCCCATTTTCAACAACAGATTTTCCTCCAAGATATTTCGGTTTTATATGATCTACATGCAATTCGACGCCTTCTTTCTTTCCTTTCCCGCAAATAACACATTTATAATTATCCTTCTTCAAAATCTCTTCTTTTTGATCTAAATTAAAATCATCCAGCTCTTTTTTCTGCACCATGTCTGGATCATAACGATAAACACCTTTTCTTACTTTAATTAAAAATCCGCTTTCATGCAAGCTTCTTATTGAACGCCATGTATCTCTGGGTTTTTTATTATAAAGTTTTTTGTATTCATCTTCTACCCAATCAACTACAGGACCATGTTCCAAATCTTCTTTTGAATGTTTCTTAAAATATTCTATCAACAACTCTTTGATTGAAACTTTTTCCATATTCAAAATCTATCAAATTTAATTGATTCATTTGTGCTTCCTGATTCAAGCGTTTTACTGCTAAATCACAATAACTAATATCTATATCTATTCCAATACCTTTTCTTTTATTTAAATAAGAGGCAATCAACGTCGTGCCGCTGCCTAAAAATGGATCTAAAACAACGTCTCCCACAAAACTAAATAATTTAATACACCTTTTTGGTAATTCAACAGGAAATGGAGCAGGATGTCCACCGGCTCCCTTCTTGCTCTGTCCTTGAAAAGTCCATAAACCATTTGTCCATTCTATAAATTCTTCTTTTGAAATATCAGATTGTTTTTTATTGTTTTTCTTCCAACTATTCTTGTATAAAATAATAATTAATTCTACTGGAGCAATCACATAAGGCGCTGAAGCACTGAGCCATGAACCCCATGCAGTTCTCCGCGAAATATTACCTTCATTCCATATAATTGTTGAGTGATATTTATAGCCTATTTTTTTTGCAATTGTTGTAAAGTCCGCTCCAACACTTTGCTGGCCGCCTTTATTTTTATCTAAAGGGATATTAAGACATAATCTTCCATCGTCCTTTAACCATTCAAAACATCTAGACAACCATTTGTAACTGAATTCAAGATACTCTCCATAAGTTATTTGATCGTTATGAGAATTATATTTTATGTCTACATTATAAGGAGGAGATGTAACTATCAAATCTACAGAATTTTCTGGGATAGATTGAATTTTTAAAACATCATCATTAAAGATTAGAAGATTATTTGATTTAAAATAAGGGCTCTTTTTTTCCATTTTATCTTTTTCACGATTTAATAACTATAAAATACTTTTAATTTATATAGTTATCTGATAATTAATGAAACATCTCTCTTTTAGAAACTTTTAGATAAATAAAATTGCACTCCTCCAAAGTCGTCGTGTTTCAATATTATTTAATCTGCGAACTATGATGAGCAACAAATTATAAATTGAAGTAAAAGATGAGCAACACAACAGGATTAAAAGATATTAAGATCCGTGTTTCACTTAACTACAACTCAATCTTCATTCCTCATCAAACACCCCTCAACATCTTTATCAGAAATTTTCTTCAGTCTGCTTTGAAAATCTTTTACAAAATTAACAATTTCATCACCAAGCATTTTCTTGACTTCACCAGAAAGAATTCGGCCTTTCCTGTAATCATTTCTTAATTTGTCGCTTTCACTTTCATCAAAAAATAAATTTGTCAAGTAAAAAATAGAAACGTCATCGTCGGGATTTCCGCCGTTTTTTCTGTGCTCTTCCGCAGTATCCGCGCCGCCGCTGTAAGCTTTATTGACTTTTTTTCTTATAGTTTTCTCGTCGTCGCTCAAGAAAATCGCATTATTTCTTGACTTTGACATTTTCTCGCCGTCTAATCCAGGAAAAAATCTCGCGTGAAGAATTGCCGGTTTATTCAATCCAAATCTTCCAGCAATATCTCGCGAAATTCTAATATGCGCGTCTTCATCAGGCCCAATAGGAACAAGAACATTTTTTATTCCTTTCTCAATTTGAGGAAACAAAATATGCGCTGATTGAACAGCTGGATAAAAATGCAAACCAATATTTTCCTCTGGCTTGTATCCATAAGTCGCCTTAATCTCAGAATAATTAACTTTCTTCGACAACTTAACAGCAAGATTGTAAATATTAGTATAAACTTGGTCTATAATAAAAAACGTTTTTTTAGGATTAAATCCGTAAGCCAAAAGCTCCTTCGCCAACTTCTTCGCATTCACCAACGCTTCTTCTTGAGTTGAAACTTTTCCAGCAAGATAACTTTCATCATCTGAAATCGGAATATAAACATCCAACCCATACTTTTTCTGAAAAAACAAATTAGTATCAAAAACCGGTTTATGCCCAATATGAATTGTTCCCGACGCATTAAATCCTGAAAGGATTGCACACTTTTCTCCTTTCTTCAAAGCAAAAAAAAACTTATCAAAATCCCTATGAGAATAAATAATTCCTTTTTCAAAAGTATAAAAATCCGGCTTGTCTTTTAATTTTGACATAGCTTCAGCTCCAAATCTCTTAATCAAATCTTCATTCTCTTGTGGAATTTTCGCAACATCCATAAATTAAATAAGAAAACTAATTTTATAAAACTATTCAATCCACTGGCTTTGTTGAAAAAGTTAATGTAATAAAAACAAGTTCGTATATTCAGTAACTTCGTCTGGGTGGGTGGTTGGGGGACGGAGGTTGGGGCTTACGAACTTGTATTAAATAAAAAAGATTTTCAACAAAGCCCAATCCACATCAAAACCCAACGAACAAATATTTATAAACAATAATTACCTTTCCAAATCATGAAAACGGGGTTAACAATAGTTGCATTTGCATTCTTACTTATAATATTGCCATTAACTTCAGCAGAAATAATTCTCAATCAGCCAGGTGAACTTTTCAATCTCGGCGACCCGCTTTCTATTCCAGTAACAATTAAAACAGCTTCTGAAATTAACGGATTTTTCTCAGTCAACCTAATTTGCAGTGGAAAAGAGACAGAAATTTACAAAGAATACATATTTCTTTTAGCAGGCGAGGAAAAACGAATGTCTCCAAAAATTCGGTTATTGCCAAGTCTTACAGGAATAACAGCAAGCAGCTGCAAAATTAAAGCAATTCTCAACGACGAATATGTTTTAACAAATGACTTCAAGATTTCAAAAAAAATCAACGTTGCATTAAAAACAGAACAAACAGAATACTCTCCAGGAGAAACTATTATAATTGAAGGAGATGCAATTAAAGAAAACGGACAGCCTGCCGAAGGATTTATTGAAATAACTTCAAGCATAAGCGCACTTCCGGTTTCTGAAAACCCTGTTGAAGAAGAGGGAGAACCTACTAACGAAACAGAATCACCAACTCAGCCAGAACCAATACCAACAAACCAGGCAATAAATATTTTAGACACAGTAACTAATGGTTATTTCCAAGTTAAAATACAGCTGCCAAAAAATACAAAAGCAGGACAATACCAAATCAAATTAAAAGTTTATGAAAAAGATTTTGAGGGCTTTGAAACAAACACAGGTTTGTCAAGTTTATCTGCAGCAGTAATTCAAGTTCCAACAAGCTTAGAAGTGATTTTAGAAAAAGAAAATATTATTCCCGGTGAATCATTAAAAGTCAAAACAATACTGCACGACCAAACAGGAGAAAAAATGCCCTCAATCTCAACAATTACAATAAAAGACAATAAAGGCGAGATAAAAGAAAAAATTGTCGACCATCCAACAGATGAATTCTTTGAATATCCTATATTATACAACGAACCGCCAAAAGAATGGAAAATAACCGCAACATCAAACGATTTCACATCAGAAGCGTCTTTTAAAATTCAGGAAAAACAAGAAATAAAAGTAGAAATATTAAACAAAACATTAGTCATAACCAACATCGGAAACGTGCATTACAACAAGACAATATCTGTAAAAATAGGCAGCGTAACTAAACCATTAGAAGTGGATCTTGATGTAGACGAAACTCAAAAATACAAAATGTCTGCACCCGACGGCGAATATGAAATAGAAGTAATAACCGACGGAAACAGCAAAATAACAGGCCTTGCAACCTTAACAGGAAGGAGTATCGATGTCAAAAAATCCTCCTCAGAAAAATTTTCTCTAATAAGATATCCGCTCGTTTGGATATTTATGATTTTAATCCTTGGATTTATAGCCTTCATGGTTGTTAGAAAAGGCTACAAAAGAAGTTTCATTGGACACTTAAACATTGGAAAAAACAAAGAAACAGTCAAAGAAATACATCATGCATCAAAAGGTTCATTAATTGAAAAAAATACTGCAGAAGTTTCTCTATCATTAAAAGGTGATAAACAACCTGCAAAAATTACTTGCTTAAAGATTCATAATAGCAAAGACCTAAGAAAAGAATCAAAAGAAATAATTAAAAAAATAACTGATCATGCAGACAAAGAAAAAGCAGTATATTATGAAGACGGTGACTATATCTTTTTCATATTTTCCCCGGCAATAACAAAAACATTCAAGAATGACACGCCTGCAATAAAACTCGGACAAGAAGCCAAAAAAATCCTGGATGACCATAATAAACTTGCAAAAGAAAAAATCATCTACGGAATTTCATTAAACCAAGGGCAAATCATTGCGAAAAGAGAAAATCATGAACATTTCTTAAAATTCATGAGCTTGGGAAATTTAATTGGATTAAGCAAAAAAATCGCTTCAATCTCAAATGGAGAAATCAACTTAACGCCGGAATTTAACAGTCAGCTTATGTCAGGCGTAAAAACAGAAAAACAAAAGAAAGGTGACGTTGAGTTTTTTTCCATTAAAGAATTCCGCGGCATACGTGATTCAGAAGAAAACAAAAAATTCATTTCTGGCTTTGTCGACAGGCTGAAGAAGGGATGATTTTTATTGCTCATCCTTATGATAAACCTCTAAAAATTCTAATGTATCATTTCCAGAATAATATTTGTAAGACAACCGATAAGGATTAACATAAACTTCGCGTGTTCCTTTTCTAACATTTCTCATTGGTTTACCTATCTCCGGATTTTTTATTATCTTAGAGATTTGTTTTTGAACTTTTAATTTCATTAATGAATCTTTTATTTTTGATACAATCTTAACAAATTTATCATCGTAGATAACTCTCACCATTTTTTCATTTGTTCAAGAAATTCATCACCATCTATGCTAATGAAATCTCCTTTTTCATGCCTCTTATATGCTTCTTCAGTTCTTTTTGCAAATTCCAAATCTTCTTCCAAATTCTTGTCAAAATGTTCTGCCTTTTTTAATATTATTTGATTGCCATTCCTAATCACAATTAACTTATCTCCTTCTTTCAATCCTTCCCTCATATCGAGGGGAATTACTATCTGTCCCTTGGAACTTATTTTAGTTATATTTATATTTACCATAGTAAGATTAATCTTACACACTATTTAAACTTTATGATATAAAATTATCTAAAAAATGTTTCTCAATTCATATTCAAGTATTCTAAGTTCTCCCAAAATTAACTCTGCGAACGCCGATGTTCCGTTAAAGAATATTAACGGACTTGTCGTTGTAAGCAGCAATTTTTTAACCTATTAATTTATGAAAGAAAGAACCTGTTGGTTTTAATAATTTATTTTCTAGTTCTAGAACACTTCTTCTTAATTTATTTCTGTCAGTCAGTTGATCTCCAACCGGTTCAGTAAGAGGATATGAAACTGCACCACAACAATCTACAACTACATCTGCACATCCATTTAGAGATTTCTCTGATTCTAATGCTTCTCCCAATGAAAGGTTGATTAATCTGATTCTATCATCAGAAAGATAAGTATCAACCCTATCGCATAAAATGTCTAATCTTTCTTGATGTAACCCAAGATCCAATGTCTTGCTATACCTTAACATAGCCTGAATTAATCTATAATCAGCCATATCAATCACTATTGGTTTTGGCGAATTCTTCCCTATTTTATCAATTAAAGAGGTTATCCACCCACCCAATCCAGCTCCAACTTCAACATACTGAAATTTTGGATTAACCTCTCTTAATTCTGGAAATGTGCGCACATAAAAACTTAAATCTCTAGATGTTAATTGAAGTGCACGTTCTATTGGATGATTAAGACCTACTTTGATTTTTTCTCCCTCATTATGGATCACCTTATAGAATACAAGTGAATAGCCACTATTAAGTTCATTTAGGACTATACTACCATTCCAACTTTCCGTAAGAGTAAAATCATATTCCATATTTTGTTGTAGTTTGAAAGCAGTATTTAAATTTATTGTTTAAAATCTATATTTAATTCAGATACCAAATCCTAAAAACTAACATCTAAAAACCACTACATCCAAGAATTTTTTACATTAACATCTTCTTCTGCGAAGAGCCGTGCTGAAAGCCGGCTCATAGCAATTAACAATTCATTTCTTCCCCTTCAACCCCTCAATCTCTTTCTTTGTCTTCTCAATTCTATTCTTAATCTCATCAGCTTTCTCCTTTACATCCTTTTCCTCCTTAGAATCACTTTGTCCTAAACCAAACACTCTACTCATTTTAAAACTAAAACTTAAAATCCTAAAAGTAAAGCCCAAAACTAAAAATACAATCCCTGTTATAAAAACAATCCAAAAAACTATTGATGCTTTTGAGAAAAAGATTGAAGAAATTTGCGGAATTAAATTAGAAAAAGCGTCGCTTGACAAATTCATAAAACCCAAAATAAAATTAAAAATCGGAGACAAAAACACTTCTATCTTAAGCAGCGGAATCGCAGAAACAATCATCAAAATTCCAAGGACAATAAACGAATTATTTTTATTAGATGTAAAAAACATTACACCCCCAAATAAAATTAACGAAATAACCAAAAAAAGATAAAACTTTGCCTGCCAATAATTCTGGGCTTTCTTCGACATTAAAAACATCGGAGATTTTGTCTTCCCAAAACAATCAAAAAAGTTGCAGTCAATTTCTTTATTATATTGTTCTTCAACATAAGCATTAACAGAATAATCAAGAACAGAATCAACACCTTGCGCGACAACACCGCAGGGAATTTCAATACCAACACCAAATTCATCGTCGCTAAAAGAATAAACTGTTTCGTTCACGCAATCAGTTAACATAACATCATAATTATTTTCAATAGTCTGCCTGACATTAAAATCTCCTCTATTAATATTTTTTAACGCTTCTTCGAGTTTTGGTTGAACAACTTCTGGCTGCAGCGACAAAGACATTGTGAAAAAAATGTTGCTAAGCATCAGCGAAATAAACAGCAGCACAATTATAAAAATCAAAAGCGCACCTCTTATTATTCCCATAAATTAAACAGGAAAAACAGGTTTAAAAAACTTTATTGATTGTTAAGTCAAGTTGTTAATTTAACATGGGGATAAAAATTGCACTCCTCCAAAGTCGTCGTGTTATTAAATATTTAGTTAATCTGCGACGGAAGGAGTAGCAAATTATAAATCGAGGTAAAATTTAAGCAACATAATTA
>Ga0209210_1001640_pt1 | contig 18204 bp, 18 predicted proteins | sample RifGroA1_FD_183991 | JGI IMG/M metagenome (GOLD analysis project Ga0209210, IMG submission 183991) | Contaminated groundwater microbial communities from Rifle, Colorado, USA - Rifle Groundwater A1 (SPAdes) (version 2) | ecosystem: Environmental > Aquatic > Deep subsurface > Groundwater >...
GATCATGGTTTGGTACTTCCTTACTGCATTTCTCCAGTTAAGGTGGTTATAGTTCCAATCTATGATTCTAAAAACAAAGTAAAAGTCTTAAAATATTGCGAGGAAATTAGTTCTAACTTAAATAAATTAGATATCCCAAACTGGTTGAACAACAAAGAAGGTTATAGTCCTGGTTGGAAATTCCATGAAGCAGAATTAAAGGGAATACCTTTTAGGTTGGAAATCGGAGAAAAGGAAATGAAGACAAAATCAATTACTCTCTTCACGAGAGATACTGAGAAGAAGGGTAAACTTCCTGCAAAATCTCTTGGAAAAATAAAGGAACTTGGAAAACAATTCGACGACAGGCTCAGAAAAAAAGCAGACAAGTTAATGGATAATAAAATAGTAAATTGCAAAACAAAAGAAGAGATAAAAAAGACATTAAATTCTGGAAAAATAGCCCGTGTTAATTTCTGTAGCATAGACAAAAACGGAGAGAAATGTGCTGAGCATATAGAAAAGGAATTTGGGGCAGAGGTTCGTGGAACAATGGCAGATAAAAATGAAAAAGCAAGCGGCAAATGTGTTATATGTGACACAAAGGCCGAAGAAGTTGTTTATATCGGAAGAAGTTACTGATTATTACACCCGCTCATTAGTAACTTGTTAACATAAAAAACTTAATTTAAATTTATCTCTTTATTATCAATTAAAATTATATCCTCCCTTTATTATTAAACATATAAAACTCTTATTTTTACAAAATTCTATTTCAATTTGTTATTTTTATCTTGAACTGGCTTCTTTCAATACCAACTCCAATTCATATTCCATCTTGAAAGTTACTTCTAAAAGCTCGTTCAGCTCTCTTTCCAGAAGCACCTTTTCATCAAGCTTCTCCATTGTAGTTTCCATTTTGTGTATGAAAACCCAATAAATTCAATCTGTTTCTAAAATCTAAGATAGTTATAGAATTGTTCTCAACTTAACTCAGACCTCAAAGAGATGAATTAAATTGAGTTATTTTTAATCTTTATAGTGTAAACTATAGAGTTGATATTCCAATTCAGGCACAATCGCTCTTTATTTACACTATGCATATAAGTTTATAGGAAAAGCTATTTTTATACTTTTCTATATTTTGCCGTTTTGGTCATGTAAACTGTTATAAAACGGGCAATCTGCAGTACAACCAAGAACTGGTCCGTTGTTGCTAAAAGCAGAATAAGCATGAACGCAATAAGTAAGAGTCTCTCCTTCCTTCTCTGTTCTCCTTCCAATGCAATACCATCCTTTTTTATCATCTCCCGACGTAATTAATTTCCTAAGAGCATCAAGATTAAATAACAAGAATTTGCCGTCTTCCTTGCTTCCAAGTTTTGTAATTAATTTTTTTCTTGCTGTGACCATTTTATTTGTTAATTAAATTTTCAGATTTTCCTTAACTCGGTATCGTTAGGACGAGTTTATGAGTTTCTCTAGATTAACCTTAAATTTTTCAAGATCTCCGGCCAGCATCTGCCCACCAACAGCTTTCTCATGACCCCCGCCTCTTGAATTAGGTATATCTTTAATTGATTTCAATATTAAATCACGGACATTTTCTCCTCTTGCAGAAATGTTTGCAGTTAATCCGTTAACCCGTATAATCACAATTATTTTTTCTGGGAAAAGATACATTAATTCATTTGACAAATCGCTGCTCATGCTGGTATCCCCAGAATATTGAAAAAATAATAATTTATTTTCGTTGTTAGAATCTGCGATTGCTTTTGCTTTACCAAGAAGTTTTTCGTATTTCTTGGCGATTTCAGAAAATCTGCCGTGTATGGCTTTGTTTTCATTTGTTTCTTCAAGAACATCATAGGGATTTTTTGCTTTCAGCAGAAACTTCATCATATTTACCACATTAGTTGTTGTGTCCTTTAAAGCAAAACCGATTATCATTATTACCTTGCCTATTTGAGATTTGTAAAGAATATCGAAGGGCTCTTTAGAATCAAAAGTCAACTCTGGGAATGTTTTTGCAAAATCGGGATAGGTCTCTGGATAAAAATGATCGGATACACACCCAACAACATCTAGCCATAAATCTTCTCTTTTGTTAGAAATTTGGTAGCATAAATGTGTTACAGGCTCATTCGTTTTCTTTTTATTGAGCATAGGATTATAATAATGAACATAATCTGGAACTTCTGCCTGAACATCGTGATGGTCAATCCAAACTACAGGGATATTAATCTTCGCGGCCTCTTCAAAGAAATCTTTTTCAACAACCGGCTTGTCAAGGATAAAGACATAATCTGCTTTTAGCTCGTCCACTTTTCTAAAATAATCCTTATTCATTGCAGGGTATGATTTTACCTGCACACCTTTGCCTTTTCCACAAAACCTCCGCATAATCAGAAAAGAACAAAGTCCATCAGGATCATTATCAAAAAAGAATACTGGATTTTGAGCTTTGTCCAAATGTTCCTTGATTTCCTTGACCTGTTTTGATGTTAACATTTTTATCTCCTTGCAAAAGTCTTTGCCACAATCAATGGGAATAATATTGTAGCATCCCCAAAAACTTTTATTGCTTCTCCTTTTACTTTTCCCCATGAAACAGCTTCATCTGGACGGGCATTTGAATCACTTCCGTCCCATTCTTCGCCCGAATTAACGTAAACTGCATAATCCGCGCCATTTCTCATCATATTTGAATTGAGAATGTGGTGCTTCATCATTCCTTTACCTAATATAATAAGTCCTGTCTTTTTTCTGGTTATTGTAAATTCATTTAAATTATGTATATCCTCTGCGATGTCAATCTTAAAATCAGGGCGGTTATACATAAAGAAGTGTATCATATCTCCAATGCTTCCATCTGTTATTGCGGGACAATAAACTTTAACATCATTTTTCCAAGCCCAGTAAAGTATACTTTCTTTATTATTGATTTCTTTACCAAGCAACATTATAAATTCTGAAACAGAGATTACCTTGCCCGTCTTCTTTTGCTCAGAATAAATTTTCTCCAAAATAGGAGTAAGGAATTTCTCAAATTCAACGTATCTTGAATTAGGGATAAGAATATTTCCTGTCCTGTTTATTCCCCCTTCCCTCAAAAGCTCCCCAGAATGAGAAAACTTTCCTATCTTGAAATCTCCCAAACATTTTATGATATCTTCTTCTATACCTCCGGCAGTGGTCACAAACACATCTATTTTTTTCTTTTCTGCGAGATATCTTATTACATCTCTTATCCCCGAAGTTATAAGATTTGAACTGCAACCCAGAAAAATTGTGGTTTTTTCGCGAATCATTTGATTAATTATCTCAATGGCTTTTGCAAAGTGGGTTGCTTGAAAACCCGTAGATGAATAACTATCTAGGATATTATTATAATCAACCCCTTCATTAAAATCGTAACCTTTTACAGAAGTTCCGCCTATTTCTTCTGATTTTCTAAGAACATTATCCCTTGAAGTCTCTTCATTCTTTCCCATACTTTATTTCTCCAAATCAGGCTTTTAAGTCTTTTCTAATATAAGGTTTACACAATAAAAATCTTTTTAAACAAAACATGCCCTTTTTTTACATGAACAGATGGGTTGAATTATTACTTGGTCTGGTTATTGTTGTAGCAATGGTTATTATAGGATGGGCTTCTGCTGCATATTCCTGGACAATATTTGGGAAAGACCTTAATTTCTTACATGCTGCATGGATTTTTCTTAAAGGGGCTATATTCTGGCTGATAGTATCTATAGGCATTCTGTTAATTCTCCTTGGAATCAGCGACTTAAAAGAGTAAGGTAATTAATCAAATAAGGAAATCAAGCTTCCTTCAATTATTGCAGCCAAGATTAAAAGAGGTATGACAATAAAGACAAAGACTCTTATTAAATCATAAACATGAAGTTTAAATGATTCTAATTTAGAATTTTTTAGAACAAATATACCAAACCTAAATCCCATCCCCAAAGATATGAAAATAGCAGGAAGTTCAAAAATCCCATGAGGAAGCAATTTCCACAGCACTCCGACTCCTCTGGCTTCTACTGCTTTATCCGCCACAAATCCTAAAACATAACCATTAAACGCTGCAAAAATCATCGGAAAGATTCCTAAAAAAATGCCGAGAATTAATCCAAAGAAACTACTTTGAATGTTATTGAAAAAAATAAATCGAATAAGTTCAAATTGAGAAAGACCTTCTGTTTTCTTAAGAATTTCTTCAAGCATCTTCATTATTTCTGTGGCAATTGAATCAGGAACAGGGAAAATAAACCCAATTAATGCTAACCCAAAAAAGACTGCGATGATAGCATAAATGAAATTTTTAGAATCTTTAATAAATTGCCAACTTTTGGAATAATTGTCTTTAAAGAATCCTTTCTTTTTTGTTTTCCTCATTTTAACTGAAATGTCTGCTAAGTATTCTTGTTTTATTTGGGAATTTGTATCTTATATATGCTCCATATGCCAAACCAGTTATTAATCCACCAAGGTGGGCAGTGTTTCCGATTGGAATGCCTCCAGTAGCCGAAATCAACCACAAAACAATCAACAATCCCGGAATTGCATATTTTGCCTTTATCGGAATTGGAATAAACATGACATACAACGGAAGATTTGGAGTGAGAACAGCCATTAATCCTGCAACACCGAAAATAGCACCCGAGGCACCTACTGCAAATGGGCCCGAGGGTTCAATTAGAACATAAAATATTCCCGCAAACAATCCCGCCACCATATAAAACCAGAAATATCTTTTTCTTCCAATTAGCTTTTCTATAAACCCTCCGATAAATATTAAAGAAATCATATTTGCGAAGATATGGAAAAAAGTTGTGGGGGAGTGCATAAACATACTTGTTAAAAATGTCCAGATATATTTTCCCTCAAGAATATTTGAAGGTTTTAATGCAATATGGTCTATTTGCAAAATCCCGGAAGATAAAAGAATTATTGCAAGAATAAAGAAAGACACGTTAATAATTATAAAAATCAAGTTAATACTTAATCCGCCAATAAAGGATTTTCTTTGCGGGAGATTGTAGACCCTTGCCATGACTTATCTCCTCTTCTTATTTTTCTTTTTTATTTTTTTAGAATGTTTCTTCTTTGCCTTCTTCCGGATCTTTTTCACCGGTTTCTTTTCTGTTTTTTTCCTAAGTTTCTTTAATTTAAGCAATGCTTTCTTTCTCTTGTCTTTCTTTTCCTTTTCAAATTTATCCTTTTCTTTAATTCTCTTTTTTTCAACAACTTCTTTTTCTTTTCCCAACTCTTCATCTATAATTGCCAGTTCTTTCTTTAACTTCTCGTCTTCTTTTTTCAGATCCTTCAGAATCTTTGCGTTATCTGATTTTATGAATACCTCTCCGCATTCTGGGCATGTAAAGTCATGAAGAAGAGCATTCTCTTCATTATATTCAACGTGACAGTTTTTACATACATAGAATACCTTTGTCTCCCTGCTTCTTATTTGATTGCTAAGATTCTCTATCTTTTTTATTAAGATATCTTTTAAAAATTCAAGGGCTTTCAAATTTTCCAGTTTCCAGAAATAAGTATACCATCCTTTTCTCTTATCTTTTTTTCTGACAGAGGATACCAACCCCTGGTCTGCTATTTTATAGAGGATGTTTCTTGTTTGATTAATAGTTAACCCAAGTTTTTTGGCTATTAAAAATTCGTTGACATGTTTTTTACTATCCAAAAGATCCGCAATAGGTTCGGACTGTTTTCCGACGAGAATAACGACAACCTCTTTAAGAAACTTAGATAACATTGAAAGTATTAAAAAAAATCCAAATAAATACCTTTCGGTTTAGATTATATCGAAAACGTATGCGGAAAATTTTTAATTTTACAGCTTCGGTTCAGATTCTGAAACGTTTACAGAACTTTGTTCCAGTTTCGGTTTGGATTTATCAAAAACATATACTAAACATGAAATTTTTCAGTTTCGGTGAGGCTGTTGAATATGGTGGTCAAAAAATAAGGTTTTTAAACTTGTATTCTGTTTTATATATATCAAAAGACTACTAATTAGAGTATAATAAAATGGGGTTGTTTAATAAGAAAAAAGAGGAAGAGAATGGCATTCCAAAGTTACCGGAGTTGCCTAAATTGCCAGAATTACCTGACTTTGGTGAGATGAATCTTCCAAAATTACCAAGTTTTCCAAGAAGTTCTATCGGCGATAAATTTTCTCAACATACTATAAAAGATGCGATAGCTGGGGGAAAAGAGAGTGATGAAAGTCTTGATGCAGATGAATTTGCTGATGACGAAGAAGATATGCAAATGATGCAGAAGCCTTTCAAAAAGGCATCCACTAGAGAAATGGGAGATGATGGGGAATACAAACAGTTCCAAAAATTCGAGAGGAGGGTTTTAGAAGCTCCATCTTTCTCAAGACCGGGAGGTTATGGAAAAGAGGAACCTATTTTTATAAGATTGGATAAGTTTGAGGAAAGCTTAAAGATTTTTGAAAAAACAAAGTCTCAAATTTCAGATATTGAAGGAGTTCTTCGTGAAATCAAAAGGATAAAGGAACAGGAAGAAAAAGAATTGCAGTTTTGGGAGCAGGAAATACAGAATATGAAGAAGCAGATAGAAAAAGTTGACAAGGATATTTTCTCAAGGGTGGAATAAACCTAAAATAAAATGACAGAAGATGAATTTAGATATGTAAAACTGGAAACTGATGAAGCTATCTTGAGCAAGAGAGACATATTATCTAGTCAAATGAATCTGTTAAAAATTCTAAAAGCAGTTAAAAATTATCATGCCCTAAGAGTTAAGGAATTAAAAGCAAAAACAAGATTGTATAATATTTCAAAAGAATTACATCAGGATATCAGAAAGATACAGTTGAATATTCCAAAGCTAACTACTTCGCGTTCTTTTGTTAAAGAGAAAGGAACTGGAAAAATGCAGGTTAAGGAAAGGATGCAGCCAATACGAACCGGGGGAGACAGGGATCTGGAAATCCAGCTTCAGGATATCCAAGAGAAACTAAGGGCACTGCAAAGATAATTCTAAAACAATAATTTTAAAACTACAAATTCGTAATTAGGATTATGATAAAGCGCGATGAGTTGATTGGAAAATATCAGAAATTTTTTCAATCAAAGGGTCACAAAATAATCCCGTCTGCCCCATTAATCCCTTCAAACGATCCAACTGTTCTTTTCACAACAGCAGGAATGCATCCGCTTGTTCCTTTTCTTCTGGGGCAAAAACACCCCCTTGGAAAAAGGCTTGTTGGAATCCAAAAATGCGTTAGAACTGTTGATTTAGATTTAGTTGGTGATGAAACCCACCATACTTTCTTCGAAATGCTAGGAAACTGGAGTCTTGGAGATTACTGGAAAGAAGATGCAATAAAATATAGTTATGAATTTCTAACAAAAGAGTTGAAAATACCAAAAGAAAAAATTAGTGTAACCTGTTTTAAGGGAGATAAAGACGCTCCAAAAGATACAGAATCCGCAAATGTCTGGAAATCTCTTGGTATAAAAAAAATAAATTTCCTTGAAAAGGAAGATAATTGGTGGGGTCCTGCAGGAGAAACAGGACCTTGTGGGCCAGATACAGAGATGTTTGTAAATGGTTTTGAGATATGGAATGATGTCTTCATGCAGTATAACAAAACAAAAGATGGAAAATTTCTTCCATTATCACAAAAAAATGTAGATACTGGAATGGGTGTTGAAAGAACTCTTGCAATCCTCAACGGCTTAAAAGACAACTACCTCATAGATGCCTGGAAACCGATAATAGATGAGATAGAACACCTCTGGAATATCAAATACACAACAAAGAAAAATAAAAGAATAATGAGAATAATTGCAGATCATGCAAAGGCTGCGGTTTTTATTGCCGGCGAAGGCATAATTCCCTCAAATAAAGGACAGGGATATATCTTAAGAAAATTAATCCGAAGAGCTCATGCTTTAATTTATGATTTGCATAATAAAGGGAATCAATTAGTTTCCTCGCTGGTAGGAACTATTATGAATATTTACACAGATAGTTACGAAGGATTGGAAAAAAATAGGGAAAATTGGAGTAAAATAGAAAGTGTAATAAAAGATGAAGAACAAAAATTTGAACAAACTCTTGATAAAGGGCTAAAGAAATTTGAAGAGTTAACAAAAAGTAAGAAAATTCTGTCTGGTGAAGATTCATTTTTACTTTATCAATCATATGGATTTCCAATAGAAATAACACAAGATTTATCAAAGGAAAAAAGGATAAAAATCGATATTGTGGGATTCAATAAAGAATTGGCAAAACATCAGGAGCTTTCACGAACAGCTTCAGCAGGAACATTCAAGTCTGGTTTGGCAGATCATTCTGAAAAAACAGTTAGATTACACACCGCGACGCATCTTTTAAATGAAGCTCTCAGACGTGTTCTTGGTGGCGAAGTCAAGCAAAGAGGCTCAAACATAACTCCAGATAGGTTGAGATTTGATTTCAACTTCTCAAGAAAAATGACAGAAGAAGAAATAAAAAAAGTTGAAAATATAGTTAATCAAAAAATAAAGGAAGGTTTAACAGTCATCAGGGAAGAAATTGCATTAAAGAAAGCCATTTCTTCCGGAGCACAATCCGAGTTTGGTACAAAATATCCTGAAATCGTTTCAATATATAGCATAGGCTCTGGAAATGAACTTTTCAGCAAAGAAATCTGCACAGGCCCCCATGTAAAAAACACAAAGGAAGTGGGAACATTCAAAATAATAAAAGAAGAATCAGTAGCAGCAGGAATAAGAAGAATTAAAGCGATAGTTGAATAAATTATTGTGGATTATATGTCTCAACCAACCCATATTTCTCTTTTAATCCATTTAATCTGGCTTTTTTAAATAAAGAAAACCAACTATCTCTTAATTTCATTATTTCCTTGGCATCTTTGTATTCATACATGTCGGGCCCGATCATATCTCCGTTTGAAACAAGTATGACTTCGGGCTTAGATCGTAATTTAATTCCTCCAGAATATTCAATCTGGGTATCTGTCATTATCGATGGACCCGTAGTTTCAATAAAACAATATCCCGTCTCATCAACACTGTATCTGATTGAACATTTTATACCGAGGGCTTCGTGATTTTCTTCCTGATAATAAAAGAATACAACACCATAGCCCATTTCCTTAAGTAAGAATGCGAGAAGTTCTGATTTCTCTCCACAAACTCCCATTTGGTCATAAAGAACTTCATAAGGATATCTTGAATAAGTAAGTCCATTATTGCCTGGAAGGTTTAATGTTCTATTTGAATTACCAAATTCAATGTTCTGAACCAGGCTTATTGCTATTCTCACCCTATCTTCTTTGGTTTCAGCAGCATTTTCAATCGCCACGAGCAGAGGAATCAATAATTTCTTTTGTTCTTGATTATTTATATCTCTAAGTTTGAAATCCGATCTTAAAAGTCTCTGCGATCCATCATAATAAATTGATTTAGGTAATCCGGATAAATAGCTAGCCATGTTTTCATAAACCTTAAAACTAATATTGTTTGATTCTCCACGCAATGTGTAATTAAGAGCTATTTCTTTGGCTCCAATCTGATAATGTGAAATGCATGTTTCTCCAGACTTAACCATTCCTTCAGGACATCCACACAATGTTGCTTTTTCAACAAGTTTCCCGGCTTCGGCGTCACAATAATATGGTTTGTTTAAATTACATGTATCATAAAAACTTCCATCACCGCAGGTCGGAACACCTTCTTTTTCGTCCAATTTATCTGAGAAAAAATTCCATATAAAAATAAAAAGAAAAACAAGAATTACTGCGGTTAAAAAAGAAAGAATTATTCGATGCTGTGTTTGTTCGGTATATCTGCTAAGATTCCACCATTTCTTTACAGCATCTTTACCATCTTTTTCTAATCTGGCCATTAATGGTATCAGCAAAAAGAATTATAAAAAGTTACCTATTCTAAATAAATTCCCGGCTTTCCCGGCTTTGATTTGGCCACGCTTGGACGAAGTAATGGCAAGTCGTCTTATTCTAAAAATATCGATGGACGATTTGGCTTTGCCTTTGATGATTTCTTTTCAGGATCATGTTTGCCTTTATCAGAAACAGAAAAAACTTTGGTTTTCAGGCCTGTTCTTTTTTCAATCTCGCTCAAATTGGTAACATAAACTTCTTTTTCGTTTGGGATGACATATAAGTAAAGTTTGTCAGGTTCCTTACCTTTATCAGCAATTATTTTTTTTACATTAGTTATATCCTCAATTACTCTGTTTATCAATTCCTCTTCCTTTTCAAATTCAATATTTATCTTGGATTCATCTGCAACTGGCCATTTTTCAAGGCTTATGAAATTCTTGTTTCCAAAATTATGCCAAAGTTCTTCAGTTATAAAAGGGCAATAGGGATGTAGCATCAAAAGAAATGCCTCTGCACTTTTCTTGTCTATTTTTTTATTTGAAATGTATTGGAATAATTTCCTTATCTTAATTGCAGCCAAATTGTGTTTGAAATTTTCCACATCAAAAGTAATTTCTTTTACAGCTTTATTGATATGGCTATCCAATCGTGCGTCTTTTTTTCCAAATTTTATATTGTCAAAATATTCATATATCTGGTTTAAGAGTTTGAAGTTGCCCATAACAATCTTTTCGTCCCAGCTCGTGCTGTTATCTGGAGAGGCGAGAGAAACTAAAGTTATTCTTAATGTATCTGCACCATATTTTTTTACTGTTACCAAAGGTTCCACAACATTCCCTCTGCTTTTGCTCATTTTTTCTCCGTCTGCACCATGTACAATTCCTTGGGTAAAATATTTTAACGCAGGTTCATCAAAACTAATCAATCCTATTTTATTCAAGAATTTTGTGTAAAATCTAATATACATAAGGTGGGCGGTGATATGTTCCGGTCCCCCAACATACTGATCTATTGGAGCCCAATAATCTGCTTTCTTACTCTCAAATATTTTTTTGGTGTTTTTTGGGTCTGTATATCTCAAATAATACCATGAAGAATTGACAAAGGTATCCATAGTATCTGTTTCTCTTCTTGCCTTTCCTTTGCATTTGGGACATTTTGTTTCCAACCATAATTTTGCGGTTAGAAGGGGATTCCCTTTCCCAAAACCTACTTTTTCTGGAAGTTTTACCGGAAGATCAGATTCAAGAATGGGGACAATACCGCATTTTTCACAATAAACAACAGGAATCGGCGTTCCCCAGTATCTCTGACGCGATATTAACCAATCTCTCAGTTTATACTGAACAGTTTTCTTACCTGCATTATTCTTTATTAGATGATCAATTATTTTCTCGGCAGCTTCTTTGTTTTTCAAATCATTGAATTTTCCAGAATTGATTGTTATACCCTCTTCGGTATACGCTTCCGTTATCGTTTTGTCATCAACTTCGTAATCTTTAGGTTTAATAACGACCTTTATTGGGAGATCATATTTTTTTGCAAATTCATAATCTCTTTGATCGTGTCCGGGAACAGCCATAACCATTCCGCTGCCATAATCCGACAAAACAAAGTTTCCAGAATATATCGGGACTTTTTCTTTGGTAACTGGATTTGTAGCATAACTTCCAGTGAAAACTCCTTCTTTCTCCATGCCCCCCAATTCTTTTTCGCTTGTTGATTTTAATTTCTTCAAAAATGCTTCAACTTCTTTTTTTTGTTTTTGGGTCACGAGTTCCATAAGTTTTGGATGTTGGGCGCTTACAACCATAAAAGTCACTCCATAGATGGTGTCTGGCCTTGTTGTGAATATGGGCCATTTCTCCTTTCTTTCCCCGACCTCAAAAAGAATTTCAGCCCCGTAACTTTTCCCGATCCAATTTCTCTGCAACTTCTTTGCATTTTCAGGCCAGTCAATTTTCTCCAGCCCTGAAAGCAGCTCCTCTGCATACGATGTTATTTTGAAAAACCATTGTTCCAGATGCTTAATTTCTACATTAGTATCCTCATGTCTCCAGCACTTTCCGTCTACAACCTGTTCGTTGGCAAGCACCGTATCACATTTTTTGCAGTAGTTTACCGGCGCTTTCTTTCTATAGGCCATTCCATTTTTTAACATCTGCAAGAATATCCACTGATCCCAACGATAATACTCTGGATCAGAGGTTCTCAAAACTCTGCTCCAATCATAGCTCCAGCCCATCGCTTTCTGTTGAAGCGCAAAATTCTTTATTGCCCTGTCTGTGTATGATTTCGGATGCTCTTTGTTTTTGATGGCGGCGTTTTCGGCAGGCAATCCAAAAGAATCATATCCTATAGGATAAAGCACATTGAATCCTTGAAGTCTTTTGAATCTGGCAAAGATATCTCCCAAAGAGAACACAAATGCATGCCCCATATGGAGGCCTTCCCCCGAAGGGTAAGGAAACATATCAAGGCAGTAAAACTTTTTTTTACCATTCGCATTGTCTTTGGTCATAAAAACCTTCTTTTTTTCCCATTCCTTTTGCCACTTTCCTTCTATTTTCCCGAAATTATAGGCCATTATTAAGATACAACCCAGCAACTTTTAAATATTATCCTTAACTGAAAAAATGATGAATAAAATAGTTGCACATATTTCTGGCAGTGTAATAGCAAGCAATTCAAATGAAGCCCATTCTTTGCAGGATAAAAGCCACTTTGGGGAGCCTTCTGGAGAAAAAGTGGTGTATTCCCCTACAGAAGCATTGTATCTTGCCGAGAAAGGAAAAATGGAAATACACTTCAAAGGCAAAAGAATACCACAAAAAAATTTAATGGAAAAATTTAGAAAGATGGATAAGAAAATGGATATAAAATACGCAGTTTTCAGAGACTTAAGACAGAAAGGTTACATCGTAAAGACCGCATTAAAGTTTGGAGCTGAATTCAGGGTATATGAAAAAGGCATGTCTCCAAAACAAGTCCATGCAAAATGGATAGTATTTACAGGTTCTGAATCTGAAAAATTGACTTGGCACGAATTTGTGGCTGAAAACAGGGTCGCCCATTCAACTAAAAAGAAACTCTTATTGGCAATAGTTGACTCTGAAAATGATATTATCTATTATGAAGTAAGCTGGATAAAACCATAAATAAAAAATATAACATGTCAACCAAAAACGCTCTTGAACTCAAGGAAAATATTATCTCTATTATGAAAAGAAGGGGTCCGAGTCTACCTGTTCATGTAGCAAAGGAAACAGGACTCAGCATTTTATTTGCATCGGCATTTCTTTCAGAACTTATTGCAGATAAAAGAATAAAATATACAGAGATGAAAGTTGGTAGCTCCCCAATATATTTTCTTAACGAACATGCACCGATGTTGGAAAAATTCAGCCAACATTTAAGCAGCAGGGAAAAAGACGCCTTTAACTTGCTGAAAGAAAAAAGATTTTTAATTGATGCGGAGCAAACACCTGTAATTCGTGTTGCACTAAGGGCGATAAAAGATTTTGCAATACCCTTCCTTAAAAATGGACAAACTATTTGGAGATATTATCTTGTTCCAGAATCAGAATTCAGCATGGCAATTAAACAGGAAGTTAAAGAAACTCTCCTAGAGAAAGAAGAAGAGAAACCATTGATTAAGCTTAAACTTCATATTCCAAAGAAAGAAGAAAAAATAGAGGAAAAAGAAATGGTTAAAGAAGAAATTAAATCAGATATAATTAAGTTAGAAGAAAAAGAACCAAGAAAAGAAAAAATTAAAAAAACAAGAGCTAAAAAAACAACCAAGAAGAAAATGCCCAAACATGATGAAAACTTCTTCAACAAGGTAAAAGAGTGGGTTTTGAAAAATTCTATGGAAATTTTGGATATTCAGAGCTTCAATAAAAATGAATTGCATCTAAAAATAAGAAAAGATGGAAAAGACCATCTCCTAGTTGCATATAACAAAAAAAGAGTTAATGATTCTGATTTGGTTAAGGCACATAAAAAAGCGAAAGAAATGGGTATGGAATACGCTATTTTAAGTTTCGGCGAGCTCCAAAAGAAGATGGGGGAGATAATAGATGCAGCGAAGAATCTTACCCACATAAATAAAATTGATTAAATAAAACACAACCTTTAAAAATTAACTTTTATCTTATTAACTATGGGAAAAATTAAGTCAAAGCTTATACGAAAATCCGGGGAAAATCTCGTGAAAAAAGGTGTTCCTTTTAATGATAATTTTGAGCATAATAAGAAAGTACTTGGAGGAAACACAATGCCCAGCAAAAAAATAAGAAATAGGTTAGCGGGTTTTCTTGTAAGATTGAAAAAGCAGGAAAAGATAAAGCAATTAGAGTATGAAAGTTTGGGGATGAAAGGAAAATAAACCCTTAAGCTTTTAAACAATCTTTTTTTAATAAATTGGTCTCTGTAGCTCAGCTGTTTAGAGCGCGGCTCTCATGAATGACGCAAAGCGGCGTTCATTGCGAAATCTGCAGGATTTCAGCTTTGAGTATCTGCTTGCAAAGCTACATTCACAAAATCGCAAGATTTTAGTGTATGGCTTGAGAAAGGCCGAGGTCGGGAGTTAAAATCTCCCCAGAGACATTTTCTTCGGAAAATGTCGCGTCCACAATGAAATGAGGACACAGAGACATTATATTTATGATGTATCGCGATGAAAATTTCAGTTTTTATCTAGAGACATTATTTCTTTTTTAGAAATTAAAGGGTTTTCCTGCCTTGTTGAATGCAATTGTTGCATTAATTAAACTTTGCAGAGTTTCCTTCAAATCTTTTATTTTGACCCTTATTTGTCTTCCAGTATTTCTTTCTCTTATTGTAACATCTTTTTTCTTTACACTATCGCTATCTATAGTTATACAATAAGGTGTACCTATCTCATCATTCCGAGCATATCTTCTTCCTATGCTTCCAGTTTTATCATAAATTATTTCAAAATCATCCTTTAAATCATTAAAAACACTTTCAGATATTTTTTCAAATTTTGCTCCTTTTATTATAGGAAAAATGGCTGCTTTGATTGGTGAAATTTTCGGGGGGAATGAAAACATGCTTCCTTCCTTTCCAACAGAATAAAATATATCTAACAACGCCCAGATATTCCTATCGACACCAAAACTAAGCTCCAAAACATGGGGCAGGACCTTTTTCCCATCGTAAAATACTTCAAGATTTTTTCCAGAAATTTTGCTATGTCCAAGTAAATCGTGATCTGTTCTGTAATGCACCCCTGCAATCTCTTTGAATCCTCCGAGAGTATCTAACAAAACTTCCACATCAAAATGTAATTTATTATAAAAGGCTCTTTCGGCTTCTCCCAATTCCCTGAGCCTGAACTTTTCTCTTGGAATTTTTAAAAGTTTTAGATAAAAGTCCTGAACTTTTGAAGCATAATAAAGATAAAATTTTGGAATTTTGTGTTTTAGGTTAAGTTCGTCACAGTCAATATCTTCTATTTCATTTTTATCATGGAACTTTATCCTTAATTTGTTTTTTTTAACAGAATTCCATTTTTCATGCTCATTTATCTTGTCAGAATCAAAAAAAATCTGAAGTTCTGCTTGGGAGAATTCCCTGAGCCTGAAAAACATCTGCCTTGGAGAGATCTCGTTTCTGTATGCCTTATCGATTATTGCAAGTCCTAGGGGCAACTTTCCTCTTGTGGCGGTAAATTCTTCTTTGAATGCAAGATATGCTGCCTGGGCTGTCTCGGGACTCAAATATGCCTTCTCCTCGTTGAAGCCGACATTAATTGGAAACATCATATTAAATTGTTTAACTTCAGATAATTCTCCTCTGCATTTTGGACAATTAAGATTTTTTTCCTTAATCTTAGATGTCATCTGATCAAGGTTAAGCTCTCCAGCGTTTTCAATTCCATTATCTTCAAGAAACTGGTCTGCCCGAAATCTAAAATGGCATTTCTTACATTCTGTCATCGGATCATTAAAGTTTTCTATGTGCCCCGATGCCCGAAATACAGCTTCTGGGAGAATGTTGTTGCTTTGAATTTCATAAAAATTCTCGTCAAGCGAAACGATATTTTTTCTCCATAATCTTTCCCAGTTTGATTTTAATAATTTTCCAAGATGCCCATATGTAAAAAATCCTGCTTTTCCACCATATATATTGGCTGTCTGAAAGAAAAATCCTCTTTTTGATGATATTGAAGTTATTTCATCTATCTTCTTGCCTACTTTAACTACCCTTTCTTCTTTGGGTTTATCTTCTTTCCTTTCAACCTTCTTAGTTAGCAATTCTTTTGCCTTTATTTCAGCTTCTTTCTTTGTTTTGCCAAGATATGCAAGGGTTTTTGTTTTAACTTTTCCACCCACCCTCTTATTTTCATTGAGGTAATAATAGTCATGTTCATGAATTTTTTTCTTGACAATAAAGCTCATATTATACCCACTACAAAATACTATTTAAATGTTTTGGTAGGTACTACTAACTTGCTTTCTTTCTTCTGATTACAAAGAAATAAACAGCTGCTCCGATGATTACAAGAACAATTATTGCAAGCACATTTCCGGTTGTTCCTAAATCATCTCCCAATACAAAGAATCCCGTAGGAGCACCCAATGTAATTGGCTCATTTACGGAAACAGAATATTGTTGTAAGTTAAGACTTGCCGAAAGAGTTAGATTTCCTTCAAGTGATGAATTTATAGGAATATTCGCCCTAAAGTTATTAGTTTCATTCGCATCAATGCTGCTGTTTTGTGTGACATTTGCAACTTCCACTCCCGAAGCATCTTTAATAGAGAAAAATAGTTGCACATCTTGGTCCTCTCCAATAAGTTCTGCCAATGAATAATCCACTCTTACTCTGCTTAAGCTTGTTCTTTGTACTTTTGTTATTTTAAAGTCAAGTTTCTTCTGAGCAACATTAATTGCAAATGTCTTGCTTGCGCTTGTCTCTGCACATGCAACAGATAATTCCCTTGTATAAACTCCTGGTGCAATATCTTCGGGGATATTTACCAAAAATCCAAGTCCTGCAGTTGCTCCGGTTCCGAGATTATTTGAGCTGCTGGTAATTGTAATCCATCCAGAAGCATCACCACTTAATGAACACCCGGTAACTGCTGTATTTCCTGTGTTCTGTACAGAAAGGCTCATTTCCCTAGTTTCTCCTTGAACAACGTCCAATGTGCTTATTTCTCCAAGCGAAATTTGTGTTAATGAAACTGTTTGTTGGGGAATAGGCTCTACGGGAACAACTTCTTCAACAACTTCTTCTTCCTCTTCAGTTGTTTCCTCTTCATCAGACACACTTAATGAAAAGCTCGTTGATGCCGAATCATTACCTTCATTCCCAAGAACATAAATTGTAAGTATATAATCTCCGCTTGTTTCGCCGAGGCTAAAAGTTGTGCTAGTGCAATCTGCAATCGTAGAATTAAGAACATTTTCATCAGTTACACTATTAACAATATTATATGAGCATGTTAAATTAGTTCCAGTAGCTGTAAAAGTCAATGGAATTCCAGAATTAGATTCCTTCTCTCCCACAGGTTCTGACAATGAAACAGAAACCGGAACAGGTTGCGGGATTGAAGAGTAATCAACAATGACGCCTGTCAAGGTATCATTAGCTGAATCAAAAGAAGCTTTATACTGGAAATATTGGTCAGTTAAATTAAGATTATTTAAATCTACGGTTGTAAAGCTTACATTGGCGCAATCAGATGTAGAACAGCTCCTAACTTCAAGTGTAACTTCATTTCCGGTCCATGTAAGATTATTCCATGTAACTGATGAACCAGCATCAAAGGTTTTTGAAGTGTATGTTCCCGAAGTCGCGTTTGAACTTAAATTCAAAACAACTGCATCGACATTTGTATCATAAAGAGTATCTGAATAAACACCCTCGTTAAACGATGATTCTGTATTCTGTTCAAAAACTGCAAATCCTGTAAGTCCCAGGTTAAAGTAATATACAGCCAAGAGGGCCCCGATGATCAGAACTCCAACGTATAAATAAACTACAGCCTCTTTTCTTTCCATTATCCCATTATATAGTTTGCCTCTTTAAAAACTTTTTCAAAATACAATATATACTTTATTATTATAAATCCAGTTAAGTCTTAAAATTAAAGCGAAAATAAATTTATTCCCTTGCATTGTTTAGTACCATTTATTGATACGTTCTTCCTGTTAATATAATCTAAGACTATGTTTTTATCTAATATTGTAACATTCCCATCATTATTCAAGTCAAGCATCTGGGAGATTGTACATGCTGGCAACGGTAAAGGAACATTAATTTGGAATGAAACGGG
>Ga0209210_1001641_pt1 | contig 18200 bp, 14 predicted proteins | sample RifGroA1_FD_183991 | JGI IMG/M metagenome (GOLD analysis project Ga0209210, IMG submission 183991) | Contaminated groundwater microbial communities from Rifle, Colorado, USA - Rifle Groundwater A1 (SPAdes) (version 2) | ecosystem: Environmental > Aquatic > Deep subsurface > Groundwater >...
GGAGATGGAAACTACGGATATATCGCAACAACCAGTAATACGCGGGAAATTGTCATTGTTGATTTATCAGATTACACGCTGGAAGGTTATTTTAATTCTTCAGGAACGACAAACGGCGATACCATATTTGTTCTTAACGATCGTGGCTATATGACTGCGGGAAATCGGCTGTATGTATTTGATTTATCAAGCAAAACCGGTAATCGCAGTCAAATTGGATCTTCACTTACCTTTGCCAATTCAGGAGATACAGCGGGGGGATTGTATGTCCGTCAAATCGGGGGAAATACGTATGCGTGGGTATCCATTGAAGGAAGTACCGTTCAAGAATTAAAAATATATGATCTGACCAACCACTTAAACGCACCGTCACAATGGGGTTTAGAAGGGCAAATCAATATCGAACCAAATAACTGCAGTACTCTCGAATCAGGAAAGTCAGTGTATGTAAGTCCCGACGGGGATCGTGCCTATATATCATCTACCAATGACACGAGTTTTAAAGAATTTTTTATCGTCAATACCGAGAACAAATCAAGTCCAACGCTCGTCGGCGGGTTTGCAACAAATCCTCCTTGTACAAACGGCGGGGGATATGAAGCAGGAGGTATGGATCCGGAACAGTCGGCCGTCGTTTCGCTCGATGAAAATAGAGCGATTCTGGTTGGTATTGATGATTCGAGTGACGGGACTAATTCTTTTGAGTATCAGATACTTGATATTTCAAATGAAGCATCTCCGAGCATGTGCGGATCTTTACATATTAATCAGGGAATTTACGGCCTTGCTGCAGTAAAAGAACCCGATGGCGATGCCTATGCATATCTTATTACCGGTGATACCCCGCAAGATTTAAAAATAGTACAGGGTGGACCTGATGGTGTATATCTTGAAAATGGTACGTTTACCTCTCAGACGAAGGATATCGGATACCCAACCGTATTTAATCGGTTTGACGTCAGTTCATTATTGCCCAACGGAAATACTACTATTCGGTATCAAGTGGCTGTGGTTGATGCAGGGCCTTCAGGAAATTGCAGTGATGCTAATTTTTCTAATTTTAATTTTGTCGGACCGGATGGTACTTTTAGCACGTTTTTTACCGATGATGCTCAAGTTCCGCTCAATGACGATGGGGGAGGCTATGAAAATCCCGGACAATGTCTAAAACTGCGGGCATATTTAGAGACGTCTGACTACAATCAAACACCCAGTTTGCTAGATTTTAATGTCAACTATGCGCCGTAAAAATTACTAATTTTCAATTTTCAAATTCCAATGATCGAATAAATTTCTATTAAAATTTACAATTCGTTTGAAAATTGAATCTTGAGAATTGAAAATTTGTATTATATCTCTATCTCCTCAAACCTCTTTTCCTCAGCTATTTCCCGATAGAGTTTTCCTCCTTGTACCAATACGCGCTGGGTAAATAAAACACCATCCAAATGATCCATTTCGTGCTGAATGATCGTAGCCATAAATCCGGAAAATTCATCTTGGTGTGGATTCCCTTTCTCGTCCAAGTAGCGGAGAGAAATTTTTGTCGATCGTGTTACCGGTCCCCACACATCAGGAATTGAAAGACAGCCTTCTAGTTTACGTTTGCCTTTTTTCGTTTTAGTCTTTTTTACCCGAGACTTTGATATAATTTTTGGATTTATAAACACGCTGATTTTTTCTCCATCTTTATTTTTCTTGTCAGCCAGTTGAGGAGAAACCAAAAATATCTGGAGTGTTGAGCCAACTTGTGGTGCGGCGAGTCCCACGCCAATATCACTTTCCCGTAGAGCACCTTTCATTTCTTCAATAAGGGTAAGAATTTCTTCTGTTATTTTTTCTACCGGCTTTGTTTTCTTGAGCAGTACTGGATTGGGCGTGTAGACAATATTCATGGGGATAGTATAACAAAAAGCGATACGAATGACACGAATTTACATACGAATGCAACGAATAAAACTATAAATGATTATATGCAATACGACGTTATATCACGTGATTATTAATTCGTATCGCTCTCTAGTTTCTTTTTCACTTCCTGATCGTTTGGATCTATTTGTTCCAGAATATATTTCAGCCACTTTTCTGATTCTTCTGGGTTTTCATCCGCGTAAAAAATTGCCAATGCCCACGCCGCGTCTTTATAATCCTTTTTCAGTTCCAATGCTTTTTTGAAACTCTCCAATGCTTTATCTCTATTGTTATTCAATTCGTACACAATGCCGACATTGTACGCGATAAGCGGATCAGTCGGTGCTCGAGATTGGGCTTCTAGGACAGCATTTAGCGCATCGAGCGAATACTTTTCATCAATTTGCGAAAGATTATAAAACATCCGTGTTCTTGATTTCCAAAAGCTGACATTTCCGGGAGATAACTGTAATGCAATATTTGACGCAGCAATTGCCTGTTCGACCAATTCAGATGAGGGGGTTGCAAGGTGGGCGAGTGTGCTGGCAAGCTGATCGTGATAGACTGGTTCGTACGGACGGACGGTAATAGATTTTATGATCAAACGGTATGAAGATGCATAATTTCCCTTTCCGTAAGCGCTTCTCGCATCTGCATAGAAATAGTCTGCCCGCCAATACAATACGAGTGACCACAGTAAATAGAGTGCTGTTCCTAAAATGGCCCCGACGGGAATCCATTGGCTCAAACCTGCCCGCAATGCGAGCGACAGCGGGGCAGGCTGTCCAATAGATTCATTCTTTTGAAAAAGAACAACTATCACTGCAGGAATAAGCCAAAAATAAAGAGAGGTAACGACCACAGAAAAGCCGAAGAAATTAGTTATTAAGAGAGAAAGCCATCCTGAGAAAAGACCGAGAGACAAAATTCCACGTTTCAAATTCCAATTATCAAACAATTTCCAATTTTGAATTTTTAATTTTTCATTATTATGTTTGAAACTTGAAAATTGAGATTTGAAAATTGTTAAAAACCACCCGATAGATGTTCCAATGAAAAGTAAATAACTTCCCAATCCAACTAAACCGGTAGTAGCTGCGTAATTAAGGTATTCGTTATGTGCTTTGTTATATAAAAAATCCCATTCTGACGTTAAGTTATGCTCTATTGGTTTAAATCGATAGAAGACCCACGCAAACGTTTCGACACCCCAGCCAAAGTACGGTCGCGCGCGCGCGGCATCGATTGCTCCCTGCCAGACCAGTTTTCGGATATCTCCAGAATCGGTGACATTAGTATTTTGTACGGTGTATCCTGTATTCAGGGAACCATCGGTTGTATTATCCGGCAATGCTTCCTGGTTATAATCGACGTTCTCTTTCTGAAAAGAAAACAAGTTGTTGATTTGGGAGAACGGGGAGCCGATGATGGTTGTTACGAATATCAATGCAAGATTAATACCAAATGCTAATTGAAATGGTTTTGTCGTGGTACGTCCCTGATGTACTTTATTAATTAAAAATACTCCGATCCAAAATAGTGTATTCGATATCCAAAATGCAAAAAATCCAGAGCGGGATTTGGTGAAGAGGAGTGTTATGTAAAAGATGATTGATAAAACTCCCATAACCAAGCTCCAATTATCAAACAACTTCCAATTTCCAATTTTCCAATTTTCAAACCTTTCTTGTTTTGGTTTTAAATTTGTTTGATCATTGAAATTTGAGACTTGGTAATTTAATAACATTGAAAAGGAGATAGGTAACAATACCGTCAGATATGCTGCCAGCCAATTGGGTTGTCCCAGTGTGGAGAAGACGCGATTCTGCACATCCTGCACCCATATATGTGCATCGATGCCAAAATGTTGAGCTATACCATACAAAGATACGAGAAAACCAGAAGCCAGACTTAAGAAAAGCATATTGAGGATTGGTTTGTTATTTTTTCCATCATTGAGATTACTGACCAATCCATAGTACAAAACCAAATAACTTATTAATGAAACCAGTCCGCCGTTGTACCGTCCATAGTATCCCCATACTGAAATGTGCGGATCAATAGAGTTGATCGTTGAAATAAGATGTGCAATCAAGAACAATGCAATTGGAATATCAAGAGGCGTCTGTCGAAAGATTATTCGTTTTTCTATGGTCATACGGATCATCCATGCAGACCCCACTATGATACTAATGCCATACACAAACAGCATTTTATTAAATTCGAATAACTCATAATTTAAAGGAGTAAGAAGAAGAGGGGTCAGAAAAAATAATAAATAATAAGCGTAGCGAATTGTCCTATTCGAAATCTCTGTCATACTAAAGATTATACCGTATTACTGATTACTGATTACTGATTACTGATTACACACAATCTCTAGAGAAAAGAATAATCAATAATTAATAATCAGTAATTTTTGGTTTCGTGTTTTCATGATACAATGAAATGATATGTTACTTGACCCTATTTTAGGGATTTTTTCCTATGATTTAGCTATCGACTTAGGAACCGCAAATACATTGGTTGGTGTTTTAGGAAAAGGAATAGCGATTCGGGAACCTTCTGTGGTAGCTCGACACAAGAAAACAAAGAAAGTACTCGCTATCGGATCTGAAGCCAAGAAAATGCTCGGGAAAACTCCCGAATTAATCGAAGCATTTCGCCCCTTGCGACATGGGGTCATTTCAGATTTTGACGCCGCGTATGCAATGCTTAAATACTATATACAGGAAGTACATCAACATCCAGGGGGGAACATGTTTCATTACAAAAACTGGTTTAGCAAATTTCCGCGTCCACGCGTAGTTATCGGTATTCCGGCCGGCGTTACTGAAGTAGAGAGACGTGCGGTGTGGGAAGCAGCACTTGAGGCAGGGGCTCGAGAAGCCTATTTAATAGAGGAACCAATGGCCGCAGCGCTTGGACTAGGACTCCCGGTTGACACGCCAACGGGATCAATGATTCTGGACATTGGTGGCGGAACGAGTGAACTTGCGGTTATTTCTCTCGGAGGCATCGTGGTGAATCGCTCCATTCGGCTTGCGGGTGATGAGATGGATGAGTCAATTGTTAAACACGTTCGTATACGACACTCTCTGCTGATTGGTTCTATGACCGCTGAGGAAGTGAAAATAAGTATTGGGTCGGCCTATCCTATTGGAAAAGAGACATCTACCGTCATTCGGGGTAGAAGCCTCGAAACTGGATTGCCAAAGTCTATCAAAGTTACCAGTACTGAGGTTCGCGAAGCAATCTCGAGCGTTACGAATCAGATTGTTGAAGAGTTAAAAGATCTTATTGAAGAAATTCCACCGGAACTGGTTGGCGACATCATGGAGCACGGGATTCACCTCGCCGGCGGAGGATCCAAGTTGGCAGGACTTGATAAAATGATAGCTGAGCAAGTTAAAATACCCGTCGTCCAGAGCAAAGACCCTGAAACGGCAGTCGTACGCGGTGCCGGAAAGGTGTTAAAAGATGCAAATCTTCTGAATAAAGTTAAAGTAACGGGTGGCTTGCAATAACATGAACCGACAACGTATTCAGATTATCCCATTATTTCTCTTTTTAAGCGTCGTGTGCGGATTTCTTATCTTTTCTGATTCGCATAGAATTACGAATCCGGTTCGATCTACCATTGAACGCTATTTGCTTAAAATACGCGGTAATCCAGCACTCGAAAATAACTCGTCTCTTGATGAACTGCGGTCAAAAATTATATCGGTAGAACAAGAGCGTGATTTGTTATCAGATGAAAACAGAGATTTAAGAAAGCAATTACAGGCACCTCTACCACCTACCTACAATTTTATCCCGAGTATTGTTATTTCAAAGCAAATAGAAGAGTCGCGTGCCGAAATGCTTGTTGCTGCGGGAAGTGATGAGGGAATAGAAGCTGATATGCCGGTCGTCAGTGAACAAATACTTATTGGCTTAGTGTCTGAGACAACACCCCGGCTATCTCACATAAAACTATTATCTGATCCGGAGAAAAAAATAGCGGTTAAGACCGATAAAGGCGCACAAGGTTTGGTTATGGGATCGCCAGAGTTAGGTGATGTTACCAAAGTATATCTTGATCGGGTGCTTCAGAGTGAATCGCTCTCCGTGGGGGACCGTGTTTCTACGAGTGGGGAAGATGGGTTGCCTCCCAATCTTCTCATCGGAGAAGTTTCAGAAATCATTACCCAGTCGCGAGATCCGTTTCAGAAAGCAGTGGTGAAGTTGACCATTGACCCAACGGTCTTAAAAAGAGTCTTTGTGGTGCGGGTGGAGTAAAATACTCGTATGTTACCGGATCAACAACCTGGATTTTTCCCTCCAGATAATCGTGGTCATTTCTTAAGACCTGATTTTCAATACTCATTCCCTGTTGGTGAACCGAGAGAAGGAATGTATCAAATACTCCAACCGATTCTCCAGAAGATAAGTCCTATTGCGAAACCTGAAATATACGATGCGCTTATGTCTGATGATCCGCAGGAATTATTCGATTTTCTCGGCATTTCATTTACAGCAACTGCTAAAAAAGCAGACATTCAGAAGATCAAATGTGTGAGAGACAGATATGATGGCGAAATTCATGTTGTCCCCTTTGTGCCCCAAGAGTTGGTGTTTACGTTAATGACGGCAGAAAATTTCCAACAGTCAATCTATGTAGTCGGAAGTGCATATGCGCGAAGTATTGAACGTTCTGTTGAAGGAAAACATGAACAGGTGATTCTTGACCGGCAAAATCCGTATTCTCTATATTACTTTATACTACCCCGAGTATCTGAATCAGAAATATCACTTACTCCATATGCACAAAAACATCTTGATAGGGGAGTGAGTATCTCTTCTGAAGATGAAGGTGAGTTTGATGCTGTGGGACGGGTAAATATACAGACATTTGATGTTGTGCGTGGTTTTATGAATGCTTCACGTGCTTCTTCAGGAAATCTTTCTGGTTTACCATCGATAAGTTAATTTTAAAAGGTGTGTCCAGGAGGGAGAGAAAAGAGAACTGACAAGTCTGTCAGTAGAAACGCGAGTGCGTTTATTTTTCTTTCTTTCCCTCCTGGGTTTGGTATTCGGTTGTTATTCAGTTGTGTTCTCAAGGCATTGCTGGTGCTCCTCTCGCTGCTGCGATGAACTTGAGAATGATTCCTCCAATCTCGATTGCAATGCCGATCCACGCGATCTGGCCGTTGTCAAGCGCTCTAAACATAGCAGGAGCCGAGATTGGCTGTCCACCTCCCACTGGGAGAAGACGGATGTTGCGCTGCAACCATTCTCTCTGACCCTCTACGACGGTCTCGACATCTTCACGTGCCTCTACGCCAAGACCTGCCCATGTTGAGGGACCATCGAGATACGTATATCCAGATGCTCCAGGACACAGCCCGAGAGTTCGAGGAGTGTGGCCAATCTGTGTCCACATTTCCAACTTACTGACTAAGCCAACTACTTTGGGTACAGGGTAGCTGCCCAGATAGATGGCCTGAAAATCAGAAAGATCGGTACCTTCGGGACAAAGCGCGGTGAGCGGCGTAGGATCGCAAGCTTTCGAAGCGCATGTATAGAGCACTGTACTGGGCTCTAACTTCAGGAAGATTACGTTCGTGAACAGGTCACTTGTGATCGTGAGTCGGACAACGTAGTACGACCCCGGATCCTCGAAGGGTGGGGGAATCAGATTCGTACCAGCCGCCGCTGCCTCTTCTTGACCCAAATACCAAAGTCCTATCAACTTGTTGTAGTACCCGTTTGATTCTCCACGTGATGCTTCTTCAAAGATCGTGGGGTCGATCGTGGGGTTCAACTCGTTCTGTAGCTCAGTGACGATTGCCTGGCCTATAGCCTCGAATGTGGTCTTGTCAGCCGAGCTTACGGGAACGACGATGTCTTGTGGAGAAATCAGTCCTACTGCCCCCACGAGAGCGTTAGGGATCGGAACACACTGTGGTCCACCATTAAGAATACTGGGGATCCACATCATGTTCTCACGAATCTGAAACACCTCTACGGGTGCTGGATCAAGCGGCTGAATAGTTACACATGCCTGAGTTTCCTCTGCTGATTGTGCTTGTTGCAAGTTAACTTGTCCAATCGTCGGAACGTACTCCTGAGCTTTCAATCGAGCCGGGACCAAGAACGAAACCGATAACAAACCAACACAGAACGCTAAAACAAACTTCTTAATTCTGCGAAACATACGAAACCTCCTGTTACTGAAATAGAAACACGAAGAACTGTTTTGAAGGTTTTGACGCCTTTGTCAAAAGCTTCATCCAGTTCTCCGTCTGGAGGCTTTATTTCGCAAATTTAACCGAATAACCGTTTTCTCCTTCTGCAATACCAGCAGAACCGCATAGTTCCCGCAATTCTTGCTAATAAGAAAGGTGGAATTATATGCCGGAACCCGGAATAGGTTGGAGAAGTATGTCAATGTGCATACAAAGAAAGCGTATTATATCATTTTTGGACTTAAAATTTTCTGAAGAATAGAAAATTACTAAATTACAATTGTTAAGAAGAGAAAAGCTTGTGTATCTTCGGATCTATCGCGGCCCGGCAATACGGGTGATTCTGGTTACTTTTTTCACCCCTTTTACTCTTTTAAGCAGCGCTTCCGTACACCAAAAGCATCCGGAGGCCAGAGTTGTTTTTCAGCTGCATTCATACTATTATAATTATAAGGGGTTTAAACAATCTCCATTATGAAAATAAAATTCGCACTTCCCATCTTTCTTATCTATTTGCTTCTTTTTTCAAGAATACCGTCAATCAGTTACGCCGCAACTTCGACAAAAATAATGACATTTAACGTCCTAAGTGATCCCCCGGGAGGTTTGTGCAATCTCACCAATAAACAAAACATGCAGGCGATTGTAAATTTTATAAAAAACAATGGTATTTCTGTTGCCGCCTTGCAGGAAGTTGTGAAACAAAAAGACAGTGACGCATGCGATTTTGACCACATACAATATCTTAAAGATGCCGTAGCTTTAACAGCACCAGGGTATACCGTCACTGAACGGGAATATATCCATGCCCAGCAAGGAAGCCGCGAAATGTGGTGGTACCGGGTATTTTTACATAATACGCCGATCATACCTCCGATTGTTTCCACGTCAACTGCTGCATCTAATAGTCAAGGAGCTGAGGCTATAGTCGTTGACACTCCTGTTGGCAGAATACGTTTTATCAATCTTCATCCTCAACCGGGTACGCAGGCACTTACCCTTGATACGCATCTTCTTCCGTTTATCGATCAATTTCGAAGTGATGGGATACCCATGGTTATTATGGGAGATTTTAATCTTAGATATGATTTTGCAGATGCGGCTCCTGTTTTGAAACGTATTGAAGATGCTGGCTTTTACCGTGCTTGTGATCCAGTCAAATTTCCAAACGGAAACTGCAATGATACAGTAAGAGATCCAAATAGCAATTTTGCAGTTGACTATATATTTATAGATAAACGAGCAACCTTTTCAGTGAGAAATGCTTACGTTGAGCAATCGCTTCAGTTTTCCGATCATTTGCCTGTTGTTGTTGAACTTAGTAGTCAGCCCGCCAATACTCCTCCCGTTGGCTATTTAGACTCAGCATCTTGTACCTCTTTTTCAGGATGGACGTGTGATGCAGATAAATTTAGTCAGACACTGAAAGTACAATTCTACGATGGTTCTACCTATATAGGTGAAACAACTGCAAATCAGACAAGAGTTGATCTTGAACCACTGTGTGGTGGTACAAACAACCATGGCTATACCTACACAACACCCAGCTCTCTTAAAGATGGAAAGTCACACTCTATATCCGCCTTTGCAATTAATATTCTTCCCGATGGTACCGTAGGGGGTAGTAATGTGCTTCTTACCAGTTCTCCCAAAACTTTCACGTGTGCAGCACCTACTGCAATACCTACTTCAACACCAATACCTACTCCAACCATCATTCCTATCCCCGGAGACAACAATCCAAAAGACGGGAAGATATCAACTACTGAACTCTATGCAATTTTACGAAGTTATTACACTAATACTCCTTCTTTAGATACCAATGGTGATGGGAGGATCAATAGTATGGATTATATCTTTGTACGTCCGTATATACGGTAGTTTTTATTACAGTCGAAGAAAAAAACGACACTCATAAAAAATTCCGGCGACATCCTTGCGCGACTAACGTCAGATGCACCACTTGTTAAGATTGCTAAGATATAACGAGTAAATCCAGACATAAGATCATTTGTATATTCTCTTTTTTCGGGTAGTATTATTCATATCTTATTTGTTGTACCATTGAACAAGTTTGTTACAATCCTTTACTATGGCTCAATCATTAATCATTGTCGAGTCACCAACGAAAGCACGAACACTGTCCCGTTTTTTGGGAAGTGATTATCGTATAGAAGCATCAATGGGGCACATTCGTGATCTGCCGGAAAAGAAACTGGGCGTCGATGTTGAAAAGAATTTTCAGCCGACGTATGAAATCCCTAAGAAAAAAGAAGAAATTGTCAAAAAGTTACAATCACTCGTAAAAGATGCTTCGGATATTATTCTGGCAACTGATCCGGATCGGGAAGGGGAGGCAATTGCCTGGCATGTGGCGAACATATTATTAAAGGATCAAAATAAAACAGATAGGTTCAAACGCATCGTCTTCCATCAAATTACCAAATCAGCCATTGAAGAAGCGCTCAAACATCCCCGTACTATTGACATGGATCTGGTTGATGCCCAACAGGGAAGACGGGTTCTTGACCGCCTCATGGGTTACAAACTTTCACCTCTTTTGTGGAGTAAAGCAGGAAAACGATGGCTCTCTGCAGGACGCGTCCAATCGGTAGCCGTTCGGTTAATCGTCGAACGCGAACGGGAAATTTTGGCCTTTATTCCTGAAGAATATTGGGATTTATATGCACATCTCAAAACGAAAAATGAAAAGGGAGAATTCATAGCCCAATTAGTTAAGATTGGGGAGAATAAAGCCGAAGTAAAAAATAAAGAACAGTCAGATAAGATTATCTCAGATCTTGAAAAAGCAAAATACATTGTTTCGAGAGTTTTGAAAACGACTCATCTAAGAAGTCCATACCCACCGTTTATTACCTCAACACTTCAAAGAACAGCCGCGTCCTTTTTTGGGTGGTCCGCGCGAAAAACCATGACGATTGCACAAAATCTCTATGAAAAAGGAAAAATAACCTATCATCGCACCGACTCAGTCCATTTAGCCCCCGAGGCGATGCAGCTTGCCCGGGACCACATAGAAACCGCCTACGGAAAAAAGTATTTACCGGAAAAACCCAATTTCTATCAAACAAAATCAAAAGTGGCCCAGGAAGCGCATGAAGCGATACGGCCAACCCGCCTTCGCCAAGGCTCCGGCGGGCAAGCTTCAAAATCCGGTAGTACTCTTGGAAGAGATCATGAGAAATTATTAGATATAATTACCCGAAGATTCGTTACGTCTCAGATGAAGCCACAGGAAGTAGAACGGACAACGGTTGAGGTGGCTGCTTCTGTCATTCCCCCGCCGGCCGGCGGGGGAATCTCAGGGGATCCCCGATCGGGGTCGGGGATGACGTATCTCTTCCGTGCGTCGGGAGAACGGGAAGTCTTTAATGGATGGCGTGTGCTTTTTCCGACAAAAGCAGAAACACAAACTATTCCAGAAGTTTCCGATAATGATCCGCTTGATTTAATAAAACTTGATCCACAGCAGAAATTTACCCAGCCGCCTGCTCGTTACAATGAAGCCTCACTCATAAAAACTCTTGAGGAGCAGGGGATTGGTAGACCTTCCACCTATGCGCCGACCATTTCTACTATTCAGGCCCGGCAATACGTTGAGAAAAATGAGAATCGCGCCTTTTGTCCAACAGAACTCGGCATAGCAATCAATGACTTTCTAGTGAAACACTTTGACGATATTATCAATGTGTCCTTTACGGCAGAGATGGAGGATAAATTAGACCAAATTGCCAATGGAAATAAACAGTGGGAAGATACGATCAGAAAATTCTGGAATCCATTTGAAAAGGGAATTGAAAAGGCACAAAAAAGTTCAGAGAAGATTAAAATTCAAGGAAAGAAAACAGGAGAAAAATGTACGGAGTGCGGGGGAGATCTCGTTGAGAAAATTGGAAAATTTGGAAAATTCCTCGCCTGCAGCAATTTTCCAACGTGCCGTTTCACTAAGCCAATTATTCAGACACTTGATATAAAATGTCCTGAATGCGGCGGCGATATTGTTATTAAGAAAACGAGAAAAGGCAGGAAATTTTTTGGATGCAGTAATTATCCGACATGTACATTTGCCTCATGGCAAAAACCGGAAGTTAAAGATGGAGTAGCGCCATCTCGTGGCGCGTCCACTAAATAAAGCGCAGCACAAGTGCTGCTACTCCAATATATATTTATATATTTGCTTCTTTTCTTCCTGTTCTTTAATTTCCGCCGAAAATTATATACCAATGTATTAATACATTGGTACACATTATCCGAAGTTGTTTGATAAATTTCTTGAATTGTTGCTATACTTATAGAGTATGTTTCGTAAACTTGCCCTTGGTATTTTAACTCTCATAGTAGTCTCAATTGTCATACCATCTACACTTCTTGCTCAGAAATCAGCAAGTGATATTTTAGAAAAAACAAAAGATGATCTGACTCCCGAAAGTGTTGCTCAACAGAATGAACAGGATACCAACTCATTTATTAAACTAATCTGCGACACTATTACGATTCCTTTGATTTGTCCGGCGGTTCCGGTACACAACATTTACGCACCCGAATCTCAAACGATCAAGGAAAATGAACAAAACACGCAAGATCAAATCGATGAACTGAAACGTATCGATGAAGAACTGACACGGTTATCTGACGAATTGGAATCCGGGGATATTGCGGGGACGTCGAGCGCCCAAGTTCTATCGGGTAGTACCAGTGTGTCACTAATCGACAGGATTAAAAACATATTCGGTACGAGAAAACCAATTGCCGGTCATACGCTTCCACAAGCAAGGCAGTTACAGTCGAACACAAACGAAACTAAAGTACAGGAAGTTGCAACCAATCTGCTGCCGGAAGCACTGCAGCAAAAGACTTCCGGACTAACGTCAACTCCGGGATTAACACCGGGTCCAACGGGTGGAGTTACGAATCCAAATGTAACAGGATCATTGCGCGAGCTTATTATGCAGGTAGCTAGTGTGTTTGGTGTTCCGTGGCAAGTGTTGGAAGCAACGCTTCATATTGAAGGAGAACATGTTTTTGGGCTTTCCTCAGACGAAATTATTCAATATCAGGAGCCAAATGCTCAAGTTCCAACAAATTGTAATCCAAACGTTTGTTCGGCAGCTGGACCAATGCAATTTACGACGGGATACGATAATTTGGGCACTCCACGTTGTACTGCATGCGGATTAGCAACCTGCCCGAACGCTTGGTCAAGTTATCAAAATGCAGTTACAGAAAAAGTAAACGATGGGAGAATGCCTAATGTCTGTAATTTGAAGGATTCTTTATACGCCGCCGCCAAAAAATTAAAAAACGACAGTGGAACGGGAACTTCAGAAACAACATGGAATAAAACGGCAGTAACGAAAGCAGCACAAGCGTATTATGGATCATGCACGCCTTGTAATGTTGCAAAATCGGGTACCGGAGCTTACTATGCATGTCAAAGACTGGGCAAAACATATTGTGACTATGTGTGGGACTATTATCAAGGAACACCGGATGAAGTGGTGGAGCCAACTATTCCGGCAGGATCTACAGGTGGGGGAAGTATTGCACAAGCTTATCCTTTGGTGACAAGTATCCGGTCTGTTTGTAAGTATGGGGGAACGCCGGGGCGTGTTCATCGACTCAATGTCCAAGCAAATAATAACTGTCTCAACAGTGTAATTCCCCAACTTACTTCTAACGCGAAAAATGATTTAGTATATTCTGCAAATGAATATATTAATTTACAGTGTGTCGGTTTAGTAGTGGGGATGAAGTGGCAGTTCGATAATCATGATTTAACAGGAGGAGGTCATGCCATCGACTATGCAAGTAATGTCCCGCCTGAATATCGGTTCGTCAGAAAAGGAAATGGTTTTCCTCGAGTACATGATCTGTTAATATGGGATATGGGCAACGAATATGGCCACATTGCATATGTCATTGAGGTGAATGATGCTAGTTCTGTAGAAGTAATGGAAGCAAACTGGGATTCAGCGGGTGTCGTGAATTCAAGAGTAGTTTATCTGTCAGATCCGAAAGTGTACGGTTGGATAACACGTCTGTAATATGAAACGACTCATTATTTTAATTGGTATTTTTATTGTCATACTGATAGTACTTATTATTTCGTTGGTACTCGGTAGATCGAATGAACACCCTTCTGTTTCTCCCACGCCCACATTGCCTCCTGAAGTTGATCAACTGCGGGTAATTTCAACAATTCCACAAGATGAATCTGAAGATGTCCCTATTACACAACAAATCATGTTAACATTTAATGAACCGTTGACTGAGACAGATGTTACTATTCTCATTTCTCCTAATACACCCGTTACCACTACTTTTCAAAATGATGTACTGATTATTTCTCCTAATCCAACTTGGCAGGAGAGTACGGCCTACAGAATTGCTATTCGCTATCCCGATCCGAATAAACTGCCTGATACGATTGATTTTATCACCGAAGGAGCAGGTGAAATTACATTTCCTGATACTGCACCTAATCCCACTTCAGTTGCCGAATCAGAGCAGTTAGTTTTGAAAGAACGACCCGACATTTTTCTAAAAAATAAAACGCCCTATGCAGAAGAATTATTTTCTATAATTTCCGACTATGATTCCGATACACAGAAATTTGAATTTCTCATAGAAATTCCCGAGGGAGTTACCGAAAGCGACGGAAGATTTGCAGCTGAAACATGGATGGAGTCGTTAGGTCTTACTCCAGCGCAAATCAATTCGCTTTCTATTGAATATATTGTTGCATCTTCTGTACAACGCTAAGTCATTGTTCCCTCTGTTATAATAGTTCCATATGAAGTCAAACCGGGGTAATGCAGGATTGTATATTGTTATAATTGTCGCAGTCGTTATTATTGCCGGTGTTGCCTGGTACATCATGGGCAAAAATAGAATTATTAAAGCAATTCCCGAAAATGAAACAAATGGGCAGCGCGTCATTTTAGTTACCCCGCAACCAACACCAACGTCTGAAGCTACCGATTCAGCAAAAACAGAAGAGCCGTCACCCACTGAAGAACCATCTCCAACGACTAAACCGATAGCAAAACCCACTAATACACCAGCTCCAACGAAGAACGAGGAAGAGCCGACAAATACACCAACGCCGACGAGTGGCTTAACAACACCAAGTCCAACTACCACTGTAACGAACACACCGACACCAATAAATACGCCTACCAACAAACTAATATTGTCTATGATACGGATGCTGCAATCAGTGGTAACGCCGAATGTGATGGTAGGGAAGATCAGGAACCAACGACTGAAGCTAGTGGTGTAGTTGTAGCGGTTTTAGCCGTTGTGAGAGATGTGCTCAGGGAAATGAAGGAAGAACAGGACCAAACGCACCATGATTTCTTAAAAGAATTTACAGAAGGTTTTGAAGCTATTAGATGAAGTAATGCAACCGAAAATAATTAAACGTGGGGCGAAAGAATTACGAGAGCAAAATCCTTCACCAGAGGAGATTAATTCCATACAAAGAAATCCCATTTATATTGTAGTCGACAATGTCCTCGATACGTACAATGTCGGGGCAATATTTCGATTGGCAGATGCCGCTGCGGTATCGTGCGTCTATCTGGTTGGTCAAACAAATATTCCTACCGATGAAAAAGTCGGACACAAGATTCAAAAGGCAAGTGTCGGCACGTGGAAATGGACGCCGTGGGAGCATGTTGATACAATTCAAGAGGCACTTAACGACATTAAGACTGTAGTGGCAGGGCTTGTCCCTGCTAAATTTTCTCAGGCAACCACAAGGGTTGCGACTACCAAACTGCCAAACACAAATTTGCACATTGTTGCCATTGAACAGTCAAAAAATTCTATTCCTTACACTGAATTTGATTACCAAATGCCGTTGGCTCTTATTCTCGGGCATGAAACAGAAGGAGTGAGCAAAGAAGGATTGGCATTGGCAGATTCGGTTGTAGAAATCCCCATGTTCGGAGTGAATAAGAGTTTAAATGTTATGGTGTCGCTCGCGATTGTACTGTGGCATATTCTTGAAAAGAGAGGAGGTAGATTTAATTGAAAAGAATAGAATTGCAAATTCTGTTTGACAAAGATTCAGGAGGTGGATCAGGTGATAAGGCTGTCAAGGAGACTTTTTTTGGAATTCCCCTCGATATCTGGGTAAAACTTGACCCAGTAGATCGAAAATTAATGGCGGGAGTAAACTGCACACAAAATCCATGGGAATTTGATAGTGAAGTGGTGCATGAGATAATAACGCTGGGTACCAGTAGTATTGATCCGGAATTATTAACTCCTTATATTTTAAATAAAGTAGAAGTGGCTCGATCTCAAAAATCAGAATAAGTATTACACGTTCAATATTCTTGACAGCTATAGCGTTGCAGGCTATAGTGAGTGTATGAAACGAATATTTCTACTGATGACTATGCTTCTACTTACGATTGTGGTGGTGATCGTATTGAACTATTCTGACAAAAAGAACGTTGTAAAAGCGGCCACCACACCAGACCAAGCATGTGATACAACTATTGCACAGCAGGGAGATAAATGTAGCGGAGGTGTTTTAGATTCCGGTGTTTGTGAATTCAGAAATGAAGGGGGTATTGCAAAAGGATGGACCATTTATAAAATTCAGGGCGATCCAAAATATGAAAATGTGGATTACTCAAGTCTTGGACCGGGGACCATACTCATGACGCCAAATGGAAGTGCTACATATATAGCAGGAGCATATACTCAAGCAAATGTTACTTCCGGTAAATTATATTGTGCAAGCTGGCGCTGGGGTGCACCAGGACCCGGTAGTGCGCCTACGGCATATGGCAGGACACTTGGGATTGATCCATTTGGCGGTACCAATCCAACATCATCGCAGGTGATTTGGGGAAATACTCATTTTGGTGATGCACGACATCTTGATTACATACCTCCAGACGTAAATGTTGATGTTAAGACAGTGGCACAAAGTTCAACCATAACTGTCTTTTATAAAATAGATTACACTGGATACTCGGGAAGCAGCGTCATGTATATAGACGGCATTAATTTATTTGACGAAGGAGCTTCAACGAGTCCAACGAACACGCCCGGTCCATCAGCTACACCAACACGAACGCCAACGCCCACACCAACGACGGGGGGAAATCCAACTGCTACTCCAACAGTACCGCCTGGTGCAACCGCAACTCCAACTGTTCCTCCCGGAGCTACTAATACTCCAACACCGACCCCTCCGGTGACCGATTGTCAAACGCAGAAGCTGTTAGGTAACTATGATTGTCAAGGTGGAATAGACGAATCTGACTTTACCGCCTGGCAGCAAGATTTTGAGAAAAAAACTTCACTTCTCACTTTCTTTGAATATTGGCGGCGGGCTTTTTATTAGCCACTAGGATTTAGCCACTAGCCATTAGAATTTTGAACAATAATCAGTAATCAATAATTAATAATGCGTCCATACAAACAACTATTGGCTATTATTTTCCTCATAATTATTTTATCGAGTAATTATGCTATTTTCGCGCAGGAAACTCCGGAAAATATTACTATAGAATTTGATACTGAAACATATGGGCAGGTGAGTCAATCGCTGGGCGTTATTGTTCCCAATTCGCTTTCTCCACAGACCGTTGGTGAAATAAAATCTACCTTTCCCAACGGAACTATCTATTTAAAACTGGTTAATCCAACAACGAGCACCGTCAATTCGAGTGGATTTCAGGAGCTTTATCAAGCCGGTTTTAAATGGTATTTTTTGTTTACCAACGCAAACAATGCGTTTGGTGTTGTTGATGCCTACACCGGATTATATTCACCTGAACGGCTCGTTATTGAAGTAGAAAAAGATGACACGGCTTTTATTACCGATCTGAAAGGTTCTTATTCAGCCGTTCGCATTCATGCCGGTCATTTACCCGTCTGGCCGCGCAGCCAAGTAAATGAAATTTTATCTCAAGTACAGCCCCCCACCATTGAAGGAATAAGCTTTTGGCTCGGTCTCATTGATGAGGGTCAAGGAGTATTTCGCGACGTCGAATTTGCGTTTGACACGCTGTT
>Ga0209210_1001642_pt1 | contig 18183 bp, 18 predicted proteins | sample RifGroA1_FD_183991 | JGI IMG/M metagenome (GOLD analysis project Ga0209210, IMG submission 183991) | Contaminated groundwater microbial communities from Rifle, Colorado, USA - Rifle Groundwater A1 (SPAdes) (version 2) | ecosystem: Environmental > Aquatic > Deep subsurface > Groundwater >...
CTGGGGGCCGACAACGTATGGAATTTCGGAGTAACGCTGTTCCTTAAAAATTCCACGCTCAAGCGCAACGGATAAGAATTATGAAACAAGCGACAAAACGATTTCTTAGCCTGACCTTGAGCCTGTTCTTTATCGTGGGAGCGGTCATTATTTATTTCTCGTTCATTCAGCTTGCGTATCAGGATCTCCAGGGCGAAAAAGAAAAAGTATTAAGCAAGGAGATCTTTCTCTCCACACAGCAAGCGGCCATCGGGAAGGTTAAGGATTTCATCGCGTCCTATAGCGGCGGAGGTTCGCTTCAGGGGATAAGCGACGCGGTTTCAACCGCGCTTCCGCCAGGAGAAGAGACAAGCAACGCGCTGGTTCAGCTCTCGGGAATTTTGGGGCAGAGCGGACTCACGCTCAAGGTGATGAATTTTTCCGTGTCCGGGATAAAGAACATCGCCCCCGCCGCGTCCGGAAAATCGCCGGCGCAATCGAAGAAGCTTGCAAAGCCGTATGGGACGATCCGAATACAGACCCAGTTTTCCGGAAGCTACGAAAACCTCAAGCGGTTCTTGGAAAAATTGGAAACAAGCCTCCGAATCTTTGATGTCGAGAATATTACGTTCGCGCCGCTTGACCGGGGAAAGGATAATTTCAGCTATAATATGACCGTCGTAACCTATTACCAAAGTTTGTAAAGAACATGGCAATCGTTGTTGAATCGGAACGGAATCGCCTCGGCATCCTTGCGTTTATTACGTGGGCGGCCGTGCTCGCGGTCATTGTGATCGCGGTCTACTATATTTTTTTCAAGTCGCCGGAGGGAATCGTCGGAGAAACGCCGGAAAATTTTACGAGCACGCAGGATCTTGCTAACGAGATAAACAGTTTGAATGCCGAAGCCACGGTCTCGAGCCCAGGGTTCAAGGGGCGCACGGAATACGTTACTCCGCCCACGCCCGGCGTCTCGGGCCGGGAAAATCCATTCCTTCCGCTCTAGCGCAAAAATGAACGGCATAATGAACACTTCTCCATGGACTCCGGCCAGCTCGTAAAGGAACTCGAAAAGGCCGGTCTTTTGGATGGCGCTCTCGCGAACAAGCTTCAGCGGGAAGTGCTTCTTTCGGGGCGCTCCGCGGAGGAGCTGATATACGACCGCCGTATGGTTGACGATGTAAAGCTCGCGCAATTCAAAAGCGGCATTCTCAAGGTTCCGTACCAGAAGATCGACCTCGGCAATTTCAACGACAAGCTCTTGGAACTGATACCCGAAGAAACGGCGCGCACCTACAAGGTGGTTCCCATCGGAAACGAGAAGAATCTTCTTGTCGTGGGAATGTTGAATCCAGATGACCTGAAGGCCCAGGAGGCGCTCAAGTTTCTCGGGCGGCGCGGGCGGATGGATCTGGGCATCTACCTTATTTCCTATGGAGATTGGCAGGGGGTTATGAAAAAATATTCTCCGTACAAGAGCGAGATCGCGGCCGCGGTCAAATCGCTCGACGCAAAATCGGGCACCGGGGGGCGGCGCATCGTGGAGCTTGAAGAAGCGAGCAAGGGGGGAGACGCGCCCATTATCAGGATCGTGGGGGACACGTTCCGCCACGCGGTGGAAATTTTGGCCTCCGACGTGCACATCGAGCCGCAAGAAACATATCTCCGCATCCGGATCCGTATCGATGGAGTCTTGCACGAAGAAGCGGCGCTTCCGCTTGAGCTTTCGCAAGCGGTTGTTTCCCGCGTAAAGGTGATCTCGAACCTCAAGATCGACGAGACGAGGATACCGCAGGACGGGCGTTTCCGGTCCCGTATCTTCGATCGGGAGATAGACTTCCGCGTTTCTACATTCCCAACGCCGCACGGAGAAAAGGTTGCCATCCGCATTCTCGATCCCACGACGGGGTTGAAAAGCCTGGATCAGCTGGGGCTTGTGGGAGCGAACCTTGATCTGGTGAAGGCGAGCCTCGAAAAGCCGTTCGGATTGATCCTTGTAACCGGGCCAACCGGTTCCGGGAAGACCACCACGATCTACGCGCTTCTCCAGACGCTCAATAAAGATAATGTGAACATCGTAAGCCTTGAGGATCCGGTGGAATATTTTATTTCCGGAATGAACCAGTCGCAGGTGCGGCCCGAGATCGGGTATGACTTCGCTTCCGGGTTGCGGCAAATTCTCCGCCAGGATCCAGATATCATCCTGGTCGGTGAGGTGCGCGACAACGAAACGGCGGGCCTCGCGATCCATTCGGCATTAACGGGCCATATCGTACTCACGACGCTTCACACAAATAACGCGGCAGGGGCAATTCCCCGCCTTATCGACATGAAAGTGGAGCCGTTCCTTATACCCTCGGCCCTCAATATGATCATTGCTCAGCGCCTGGTCGCCGCGCTCTGTGGGAGCTGTAAGGCAGAGGAGGAAGCGCCGCCGCCCGTCCAGAAGATCATCAAAAAAACCCTATCCGAACTTCCACCGGAGATCGCGGGGGCGTACAAAGAACCGTATAAGATATTCCGCGCCGTCGGATGCAATGTGTGCCACGGCCGGGGAGTTCTCGGGCGCGTGGCGCTCTTTGAAGTGCTCCGCATGACTCCCGCGATAGAAGAGCTGGTTAATACCTCTTCGGGGCGGCCGAGCGCGCAGAAGATACTTGCCGAAGCGAAAAGCCAGGGGACAATGACCCTGCGGCACGACGGTATGATCAAAGCGCTCCAGGGGCTTATTCCGATAGAAGAGGTTTTGCGCGAAACCGAGGATTCATAGGATGTGGAGATGTTTATTCTCCGGCGGATTTCGTTTACAATAATAGTAAGAAGAAAAAAATAACAACATGGCAGAAGAATACAAACAAAAACTTTTAGATCTCCTGGTTGCAACCGCGAAGCAGAACGCATCCGATCTCCATATCGGCGTCGGGAGGCGGCCGACATTGCGCATCGACGGAACATTGGTGCCGCTTCAGAAGGAGCCGCTCGTTACTCCGGAGATTGCCGAAGCGCTTATCTCGGAGCTTATGACTCCCGATCAGAAGGAGACGTTCGCGAAAGACCGGCAGATAGATTTCGCGTACAACCTGGAAGACAAAGCGCGTTTTCGGGTGAACGTATATTCGCAGAGAGGATATTATGCGGCCTCCCTCCGGCTTATCCCGTCTCGCATTCGCTCCATCGAGGAGCTCACTCTCCCCTCGATCCTCCATGATTTCACGAATCTCTCGCAGGGGTTCGTGCTCTTGGTGGGACCTGCCGGACACGGGAAATCCACCACGCTCGCCGCGCTCCTGGATGAGGTGAACCATAAGCGGACCGACCACATCATCACCATCGAGGATCCTATCGAGTATCTTTTTATGCAGGATCGGTGTCTCATATCGCAGAAAGAAGTCGGGAATGATATTTCCTCGTTCCGCTCCGGTCTCCGGACGGTGCTCCGACAGGATCCGGACGTCATCATGATCGGTGAGATGCGCGACCCGATGTCCATTTCGACCGCGATGACCGCCGCGGAGACCGGCCACTTGGTATTCTCGACGCTTCACACGAATTCCGCCTCACAGACCGTTGACCGCATCATCGATTCCTTCCCGCCGGAACAGCAGGGGCAGGTGATCTCCCAGCTTGCGGCAACTTTGGTGGCGATCGTTTCGGAACGGCTCATCCCGCGCCTTTCGGGGGGCCGCGTTCCCGCAGTTGAGATCATGATCGTGAACCCGGCGATCCGGAACCTGATCCGCGAGCGGAAAGTGTATCAGATCGACTTGGTGATAGAGACGAGCTTGCAGGAAGGGATGATCACGTTGAATCGTTCGCTCGTGAATCTGATCAAGAACAAGGAGATCTCGCTTGAGACCGCGGAGGTTTACTCGCTGAACCCGGCTGAGTTAAGGATTCTTTTGGAGCGTACATAGAATCGCATGATCCCTCACTCTTGGAAGAGTTGTGAGAAAAACTGCACGAATATGGTTTTTCATATAGTCGCTAACATGAATGAGATTATTATAATGAGGGGCTGTTGCACGTCGCGCTCTTCCAAGAGTGAGGGATGAAGTTTAAATACAGCGCAAAAACAAAAGAAGGCGAGCTCCAGACCGGATTTGTGGAGGCCGGGAACAAGGACGCGGCGGTAAATATCCTGGCGGGCCACAGCCTTTTTATTTTGAGCGTCATTCCGGCGGAGAAATTCCATTGGTATGACCGGATCGGCGTATACTTCCGCGGCGTAAAAAGAAAAGACCTTGTGATATTCACCCGCCAGCTTGCCACGCTCCTTGAGGCGCGCTTGTCGTTGAATGAGGGGCTGAAGACGCTTTCAAAACAGGCGAGCCACCCCATTTTAAAGGAGGTCGTCTATCAGATCTCTCAGGATATCGACGCTGGGCTCGCATTTTCCCAGGCGCTCGAGCGGCAAGGGGGGATTTTCTCCAACTTTTTTGTGAGCATGGTGCGTTCCGCGGAGGTAACGGGGAATCTCGACGAAGTGGTTGGTTTCCTCGCCGACTATTACGAGAAGGAATACGTTCTGGTCGGGAAAGCCCGTTCTGCGCTCATCTACCCTGCGGTTGTTATCGGGCTTTTTATCGTCGTTGCGGGTGTTATGGTTTCCGTCGTGTTTCCCCAGCTTGGGCCGGTATTCGAACAATCCGGCGTTGAGCTCCCGTTCTTTACCAAGATCCTGGTTGGAGTAGGAAATTTTGTGAGCGCGTGGTGGTTCCTTCTGCTCTTGGGAGTATTTGTTCTCATAGGCATGACGCTGAATTATTTTCAGACCGAAGAAGGAAGGGGTCTGTGGGACGACCTGAAGCTTCGGCTTCCCATCCTCCGGAACGTGTATCTTCCGCTCTCGCTTGCCCGGTTTTCAAATGCCGCCTCGATACTCTTGAAGGGCGGCGTGCCGGTTTCTCAGGCGATCGAGATCGTAAGCCACACGGTGGATAATATCCTGTATCAGGACTTGCTTCACGATGCCGCGGAGTCGGTTCGCCAGGGGGAACCGCTTTCAGAAGCGCTCGGGCGGTATCCAGACTATTTCCCGCCGCTTGTGGGGCAGATGCTCGTGGTGGGGGAGACCACTGGCCAGCTCGATAAGATTTTCAGCCGGCTTTCCACGTTCTATGGCCGCGAAGCGGATAATGTTATAAATAATATTCTGGACCTTATCCAGCCCGCGCTTATGATAGGCATCGGGCTCCTGGTGGGGCTCCTCTTCGCATCGGTGCTTCTGCCGATATATAGTTTAACAACGAGCATCCAATAAAAAAGGTCGGAATCTCAGACAATAAACAACCATGAAAAAAACACAAAAGAAATACACACGGGGATTTACCTTGATAGAAATTTTGATAGTCGTCGCCATCATCGGTATTCTTGCTTCGACTGTTTTGGTTGGGCTGAGACCCGCCACAATGAAGGGGCGCGATGCGCGCCGTATCGCCGATCTTCGGAATGTGCAAACGGGGTTAGAACTCTATTTCTCGAAGTGCGGATATTATCCGGGAGGAATAGAGGCGGGAGATACTTGTAGTGGTTATACAAGTATCACTTCTTGGAACGATCTAATTGATTCTCTTAAGGGTAGCAATATCGGCGTGAGCAATGTGCCGAAAGACCCTTCGTATCCGGATGATCCAGATAATGGATATGTATATAAGGCTGATACTTTTGGAGAAACATACATCCTTAGGGCAAAACTTGACGAGGCGGGAAGTTCTGCTCTTCGGGATGATATTGATGAGAATACTTTTGGGATAGATTGTGGCGAAACTACAGGGGGACCTTATTACTACTGCATCCAGCTTTAAGAGAAACGAACAGAGCTATGATATTCTGGCTGTTTCTCTTTGGGCTTATCGCGGGAAGTTTTCTGAATGTTGTTGCCGTCCGATATGACCCCGAAAAATTTATCTTAAGCCCGAGGGTGATCGGCGGCCGGTCTCGATGCCCCCACTGCGGACGCACGCTTTCTTTTTTTGAATTGGTTCCGCTTTTAAGTTTTCTTGCCCAAGCCGGCAGGTGCAGGAAATGTAGGGCGAAGATCAGCCCGCAGTATCCGTTGATGGAGATCCTCTGCGGACTGGTTTTTGTTTTTGTGCCGTACGCGATTTCAAAACTTTCCTATGCGTTCGGTTTCCATCTTGCCCCATGGCTTTTTCTTTCGCTTTGCGCCGTGTGGATCCTTGCACTCCTTACTCTTCTCGTCGTCGCGGTAATAGATATCCGCCTTCGCCTTATTCCGGATGAGGCGAATATCTTCCTCGCCGTTTTAGGGATTATTTTTATCGCGCTCAAGGCACTTGGCGCGGAGGGGGTTACAGGGGGCTCGTTCGTCGGTTCCTATGCGCTCCTTTTCGGATTTCAGGAAAATGTTTATGTGAATCACGGCATCGCGCTCCTTTTTGGAGCCGTGTTCTTCGGATTTCTTATCGCCATTACGCGCGGACGGGGCATGGGTATGGGAGATCTCAAGCTCGCCACCGCGCTTGGCGTTCTTTTCGGCTGGCCGGATATCGTCTTCGTCGTCGCGCTCGCGTTCATTATGGGGGCGGTGGTCGGCTTGGGCGCGATCATTTTGGGGAAAAAAGGAATGAAGAGCTTCCTGCCGTTCGGGCCGTTTCTGGTCGCGGGGGCGGCGCTCGTGTTCTTTTTCGGCTACCCGATACTTGTGGCCTATTTCAAACTCTTTCCGGTGTAGTCGAGATAGGATTTAGGATGTAGAATTAAGAATATAGGTTGAGTATATGGACAGAATGGTTGGCGTACGCAATGGGGGAATATAAGTTGTTCAATAACGTTCTTGTTCCCAAAACCATGTACAGATTGTTAAAAATCCTTAATTCTAAATTCTCTATTCTGTATTCTGTCCGTGGGTTCACGATATCCGAAATGATAGTCGTTATCGGCGTTTCGGTTGTTTTGACAAGTATCGTGTTTGTTTTCGGGAATCCGGCGCGCCAGCAGGTTGCGCTCTCGGTCGAGCAGGCGCGGCTTTCGCAGATCATCCTCCGCGCAAAATCCCTCGCGGTTGCCACATTTAACCAGCCGCCGGTTCCGTGCGGGTATGGCGTTGCCGTGGATTATACGAATAATAAATACTCCATTTTTAGTTATGAAAAATACAACGGAAGAAAGAGAGATTGCACGGCAATTGGGGATACATTAGTCACTATGAATGCAAAAGCATGTGGGCCAACGGCGTATAACGAAGCTGACCCTCCTTATGGTCCGGACTCGAGCACCTATCCGCCGACTTGCTACACCGAGCTTGAAACCTACACGCTCCCGCGGGGAATTACGTTCGAATCCGGGGGAACCGACGTGATGGAATACGTGCTTTTTCGACCTCCGGATCCGACAACGGTGCTTTTCCCGATGCCTTTGGAGAATCCGTTGTTTAAAACGGTTACGATAAAAACGTCGACGGGAAGCCGCTTGGTCAAAGTAAATTCCGCGGGACAATTGAGCTTTAAATGAAGAAGCGCAGTGGACAATTTTTAGTCGAGCTCTTGGTCGCGCTGGGGATTTTGACGACCGGCTTTATGGCTATGCTGGGACTTCTTTCCCGTTCCATAGGGTTAAGCCGCGTGGTAAGCGACGACTATGTCGCCACCTATCTTGCCTCCGAGGGGATAGAGGTCGCAAAAAATATTCTTGATGCGAATACGCTTCAGGAGGGAAGAGCATGGAATGCGGGTTTTGCAAGTGCCGGAGTATATGAGGTCTCATATGACAGCAGGGAATTATCGGTGCCAGATTCGGGGAAAACGCTTAATTTCGATGAAGCACAACACTACAGTTACTATGCCGGGACGCCCACTCCATTCCGGCGGAAGGTTGTGGTTACGCCGGTGGAAGATGTAAACGGCAAGATAGATGAAATTCAGATAAATTCCATCATTGATTGGTCGAGCAGGGGGCGGACGGCGCAGGTGAACCTCGAGGCGCACTTTTTCAATTGGCAGTCGCGATAATAGATTTAAGATTTATGATTCAAGATTTACGAGAAAAGATTTACTCATGCGGGTTCACCCTCCCAAATTTCTCAAAGAGAAACTTGGGAGGGTTCACCGTCATCGAACTTTTGGTCTCGATAGGGATTTTTTCGGTTGTTATGAGCATTGCGATGGGCGGATTGACGCAGGCGCTCCGCTCCCAGCGGCAGGCGGCCGCGTTCATCGCGGCAAATAGCAATATGAGTTTGGCACTCGAGCAGATGGTTCGGGAGATCCGTGTGGGCCAGGAACTAAGATATGCAACAGCAGCAGAGTGCCCATCGGATCCGTCGGGCTCGGGGCTTTCGTTTAAGCGTTTAAGAGCGGGAAGTTCGGTTGAGGTGATATATTGTTTTGATGCCGGGAATAAGACGATTACGCGGGAAGAAGGAGGGGTTTCGGTCCAGCCGATAGTCGCCGACAATGTTTCGGTGGAGGGCCTTACTTTTACGCTTCTCGATGATCCTCTATACCCTCCCCGCGTGACGATCGTTGTTGAAGTAGCTCCCAAGGAAGCGACGGTTCGGGGGAACAGAATTTTTTTGCAGACGACTGCGAGCGTGCGGCTCTGATCGGGTGTGCCATGCTACCTATAAATGTGCTATAATAACGTTATCCGATGAACAACCCATTGTTGATTAAGAAGGTGGTCATCGCCGTCGTTATTCTCTTGCTCGCCACTCTATACCTTGTCTTTTTCTTTCCCTCGAACCGTAATGATCTTTCGGGGAATCCGGACAAGGCAAATCAGGTATTGGATGATGTAGTAAAAAGCGGAGTGCTCCAAAATTGCTCCAAGCTCAATGGAGTCGTTGTCTCCGGCTCCGACTATAAGGAGGTATGCCGGAGAAATATTGCCTTTGCCAAAGCCAAGGAGACATCGGACCCGAGTTACTGCAAAGAGATAGCGGATCCTGTATACGCGGGCGAATGCACGATGGGCGTTGCTATAAATTTAATGCGGAAATCCGGCGATCCCGGAGCGTGCGATCAAATCCTGACGGGGAAAGAGGCGCTATCTTGCAAGACGTTGTACTGGTCCGACAAGGCGGTTAAAGATTCGGATATAGAGGTTTGCGGCAATCTCCAGGATAATAATGCAGTTCTTGCGTGCCGCAGCAGATTCAATTATGAGAGTTTTCTTAAATCGCCCGGCAGTGTTCCGTGCAGCGATATTCCGGCATTGTTTGCTCAAGAATGCGGAATATTAAAAAACGCCATTAAAAGTAAGCAGGTCGGAGATTGCATGTATCTTTCCGATCCGGCGATGAAGGCGCGGTGCATGCAATTGGTAGGAGGTAAGTAGCAAATGGCAAATGGCATATAGCAAATGGCAGATGGCAAAATAGATATTTAAATTCAGATGACCGAAAAACATACAGAAAAAAACAAGTTGCATCTTTCCCGGGCGGTTTGTTTCGCGTTGCTCTCTGCTGTTTTTCTTGCGGCCGCACTCTATGGCGCAAAGGGATTCGCCGCCCAGCAATTTACGTTTGCGAAGGTGTATGAAGGAATTTTTAGCAATTATACTACGCTGAATGGGGCGGCAATCTACGTTGAGGATATTGCCGCTGATGTTGCCGGGAACGCGTACGTAACCGGAGCGGGAAGTGTCAATGGTTCGTATATCGACATCACGACCGTCAAGTATGCGAGCTCTGCCGTTGGTGGCAACGCCGCGATTGCGGGGATGATCAATGTCTGGTGGAATAGCCAAGGTCAATATGGAAACGCGGTAGAAGTTGGTCCTGACGGTAGCGTATACGTTGCGGCGGTTAGCGCGGGTGGGCTAACTCCTGTTGGTGATTATGGAGAGGATTCTTTTTGGGTCGACCCGCTGGTTCTTAAATACACCCCGTCTCTCGGAGCTGAAGTATGGCATTCGAATATAGTGGTGAGCGGAGAAGAGGTTTGGTGTAATGATCACAGTGTTATCCCGGAAGCGCTTGCGTTCGATGCGCAGGGGAAGATATATGTTGCGGCAACTTGGGCTGGATGCTTGAAAAATCCGGAAGACGGCCTTTCCGCGCAGCGATTCAAGGTTTATCGCCTTACGGCGAATGGTGAGAGAGATTTTTTTGGAGAGCCAATGAATGCAATTATGCAGGCAACGTACTATTCCGGCAGTACGGGAGGCCCCGGTTATGGCGCAGATTCTGACGTTGCAACGGGAATCGTGGTTGCTCCGGACGGCAGTTTTTATGTAAGCGGATATATTAGCAACTACAGGCCAGCAAACAAAAAAACGGGTATAACCGAGAATACAAAAGAAGATTGGCGCGTGGTTAAGTTCAACGCGGATGGAACTCCTAATGCTGCATGGAACGATAACCCCAATACCCGCTTTGATTCGGGGGGTGATGACCGCGCGGAGGGCGTTATGGTCGGCAATGACGGCAATATTTACGTTGTTGGGATAATTGACCGTTCCTCCGGCAACTCGAAGGTGCGATTGGTAAAATATAATGCTCAAAACGGAGATATTTTGAACCAGAGCGTTTCGCCGTCTCCTTTCGTTTACATAACCGGCGCTACGATGAATCGGAGCGGCGAGATATATGTCGGAAAGAACGATGGTGGCGCGATGAAATTCTCCCCATCCCTCCAGCTTCTTTGGAATTCTCCGATAGGCGGACTTTCCACTTCCCCAACGCTCTTCCCTACTCCCACCAGCAGCTACCCCTCGTATTTTTATTCTGAAGGGATAGCGGCTGATGACCGAGGCGGTATTTATATCGCCGGTACGCAAATCAACTCTGTCAATAACACGATGGGCTACAGAACATTCAAGGTGCAGGAATCCACTGCGCCCTCGGTGTCCGTAGCCGCGAATCCTGCGTCCGGTCCGGTTCCTCTTACGAGCAGAATTACCGCGGATGTCTTCGGCCTACAAGCGGCGCTTCCGCAAAAACAGATCGGGTCTTTGCTCGCGGAGCGCGCGGATGCGGCTGCGGGGGATATCACCTATAGATTTGATTGTGGGAATGGGGCTGAACCGGCGATCATAAATACCACCGCTACGACGGCTGCATCGGATTGTATATTTGAATCCGTACGCACTTTCCACGTGACCGTTCGCGTAACTTATCCGGAAGGAACAACTTATCCGGCAGGGACGATCGAAGGGAGCGTAAATATTCCCGTTCGGGAGGTAGCCATACCGTCCGTCTCGGTTACGCTTGCCGCAGATCCAAGTTCTGGCCCTGCGCCGTTAATTGACGTTAGGCTTGCTGCAACTCCGTCATTTTCGCCCGGAGCAGAAGAGCTGCTTACCTATAAGTTCTATTGTTATGAAGGCGCAGAAGAGCCGAGCGAACAAAGTTCAAACACAACGGAATGTGATTACCAGACCGCGGGCGTGTATACCCCGAGCGTGATGGTTGTTGGACAACAATCCGGAAGAACTGCGAGCAATACCGCAACGGTTACCGCTACCGCCACCTCATTTACGGTTTCGTTGAAGGCAATTCCCTCATTTGGTCAGCGGCCGCTCAATGACGTTGATCTTGTCGCAACGCTTTTATCTCCACAGACCGACGTGGTATACGAGTTCGATTGTGGGGATGGCACGATTTGGAGCCCTCCTTTGCCCATAGATGGTCAGTCATATACTGCAGTTGACCGCTGTGACTACGGTGTTTCAGGGGTATACACTGCGAAGGTAACGGCTACGAATGGCGCCGGCAATTCCGCCGAGGGGACTGCGGTCGTGAATGTGTACACCCGGATCGAGCCCGATCCGAATTGATGAAAAGTCGCAGTTCTACTACCGGGCACGCCCAGTAGTGAAGTTGCGGCCGCTCCCGCATTTGAGTTTTGTTGCGAAGTCGTAGCTTAAACATTTTCAGAGAGTAAAAATATTTTGGATACAATGAAAAAAAGCAGTAAAAGCCGCAACTCTACTGCCGGGCAGGTGATGATAACCACTATTCTTGCTTTGGGCGGGGTGCTTATGGGCGCGACCGCGATCGCGGGGCTTCTTATGGTCTACCAGATCCGGCAAGCCTCGGACCTTGCGAATTCCACGAAGGCGATCTTTGCGGCGGATACCGGTGTCGATTGGGGGTTGTATCAGTATGGAGGTTGTAACGGCGATATGGCGAATTGCGAAGCATACGGCTATGGCCAGAATGGCCCCGCTCTTGCTAACAAGGCCTCGCTGGAGGTGTTTTGTTACGACGAGTTCGAAAATAAAGTTGACTGCACCGAGGGTCCGGCAGTAGTCCGCTCCATCCGTTCTCAGGGTTCTTCGGGAAAATCAAGCCGTGCGTTTTTGATAGAATTTTGAGATTGCTGTGTGATGCTATGTCCCCGCCATAGTGGGGCATTTTTTATTTCTCGGCTATAATGAAGACGTGACAAAACAGGAGGCGAAAGAGCGCATTGCGTATCTCAAAAAAACGATCAACAGGCATCGGTATCTTTATCATGTTCTGGATAAGCAGGAGATATCCGAGGAGGCGCTAGATTCCTTGAAAAAAGAGCTTTTTGATATTGAGGCGGAATTTCCGGACTTGATAACGTCAGATTCTCCTACCCAGCGTGTTGCGGGGAAACCCCTTGCGCAGTTCAAAAAGGTGGAGCATAAGACGCGGATGGTGTCTTTGAATGACGCATTTTCCGAAGAGGATGTGCGCGCGTGGCTCGAGCGCCTGGGGAACTACTTGGAGTCGGAGGGTGTCACAAAACGCCCGCATGAATTTTATTGCGACCTCAAAATGGACGGACTTGCGATGGAGCTTACGTACGAGGATGGAGTGTTTGTGCATGGGGCGACGCGCGGCGATGGATTGGTTGGCGAAGACGTGACGCAGAACCTTAAGACCATCGAAGCGATACCGCTCCGCCTTGAAGGAGGGGCGCCCGCCCGTCTCGCGGTGCGCGGCGAGGCATTCCTCACGAAAAAAGAATTCGAGCGGATAAATAAAGAGCAGAAGAAAAAAGGAGAGAAGCCATACGCGAATCCGCGGAACGTTGCCGCGGGCTCCATCCGCCAGCTCGATCCGAAAATTACGGCGGCGAGGAAACTCGACTTTTTCGCATGGGGCGAGCTCGGAACATACAAAACGCGCGAAGATGAATACCGCGCGCTCCGCGAATACGGGCTCAAGGTGAATCCGGGAAGCCATAAAGTTTCTTCACTTCAAGAAGTTTTTGCGTTCCACGCGAAGTGGGCGAAGGAACGCGAGCGCCTGCCGTATGAGATAGACGGCGTTGTGGTGTTTGTAAATGACAAAGCCATTTTTGATTCCGCGGGAATTATCGGCAAAGCTCCGCGCGCGGCGATCGCCTACAAGTTTTCTCCGCGGGAGGCGACGACGGTGGTGGAGGATATCAAGATTCAGGTAGGCCGCACGGGAACGCTTACGCCGGTCGCGGTGATGCGCCCCGTCGCAGTGGGCGGCATCACGATAACGCACGCCTCGCTCCACAATGCCGACGAGATCGAACGGCTGGGGCTCAGGGTCGGCGACACGGTAATTGTCTCCCGCGCCGGGGATGTTATACCTCAAGTCGTGAAAGTTTTGGAAGAATTGCGCACGGGGAAGGAAAAACAATTCCGTATGCCCGCGCGTTGCCCCGTGGACGGCTCAAAGGTGATACGGGGCGGCGTCGCCTACCGGTGTTCGAACAAGAATTGCGGCGCGGTGAACCGCGAGTCGCTCTATCATTTCGTTTCGCGCGGGGCATTGAATATCGAAGGTATGGGGCCGAAGATAATAGACCGCTTTTTGGACGAGGGGCTTATCTCGGATGCGGCGGACATTTTCTTCTTGAAAGAGGGGGACATCGCCGCGCTTGAACGGTTCGGGGAGAAGTCCGCGGAAAATATCGTGCGCGAAATTGAGTCAAAAAAATCTGTTCCGCTTGCGCGATTTATATATGCTTTGGGGATTCTCCATGTCGGCGAGGAAACCGCAAATGTTCTGGCGAAGGAGCTTTTGGGCGGAGAACGTTTTACAAAACCAAGGGAACTTCTCCAGTTTATGCAGGCGGTTTCGGCAGAGCGCCTGCAATCGGTGAATGATATCGGGCCGAAGGTTGCGGAAAGTATTTTTAAATGGTTCCGCGAGGCGCGGCATGCAAATCTTCTCGGGAAACTGGAAAAAGCGGGCGTCAGAATAGAATATCAAATATCAAATATCAAAAATCAAAAATTGCAAGGAGAGATATTCGTTTTAACCGGTGGACTCGAGACTATCTCGCGCGAGGAGGCGAAAGAGAAAGTCCGTGCGTTGGGTGGCGAGATTTCCGAATCCGTAAGCAAAAAAACATCTTATGTCATCACGGGGAGCGAGCCGGGGTCGAAATTCGCTAAAGCGCAGAAACTTGGCATTAAAATCTTGAATGAGAAGGATTTTTTAAGGTTGATTTCCTAAAATGCCGATTTTTAAAACGAAAAACGAAAATTTTTTTAAGAAGTGGTCGCCGGAGATGGCATATATTCTTGGATTTTTCGCGGCAGACGGAAGCATGTATAAAACAAAACGCGGAACCCACTTCATCGAATTTCAAATTACCGATAAAGAATTATTGAAGCAAATAAGGAAATTATTTGATTCAAACCACAAGATTGCTATGCGCAATAGGAATAAAAAATGGAAACTGCTATATCGTTTGCAAATTGGAAGCAAGGCGATGTTTGGTGGTCTGATAAAGTTGGGCATGACCCCGCGCAAAAGCAAAACCATAAAATTTCCTGATATTCCGGTTCACTATCTTATCCATTTTGTCCGCGGCTATTTTGATGGAGACGGTAATGTGTGGAGTGGTTTGATGCATAAGACCGACAGAAAGAAACCAAGTAGAACGTTAATAGCTGGTTTTACCTGCGGGAGCAAGAAATTTCTCATATCGCTCATGAAGACGTTGAAAACTCACGGCGGTCTTGTTGGAGGAAGCCTTCAATATCGCAGTCGCGCCTATCGTTTACACTATAGTACCGCCGATGCCACAAGGCTTTACAAATTTATGAGTTACGGGAATAATAGGTTAGGCCTAGAGAGAAAGAGTTTGGTTTTTGAGAGGTTTCTAAAAGAGCGTGGGCCGGTGGTGTAGCCTGGTTAACATGCGTCCCTGTCACGGACGAGATCGAGGGTTCAAATCCCTTCCGGCCCGCCAGAACAGTATAAACATCTTGATCCACCAGAAATGTCTTACGAAACTATTCCAAAAGATTATCCAATAGTGTGTACTGAGGCAGAAATTGTTGAAACTATCAAAAAGTTCCAAGAGAGTATTAAAAGCAACTCCGGGGTAACACCAATTGTGCAAAGGGCATCTGCGGTAATCCAACTTGGGCAGATGGAGTTAGCAGCGCGCCTTTCTAGAAAGCATAGTGTAATTACGGAGAAGCTTAAAATTGCTGTAACCAAATTTGATAAAAGTAGCGGCATCTATTCCAAAAAATTGATTGGACTCACTAGATGGCTTATCGCTCTTACTGTTGTGATGCTGATTGCGATAGGTATTCAGATATATTTTCAGATTGTGTTTTCTTAAATAAGCGGATTAGTAGTAAACATATTCCATCCACCGCGCAAACCAAAGTACCCCGATCTCATGTGGGTTACTTTTGTGGGGACAATGAGATTAGAAATGATACAATAATTGAATGCGTTTGACTGATTTTCAGAGGATTGTTGCCATGAATACCATTGCTGGTATCGGCACGGGTCTTGTCGGGTTGTTTATCCCTATCTATCTTTTAGAACTAGGCAATTCAATTTCTGTCGTAATCGCTTGGTTGTTGATGCACCATCTCTCGCTGCTTTTGGGAGCATTTTTGGCGGTCTACTTTTCAAATATCATTGGGCTTGTGCGTTGCTGGTATATACGAATTGTATTGGTGGCAATTCTCTTTGCTGGATTTATTCTTTTGCCAAATTATCCGGCAATTTTATTTATCTTGGCATTCATAAGCGGGATGGAGGCGGCCTTTTTTTGGATTCCGTACAATATTCTCACTGTCCGTAAAACCGAGGAGGCCACAATAGGCTCATCTCTCGCTTTTATGTCTAACGTAGGGTCTGCCGTTGGCATTATTGTGCCAGGTATTGCCGCATTGCTTATCGTCTCTTATGGGTATGTAGTTCTTTTTATAACTGCGTCTATTTTCATTCTCATCTCTATTGTTCCCGTGTTGTCGTTAAGGCATGAGAAAACCAATTTTCAGTTCAAACTTAAGGAAATTAGCTCAATGGTTCGTCAAAATAGACAATTTATTGTGCCAGAAATCTTAGATAATCTCGGCCAAGATGCACAAGTAATTTGGACACTATTCCTATTCATAACGGCGCTTACCGTGCTTGATATCGGGACGCTTGGCGTACTTGCCGGAATAGTGGGTATGGTAGTAACTCATATCACCGGTAAACTCATTGACAGATGGAATAAGAAGTCTGTTGTGCGGTTTGGTGCTTTCGCCACGACGATTATGTGGGCCGCTTCCTATGTGATTGCTGTCTCAAGCCCAACGCCGCTTATGCTCTATATGGTAACGGTTCTGCGTGGATTTTCTCTCGGAATATTCGCCAGTGCATACGGAGCTATTATGCTTAATCGTGCTCGAAGTGCCGATGCGCAATTTCTTGTGCTCAGAGAAGTGCCTACTATTCTTGGAAGGGTGGTGCTCTTTATAATTACGCTTTGGCTTTTGTCTATTGATCAGTTTGAGCTCGCCTTCCTTGTGGTAGCGCTTCTCTCTATGTACTTCTGGTTTAATAATTTAGATGTCCTCATGAAGCGATCCGAGAATTAATTATCCCGGTTCTCGTATCAGCTGCGGCCCCGCGCACTTAGAAAATTACGCCGAGTATAAGGTTTTATTGACTAACGGCGCTACTCGGTGTTAATTTTCCACCAGCAACTTAACCCGGTCTATTTGAGGAGGACTCCTCTGTGTCCGAGATAATTACGGTTACGATGGATGAGTTCGAAGCAGAAGTGAGGCATCTTATGGAGGAGGATAGCCTCACGTTCGTTCGGGCTGTGTGGGCCGTGATGGATGATCTCACAGATGCGACGTTCCGGTCTCAGGAGGGCGGCAATCCGTTGGCGTGCCGGAGCGGGTGCTCATTCTGCTGCTATCAGCCGGTCACGGCAACGGCGATCGAGTGGGAGGAGATCAAACGATATCTCCGCTCGCTCCCGCGTCTGGAGCGCAGGGAGATTCTCGCGCGTGCCCGGCCGTGGGTGATCGCATGGAGGAAGTACCATGAAGAAAAGGCCCCACATGCTCCCCGCCGCCCGTCGTCGCCTGCCGCCGACCAGATTCGTCTTCACCTTGACTGGCGCGGGAAGCCATGTCCCTTCCTAAGTAAACAGGGCGCATGCTCTATCTACCCGGTCCGGCCGATGGACTGCCGGACGATGACGAGCACTGTTACGTGCACTATTTGGGACGGGCAGGAGGGGATCAAACGTTTCAGGTTCCCGTGGGAGTTTTGGGGGAACCAGATGATTCTCGAAGAACAGGAACGGAAAGGCGGGCGCATGGAGGTGACGCCGCTTCTCCACTGGCTGCATCTTCTCGACGCGGAAAAGAAATAACAAGAGATCGCGTGTTTCAACCGCCTGACGGGCAACGTCAGACGGTTTTTCTTGCGTGAATCATTGAATTTGGGAGCTTGACCGCGGCTCGCGCCGTGAAAATCCCGCTTGCCCATCCACAGCGTAGCGAAGGAGGGTCGGCTGTGCCAAGATTGACAACACGCGCAACCTGTATTTTCCTTATCATATAAAAGGATGAAAGAGCTTTTAAGGCGGCACGGCTATTTTTGGTCGCATAGACAATTTCTCTCTCAGGTTGCGGTTGGCATCTTCTTTCTTGTTGTAGCCATGGGTGCGACGTACTATGCGAATGTGTACTCGACCATCCGCGCGAGCAATTCCGTTACCGACATCATTTTGGACAATCTGCCGGTTGTGAATGTCGGCTTTGTCTTCAATGAGGGAGCCCTTATCTTTATCGCATTTATCGTAGGAGTGCTTTTTTATAAACCGCACACGATCCCGTTCATACTCAAAAGCGTCGCACTTTTTTTCATTACGCGTTCAATTTTTGTTACCCTTACCCACCTCGCCCCTCCGATTCCCGGGTTATCTGCCGACACGACCGATTTGATATACAAGATCAGTTCCGGGGAAGATCTGTTTTTTTCCGCTCACACCGGATTTCCGTTTCTCATGGCGGTCATTTTTTGGGAAAATA
>Ga0209210_1001647_pt1 | contig 18143 bp, 10 predicted proteins | sample RifGroA1_FD_183991 | JGI IMG/M metagenome (GOLD analysis project Ga0209210, IMG submission 183991) | Contaminated groundwater microbial communities from Rifle, Colorado, USA - Rifle Groundwater A1 (SPAdes) (version 2) | ecosystem: Environmental > Aquatic > Deep subsurface > Groundwater >...
CAGCCGTTCCTGGTCGATTTCGGCAAATTGGTGGAAGACGCCGTCGTCCCCGAATTGCTTCAAAACTCCGCCATCCTCGTAAGTTGCTTCCCACTGCCACACTTCGGCGGGTGCGCTAATCCATTTTTCTAAATCTTTGCGAAAAAATTTGTGCTTAAGCATTGCGTTGCTTGGCCTTTCGGGTCGCTGTCACGGCTGCCAGAATATCATTCTCGGACAATTTGTCTGTCTTTTTTTTAGCAATGACGTCCTCCCCACTCTGAAGAGCGGGGTTTCCTCTAAAGGAGGACGACATATCAGAGCTCAATTCATCCCCGCCCTGAAAGGGCGGGGTTTTCTTGAGATCTGTTATAACTACTTGCAGGGGAGCGTGTTTGGGAGAATAGCCGGTGGTTAAACAGTGATGGGTTAGGTAAGCGGATTGGCTTTTGAATGTTTTTGAACATTGACCGCAAATGTGTTTAAGCATAATCTTAGGCCGTCTCGTCGTAGCTATAGTTCATAATGGTAGTGCTCCCTGCCAGGGCAGCTTCGGTGGTTTGAATCTGGTGCACCAGAAAATCGGAATAGCCGATTTTAGTTAGGTTGGCGGTGAGGCTGCCGCCAATCCCAAGGTTGGCAGAGCCGGGAGTTGAGGTGGGCATGGTGAAAACTGCCACGCCGCTTGTTGCGTCCGTCGGAGTGCGATATTTGGCCTCTCCGCCATACGAAGTAATTGAGGCATTGGTTACATGGATGGCATTAGCCCCCATACTTCCGGAGCGCCAGACCCGGATATTATTTATCATACTTGAAGTGCCCATATCGATGACATGGAAAAGTTGCCATTTTTCAAAAGAATTCTTTCCCGGGGCGATGGGGTTGGCAATTGGGTTTAAGTTAGAAGCATCCTCGCTTCCCATATTGGAATTGGAAACGTTATGGGTTAAGGCGGGAGAACTCTGCTTTCCGTTTTCTTCGTCAATTTCGACTGTCGCGGCCATTTTTGTTTAAAACACCTTATCAAAATAGCTGTAGTTTAGTTTGGCTCGGTTTGACCAGTTTATGGTGAAGTTGCTGTCACCTTTGATGTAACGAAAAGCACTATCTTCGCCTTCCCTCATAATAAACCAGCCTCCGTCCTTATTCACAAAGCCAAAATAAGAGGGTATTGAATCATCTATTTGGCTAATATTGTAACCGTCAGTGGGAGAGTTTTCAGCCGGATTGATAACATTTCCTGAAGTATTCTTAAGTGTTATTGATTCAAAAGCATCTGTATTACCCAAAAAACTAGAGATGCCGCCTCTTTTACTGAATAATCCCCAAATAACCGCCAGGATTCCGGCGGAGCCTATAAGTTTTAAGAAATTTCTGCGGTCAACGTCTAATTTAGGTACCGGCGCAAGTAAGGATTTAAGTTCGGATTGTTTGAGAGGTAAAGCTTCTTTACGACGCGGCCAGACTAAAAGCAAAAAGTAAATGGCCATGGGGGAGAAGAGCAAGGAACTTAAAAATTGGGGAAAATTTAAGGAAGAAATAAAGCTAACGATCACGACGGCTGCGGTGACAATGAAACAATAATAGATAAGTACCCGCCGGAAGCCGGTTTTCTGATCAAAAACAGGAGTCTTATGTAAGATATGCTCCACCAAAACGTAGATAAAATAGGCGGCAACCGGGAGGAAGAGTATGTGTAAAATTCTTGAGGCTAAATCAATCTCGGCGAATAGTCCGGTAACCGACACGAATAAAGAAAGCAAGGTGACCAAAATTAAAAATAATGACCTCACTATTTTCATATTAATTCAGTTTATCATATGCAAGATATGTTTTTGCAAATTATAAGAGTTGTCAGGCAAAGCCTGATCATCCTTAAGGATGACAAACTCAAATAATAGGTGTATATTATTCTAAATGTACGAACACCTTCTTTTTCTTCTTTACTGGCTTTTAAATTCTTTGGCGATTTATCTTTTGGGAAATATCTTTCCCTCGGAGGTTGTCTTGGGAAGTTTTCGTCTTTCTCCGGTTGAAGCCGCAATTTACGCCGGTTTCTGGTTGACGTTTTTCGTATGGTCCATGTGGGATTTTGTGTTAGTCCGCAAAGTAAAACTTGAGCCGTTTCCCTTAAGACCTCTCTTTTTCTTTTTTGTGAACAGTCTTGGGGTTTGGCTTACTTCCCGATATTCGGGCTATTCTGGCTTGGGGATTACCAGTTTTTGGTGGGCATTTCTTTTGGGGGGAGTTACGGATTTACTTCAAAGTGTTTCCTGGAATCTTGTCGGCAAGAAGCTTAAAGATTAGTTTTCCGTAAACCATCTGGCTTCGACCCAGCCTTGGCTAATTTTATACCAATCACCGCTTTTCTCATAGAATGGATAGACAACCCCGTATTCAGCCGACCCGACTGATTTACTTTCTTGGGAGTTCTTTTCATAAATTGCAATTCTCGTCAGGTTCGCATCTTTGGCAGTGATTTGACCGATGGCTGTTTCCGGTAGACTTGGACTTTGAGATGGGATTGTTATACCAAGGACATTCAAATCCCGATTTCCCAGAGTGTCAATTTTTATTCTTAAGGTTGCAATTTCATTTTCAAGATGACTTCTGAATTCCTTATCTTGAGCGTTTGATTCAATAAGACTTTGCTTGATTTCACCCAGAGTCGTATCAAGGATGGGCCCGCTTTTGGGCAAGTATTTGGCAGAGAGAAAATAGGAAAAAATTCCAAGAAGGGAAAGCATAAAAACAACCACCATAAATCTTAAGGACCATCTCGGGACAGAAACTGAATTTGGGTCGGTGGCATGAATCCAGAAAAGAAAGGCAACGGGGATAAGTAAAATGGTGGTGGCAATGTTGAGGGGTTTGGGGAGAAGAAAATAGGAAACCAGAAGAAGAGTAGTTGTTGCAATCAGAGCGTAATAGAAAAGAATAACCTTGAAAAACCGCATATCAGACAAGTTTACATTCGATGACGATAAGTATGCAACTGTGGCTCTGGAAGATCGGAGTACTTGACAAGGTATGTTATCTTCTGATATTAATAGAGTACCAAAATGGCAGAAGATAGCGAGGTATCAAAATCATCGGTTCCGGTAGGACTTCTTCTTAAGGTCGCCCCAATCGTTGTTGCAATTTTATTGGGAGTAGGACTGACGGTTTACGGCATAAAGTTAAGACCCGAAGTTTTAGGGCTTTCTAAAGGTCAAGCACAAGTTCAGGCAGAAGTTGACGCTTTGGTTGCCGAAGTTGATAAATTAATAGATCTTCCCAAGGATGAAAAGCCGACAGTCGCAACCATAACCGATATTGAAAAAGTGAAGGATCAACCATTTTTCAAAAATGCCAAAAATGGCGATAGGGTTTTAATATTTACCAACGCCAAAAAAGCTATTCTTTATAGGCCGACAGAGAAAAGAATAATCGAAGTCGGGGCAGTTAACATTAACCAAGCTTCACCTACGCCAGCCGGTGAACCAACTCCGGAAGGAGAGACACCCGCTGCTTCAGCAACACCAGAAGTCACATCAACTCCCGAAATCCAACCATAGCCTCGTATTTACAAGTCTTTACAAAAGTTTACCAAGCCAATATTTCAGTTTATCAGTCTTTCGGGTTGTCAGATGTCAGTTTGTCGGATCGTCGGATCTGGTAACATCCAAAATAAGCAAATAAGCAAATTATCCAATCTACAAATAAATAAACAAATATTAAAATGGATAAGAATAAACAAATACCAAGGAACAGAGAGATATTCATAAATGATTGAACCTTATATTAAAGAGTTACAAGAGATTCTTTTAATTGTTAGTAAAATCATTCAAAATTCAAAACTTAAAAGATTGAAGCCCTGAATTTGATCATTAAAGCATTTGTAATTTATTTGCTTATTTGTAGATTCTTATGGTTGTGGCGAAGCCGGTGGCGTTCCCTCGGGAAGCGGAAGCGGGGGGACGACTGCCGGTTCAGTATTTGCGGGTGGAGTTAAGGTTTCGCTGGCTTGGCCTTCCGCAGCCCCTGCCTTGCCGGCAGGCTTGTTCTTTTCCAGCTCCTCTAGGGTTGTTTGTGCCAGCTTGTAGTCAGCAGTATCCTTTTGAACCAAAGTGAGAACAGTGTTCATTTCGGCAATTGCGCGCTCAATATCTTTCTTTTCCCGATATGCTATTGCCAAATTGTAGTGGGCATTGGCCAAATCGGTCTTGGCCAAAGTTGCCAGTTTAAAAGCGTCAATTGCATCGTCATAGTTTCCGAGAGCGTAATAGATTCCTCCCAGAGCTATTCTTAAATTCGGACTTGACGGATCAAGGCTAATTGCCTGCGTATAAGTTTGAACCGCAAATGCATCTGCGCCTTTGGCAAAGGCCATGATTTCCCTGTAAATTCCAGCCAGAATTTCCCAGTTTTGGGATCTTAGGGGATTAAGAGAGGCCGAGGCTTTGCCTTGATTAATTGCCTGCTGAATGAGTTGGGAGATGGTATTTCTGTCTGCGTCTGTCAGGTCCTGTTTTTGAGCTGCCGAGCGGGCCAGAGCCATATTGACCTGGGCAAATGAGGCGTGGTACCTGTCGACAGAGGGATTTAAGGAAATTGCCTTTACCATTAAGTCGTAGGTAGCTTTGCCGTCATTTTTACCAAGTGCAGTTAAGGATTTGTTAAAAGTAGCCTCGGCCGAGAGAAGAAGATATGAGTAATAGATTAAAAAGATTGAGCCTGCAATAACCGGCATGGTTACCAAAAATAAGGGAAGTTTATTGCTAAAGATGCCGAGATTTTCCCGGTGAGTTTTTGAGCTAACTGCCAAGAGTATAAACAGAAGAACAATAAGGAAAGAGGCTGGCGGGAAGATGGCCAGGGCAATCAAAAGGAAGGCGAGTGAAGGGAAAGCCGTATTTTCCATAAAGTCTTTGCGGTTTTTGACCAGCCAGAAAACAATGACTGCCAAGAAAGCAAAGCCCAAAAGCCCCGCCTCGGTTAAAACAGTCAGGTAGAAGTTGGAACCGGTGGTGAATCTTAGGTTCCAACTCGGCAATGCATTGTCGGCAAGGGGCCTGAATCTATTGAATGCGGTTAAATAATTGCCCGGCCCAATTCCCAAAAGCGGGCTTTCTTTCAATGTATCAATGGCAACTGCCCAAGAAGAGGATAGGTTGGCAAAAATCGGCATTTGCCCTGCCGGCGGAACCAAACTGTAGATTAAAATGCCCAAGCCTACCAAGATAACAACCAGACAGCCGGCCAGATACATCTTTAAGGAAACTGCCTTTTCTCTAATTAAAAAGTACACGGCTGAAGCCACCATCACGCCTAAGAAGATGGCTAAAAATAAAGGAGAGCCGAGGGTATTAAACAATTTTTGTTTGAAAAACTCCGGCAATTGGGGAATTTTGGAAAAAACTCCGAAAAACGAAAGCAGGGAAATGAAAGCGGTGGTAGCCGCCGAAGTAATCAGGACCAAAAGTAGGTTCTTTTTGTTCCCTTCAGGCAACTGATTGATAAGGAAATAAAGCAAAACGGCTGCGATTATAAAAGTCGCATTTCCGGGCAAAAAGAAGGCCTCCATTTTGTTTGGAGTTCTCAAAATTGCCGAAACAAGGACAGTCCCTGCCAAGGCTGCTGCCGGCAAATCGAAATTGCCGACTGCGTAAGAGAGGCTTCCGGAGGCAATACTTCTGATAGATTTGAGAACCAAAATTAAAACAACTGTGCCTGCCAATATGACCAGTTTTATGGTTTCAAAGTAATTGGGGAAAACGGGAAGTACAGCCAAAGGCAGTATAAAGACGGCTAAATAGAGCAAATATCTTTCAACGTTTTCTAAAATCTTCATATTTCATTTTGTTTAATTCGTGTCTTCTTGTCAAGCCCCATTTAGAACAAATTATGATTTAGTATATAGAAGTATATAGAATGATATAGAACTATTGGTTAATGTTCATTGTTTGTTGCGATATTCCAGGCGTTTTTTAAATAGGTTCTCACGGAAACCGCCGTTTTTGATAAAATCTTCTTCCAGCCAACGGAGTTTTTGATCCAGAAGCCGGTTGGTTTGGTTGATCAGGATGACCATGGCGTTGGCAGCCGTTTCGGGCGGCGAAATATAATTTTTATAATCGTTATAATCTTTATAAATTTTATAGGCGATCTTTCGGATTGCCAGAGACCGTGGATTATCTTTGTCCCAGATTTTCAGATTGTGTTGGCGCAAATAATCCAGATAATCATTTAGCAATTCTTCCAGAGATCCGCGGGCGACACCCAAAAGTTTTAGTTTTCCCTCCACACTTTTTTGGAGGTAGCCTTCAGCGATATTTTGTTTTCCCGAACGCGCGGCTTGGTCCATTTGGTCGCGGGTGCGGGATTTGTAGTTTATATAGAGCTTGGTGAATTCGGCTGTGAAGTCGTGGATTATCTCTGTCTGCCGGTAAAATGGCAGATCTTTATAACCCTTATAATTCTTATAATTATTATAAATTTTATTCGTCATGGTGTTCCCGTACTGGGTCCAAACTTAATCGCCGCGCCGCCGTTAAATAACTGTTTTATCTGTGTTGCTGTTAATGCATAATTAAAAATTCTGACATCGTCAATCTGGCCGTTGACCCTGAAATTATTGGATGACCGTTGGCCTATGTACATACTTGAAGCTACTCCGGTATAATTTATTGGTGCGGTTAGACTGCCCCCGGTGGTTCTTTTGCCATTAAGGTAAACATAGGTGGTTGAGCCGTCATAGACACCAACGACGTGGTACCAGGTGCCGGTTGACAGTCCTGAGGCTGAAACAGCTACAGCATTTGTGGAACCATTTCCGACTCGAAAATAGAAGGTATTGGTGGGATCGTCCTCTCTCAATTCATAGCCGAAATTTGCATCATAAACAGCGGTTTGATTGCTGATGATCCAAGAATCAAAGAAAGCTCCCATTTTGACCCAAGCGGAGACGGTGACTGCGGTAGTTGGTTGCAGTCCACTATTATTGGTAACACTAATAAAGTCATCTACTCCGTCGAAGTTGAGGGAGGAGTTGAATTTGCCGGTTGCGCCGGAGCCCCAAGCGGTTGAGGCGGTCGAACAAGTACCAACAGTGTCTTCGCCGGAGGCGCCGATGGTGATGGTGCCGGAATTTCGGTTACCGGAGGAGTCGTTGGCAGTCGTTCCCTGACATTCGTCAAATTTCCAGTGGCCCACCGGCCCGCCGCGGTTATAATCCCAAGCAATCTGCGCCGGCGTCCGGGCGTAGTTGTAGATACGTGTGTTATCTAATGCCCCGTCATATTCCGAAGCATTGGTGTATTCTCCGATATCGAGAGCAGAACTATTTACAGATGATCCCTCTGTCAAGGTCGTATCTGAGCCCGACAATTTCCCGTCAATAAATATATGATAGCCTGCGGTTCCTGTGGCGGTTCCGGATCTGTCCATAACACAGGCTAAATAATGCCATTTACCGTCTTTAATATTTGTTGTAGTAGTTCCGGCTTCGGATCCGGAGCCATCTCCGTCGGAATAAGCACAAACAGGGTTATTATTTGATGAGTCTACGTAGATAGAGTAGCCTGCAAATCCCGGGTTCCCCAAACCTTTGGTCAAAAACCGCGCCGCATTGGGTGAGTCGTTGTTGGTATATCTTACCCAAATTTCTGTGGTGAAGTCCTGTGAATTAGTAAAGTCGAGAATTCCAGAGACTGGATCGGCGACGGAGAGCTTTTGTTGAACCCCTGTATTCGTGAATCCTGCGCAACCTCCGAACTTGCAATTTGTTCCCCAATTTGTATTTGTCCAGGTTAAACCGTTTCCGTTTCCTGAAACATCATTAGCGCTGGTTCCGGATTTTTCCTCAAAATTCCATTCGCCGACGGGAGCGGAGCAGGAGGTGGAGTCGCCGGGGACGCAGTATTGCTGGTTGGATGCGCCGGAAGCATATGACGAATTATCGCCAAGGGCTCCCAAAACTTGGGCCGAGCCGCGGTTCATATCCAGTTTGATTTCCTCGGCAGTCAGGGCGGAGTTGTAGATTTTAACTTCGTCAATGGTTCCATTTACTGTGTAACTAGTGGATGTATACCCTCCTATGTTGAGGGCCAGTGTTGCATTGATATCAGCCACTGAAGTCACGGATGCGCTTTTTTCAAGCCTTCCGTCGATGTACATCTTTGCTCCAACAACTGGGTCCCAAGTGAAACTTAAATAGTGCCAAATGTTGTCGGCGATGTTTGTTGTTCCACTAGTATCGACTATGAACGAAGAACCGTCTGAGATAAGCAAACGCATAATTCCTGAAGCGGAAAATTGCCACCAGAAACCCTTTGTCGTAGATGCTGTTGCTCCTTTGTTGATTAGGGAGTCGCTTGAGGCAGTGGTGGATCCTTTGTACCAGAGCGAAGCAGTGTACGATCCTGTGCCAATGTCTAAAGTATAGTTGTCTGATTTGGTAACGTAGTCATCGTTACCGTCAAACACTAACGCCTTGCCGAATTTTCCGGAGTTTGACCAGAGTGCGCCGGAGATGGTGCCGTTTAGGGTTGAGCCGCCGTTGCCGGAATTATTAGCTGTGCCGCCATAGCCCTCATTAAATTTCCAGTAGCCGATGGCGGAGCCCACTGGCGAACCGGGGGCGGGGTGGCCGGCATTCATGTCCTCGACGATTTGCTTGGCCGTCCGGGCGTAGTTATAGACGCGAACATCGTCGATGGTGCCAGTTATACCTGAAGTATTTACGCCCAGTGAAAATGTAGCTGCGTTATCCACAGAACCTAGAGATGAAATACTTGTTGTGGTTATTTGGACTCCGTCGACATAGTTTCGGAGTAGGTTGGCATCCCGATCCCAGACGCAACTGATGTAGTGCCAGCTGCCATTATTGATCGTGGTGCCGGTGGAGTTGAGATAGGCTTCGGTTGTGCCGTCTTTGGTACCGCACTGGTGATACCCTGAAGGGTTGACATATTGGTAGTACCATTCTTGACCGGATAGTTTTCGAAGGATATAAGCGGTATTGCTGGTTGTTTTAACCCAGGAAGAAACGGTCCAGCTTTTGTTTAGCATTTGGTGCAGCGCATCGTCTGTGATTGTAGCGTTGTCGGAAGGGGTGACGCTCAATCCGCCACCATACTTACCTGGTGTCCAAGTGGGTGATCCGGAGAAAGATCCGTTTTTCCCATTGCCGCTTTTATCATTTACAGTTGTCCCGGTTTTTTCGTCGAAATTCCAGTAGCCGACCGGCCCGGGGGCCCAAGCGTAGAGTTGGGAGACTTCGCTCGGGGTTAAGGCGCGGTTGTAGACGCGGACGTCGTCAATGGAACCAGTAAATGGACTCAGACCGTCTTTTCTTGCCCCAATTGCCCTTGTTCCTGAGTATGAACTTGGTACATTTGTTGTAACAGTTCCATCGATTTGACCGTCTTTGTAAAAAGTGGCAGTAGTTCCTGATACACTAACAGCAATATGGTGCCACAACCCATCGTTAATTAATGAATTAGCTGTAACCCATGAACCATAAGTTTGACTCCAATAGCTAATCTTGCCAGCTACTGTTTGTCCGAAGCCTAATCCATATCCGGTATTGTCGGCGCCTGCATTATAACCACCAATAATTACAGAGCCTGTTGTGCTAGAGGTTTTCACCCAGACGGACATAGTTATATTACTCGTGATATTTAACGATGTTGAAGTGGCCAGACTAACATAATCATCACTTCCGTCAAAACTTCCTCCATTGCCGAATTTGCCAGAAGCGGTGGTAGGGCCGGTCCAGGGGCCGGTGGGGTTGGATTGGCCATTGTTGCCGTTACCGGAAGAGTCAATCACTTCGCCGGCAGTGCCGTTCCAACTGGCTTCGTCGGTTTTCCAATAGCCGACCAGGCCGTTAGATAAGAAGTCGCCTTGACCCTTCGACGAGCTCAGGGTTGCGGCAGATCCCTTGCTCGTTCCACGAGCTGCGTAATCTGCCTTAACTTGCGCGGCCGTGCGGGCGTAGGAGTAGATTTTGACATCGTCGATGAATCCATGAAAGACTCTGGCGGCTGCTGGTGTATATCCAATTCCCTTACTAGCTCCATCAGATAGGCTATTTGTGGAAGAGTTAGAGGCCACTAGCTTACCATTGACATAAAAGTTTCGTTGGTTTCCACTGGTATATACGATGGCTACGTGATTCCATTGGTTTGCATTTACGACAGCGGACGGACAAGTATCAGTTGTACCATTGGTCTGGGCACAAAGATCTAGTTTGTTATTAGATAGATTTTGAAGAAATACATCAACATTTGATACCCTTGCAAACACTCTGCCAAAACCATTTTGTCCCGCATCGATTGGACGAATCCATGCTTCTAGGGATAATGCAGAAGTTGGGTCTAAACTGCCGCTGGAGGGATCAGCTACGGCAACTTGGCTAGTCGAATTATCGAAGTAGAGACATTTTCCACTAATACACTGATCCTCCGTTTGCCAGGTGGCGCCGGTGATGGTGCCATCGTTGTTGTTTACTGTGGCATCTTGTGCTGAGGTACCCGAAGCATCGTCGAATTTCCAATAAGCGACGGGGCCGGCGGATTTTTCTTCGGAGCCGGCAGTTTGAGTACCCAGACCGGAGGCGGGGGTTGTAAAATCAGCTGTTTCGGTGCCGTTGGGAGCAGAGGGATTGCCATAGTACATATAGTAGGTGGAAGCGCCGACGGGGAGGGTATCGAACTGGACGTGGATGTTGGCGGTACTATCACAATCTACAACATAGTATGGCAAAAGTTCTCCATTTTGCTTGGTAAAGCGCAGGTCGCCGCAGTCGGCCTGGAATTTAGTGGTATCGGTGGCGTCAAAGGCGGGGACGGTGACGTAGACGTTGTTTTCGGCGGTGGTGTGGGAGGGAATGGCGATGGCTTTTCTATATTGCCAACTTTCGTCCCACCAGGCGGCCGAAGCCGTTGGCGCGAGTAATCTGGCGACGATAATTCCAACTAGAGCAACGGCTAAGAAACCGGCAGCAACCTTTCTAAGACGCCTTCGGTCAATTTTTAATTTCCAATTTGCAATTTTCATTAAATTTTCAATTTTCATTTTTCAAACTCCTTTTATACAAGGTGCTGGTTATTTTCTGAAATATCATCGTTAGTTCTTGGGCCTCTTTCCACAATTCACGCAGCTCATCTTTTCTACCCAGTTCGGTAACAGACAGCATTCTTAACCAGTGCTTTGTCTCTTGTGCTTCCTTTTTGCAAATAAAGATTTTATTGCGAAAGTCAGTTTTTGAAGAAGCACCATTAGCCTCCATATAATTTGCCCCAATACTAGTTGCGGATCTTACAAGTTGGCCGACCAGGGGCTTGGAAATAGTATCTTGTTTTAAGGATCGGCAAAAAATAATAACTTTTTCGCCAAACTTGGCTGTTCTTTCTTCTAGGTTATATTTGTTATTTGAAAATTGTGTCATTGTAAATTTATTGAGAATTAAAAATTAAAAATTGGAAATTTCATAGGTTACTGTTTAACTTCAATTACCCACCAGTTAAAGGTAACGTCAACCGATACCGGGCGGCTAAAGCCGACGATAAATTGGCCCGCCTGCTTGCTTTTGACATATAGAACATTGTTTAAAGTTGATGAAGTCGGGGTGACGTAAACCAAGGTGTAGTCGGTGACTTTGGGATTATTGATGGTAATTTCGGTTGTAAGGGTCGGAATGGTTGCGGTTCCCGCGGTTGCATTTGTTTCAATAACACCGGTATCTAGTATCTGGGAGCTGGTAGCTGGGGATTGGGCGGCGATAACCAGCTTGTCGGTTGTGAGCTCTTCGGTTTTAACGGATTTGGATTCGATGGCGCCGGCAACATGCAGATTTCCGGCAATCTCAACGTTTCCGCTGGTGTCTATCTTTATAAGTCCTGCCATAATTTCAACCGGGGCAAGACCGAGGGATTGAAGTCTAAGTGGAGCAGTGAGGGTATCAATACTGCTTACAGTCAACGGATTACTGTCTACAGTTTGGGACTGGATAACCAAATCAGCCCCTAAAGTTAGAGAACTGGACAACGATAGAGAACTTAATGCCGCAGTTCCCGTTACGAAAAGGTCCGTAGTCTGTAGACTGTTCACTGTCAATTGATCACTGATTACTGCCGACTCCGTTGCGGTCGGCGAGACATTCCAGGTGGCGGCGTCGGCCAAAAGGGCCTGGTCGGCTTCGACCTTCTTAAGAAGATTTTCAATATCTTCCAGGGTTTGCGATTTAATGTCGTCGGCATAAAGCGTTCCCGAAAAGGTTGCGTTTCCTACTTCGTCAATTGATGCAACGGCTGATCCCGAAGCATCCTCAACAACCAATTTCCCCTTACCTTCAAGGGACTGTCCCTGCAAGGTATTGTTGCCGAGCTTGATTACGACGTCTTTTTCGTCCGGTAGGGGCGAAATCATCGCAGTTTCGATAACCGGGGAAACTAGTTTGGTTGCAACCAAAAGATTATCAATGTTGGCCGTAAAAGCTGTCAAGCTGTCAGCTGTCAGCTGTCTAGCTGTAATGGCCCCCGCCTTAATATTTGCAGCAACAAAGTCGGAGAAAGCGCCGATGCGGCGAATGATTTCGCCGGCGGTATTTTGTATCTGGTATTTGGTAACTGGTATCTCTGTTCCATCGCCAGATACTTGATACGAGATACTAGATACCAGATTCAGGTTTCCTGTATCATTAAGTGCCAAGTCGGGGTCGTAATAGCCTAAGTTTACGAAAGCCTCGATTTTGTCTTGGCCATTCCAATTTTCCAGCGCCTTGCCTACGGTGTAACCGGCTTTGGTTGCCTTCATTGCATAACCGGCTTTTGATGATGAAGTCAAAAAGTCGCCAATTTCAATCGGCGGGGAGTCGGGGTCGATTTTGACCGGAACCCGGCCGGATAGGGCAACGAGAACGTTATAATTTGCGTAATTGCTGTCACAATCATTATCGTTTTCATCACAAATCGGACCGTTCCCGATAAAGCCGGGATTTGTGGAATAAACGCCGATGACGGGGGATGGGGTAAGGCTTTTTACAACGGATTTATCGATTGTGGAGAGGCTTATTAGATCGCCCGGCTCGGGTTTGTTATTCAGGTCGGCTATTCTAAAGTATTCTGCGTAATCAGCGCCAATGGTTGTATAGGCAACGGCGCTGGCTGTACCTTGGATTTTCCCGGCCACGGTGCCGATATCCCCAAATGCGATAAAGTAGTTGCCGTTACCGCGTGAAGCATTAGCTACGCCAAGTTCAATTTTCAGGCCGTCGGCAGTGTTTGATGAGTCGGTATTGGTGATTTGAGCTGCATATGATGTGGTTTGGGCATCGGAAACATCTAATTTAAAAGAAGGGGCGGTCCCTATACCCACACTGCCCCCAAAATAGTTGATTGCTCCGGTATCTACTTGGTAGAGTCCATAGTCATTTGTGATGGTACCCGTCTCGGTACTATCTTCGATATAGATACCATATGCGTTTGTAATAGCACCACTGGCATTAGTATTGTCTATTCGTGAATAGACCCCATAGGCAGTAGTCACCGCACCCGTCCCTGTCTTTTGGGGTATGAATGACCCCCCCCAGAGAGCAGATATTGTACCACTACTGGTGTTTTGGGGAATGAATAGTGCGCCATAGTTATTAGTGATGGCTCCAGTATTGTCATTTCTAGGGTTAGAATAAATGCCATACATTTCTGCAAGCGTATTGCCAACAGTTGCGGTATAGCCGGGGTTATCTAAAATACCAATATAGTTTGCGGTATTTGCGGTTGTCTGGTTACCACCCAGATGTAATCCATAAAAGGCAGATCCAGTCAGGGCACTATTGGCAAGAACACTCAGTTTTGCTGCCGGCGCCGTCGTTCCGATGCCGACGTTGCCATTATCGTTAATGTAAAGCGCGGGATTAGTTGTATCGCCGGCCTGGGCATAAGCGTAGAAGCGGTTGCCGGTAGTGGGGGAGACCGAGTAAGCGGTTGGTGCGGTGGTGATGTTGGTTGCCGGCGAGCGCAGCCTTATCCAGTATTTAGTCACGGAATTAACGCTCGTAGTCGCCCAGTTGCTCGGGGCGGTGAAGGTGACGGTACCATCGACAGTTAAGTTAGTGGTGCCGTCGGTAATGGTTAAAGCCGTCCAGGCGCCATTCCAGTATTGCGCCGAGAGGGTAACGCCGACACCGGCTGTCGCGATATCGATATAAACAGTTGCGTATTTATGGTCAAGACCCAGGTAGAATTCATCGTTGGAGGAGGCCTCTACCGCCAGCGTGGTAAAGGTGGGGCCGCCACTGGTTTTAGCTCCCGTGGTGTTGTCCGTATAAGTAGTGCCGCCGTCGAAGTTATAGACCGTATCAAAGGCAGTAGGTTTAAATGTTGCCACCCCGGCATCGGCTAAAAGCATGACGTTATTGTTGGCGCCGTCATACAAACCTAAGATATCGGCTACATTGTCCTGCTGGACGGTTAGTCTTTGGCTGGGGCTGGAGTTGCCAATTCCGACGTTGCCGTCATACTTTATAGTCATTCTTGGAGTTCCTGATGCAGAAGCGGTAAAGATATCTCTGTCGACCATGGCCTGATTGACTGCCAATGCAGCTTTTCCGACATTGGCGGAGACCGGGTTTTCTATCACCCAGGCTCCGTTGGTCAGCGTGTGCCTTAATTCGGAAGTAGAGGAGCAGGCGGCATCTATACAGAATTGGATTGTTGCAGTTCCTTGAGCGTTTGATATATTTCCTCCATCAAGATATAAAGTTCCATCAAGTTCCAAATCGGAAGTTGCAAAGATATCGCCGGCTCCGAGCGCGCGACTTGAAGTGCCTGAACCGACCTGAAGTTGTGCATCGGGAGTGGTATCTCCAATACCGACGTTGCCGCCTGTAAAATATGCTGCATAGGTTGTATCAGCTGAATTTGCAGTTGTTGCATCAACATATAGTCCGTAGACGGTATTGGCCAAGGCTGCTGCATCTGTAAAGGCGACATCAACTCCCCGCAGGGTATTGGCATTAGTTACCGGATTATTAGTTAAATTAATATCAATTGCAGATTGAGTTCCGCCTGCTGTTGGAGCATAAGTTGCGGTTATATCAACCGCATTGGCGGTTGTTAAATTGGTTGTTGCGCTAGCTACTCCAAAGATATCAGTAGTTGCTGAAATAGAATCAATATCAACTTGTGCGTCGGGAGTTGTATCGCTAAAGCCGAATGCGGTGGTAAATATGTAAGAGTTGGAATTGTTGCTAAGGAACAAATAATTTGATCCTCCGGTGTCATAGAGCAACAACTCGCCGTCGCCACTCGTTTGATAAATAGCCGCCAAGAAATTAGTATTGGCGGAATTGGTCCATTGTTGTACTACCTGTCCTTCCCCTGGCGACTTGACATCGAGTCGGGCCGCGGGGGCGGTAGCTGCCCCGATTCCCACAAAGTTGTTGGTTGAGTCAAAAACTACGAAATCGGTTCCGGTTGAATTCGCAATATTAATAGCAGTTGTTGAGTTGGCAGTTGGACGAATGTCAGAACCGGCAAGAATGGTCATATTTCCCCGGACATCAAGGCTAGTTCCCGGAGTAGTCGTCCCTATACCAACATTTCCGGCCTCATCCACCACAAATGGGGTAGAGTCGGTGAATGTTCCGTCATCATTTACTCTTAAGGCAAAATTGGAGGTGCCGGCTGAAGTAGAGTTGGTGGTGATATTGAGCGCTGCGTCGTTGGCATTGAGGTAATTTTGGGCAATTCTGACAACGTCTCCTGTAACCGTTAACGTTCCCGTTGTTTGAGTACCCGAGTTAGCAAATGTTGCGACTGCCCCGGAGACAGTGAGGGTTGACGCGAATGAAGTATTGGTTGTTAAGGTTCTTGAAACATCTATGACGTTACCGGTTATTGAGGGAGTAGTTACTGCAGTTGAATAAATAGGGGAGAATGAGATATTGGCAATGTCCCCGGAAACTGCAGTTCCTGTTGCTGCCGATTGAGTTAAAGAAGCTGTTAGTAGAGAACCGGTACCGTAAGCATTAGAAGTTGAGGAAAGAGCAAGATTGGTACCATTGGTTAAACCGTTTGTTGTTAAGTTAAATACAGACTGTGTTGTTGCATTATTAGCCTGTAGAGTCCAGGAGGTTTCTGTTGCTGCATCAAAGTCAATAGTATCAGCCAAATCATCTGCGTTAATACAATCGGTACAATTGAAGGTGGTTGCGCCGGTGATTGAACCGCCAACCTCCAAATCTCCTTCCACAAATAAATCATCATCTCCATTTGCCACACTGGGGGTAGCTGTGTCTCCAATTCTTACGTACCCGGCCGTCCCTACCGCATTAATAGTCAGATTTCCTGAAGTGTCTACGCCAAAGCGGACGTCTTGGGTTCCGTCGGCATTACTTATGGCAAATTGAGGATTGGTAGTTGAAAGAATTTCCAAAGGAAAATCGGGAGTGGCGTCTCCAATCCCCACATTGCCTCCTAGGAATGTGGCTGCATATGTTATGTCGTTGACATTTGCAGTTGTTGCATCAACGTATAGTCCGTAAATTGTATTGGCCAAGGATGCTCCATCTGTAAAGCCTACGTCAATTCCCCGCAGGGTATTGGCGTTAGTTGAAGGATTATTGGTTAAATTAATATCAATTGCAGACTGTGTTCCGCCGGCTGTTGGAGCAAAGGTTCCGGTGATGTCAAAGATTTTGCCTGTTGTTAAAGAGTTAGCTGTGTAGGCAAGTCCTGTTGTGGTTGTTCCTGTGAAGCTTTGATCCCAGGTAAATGTTGTTTGATTAAGAACTAAATTGGCATCCAAATCCAAAGTATTCTCAAAGTTTGCAAAATCAAGACAATTAGTACAAGAGAAATCGGCTGCCGTAACTGTTCCCGAGAAGTCACCTGCAACCGCATACACATTATCCCACCTTGTACCTGAAGCACCGATGTCGGCTGTACCTCCCCCTAATTGAGGTAGAAAGTCATCGTCTGTTCCTAATTGGACTGTGGAAGTTGCATCCAAAGTTAGGCTTCCGGTGGTTGCAGCAATGGTGTAGGCAGTTCCCGTAATTGTATTGGGGCCGACGTTTAAGGCATTAAGTATATTTGAATCCGAAGCGTCAATGGCATCGGTTACGCCGTCTGCGATTGCTCCTGAATCGGTAATGAGGATGGCGTTATCAACTACAGTTGAAGCCGGACCGGAAGCTGCCGTATCCGCATTATCAAGCCTCAAAAGGGCCTCGGTATTCACATCGGTTGTTTGGGAAGTTACTGCGTTTACGATATTGACAAACCTTTGGGTTGTGGCAGAGCCGGCATTGTTGGTCAAATTCATTGTCCAAGGGTCAAGGGCTCCGGTCGGCGTCCAGTCCATTGTGGTTGTAAATTGTCCGGTTGAGGTGTGGTTAAGAGTAAGATTGCCGGTAGGATTTGTTAGGCCGTTCCAAGTGGAGGTTCCGCCTCCGCAGCCGGTGCAGGAGGAGACCACAAGGGTTGCATTGGCCATATTGACGCTGGTTCCGTCAATTTCAACGTCACCTTCGATGTAAAGGTCATCGTCCGAATTAACCGCTCCGGCATTAGCCGTTCCGCCGTCGGAAATTAAATTGTAGGCAAGGTCGCTCGCCGTACCGGAGCCGATGTTAATAGTGTCCGCATCTCCCAAAACAAGCTGGTCTGTTGTTCCTGAACCAAGCATGTCTATTGTTAAGTCCCCAGTTGCACTTACCGTAAATCTGGCATCGGTTGTATCGTCAACATTTGTGAGTCTTAGTTGTTCGGTTGTTCCCAAGACTTCAAGTAGGGCATCAGGGGAGACATCTCCAAGTCCGACGTTGCCTGCTCCGGATTCTGTGACAAAGGCGTAGTTATTGGTAATGGTTCCGCTTCCGGTGGGTGCAGCAATGTATTGGCCAAAGTAGGTGGCAATGGTTCCGGCTGTTTTAGTTGCTCCGATGTAGTTGTTGTAAAGAGTGGTTAAGGCATTACCCGTTCCTGTTTCGTTAATGGTTGGGACAGAGTAGACGTTATACAGGGTATGAGCTAAGGAATTGGTTGATCCGGAAACAACAGGTGCTACCTGGAAAGCGTACGACGTTCCTGAAGTTGTAGTTGTTTGATTATCAGGAGCTACAATTACTCCTCCGACATTGAAGGTTTTAAGGGTTAAATCAGATGAATTAAAGC